>ENA-ORCW01000315-ORCW01000315.1-marine-metagenome-genome-assembly--contig:-NODE-315-length-38971-cov-3.851108_pt1 | contig 38971 bp, 31 predicted proteins | sample MGYA00237784_ERZ508517 | MGnify/ENA primary metagenome ERZ508517 (study PRJEB26187, sample SAMN06268979) | marine metagenome | isolation source: Tt ae E1 feedstock associated aerobic enrichment on... | reverse complement strand
GCGCCTGCTCGACGACCTGGGCGATCAGGGCGAAGTCGTGGGCTTCCTGGACCGACGCGGCAAACAGCATCCCCCATCCGGTGCTACGGGCGGCCATCACGTCGCTGTGATCGCCGAAGATTGAGAGTGCGTGCGTGGCGAGCGAGCGGGCCGCAACGTGGATGACGGCCGGCGTCAGCTCGCCGGCGATCTTGTACATGTTGGGGATCATCAGCAGCAGGCCCTGCGACGCGGTGAACGTCGTCGTCAGGGCACCGCACTGCAGCGAGCCGTGAACCGCCCCCGCGGCTCCGCCCTCGCTCTGCATTTCGATCACCTGGGGGACGGTGCCGAAGATGTTCTTCCGTCCCGCCGACGACCATGCGTCCGCCAGTTCGCCCATGGGGGACGCGGGGGTGATCGGATAGATGGCGATGACTTCGTTGAGGCGGTGTGCGACGTGAGCTGCCGCCTCGTTTCCGTCCACCGTGATAAACGGCCGTCCCATCGTTCCACCATTCCTTTACCAGCAGCAGGGTCGAATCGGGCGCGAGGATTCGGCTCAGCGACGTTGTCCGCAGACTGCTGATGGCGAATTCCGTGCCGGCTGAAGGCGGTGCGGAAACTGCCCTGTCTGGCGCGGTCGAGGGACCCGTGCGAGTGCACATTCGCACGAGCCGGGGCCGGCTTCTGTGCGTCGCTGCACGGGCCGGACGGAGGTGCCGACTGGATTCTCTCCGACTGACTGCCATTTCGACCGCAGCATCACCGGGCGTGCGAATTGTTGCGATCGGTACCCGGGTTGCAGAGTGTTGCCATGTGGTCCGGATGTTCCGGCCGGTCAGTGAACTTCCTCTTTCGTGCTGTACGGCGACCGGACGGGCATGCGTGGCCAGAGTCAGAAAGTCGGTTCCATGAAAGAGCAGACACTGTCCGATCCTGTCCGGCCTGATCAGTCCGCACTGGCGTACAATGCGACCGTCGTCAGTTGCAGACAGCCCCACAGCGACCTGCTGCTGTTGCGGGTACGGCTCGACGAAGGGGAGTTCGTCTGTGATCCCGGGCAGTACACGACGCTGGCGCTGGGGGGATGGGAGCCGCGGATTGATCGCCTCCGCACAACGTCACCGGCCTGGCAGAACCGTCTGATCCGCCGGGCGTATTCGGTTTCGTCGCCGATTCTCGACGAACAGGGGGAACTGGTTGAGTTCTCGAAGCTCGACTTCGCCGAGTTCTACGTCGCGCTGGTCCAGAAGCCGACAGACGATCCGCCGCAGCTCACCCCCCGGCTGTTTGCGCTCCGTCAGGGAGATCGGCTGCATATGGGGCCGGTTGCCCACGGCAACTACGCCGCCGTCCCCGTGCAGCCGGATCAGAACCTGCTGTTCGTCGGCAGTGGGACGGGGGAGGCACCGCACAACGCAATCGTGACCGAACGTCTGCGGACCGGACACCGCGGACGGATCGCCGTCGTGACATCGGTGCGGCTGCGTCGCGACCTGGCCTACATGGAGCAGCATCGTCAGCTGGAGGACCGGTTCGACAACTACCGTTACGTACCGGTCACCACCCGCGAGCCGGAGAACCTTGAGCCGGCTCACCCCGGGTACGTGGGTCGCAAACATATCCAGGAACTGTACGCGACCGGCGAACTGTTCGAGCGGATCGGCTGGGAACCGTCGCCGGACGACACGCATGTTTATCTGTGCGGGAACCCGGCGATGATCGGCGCCCCGCATCACGACCGGACAGGGCACTTTGTGTTTCCGGAGCCGCCCGGCATGGTCGAGCTGCTGCTGCACCACGGGTTCCGTCTGGATCATCCCCGTCGACCGGGCAACGTGCACTTCGAGAAGTACTGGTAGGAGAGGTGAGTCTTGAGGTGTGAGTCTTGAGTGAATCAGAGCCGCGACCGTGAGGGAGCGGACAGGCAAGCCCGGAGTGTGAGCTTCGGGGTGGCTCGCGCGTCGAGTCACCGCCCTCGAAAGCCCACCGGCCGCGTCCGGCGGGGCAATGTCAACCTGTCGAGCCGTCTCGCTTCAGGAAGCGAGCATTCTCCTCCCCTTTCAACGGGAATCGGAATCATGTCGGAAACGCGAATGCTGCTGTGTGCCTTGCTGCTCGTGACACTCACCTGCGGCGGCGTCGCGGTGCCCGACGATGGCCCGGCCGACCGCCACCGACTGATGGAGCGGAAGCTCGTCGCGGCGCAGAAGATCCTCACCAGCCTGGCCCGCGAGGACTACGCCGCGATGCAGTCCGCAGCCGACGACCTGCAGGAACTGGCCCGGCAACAGTGGACGACAGATGAATCCCCCCGCTACCGGGCACATCTGAAGGACTTCTGGGTGACGCTGGACGGAGTCTCGGAAGCGGCCGCAGAGAAGAACCTGGACGGTGCGACGCTCGCCTACGTGCAGATGACGATCAGCTGCGTGAAGTGCCACAAGTATCTCCGGCAGCCGGCTGAGTGAGGGGGGAGCTGCGAGTCTTGAGCTGTGAGTCTTGAGACCGTCCGAGCCGCGACCGTGAGGGAGCGGAAAGACACGTGTGGTTGCGTTGTGAGAGGGGAAATGCCGGGACGAGTCCCGGCCGACTCAAGCCTCGCGCCTCCTCCCCCGCGCAACCGCCCCCGCTGAGGTTGAAGAGCGTCATCGGTCGCACTCAACCTCCTCTCCAACGGGCGTTTCCAGCGCATGCTCGGCTACCTTCAGGATCGCTTCGCCACCGTCCGGTTGCGGGCCCGCTATCAGCGGCTCGTTCACGAACGACTCTGCCGGCTCGCCGAGGCCGCCGGGCCTCAGCCGGTCTCCGAAGATCCCGGTCGCTGGCTGCTGGCCGGCGACGCAGGGACGTCTCTGTCCGAACCGGAACGGACCGATGCCCGCACGCGGGCCCGCCGGTTTGTCGCCGGCAATCCGCACGCCCGCAACATCCTCCGCCTGCTCGAAGCCTACGTCACGGGGCCGGGACTCAAACTCGCCCATCAGCTTCGTCGGCCGGACGCAACCGCCGCCCCCACTTCCGATGTGGCGGCCGACTCCCTGGTCGCCCGCGCGGATGATCTCTGGGCTGCGTTTCTCAAGAACAACCAGCGACACTATTCGCACCGCGAACATGCCCGCCGCGTCTGGCGCGACGGCGAAGCGTTCCTCCGCAAGTTCGCCGGGCCGGACTGGCCTCCTGCGATCCGCTTCATCGATCCCGAATCCATCGGACCGACGCCGGAACATCCCGACTCGCTCGGCATTCTGACTGCTCCGGACGACGTCGAAACGCCGCGTGCCTACCTGCTGATTGACCCTGCCTCCGGGCGGATGCGGGAACGGCTCGATGCGAATGCCGTGCTGCACACCCGCATCGGTGTCGACTCGAACCAGAAGCGCGGCGTGACCATCTTCTCGCCGATCCTCGACACGCTCGACACCTTCGACAAATGGGTCGAGACCGAGATCCTGGCCCGCAAGCTGCAGTCGTCGATCGTCCTCTGGCGAAAGATCCAGGGCTCGCCTCAGCAGGCCGCCGCCGTTGCCGATGGCCTCGCTGACGGGGCCGGTCACCCTGCGGGCGGGCGTCGCGAGCGGGTGCAGCCCGGCACGATTCTCACGACCAATCACGCCACCGAGATTCAGTTTCTGCAGCCGGATACGAACTTCGGCGATGCGGTGCCGCTGGGGCGGATGCTGCTGCTGGCGATCGCGGCCGGGGCGGGGCTGCCGGAGTTCATGCTCACCTCGGATGCTTCCAACGCCAACTTCGCTTCGACGATGGTGGCCGAGGGGCCGGCCGTCAAACACTTCCAGGCCGAACAGCAGTTCTTCGCCGCCGAGTTCACCCGGCTGTGGCAGTGGGTGATGCGCGAAGCGGTGGCCCGCCGGCTGCTCCCGCCCGACTTCTTCGATCAGGTCGAGCCGAACTGGTCTTTCCCGCAGCTGGTCAACCGGGACCGGCCGCGGGAGCGGATGGCCGACGTCCGCCTGGTCGAGACCGGCATCCTCAGCCGGGCCGAGATCGCCCGTCGCGACGGCGTCGACCCGCTGCAGATGCGGACCGAAATCGATTCCGAGAACACACTTCGCTGATTGTTTCATCGCCTCTCCCATCCCTCTGACTTCTTCATCACCACATCATGCAGCTCTCCACCCTGACCGAACAGCTTCCCGACTGGCACCGGCAGCTCAGCGTCGACCGCGACCAGCGGATCGTCCGCAACGTTGCCCTGACCGGCCGACATTCGAAGAACGGATACAGCTATGCCGAGGCCGCCCTCGCAGCGGCCGTGTCGCTCTACGACGGCAAACCGGTCTTCCTCGATCATGCCGACGACCGCACCCGTTCGCACGAACGGAGCACGCGGGACCTGGTCGGCTCGATCGTGCATCCACGATTTGAGGACGGCCGTATCCGCGGGGACATTCGTGTGCTCGATACCGAATCCGGCCGCACCTTCCTGGCCCTTGTCGAAGGGGAGACGCCCGGCGTCGGCATGTCGCACGTCGTCCTGGCCGAACGCTCCGCCGATGGAAACTGCGTCGAGCGGATTCACGACGTCGTGTCAGTCGATGCGGTCATCAACCCCGCCACGACGACGACGTTTCGCGAGACGATCGACGCCGACGGGAGCAGTGACGCCACCGACGAGCTGGAGCCGGACGTCATGCGTCTTCAGCAGGAACTCGAACAGCTTCGCCGGGAGCGGGACCGGCTGCGTGACGAACTCCAGCGGCTGCGGGCCCGGCAGGCGTCGGAGCAGCGGCAGCAACGGATCGCCGAGCTGATCGTCGAAGCCGGCCTGCCGGACGAGGCGGCGAGCGATCTGTTCCGCCGGCAGCTCGAGCAGGCGGAAGACGATGCGGTCCGGCGGGCCCTCATCGCCGACCGGATGACGCTCGTGCAGTCGCTGGCGGCAGCACGACCGGTCAGCCTGGAACGGGCCGGCGAGGAGCGAGCGGCGTCAGATGCACAGTTCATCGCGGCGATTCGAAGGCGATAGGTGTGATGCCCCGGAGCTGACGCTCCGGTCCCTGACTCCTAACTCCTGATTCCTGACTCCTAATTCCTACCCACTACCCACTAGTTGCTTTCCAAGCCCGTCACTTCGCTGCGCTTCGTTCCAGGCGTGCCACCCGATGAATGGCGAGTTGGTGCGTCACGGAGGTTGAGGTCAATGCCGGTCAGATGCCGTGGATGGTCACAACGTCGTCCGCCGTGACGCACCCTACGTGTCTCCGGGATCGACTGGTTGCCAGTACCTGGTTCCTAACTCCCAATTCCTGACTCCTACCCACTACCCACTACCCACTACCCACTCCCATGAACAGACTCCGCTTTCGTTCCGGTCAGGTTCAGCTTCGCAAGGTCCGTGTCGACGCCGACACCGTCATCGAAGCCGGCGATCTCGTCTGGCTCGACGGCGATGACGCAAAGCCGGCAAAGGACTTCCCCTGGAACTCCGACCTTGCCACGACGCAGTCGGACTTCGCCGGGAAGTTTCTCGGCGTGGCGCATCAGCAGTCGCGCGACGGGGATGACGATCCGATCAGCGTCGATATCAGTCCCCACAGCGTCTACGAGTTCAGCGTCAGTCCCGCGTCGTTCGAGATCGGTCAGCCGCTCGGCCCGGATGAAAACGCCGGCAGCCTGATGAACCAGCAGCTCGAAGCGGCTGCGGCTTCGAGTGCGATCGCCCGCTCGGCCGAGTACACCGCCGGCAGCGTCGGCACGCTGCGGGTAACGTTTGCCTCGGCCTATGCGGCCGGTTCGGCAAACGCCAACGCCGTCCTGGGGTAACAGCCCCGGTCGACGCCATACGTTCAATCGCCTGTTCACATCACAATTCCCATCATCCATCGGAAACGCTCACCTCATGCACGGAACCAGTCTCGCCTCGCTCATCGAGTCCCACGGACCGGCCGGTTTCTACCGCAAGGTCGTTGACCTGCTCAACGAGAAGCAGCTGACGCCGGATGACTTCTCCTACTACGAACTGGCCGATGCCTGCGGTGTCCTGCCGCGGCTGCGGAGTCTGCGGGACAGCGCGCTGGCCGGCAACGCCGCGCTGCCGGTCGAGGCTCTGCTTGCGGAGTCGAACCCCGGCGTCGGCACCAATCTGTTCCAGGTGGTCACGGGAGAACTGATCGGCCGCAAGGTGATCGAAGGGTACGAGGACGATGCCGGCTTCATCGGCGACCGGCTCGTCAGCGTCATGCCGAGTCGGCTGCGGCAGACGAAGATCGCCGGTTTTCGTGCTCTGGCCGGTCCGACCGAGGTGGCCGAGGGACACCCGTACGAAGAGTCCACGTTCGAAGAGAAGTACGTCACCACGCAGGAGTCGAAGCAGGGACGCATCCTGAGCATCAACGAGGAGCTGATCGCCTTCGACCAGACCGGCGAGATCAACCGCCGGGCGATGGCGCTCGGCTACTACCTTCGCCAGGAGCGGGAGCGGACGATCATCCGGGCTGTCACCGACGCCGATGCCGCCGCCGGCCGTCACGTCTACCGCCCCTCCGGCCAGGGGCAGACGCTGTACGCTGCCGATGGTTCCCTCCGCAACTACATCGGTGGGACGAACACGACCTCCCCCGATTTTGCCGCCGCGATCCCGCTGGAGGACTGGACCGACATTGAAGAGGTTCTGCACTACCGGGCGACCGAGGTGCGGGATGACCGCGTGGATGGTGATCAGCGGCCGATCCTGGCACCGGTGCGGCAGCTTCTCGTTCCCGAGGCCCTTCGCGGGACGGCCCGCAGCATCGTGCACTCGACGGAAATTCACGTCACGCCCTCCGACGGCGAAACCCGCTTCGCCAACCCGGTGCACGGCATGGTCGAGGTTCTCTCCTCGCCGTTCATCGACGAGCAGGGGGGCACCGCCGGCAGCGACTGGTACCTGGGGGACTTCCCGCGGCAGTTCGTGTGGACGGAGATCTGGCCGGTGCAGACGCTGCTGCAGCGGGCCGACAGCGAAGCCGCCTTTGAACGGGATGTCGTCCTGCGGGTGAAGGCCCGGTACTACGGTGGCATCAGTGCCGTCGACACCGTCTTCGTAACGAAGGTGTCCGGCGAATAATCCCCTGCCCTTCCCTGGACTCCCGGTCAGCGCCCCGGAACCGGCATGGAGGCCGCACGCTCTGCCCGCCGCGCGGCCGGGAGTCCGCTTCTTCTTCACCCCTCCTCTCTAAATTCGACCACACCTGCACAGGGACTGACGACGATGCACATTGACGGTTGCCAACCCGCCCCCGCCGTCACCAGGACGATCACGTTGCCGCGGGGCGATGGCTCCGCACTGACGCTGACGATTCAGCCGCTCTCGCTGGGGTTTCATCGCCGGCTGCGTGAGCGGGGGATCGTGCCACCGACTCCGCCCCGACGGGTTGCGCGGGATGCAGCCGGCAAGCCGCTGCGGGACGAATCGGGACTGGCGGTGATGCTCGCCGACGAGCAGGACCCGCAGTATCTCGCCGAGCAGGAGCAGTACCACCATCGGGTGGCGTTGCTGGCGGTGGCGGAATCCCTGGCGGCCGATCCGCAGGTCCGGTTCGATGCACAGCCTCCCGCTTCAGACGACGATGCGATCGCGTGGACAGGGTATGCCGATGCCCTCAGTGCCGAGCTGGAAGCGGCCGGGTTCACGGCGGGAGATCTGGTCCGGCTGTGTACGGACATCTGCCGGCTGAGCAACCTGCTGGACGAGCAGCTGGCGGCGACCCAGGCGGGTTTTTCGTTGCCGGCGGCCGACGAGGGGACCTGACCGCCCTGCTGTCGAGTCCCCGCCGGCTGGACTGGTACGTGCTGCGTGTCTGCGAGCGATTCGGCCTGCGGGAGGAGGAGTTCTTCGATCTGCCCCTGTCGCAACAGTTGCGACTGCTCGCCTACTGTCGTGTTCGCCAGCTTGAAGAGCAGCAGCACGTGTCGCGTTGGGACCACCTGTAACAACAGACGCTGTCTGCGGGGCCACTGCCGGCTTGTCCAGCCGCGCGAATATCGTTCGACGTGCATGCTTGCCTTGAAGGGCAAGCATGCCACCCGTCTGCATGGCCACTCCGCCGCATAGCGGTGTGACGCCCAATTATTTCCATTCCGGGTAGTGATTCATGGACCTTCCTGATCTTTCGACCGTTTCGGGTGAGGAACTGACCGAGGAGCAGATCCGCGGCATCCTGGCCCAGATCGACCTGGATATCACCAACCTCGTGCGGGACGGGAAGCTGTCGGCGTTGAAGTACGGTCTGGCCGGTTCGGCGGGCCAGCATACGGACCGGGCGGCCAATCTTCAGGCGCTGCTGGCGGCACGGGATTACTACCAGAAGCTGCTGGTGTCACGACCCGCGTGGGAGACGTCGCAGGCGGAGATGGGCCGGCGGGGTGAGCGGGCGTAGGGCGACCCGTTGAATGGTGAATTACGTCGAGTCGGTGCGTCACGGAGTGTGAGGTCGATGTCGGTGAATGATCGCGGATGGTCATAAAGGTGTTCGCCGTGACGCACCCTACGTGCACTGTTGCGGATGCCGGGACGAGTCACGGCCTGCTGCTGTTGAACCCTCATGAACCACGCCCGTCACTTCGCTGCGCTCCGTTCCAGGCGTGCCACCCGGTGAATGGGGAATCGCGTCGACGTGGTGCGTCACGGAGTGTGAGGTCGATGTCGGTGAATGATCGTGGATGGTCGTAAGGTTGTTTCGCCGTGACGCACCCTACGAAAGTTTAAGTGCTCCGGGCTCGCCTGATTCCTAACTCCTAATTCCTACCCACTACCCACTACCCACTACCCACTACCCACTACCCACCACCCACTACCCACCATGTCCTCCCTCCCCCTCATTGATCGCGAGCGTCTGTTCGACGACTGGTCGGTGCCGGTCGTGTTTCGTCAGGTCGTGCAGTCGTACGACCCGCAGACCGGTCGTGTCGAAGAGACGGCGACGGACACCACGGTGCAGGCGATTGTCCGGCCGCTGCAGACGTCGCCGCATCCGGGGACCGTTGCCGTTCACCCCGATGCTGAACTGGCGGCAATTCTCCGCAGTGATGACCTGCCGGCGGATGCCAACATCGCCACGGCCCGGATTGTGTACGAGCAACGGGAGTACCAGGTCCGGTCATTCACGCATTCGGGGGATGCGCAGCTGATTGAGGTGATTGCCGTCCGCGTTGGTGCGGCGGACTGAAGCGGCAACGGAGGTACAGTGCATGCAGCTGCAGGTCGAGATTGACGCGGCTGGACTCGAGGAACTCCGCACGCTCGCCGCGCAGCGTGTGCCGGAAGCCCGTCGCGACATGGTGGAGTCGGCGGTGCGTCACACACTGGTCAACACGATTCGCGGCAACCCGGTCGATACCGCCCGCAGCCGGGCCTCCTGGGTGCAGTCGCTGGAACGTCTGGGCGGTACGCCGCCGGCCGGCTGGCGGGGACCGCGGCCGCTTCAGTTCGCCATTGAGGAAGGACGGTCCCTGGCACGGCTGGAGCAGGACGACGGGCCGCATCAGACGACCGTCACCGCAACCAGTCGTGTCTTCTATGTTCCGTATCTCGAGTACGGGACCAGCGACCGTCCTCCCTACGCCATGCTGCAGCGGGCACTGGCGGTCACACGACTGATGCTGCCGCGGCTCTTCCGCCTCGACTGATGTTCCCTGTTCCATCCTGCATCATCCGGTACCTGATCGATGCTCACCGCTGAACAGATCACGATCGCCATCCAGTCCTTCTGGCAGGAGCAGTACCCGTTTGCAGAGGCGACGGTCTGGCCCGGGACCGTCGCGTCGACGGCAACTGCTGCCCGCTGGGTGGAACTCTGGATCGACGCCTGGACCGGTTCGGCCCGGCGGCGGACAGCGGTGGACCGGTTTGAGATCGCTCTGGTCGCTCACTGCTTCAGCCGGGACCGCAGCAATCCGCTGGCCGCGCATGAACTCGCCTCGGCGGCGCGGGCAACGCTGGAACACCGCACGATCGCGATCGGTCAGCCGGACGATCCAGACGCGCCGTCAATCGGGCATGTGATGTTTCGCGAGGCGGAACTGCACGACGTCGGCCGCCGGCAACTGCTCGGGCATCGCGAGCCGCTCCAGCAGGTGATCGTGGCTTTGTCGGCTGTCGTCGAAGCCGCGGCAGCCGCCGGGATGTAAGGCAGCGATCGGCAAACGAACACTCCTGCCCACTGAATCACCGTTTCCAACGAAAGGCGTACTTCGATGGCAGTCTCCACGCTTACGAGAAACCTGCGGGATGGCGAACTGGTGATCCGTGACGGCTCGAACCCGCCGCAGTCGCTGACCGTCGTCCTGGATGAAGGGGATCTCACCTGGACCGAGCGGCAGCGGACGATCGAGGTGAAGGATCGCGGCTCGATCGCCGCGGGGCATACCCGCAAGGGGGATGACGAGTCGGTCGCGCTGTCGTTCTCTGCGAAGTGGACGCAGTTGCTGGGCAAGGCTGCCGACCCGGCCGATCCCCTGCAGCTGTACGAGATGCTGATGTTCGTCTCGGGATGTGATGTCGTCAGTACGTCATCGCCTGGCGAGCAGGAGACACTGACGCTCGAGTTCACGATCGTCGATCCGGCGGGGGTAGCGGGCGAGCGGGTCGTGTTCGAGAAGGTGTACCGCGAATCGCTGACGATGTCGGAAGGGGACGAGGCGAACCAGATCGCCTTCACCGGCCGCGCGTTCCAGACCGCTCCGTCCATCAGCCGCATCTGACCATGAGCGCAACCTGAGGTTGCCGGCACCGCCTGGTGATTCGCTTCTCTCCCGATTCGCTGAGCACTGATGAACACGCAGTCCCTGACCGTCCGGATTCTCGGCGACAGCACGCACCTGCAGAACCAGCTCTCCCAGGTGCTGGAGCAGGTCCAGCAGTTGCAGCAGACACTCGCAGAGGCGACGCCCGCTGCCGGCGATGTCGCGAGTGGACTGAGTCGCGTGGCGACCGCCGTTCGTCCGCTGCAGCAGGTGGAACGGCTGCTGGCCGGCGTGACCCAGCAGGTGCGCGTGCTCAGTCGTACGCCGGTCACGCTGAACGTCTCGCCCGCTCTGCAGGCGCTGCAGCAACTGAAGGCGGCGATCGAGGCGGTGATCGCCCTGATGCGGGCGCTCAATGGTGCTACTGGTGGAGGAGGTGGTCGCACCACGATCGCACCCACCCCTGCCCCGAACGGGCGTGCCTATGCGACCGGAGGACTGGTGACGGGACCGTCAGGACGGGACCAGGTCCCTGCGCGGCTCTCGGCGGGGGAGTTTGTCCTGCGGGCCGAAGCGGTCCGTGATCTCGGACTGGACCGGCTTCACCGCCTGAATGCCGGGGGGATGTCGGATGGTGGCATGTCAAATTCGCGGCCGTCGCCAGCTGTCACGCAGGCGTCAGAGGCGAACGTCACGACAAATCACTTCGGGGGGATCACCGTCAACGTCCGCGAGACGGCCGATGTGGCCCGGCTGGTCCGGGAGCTCCGCTGGCAGGGGATCGATCTGCGTCACCGACGCGGCTGAGGGAACGGCTTCACTCCTTTCACACGGGTTCGACTTCGATGCTGCACTTCAAGCCGGCGATCTGGCGAGACGGTACGCTGTATGAGCTTCCGCGTCCGATCCGGTCGTTGCGGATTCAGGACGAGTGGGATTTCATGCGGTTCAAGGTGCCGCTGGTCGATGGAGACCTGACGGTCGGCCGTTCCCGTGATGGCGTGGACATCGTGATTGCCGGTCAGATCGGCAGCCAGGCGGGGACGCTGCGGCTGACCGAGGCGGAGATGTTCGCGGAGCTCGAAGCGCTGCGGGCCGCGCTCAATCCGCTGCCGGACGACGAGCCGTACGAGTTCTTCGTGTACCACGATCCGTCGGCTGGAACGTACCGCTCATTCCGCCGCTGTTCGACGGTTCGCTTCGAATACGACCTGTCGAACCATGCGCTGTTCGACTATTCGGCGGTCATTCATGCCGACGATCCGACGATCTACCACAACGCGCCGGCCTGAGCGACGGCCCACGCAACTCCCCTCGATCTGTTCTCTGTGAGCGTTCGGAATGTACACCCGTCGTATCCTGCACCATGGTCCCGACCCGGAGGGGATGCCGGCCCTGATTTCGGATCGCGCGATTGCCGGCTGCTGGTTTGAGCTGCTGCGGCAGGGAGGATGCGGAGCGGCGAGTCTGGTGCTGCAGGACGGATTCGCCGGTCGGCACGCGATCGACGTCGGGGACTGGATGAGCTTCGAGTATTCGGAGGGCGACCGCTGGTATCTTGGCCGGGTCGAGGAGCGTCGCGCGACCAGTCCGGCACGGATTCAGTTGCGGCTGTACGGTATGAGCATTGAACTTGGCCAGATCTTTCCCGGCGGATTCGGTGCGCAGGCGGACGGTGCCCCGCCGCATCGCTATGCCGCCACCGACCTGTTCGTCAATGACCCGGACCGGGCGGACGAGACGGCGGATTCCGTGGCGGCCGTCGACGATCTCGTCTCGTTGCTGCTGCAGCAGTACGTCACCCGCCAGACGCACATCGCCCATGACCCGGTCCTGGTCGAATCGGCACCGCGTTCCGCGCCGCTGGTGAGTCTCAAACTGCGCGGCGAAGAGTCGGTCCGGTCGGTGCTCAAGGATGTGGCGGTCCGGGCCGGGGGAATGTCGTGGGGCGTGGACGCCTTCGGAAAGTTCTTCTTCCTGCGTCCCCGGGACGAGGTGCTGCTGACACTCCGTGACGGGGACAACCTGACGTCTCTCGACGAAACCCGCGACAGCGAGTTTCTGTTCAACCGGCTGCTGCTGACCGGTGACTACGTATACGACGTCATCGAATCGTCCGGCCAGATCGCCCGGCGCAGCTACCGCTGGCGGGGCAACTTCTTCGAGCCGGAGAGTCGGGCCGCGCACGGCGATCGCCGCCTGCGACTGTGGATTCCCTGGATTCGCACGCAGGAGGATGCGGTCGCATTCTCCCGTGAATTCTTCCGCACGTACGCACAGCCAACCAGTCGCTACCTTCTCGAAACGACGCCGCAGGTGGACCTGCCGATTCCCTGGCTGGGACGGGTGCGTCTGGAGGATCGCGAAGGGGGCGAGCTGACGACGGCCCGGGTGCAGTCGATCCGGGTTCGCTTTGATCATGCGCCGGTGTTTCGGATGGAGCTGGGGCCGGATGATCCGCGTGAACTCTGGCCGGAGCCGCCGCACGACGAACGCTGGGAACGTCCCGAGGCTGCCTGGCCGGTCGGGGGCGATGTCTCGTTGACGTCGCTGGATGATGGCGGCGGTGGCGGCAGCAGTGAGACGTCGGACGCAAGTGAAACGGCGTCGGAACCAGGGTCGCTCTCATCCGGCAGCTCCGGGGCTTCGGACTCGTCAGACGCATCCGAGGGAAGTGACGGCTCATCGGATCGTTCGGAGTCGATGACCGCGTCAGACGACGAGACATCTCTCAGCGAACCGGAAAGCAGCCAGACGACGTCCCCGGAGAGTTCGTTGTCCTCCGCCGGGACGACAACAGATCTCAGTTCGGATGCCACGTCCGGCTCCGGCACGACGACCGCGTCGTCGCAGTGGAGTACGTCAGAGGCGTCGGACAGTGACGTCAGCAGCGACTCCGAACCGGGCAGCGACGGGAGTGGCTCGCTCGATTCGGAGGGCGAGTCGACGGATGTCTCGTCGGGCGATTCGGAGGCGAGCGGAGCGTCGTCGGATGGCGGTGCGGACTCGGGCTCTGATGGTGAGACGGCGTCGAACCCGGCGGCCAGTTCCGGGATCGGCCAGGATTCGTCCGACAACGGGTCCGATGTGCTGTCGTTCACGGATTCGAATGATGCCGGCTCCCTGTCCGAAGGTCTGTCCGGAAGCGGTTCCGAGGCCTCAGAGCCCGAGTCCGAGGAGTCATCGATCGGCTGACATTGTCGGTTGCGGAGACTCCTGCAGAAAACGGGCGTCATCTTCGGGGGCACGGCCGGGTTGAAGGGCACACATGACACCCGGCTCTCGTGTTTATCCTCCAGGGCGACGCACCGCCATGACAACTCCGTGGCGGACAGAGCGGCCGGATGATGCAGATTACGGGGAAGCGAACCAATGTTCTTTCAACTTGAGACTGACGGTACGCGACGCGATGTCGACCTGAGGGGGCTCTATTCGGGGCCGTTCCGGTCGGCCTGCTGGATCATCGGCGGTGGACCGTCGCTGGAGCAGCTGCCGGTCGATGCCATTGCCCGCTCGCCGGTGCCTCGATTCGGCATGAATCTGGCGGGGTCTGCGCTGCTGCGACCGACGTTCTGGACCAGCTACGATCCGACGGCCCGGTTTCATCGTTCGGTCTACCTCGATGCGGGGATCACCAAGTTCCTGCATCGGCGTCGCGCCATGGATCTGGTCCCCGAGACGACATTCAAGGTGTGCGAGTGCCCGGGCACGCTCTTCTTTGATCGGGTGCCTGATCGTGGCTACCACGACTTCCTGTCGGGAACCGGGGTCGCCGACTGGCAGGACACCTTCATTCAGGCGATCGCGATCGCGTATCGGCTCGGCTTTCGCACGCTGTACCTGGCCGGCTGCGAGATGTTCATTGAGCCGTCTGCCGACCAGCAGCGCATCGCGAACGAACATGGAGTCGAGTACCGCAATCGCGAACTGCTGCGGGACTTCTTCGGTCGTTGCCGGCGGGCCGGGCTGAGCGACGAGCGTCTGCAGCAGCTGGCTCCGCCGCGGCCGTATCACTTCGATGAGGTGAAGCCGCTGAATGCGGTGATCAATACCGACTGGCACTACTTCCGGGTGGTGCAGTACCTGCGACTGTCGCGGCGAGCGATGGCGCTGGCGGGGCTGAAACTGATCTCGGTGACGCCGGTCAGCCGACTGAACGATCACTTCGAGTACCGACCCGTCGAGCAGGTGCTGGACGAGATCCACGCGACGGTTGGTAATCCTGGTCGCGAAGAGACCCGGGGCCGCTACACGTCCACCTGTTCGCGGCAACCGGCCGACCTGGGGCCGATGCGGGATTTCCGGCCGCACAACTGGACGTCGCCGGCGAAGGACAATGCGAAGCAACCAGCCAAACGTGAGCGCGGGCGTGCGGCAGTGCGGGAGCACGTTCGCCAGGTTCTGGAGGAGATTCCCGAGATCCCGGTCGCCATCAACGACGGAAACTGATTCGACGTCCGGTTGCCGGCTGTGTGCGATGACTTCCGTTGGCGAAGCGGTTGAGCCGATGCATCTTCTGCAGGTTGCGAATGTGGGACGGGTCTGCGGAGGCACCGCAGCCTGTGCCTGGACGATCATGCGGGCCTTGCCGGACTGCCGTCACACGGTCGTGTTTCTTTCGTCGATCACGCCGGAGACACGTGCGGCGTTCGGTGACCTTCCGCTGTTGTCGTGGAGTCAGGTGACGGCCCGGGACGTCGCCGGTCTCAACGCCGATCTGGTGATCCTGCACAACACGGCACCGGATCGCGTGTGCGGTCCGTTGCCGGCGTTCACACTGCTGTATCAGCATTCGGTCGGACGACGTGCCGCGGCTGATGCGACGGTGTTCTGCTCACGGTGGCTGGTGGAACGCTGCCGGCCGGACGGAGGCGAGGCCGGAGGTTCGCCGGAGGTTCTGATTCAGCCGGTTCCCGTGCCACCGCGACCGGATTCTGCCGAGGTCCGGGCGTTGCGCGAGCATCCTGTCGTGGGGCGTCTCTGCACGCCGGTGGACCGCAAGTGGCCGGGTGAGCTGGTTCCGTTCTACGCACGGCTGGCGGGGCGGTTTCCGCAGATCGAGTGGGAGTTCGTCGGTTGTCCGCGGGGACTGCGCGACGCGCTGCGGGATGCCTGCGACGGCCGCATCCGGTTTCATGACGCATCCTGGTCGGCGCGGTCGCTGCTGTGGACGTGGGATGCGGTTCTCTACCATCACCCTGCGCTGACCGAGAGTTTTGGCCGCGTCGTTGCGGAGGGGATGCGGGCCGGCTGCATTCCGATTGTCGATGCGCGGGGCGGGTTCTGCGAACAGGTGGCGGCGGGACGCGGCTACCTGTGCCGGGACGAGTCGGAGTTTGAAGCGGCACTCTCGGCCATCCTCTGCGCATGCAAACGCCGCACGCTTTCACGTGCGGCGATGACGCATGGAAACCGGTTGTGCGGACTTCAGGCCTTTCGAGCCCGATTGCGCCGGCTGTTGCGGACGCTCACACAGGACTGAGACCGATCGGCCGGTCGCCTAGAGAACTTCCCGCTCGAACAGTCCCAGCGACAGCTTGCAGGTCGCGACGAAGTCCTTGATACGGGCGACCGTCACGCCGCCGGCCAGGTCCAGGTCGAGTTCGAGGTGCGGATCGGCGTCGTCGTCGAGGTACGCCTTCGAGTACTTTTTGGTCTTGTTCCACTCGTTCACGCTGCGGAGCGTTGCGTTGGTTCCGGCCCAGGCGGAGTGAAACTGGATCGACTGCTGGTTTTCGGCGACGAAGATCTGGACCTTGGTGCCTTCGATCTTGAAGTTGAGGTCACCGTCGGCATCGACGACGACGTTCAGGTACCCTTCGGACTGCAGGATCTTCTGCAGTTCCTGGCCCGAAATCGTGCCGAGTACCTGCTGGTCAGCATCCTGGGCGATTGCCGGTGTACTGGCGAACGAGACACAGCCCAACATGGCAAGGGCGACGAGCAATCGACTGGCAGCGGGAAACATTTGCGAACTCCTGTGTGAAACCGCGAGTGAATCGATACAGTGGTCAGTCCGTCCGGAAATGATTGTCGCATCGTACTCTGTTGATTCGATGGCCGAAACCTCTTGTCGGGCCGTTCATGCAATCATCATGCGGAGGGCCACCGTTCATGAGGAACAGGCAGACCTGACGGCCGGCATCCGGCAGGGAAAAACCCGATTTCCGATCGACGGACGGTCGTGTGAAAGTGGAAACGCACGACGGTGCGCGGTCTTCCGTCTGAATTGTGCAGATTCCGGATTTTCCCGCGCATCAGCCGGAGCATCGACCTGACCTCGAGTGACCAGCCGACCAGTCGTCATCCGGTTGGCGCGACTTCAGAACGAAACGTCTCGTCACATGACACCGTTTCAGCACGCCCGAACGTGGTTTGTGGTTCACCTGGTCCTGTTCTTTGCCCTGGTCCTGACGGTGATGGGCCTGGCCATTTCGCATGTCGGGAATCTTGATCAGCTGTTCACGTTGAGAACGCTGATCCTCTTCGCGGCCATCTCGCTGGGGTTCTCCTTCCTGGACGTGCTGCTGTTCCGGTTTCTGATTCACGCCCGTTGTCCTGAGTGTGACGCGCGGCTGCGGGTCTGCCAGCAGGACCCGGTGACATACGCCTGCCGGTCGTGCGGGCTCGAGCAGGGAACAGATGTGCCGATTCGCTACGGCAGCCGATCTCATTGAGGCGGCACGAGTTGCAGTTCGTGGCATTCCGGCGGGCCCGGGCCGGCGTTCGTCGCGCGGTTTTTCGGTAGATGTCCCTGCGGGTTTCGCGTTCAGAGACTAGCTGACGCCTTCAGCTCCAGCGGCACCACGACCCGGCAATGTTTGCGAGCGGTGGCCGGTGCCGGAGGTCAAGGTGGACTCCGGCGAGTTTCCGGACGCATCCTCCTGCGCTCATGGACTGAACTGTGGCCACCAACATTGCCAGCGCACTGCAAGGGCAGGATCTGATGACCGGCTTGCAAGCTCGAGACGTAAGACTGGGGACCGTATCCGGCTCCCGCCGTGTCCACTGGGTGTTGTTCTGCGTGACAACGCTGTCGCTGTTCTGTCTTACCGACGCGGCACAGGCGCAGCCTCCCGTGCGCCAGGGGCGATGGATGCGTGGCGAAGGGCCCCGCTGGCAGCGATTCGGGCGACGCCAGGGAGAGCGCCGGTTCGGGATGTCACGGTTTGAACGGACGATCGAATCGGGGCATCTGTTTCTCGATGGCGAGTACATGACTTCACCGTTCGAGGTGACGTTCGAGAACGAGGAACTGCGAGTCAACGACGTGGTCGTCCCGGTGCCGACGGAAGACTACGTTGCAATGGAGGACGAAGAAGAGGATCTGTTGCTGGACGAGGGGGATCGACCGGCCCGGCGTCGCCGCCGGCCGCAGGTTCCGCGTGACGTCATGCACCTCGTTCAGACGCTTCAGTCGGACGGCGTCATTGTGGTGCTACCCGGAAAGACTCCGGTCTCCGTCGATCCCGATGCAATGTTTCAGACGCTCATTTCGGAGGATCGGACGGCATACCTTGACGAGCTGCTGCAGTATCTTCCGCCGACAGCCGATCGGCCAGCGATGGTGGAGTGGATTCAGGGTTATGATCCGCCTGCGGGCCTGGTGGAGTTTGCGTCCAACTGGGTCGAGGCCCGGGACAGGGCCGAAGCGGTCAACATGGCGTCGATCAATGCCGTCCGCAGACTCAATCAGTTTGCGTATCCGCTGTCGATCTTTGGAATGATCATCGGGGCGATGTCGGCAGGTCACCTGCTGTCCTGGCGGCCGACAGTCGCGGGGAGCGGGCAGGAGACGGACGCCTCGCCACTGGCGCTGCGAATGCTGAACCGGTCGATCATTCTGATCGTGCTGCTGTCGCTGTTCGACCTGACGTGGACGATCCTTGCCTCGCAGGCCGGTCAGATGAAGGAACTGAATCCCCTGGCCAGCCGGTTCGTCAATGATCCGGTTGACCTGATCGTGTTCAAGTCGGTCGCGACCTGTGTGGGGGTCGGGCTGCTGGTCGGATTGAGGCACCATCGTCGTGCTCAGATTGCCACCTGGTGGCTCTGTCTGGTCTGCACGCTGCTGGTTTTCCGTTGGCTCACGTTCAGCTCGATGTACGTTGCCTGAACCGATTTGAGCGGCAATGAGCCGGGTGTTGCCGTTCCCTTCCGTCGCCGCACCTGTCATGATTGACGATCCAGGGATTTGAGCGGGCTTTGACTTCGCAAATCCGATGATCGACAGGTGTGATGCCGGACCCCAGTAACGAAACCGCCGACGCCCGGCTGGCCGAGAGGATGCTGCAGGGAGACACTGAAGCCCTCGGTGAGCTGTTCTCGAGGCATCGGCACCGGTTGTGGCGAATGGTCAACTTTCGCCTCGACCGTCGTCTGCAGGGACGGCTCGACGCGGACGACATCCTGCAGGAAGCGTATTTGAGTGCCTGCCAACGTCTCGACCACTTCACCTGGGAAAGTGGCCGGATGCCCTTCATCTGGCTGCGGCTGATCGTGAGCCAGACGTTGATTGACGTTCACCGGAGGCACTTCGGCACGCAGAAACGGGATCCCCGCCGCGAAATGTCGATCAGTTCCGGTTGGAGTTCCGAATCGACATCGCTCTCCATCACGGGATTCCTGCTCGGTCACCTCACGTCTCCGAGTCAGGCGGCCCTGAAGGCCGAGCTGTCCCAGCAGCTCGAGGCGGCACTCTCGACAATGAGTGACATCGATCGCGAGGTTCTCGCCCTGCGGCACTTCGAGGAACTGACAAACAGTGAGACTGCCCAGGTGCTGGATCTGTCCGAACAGGCGGCCAGCGTCCGTTATATGCGGGCCCTGGCACGGCTGCGCACGATCTTCGAGGCCCTGGACAGCGATGCGCAGAAGCGGTAAACGCTTCGGCAATCGCCCGGCCAGGTTGGCACGCGGCGATTCCGTTGCCAGCAGACCGCACGGGGCTGTGGGATGAGCGACACTTCGGATCAGTTCGGATTTCGCACGGACGGCTACCCCGTTGCCGACGAGAGTCAGGGGGTGCGGGCACGTCTGCCGCTGGAAGTTCTGGCCAGCCGTTTTGTCGACGAGATCCGGCAGGGACAGAATCCCTCCGTCGAACAGTACGCGACCGAATACGCCGAGCACGCCGCCGAGATCCGCGAACTGTTCCCGACGCTGCTGGCGATGGAACGGCTGAAAGGCGAACGGGAGGCTGGCTTTCTGCGAGCACGCCTGGCCGGTGACTTCGAGATCGATCGGCTCGGCCAGTGCCGGATCGTGCGCGAGATTGGTCGCGGCGGCATGGGAGTCGTCTTCGAAGCGGTCGAAGAACCGGTCGGCCGGCAGGTCGCCGTCAAGCTGTTGCCGTGGCACACCTCCAATGTTCCCCGCTGGTACGGGCGATTCAAGACGGAGGCCCGCTTTGCAGCCAATCTGCGGCATCGTCACATCGTGCCGATCTACAGCTTTGGCGAGCAGCAGGGATTCTCCTATTACGTGATGCAGTTTGTCGAAGGGGCCAGCCTGGACTGGATCATCCAGCAGCTCTCGAAGCGGGAATCGATCACCGTTGCCGAGATTGCCCGGGGCGGTCGTCCCGAGGAGCCTCCGACTGACGTTGCCAGCGAGCGGACAGCTGCGCAGGCGGCCGCGGCCTCTGCAATCGATCGACCAACGCCGCTTCCTCCTGGTGAACTGCGGTCCGGGACACTCCGCCGGGACTCCTGGAATACGTTTGCAAAGCTGGCCGTGCAGGCGGCCCATGCCCTGCGGTACGCGCACGGACAGGGGACACTTCATAATGACATCAAACCGGGCAACCTGTTGCTGGATCGACGCGGGCATCTGTGGATGACCGACTTCGGCCTTGCCCACTCGCTCGACGCAGACACTCTGGCGTCCGATGGTCGTCTCAACGGCACGTTGCGGTACATGGCACCGGAGCGTTTTGAGGGACGCGGCGACGAGCGGAGCGATGTCTACTCGCTGGGGATAACGCTGTACGAACTCTGTACGCGTACGCCGGTCTTTGCCGCCGAGAATCGTGCTGAGGTGATCGATCGCATCATGAAAGGGGAACTCCCACCTCCCCGGAGTATCGAGCGATCGGTGCCGAAGAGCCTGGAAACGATCATCCTCAATACCGTCGCCTGCAATCCGGAGGACCGTTATCCCTCGGCGGGGCCGCTGGCGTCGGACCTGCTGCGGTTCCTGAATGGTGAGTCGGTTGACCGGCTGAAGACGACGAAGAAGCGGACCCGTTTCCGCTGGCCCAGGCTGGGGCGGTCGTCGGGCGAGTAGTGGTTCGTACGCTGAGGCACGCGCTGCCGCATCGTGCTGGTCGTGGAGGGCCCGGGCTCCAGGCACTCGCCACTCATCTCTCACCCCTCCCGAAAAACCGTGTTGAGAGACGCGGCCGAAACCCGTTGGTTCTTCTGTGACGCGTTTCGATGTGCCGGATTCCAGCCGGCAGCCTGGACCGCCCGTGCCCTTGGGCGGTCCAGGAGTTTCCCTTTTCTGTCGCAGTGCCGGCGTGACGACTCTCCAGGTCCATCTGTTCAGGAGGTCGGAGTGATGATCCGAATCCGTCGTGCCGCGGGCCCACACCCGCGTCGACAGACTGTCCGTGTCCGTCCGGTACTTGTCCTTGGCGGCATGTTGCTGATGATCTCTTCAGCGGGAACGGCTCAGGCCCAGTGTTCCGGCGGAGGGCGCACCGGTGGCGCGACCACCGCCGGGACCGCTGCTACCGCCGGAGTGACGTCGACCAATGCCGTTGCCGCATTGCAGTTCTTTCAGGCGGCCCAGCAGTATCAGCAGCTTCAGCAACAGCAGCTGATTCAGCAGCGGGCGGCGTACTACGCGGCGATGCAACGGGCCCGTCAGCAGCAGGCGCGTGCACGACAGCAGGCAGAAGCCCGCCGGGCGAAGCAGCGCCGGGCGAAACGTCCGTCCGAGACGACCGTGGCGGACTCCGAGAACAGCGACACGGCGACGCCGGCTGTTGCCAGTCGCGAAACCAGTGAGAACCGACCGAAGTTCCCGCCGATCCGGATTGTCGTCAAACCGGACAGCGGCACTTAGTCTCTCTTCCCCCCGACAGCTCGTTGCTGCCGGTACGGCCGCGATGTTACCCGGCGTCGCGGCCTGTTTCATGCGCGGCGTGCGTTGTCCAGGCCGAGTGTCACGGGCGAGCCGGCAGCGTGAGCTGCCGGGTGGTCGGCGCACCATCGCGGGCCATCTTCCCAACAACCGGGCTCGCGATGGGCATCGCAGCGACAGTACCTGATGTATGTACTGGCGGACAAGCGGCCAGTCGCCCCGAATGCGTGTTGCTGTCCGGTAAGCGTCTTGCTGGACGGGGAGTGTGGAGCAGCGCATCGGCTGGGCGCAGCCGGCAGGAGGTCGTCACTCGTTCGACACACGCCTGCCTTTATGGGCAGGCATGTCGCACCGTCGCGCACGGCTTGCAGAACGGTGGCACGCCTCGTTCATTCGCTCCCTCACGGTCGTGTTTCGAGCCTCAGGACTTCGGAGCACGCCCGTGCATCGTGAAGACCGGCGTTGCCCGTTATCGCTGTGCCAGGCCGGCGTCGTCTGCGGTCTTGTCCTGCAGCTCTTCGGGAACCAGCAGCTCCTGGAAGTCCGGCTTCACCAGACCCTGGCGGCTTGACCAGTCCTCGTAGCGGACCATGCACTTCAGCTCCGGCTTGACCCAGTAGGCCCGGGTCCTCGTCGGGACGTACGGACGACGGACACGAATCGTCGGCAGCACGCGGTTGAGCGTGGAAACGAACTCCGAGTTGCCGATCTGGTCGACCGCAAGCTTGGAGACGAACCGGGGACGCTCCTGTTCCGGCAGCGTGGCGGCCAGCAGGATCGAGTGCAGTTCGCCGTCGACGCTCTGCGTGAAGCCGTAGACCGAGCACTCCAGGATCGGACGTGGATCGTCCTTGGCGGCGAGACCTTCATCTGTTTCTTCGTCGTCTTCAAGCTCCTCGTCACCGACGAACCCGTTGATTGCCGACTCGAGATCTTTCGGGCCGTTCTCTTCTTCGGCCATTTTGCGTGCACCGGCAACCGCCTGATGCAGGGCGTTGGGTGGTTCTTCCGCCGGTTCGACGGCGATGAGGTCCAGGGCCGAGCTGTAGTTGATTCCACCGATGATCAGTGCGCCGGATGCCGCGATCGTCATGCCCCACGAGCCGATGTTGACCGTCATCGCGGTGCGGGGAAGCTTCTGCGTACAGGCTTTCCAGATTTCCATCGGCTGCATGAAGATGTCGAACAGGCCGATCTTGTCGTTCTTCTGAATCGCCAGGAAGTAGGCCCGTGCGTGGGCCGCAAACGCCAGAGCCGCCCCGGTCCCGAGGAAGCCAAGGGCGACCGTTGCCCGGGAGTCGCTTTCGGCCAGCGCCACACGGAGGCCGATGGAGGCCACGACGATGGCAAGCATGCCGCCCGCCGTCACCCAGGCCCAGGCAGGGATCAGCCGGTACCACTCGCCCGGCGGGATCTCTTCGGTCTGGTAGCCGTCGGTGAGTTCGACCCGCGTTCCGGCAGAGGGAAAGAACCCGCAGTTGTCACACCAGGAGTGCTCGGACCACTTCACATTACGTCCGCACTCGGGGCAGGTGTTCCGCGCGATGGCGTCGCTGGCGGCCGATCCCTGCGCGGCGGCCCGGGATGATGCCGCTGGCGTCTTGCCGCTCTTCAGCGCCCGCTCCAGGGACTGCACATCGATCGAGCTCGGTTCACCAAGCGTGGAACTGCCGGAGTTCATGGATGGTCCGATTCTGCAGGTGAGTAGGTCGGTGGGTGAGCGTGCCGGGGCACGACCGCGACGGCGCGGCAGTCAACGATAGCACACGTGATGCGGGCCGCTGCGGGGATCGCTGCAGTCTGGCTGTGGAAAAACCGCAACGTTGCTGCAATGCGATGCAAACGTGAAACAGCTGCATCGGCCCATGCAGCCGTCTCAACGCCTGCGGGCAGCGCAGGGGCCACAGAATTCCCGGATTCCGTCCCTCTCATCCGGCAGGCGGCACGGTCCTGCGGTTGGTACGGACCGCACCGGATGTACGGGGGACGCGTTCATCGTCCGGGATCATCGTCCGGGATCATCGTCCGGGATCATCGGCCGGGATCAGTGGCCGGGATCAGTGGCCGGGATCAGTGGCCGGCGGATTCGGCTTCCGGATGGCGGTCGAAGTAGCGACCAAAGGCGAAGAAGGCGACCGCCCACAGCAGATAGTTCACCGCAATGCCGTTGGCGCGAAACTCGTGCCAGCCCTCGCCGGCCGCCGCGAACCGGAACAGGAAGTCGAGGATGTTCCCCGAAATCTGATAGGCGTGCATCACGCCGAGCCATGTCAGGGCCGCGGCAATGAGTGACCAGATCGCCGCAGCTGTGAATTTGCGGTCCAGCAGACAGGCCGCGATCGCCGCAAGGATCATGCAGGTAAAGATGTATCCCCGCTCCATCAGCAGCAGGCCGTTGATGAGGAAGCCGTTGACCTTCGCTTCGGGATTGCCGGCGGGAGCGGGTTTGGTTTCGTCCGCGGGGGCACTCTCGTCCGGAGTGGCACTCTCGTCCGTGGTGGGGGCTGCTGCGTCGGCCTCCGCATTCGGTGATTCCGGTTCCGGGACCTCCGATTCCGAGTTGTCCGGTTCTTCAACATCGGTGGCAACGGCCGCGGGAGTCGGTCCGGCCAGCAGTTCCTGGACGCTCTTGCCGCCCGCTTCGCCAAAGGCTCCCACCATGACGGTTGCTCCCCACGCTGCGATGGCGGGAAACAGTCCGACGGCCACCGCCGGACCATGATGATCGGGAGTCGCGGTGAACGCCTGGGCGGTGATGATGATGCCGATCCAGAGGACGATGGCGGCACCGGCTTCCATCGGGATGACGGATGCGACCAGTCCGATCAGTCCCCCCAGACTGAGCAGGACGATGACCAGACCATTGAGCGTCGAATAGCCGGCCCGTGCGCCGAGCCCCTTCCACCCGGGATGGCCGATGTAGATCGTCGTGGGGAAGCAGCTTCCGAACAGCGACGCCACAATCGTGCCGATCCCGTTGGCCAGCATCGACGGAGCCGTCGGATACGAATCGCCGCTCGCCTCCGCAGACTCGATGTTCTGCAGACTGCCGATCACGTTGAACAGGCCCATCGGCACAATGACCGAGAGAAACCCGGCCCACGAGGACGGATCGCGTAGTACGTCCATCAGGACGTTGCCGGAGTAGACCGGCAGTCGCCAGCCGGCGGACTGCAGCTCGGCGGCCGGTCGGGAGGGATCAAGGGCCCCGTAGACGAGCCATTCCGGAGCACCGGGCCAGAAGTGGCCGACCAGCGTCATCAGCCATGCCAGGGCTGTGCCGGCAAGGACGGCGACGAAACCGCCCGGCAATCCCAGCGGGAACCGGACCTTCGAGAACAGCGCGACAAAGATCAGCGCCATCGGCAACAGACCGATGAAGGGCTTCTGGTAGATCTCCAGCGCAAACGTCATCGAGATGAAGCCGATTGCGATGCCGGCCAGCGTCGAGAGGAGTGCCGCCCGGGGCGTCCACTTGCGGATCCAGCCGGCGACGAAGGCTCCCAGAACTTCGATGACGCCGCTGCCGAAGCAGGCTATCAGCCCCATCTGCCAGGCCGCCTCGACGCTCTTCGTCTTTGCGTAGACCGGTCCCATGACGAAGTAGACGTAGACGATCAGTGACGGCGTGTTGATGCCGTACGGCAGTGCCGTCACATCGCTGCGGCCTTCCTTCTTCGCCAGGCGATGGGCCTGCCAGGCGTAGAAGATATTGCCGGCCAGGATGCTCAGGGCAGCTCCCGGGAGAATGAACTGGAACAGATAGCGGCTGTCGTCCCCCTGCATGCCGCAGAACGTGCTGCACAGGAACAGGATGGCCAGCAGCTGGACGAGGTTGTCGATGAACAGTCCGAAGAACCCGTCCAGGTCCCGCTTCACGAACAGGGGGTATTGCGCGCTCATGATCTCCGATCGTCGAACAACAGGTGGAATTTCGCCGGGTCCGGGGGCTGCGAGCGCGAATCGCCAGCCCGTCTTGTCAGTCTGCCGTCTCTCGCCGCCGGTGGCAGCCTACTTCGTCCACGACCAGTCGGTAACGTTCTTGAGGTTCTGAATGCAGTGGGAGGGCCATTCGCCGTTTCGCAGCCCGATGATCGTCTCGGCGGCCATCGTCAGCGTATCCCGCTGGGATTCGATATCCAGACCGGCGACATGTCCGGAAAGGAGGACGTTGTTCATCTGTGTGAGCGGGCTGTCGGTCGGCAGCGGCTCGACATCGAACACATCCAGTCCCGCCGCCCGCAGATGACCGGACTTCAGGGCCTCGATCAGTGCCGGCTCGTCCACCAGTCCGCCGCGGGCCGTGTTGATGAAGACCGAACCGGCCTTCATCTTCGCGAACCGCTCGGCGTTCATCATCTTGTGGCTTTCGGGGGTGAGCGGGTTGTGCAGCGACACGTAGTCGGAGCGGCTCAGCAGGCTGTCGAGGTCAGTCAGTTCGACGTCCCACTCGCGGCAGAATTCGTTGTCGGGATACGGCTCGAAGCCGAGAACGTTCATGCCGAGACCGCGGGCCCGGGTGACGACGGCCCGGCCGATCCTTCCCAGTCCGACCACGCCGATCGTCGTACCCATCACGCGGGGACGTTCGATCCGCTTCCAGTTGCCGGTGCGGACCCGCTGATCCTGATCGGGAAAGCCGCGGGCGATGCCCATCAGCAGGGCGATGGTGTGCTCGGCGACGGAGTGATGGTTCACGCCGGGCGTAGTGGTGACGACCACGCCATGCTCGTCGCAGGCGGCCAGGTCGATGGCGTCGAAGCCGACGCCGGTCCGGGCGATGACTCGCAGGTAGGGGCAGCCTTCGATGACCGAGCGGGTGTACGGTTCGGAGCCGGCGATGACGGCGCAGCAGCCGTCGAGTTCGCTGATCAGCGTCGACTCATCCCAGAAGTTGCGGTCGCGGTTGCCGGGCAGGACTTCGAAGCCGGCTTCCTGCAGTGCCGGAAAATGAGGACCCTGGTCGGAGTTGAGGGCACAGCAGCGGATCTTGAGCGTCAACGGGGGATCTCCTCCTCGGCAGGAATGCAGGCCGTCGGCCCGGGCGAGTCGTTGTGTGAACCCGCAGACTACTGCGCCGGTTCGGAAGTCGCCAGTTCGGGGGAGGATGGCGTCCGGCGAGCCGGCAGAGAGTGGAGCAGTCGACGGTGAAGCAGGAGAGCAGCCGGGTGGCATGCTTGCCCTGCGAGTCAAGCATGCGATCGCACAGCGGCAACCTTTTGCCGGGTGCGTCAGCTGCCGGGTGGTCCATGCTTGAGGATGCTGGGACCAGTCCCAGCCTACCCTGCTGGTTCGTCCGTGACGCATCACCGCGATGTCGTCAGGTCGTCATTTGATGAATGGTGTGTGTGCACTCGCTTGCGCTTCGTGCTGGTATGGGAACAGGGACTCGATCCTGGCTGGCCTGGCACCTGGTGCAGGATGCCGGGACGAGGCGCGGTGGCGGGGTTTTTATCTGCAGGGTTGCATCCACCGGCATTGCTGCGGATTCTGTAGGGATTCCAAGGCCTGAATCTCCTGACCCGTCCCTCCGCTCGCGACCGGGAGTCCTTCCGTGAACCGTGCCCTCCTTCACGTTCTCGCCGTCTGCTGTCTGTTGACCGCCCTGCCCCCCGGCGCTCAGGCCGATGAAACTCTCGTCCGCTGGCAGCGGTTCCAGCTCAGTGACACCTTCTTCTCCGAAGGGGCCACCACCGGCGACTTCAATAACGACGGTCACGGAGACGTCGTCTCCGGTCCCTTCTGGTATGCCGGGCCCGACTTCAAAAAACAGCACGTCTTCGCGCCGCCCAAGCCGTTCGATCCGCACGGCTACTCGGACAACTTCTTCGCGTATGCCGAGGACTTCAACGGCGACGACTGGACCGACATTCTCATCATCGGCTTCCCCGGCAAGGAAGCGTTCTGGTACGAGAACCCGCAGGGACAGGACCGCTTCTGGACCAGGCACCTGGCCCTGTCGGTCGTCGACAACGAATCCCCCACCTTCGTTGACCTCAATGGTGACGGCCGCCGCGAGATCGTCTGCAGTCAGGAGCAGCGATTCGGCTATGCCGGCCCCGATCCCGACGATCCGACCGCTCCGTGGACGTTTCATCCGATTTCCGGCAAGGCGACGGGGGGACGCTTTACGCATGGCATGGGCGTCGGCGACGTCAACGGCGATGGCCGCCCCGATCTGCTCGAGAAGAGCGGCTGGTGGGAACAGCCCGCGTCCCTCGAAGGGGATCCGGAATGGAAGAAGCACCCCGTCCAGTTCTCCGGGCCGGGCGGTGCCCAGATGTTCGCCTATGACTTCGACGGCGACGGCGATCAGGATGTGCTGACCTCGCTGGCCGCACACGGCTACGGGCTTGCCTGGTTCGAAAATGTCTCCAGCGACGGCGGCGAGATCACCTTCAGGCAGCACGCCATCATGGGGGATGAGCCGGAAGAGAACGACTACGGCGTTGTCTTCGCTCAGCTGCACGGCGTCGACCTGGCGGACATCGATGGCGACGGCATCAAGGATGTGATCACCGGCAAACGGTTCTGGGCACATGGTCCCCGCGGCGATGCCGAGCCGAATGCCGCCCCTGTGGTCTACTGGTTCCGTACGGTCCGTCAGCAGCAGGACGGCAAGCCGGCCGCGCACTTCGTGCCGTACCGCATCGACGACAACTCCGGCGTCGGCGTCGAAGTGAAGGCAAAGGACATCAACGGCGACGGGGCTCCCGACATTATCGTCGGCAACAAGCGGGGGACGTTCGTCCATCTTCAGCAGCGGACGAACGTGTCAAAGGAGGAGTGGCAGCGGGCCCAGCCGCTGCGGCTCGATCAGGCGGCAACGAAACGACAGGACGGCCTTCCGCAGGCATCGGGGCTCGAGCCGGACGAAGCGGCCCGGGCGATGACCGTTCCCGACGGGTTCAAGGTTCAGCTTGCTGCCGGCGAACCGCAGGTCCATCAGCCGATCGCCTTCACCACCGATCATCGTGGCCGGTTGTGGGTCGCCGAGGCGTACACCTACCCCTCGCGTGCGCAGGAAGGTCAGGGAAAGGACCGCATCGTCATTCTCGATGACGAGGACGGCGACGGGACGCTGGAGTCACGCAAGGTGTTCATCGAGGGGCTCAACCTCGTCAGCGGTCTGGAAGTCGGTTTCGGCGGCGTGTGGGTCGGTGCTCCGCCCTACCTGATGTTCATCCCGGACCGCGACGGCGACGACAAGCCGGATGCTCCGCCGCAGGGCGTGGCGGCCGCGAACAACGTGCAGTTTCCCGGCGATGTGCCTGCCGGGGCAGAGGTCGTGCTGGACGGCTTCGGCTGGCATGACACGCACGAGACGCTCAACAGCTTTATCTGGGGACCGGACGGCTGGCTGTACGGCTGCCACGGTGTGTTCACGCACTCGAAGGTAGGAGCCCCCGGCACTCCGGACGAGCAACGCACACCACTCAACGCCGGCGTGTGGCGGTATCATCCGGTTGATCGCAGGTTCGAGGTTTTCGCCTGGGGCACGAGCAACCCGTGGGGTGTCGACTTCAACGATTATGGGGAAGCGTTCATCACGGCGTGCGTGATTCCCCACCTGTATCACGTGATTCCGGGAGCCCGGTACCAGCGGCAGGCAGGCCAGCACTTCAACCCGCATGTCTACGACGACATCAAGACGGTCGCCGATCACCTGCACTACGCCGGCAGCATCCGCGATCACGCCTGGTGGGGACGCAACGAGCCGGTCGCCCATGATGCGACCGATCTGGCGGGCGGCGGCCATGCCCACTGCGGTGCGATGGTCTACCTGGGGGACAACTGGCCGGAGGTGTACCGCAACTCGATCTTCATGGCGAATATCCACGGCAACCGGATCAACAACGACATTCTGCGGCAGGAACGCTCCGGCTACGTCGGCCTGCACGGGAAGGACTTTCTGTTCGCCAACGACCGCTGGTTCCGCGGCATCAACCTCAAGTACGGTCCCGATGGCGGCGTGTACCTCATCGACTGGTACGACCAGAACGCCTGTCATCGACGCGATCCCGAAATCTGGGACCGCACCAACGGCCGCATCTACAAGGTGACGTATGGCAGCGCACCGCTGACCCGTGTGAATCTGGCGGAGATGCCGGATGACGAACTGGTCGAACTGCACCTGCACGAGAACGACTGGTACGTGCGAATGTCCCGGCGGCTGCTGCAGGAGCGGGCGGCTGGTGATCGCCTGTCCGACTCGGCGGTCAACGGGCTGGTTTCGATTCTCAATGAGAACACCGACGTGCCGCGTCGCCTGCGGGCACTCTGGACGCTGCACGCGATCGATCGGCTGGACGAAGCAACGCTGACGGCGCTCCTTGAGGAACAGGATGCCCACCTGCGTGGCTGGGCGGTCCGTCTGCTGAGCGAACGGCAGGATCGCAGCGACGATGCGACCGGCAAGCTCGCCGGCATGGCCCGGTCGGAACGGTCCGCAATCGTCCGGCGTGAGCTGGCCTCGGCAATGCAGCGACTGCCGCACGACGTCCGCTGGACCATCGCCGAGGGTCTGGTGCTGCACGGCGACGATGCGGACGATCACAACAATCCGCTGCTGATCTGGTACGGCGTTGAGCCGCTGGTGGTCGAAGACCCGGCCCGGGCGTTCGCGCTGGCCGGTTCGTCCCGCATTCCCGCGGTAACGCGGTTCATCTATCGCCGGGCCGCTTCGGACGAACAGACCCTCCCCGAGCTGCTGACAGCTCTGGGCAGGACGAACGATGTGCCGCGGCAGGAACTGATCCTCTCCGAGATCGTCGACGTGGTGAAGAACCGGGGCCGGCTGACGATGCCGAAGACCTGGCCGGACGTCTTCGCCCGGCTGTCGGGGAGCGAGTCGGAGAAGGTGCGGCAGGACGTGCAGTTCATCACGGTGAAGTTCGGCGACCGGTCGATCTTCCCGGCCCTGCGAAACATCGTGGCGGATGAGAATGCCGAGGCGACTGCCCGGCAGCAGGCGCTCAGTGCCCTGCTGGCCGGCAAGGATCCGGAACTTCCGCCGCTGCTGCATGAACTTCTCGGCGAGAAGCTGCTGCGGGGAGCGGCGCTGCGGGGACTGGCGGCGTACGATCATCCGCAAACGCCCGGGAAGATCCTCGCCCGCTATGCGGAACTGAGTGACCGCGAGAAGGACGATGCGCTGGCGACGCTGGCCGCCCGGGCCGCGTACGCGCATGCATTGCTGGACGCGATTGCCGGGGGAACCGTTCCCCGGACCGATCTGTCGGCAGCGACGGCGGCGCAGATGCAGCGGTTTGACGACAAGGAACTGCTGGCGAAGATCAACGAGCACTGGGGAGCGCTGCGGACGACCTCGGAAGAGAAGAAGCGTCTGATTGCCGGGTTTAAAAAGCGGATGACGCCCGACGTGCTCGCCGAGGCTGACCGCCGTCATGGCCGGGCTGTCTTCGAGAAGACGTGTGCGAAGTGCCATCGGCTGTTCGGTTCCGGCGAGAAGATCGGACCGGATATCACTGGATCGAACCGGGCCAACCTGGACTATCTGCTCGAGAACCTGATGGACCCGAGTGCCGTGGTGGGCCGGGACTATCAGGTGACGGTGTTGCAGACGTCGGATGGCCGCGTCGTCTCCGGGCTGCTGCTGGAGGAGAATGACTCGGCGGTCGTGCTGCAGACGGTGAACGAGCGGGTCGTGGTGGCGAAGGATGACATCGAGGACCGTGTCAAACAGTCGACCTCGCTGATGCCCGAGGGGCAGCTGCAGCAGCTTCCGCCCGAGGATGCCCGCGACCTGATCGCGTACCTGGGCAGCCCCTCACAGGTACCGCTGCCGGGCCAGGGACCGTTTCTCGATCCCGAGAGCGGCAAAGTGCTCGGTGCGATCGAAGGGGAGCGCATGAAGGTCGTCGGCAAGACCGGCGGGAATGCCCGCTCGCAGAAGATGCACAACTTCACCGCCGACCGGTGGAGCGGCAGCGACCATCTGTGGTGGACCGGTGGAAAACCGGGAGACCGGCTGACACTCGAGTTCGCGGTCGACAAGCCGGGCCGGTACGAGCTGTTCACCGTACTGACGAAGGCGCACGACTACGGCGTCGTGCAGCTGTCGGTGGATGGTCAGCCGGCCGGCGCCCGCATCGACCTGTACAACGGACCGACCGTCGTGACGACGGGAGTCGTTTCGCTGGGCGAGCATGAACTCGAGGCGGGCCGGCATCAGCTGGGCGTCGAGATCGTCGGCGCTCATCCCAAGGCGACGAAGGCGTACATGTTCGGCATCGACTACCTGTTCCTGGAGCCGAAGAAGTAGCCGCGGGATTTGATCGGCAGAAGTGCGCAGGTCAGGCTTCGCCTGACGATCCGGGAGGAGACCGTTCGAACTGCGCATCGAAACGGCAGGCGGTGCCTGCCCCGCGGCTTCCGGACGACGCCCTCAGGCCTCGCCTGCTCCCGGGAGCCACTGCGCCTGCAGGTCGATGAGGTATCGACAGGGACCGGTCGGTGTCTGCATGTCGACACGGGTTCGCGTAATGCGAAGCTGATCGCCGACCTGAATCGGTACGCTCGCCCAATGGTCCGCGCGCCCGTAGACCCGGGGCTTGCCGTCGGCGACGAACTCGACGACGTCTTCCGTTTCGTCGTACATGTCGACGCGCTCACCGACGAAAGTCACCGGGCCGGTGAGAACCTTGACCGGGAGCTCTCCCCGGTCGTAGCAGGCCCACCATCGTTCGCTGCCGACCGGTCCGAACTGCGTCAGGTACGTCTTGTCCGGCACGCTCTGCAGTCCCCGGTTGACGGCGTCGATGTAGCCTGCGTGACTGTCGTCGACGCGGATGTCGAACAGCGTCACCACGCGGTCGTCGTCTTCGAAAGCGCCCATTCATCTCCGGCCTGTGTGAGCCAGGAATTGCCGGCCGCCACCCCGCGCAGTTCGCGGACGGCGTCGCCGTGTTAATCTTTTGCCCGGACCTCGTGACTGGTGCCGTCGAAGGCGAGAACGGCCGGTTCGTCGTCGATGACGGTTTCGATGTGGACGGGCCGGTTCCACAGGGTCTGGAGGTTGGTGAGGCAGTCGCGGGCGTAATCCTGCTTCAGTTCGATGCCGGCGTAGTCGTGCTTGAGGTACATTTCGCCCCGGTTGCGGTAGTTGCCGTCGATGACGTAGATGAACGGCCGGCCGAAGTTCGTGAGGCTGAACAGGAGTTGCTGCTTGATCGCGAGGAACTCGCGGGAGGCGATCTCGTAGTCGCCGGAGTTCTCGTTGTAGGCGAACGTGAACAGCTTGTGTTTGCGGCAGAAGTCTTCGGTGAGAAAGGTGTCGATGAAGGTGATGTCGTTATGGATGCGGCGGACCTCGAAGATCTTGTCGCGCCCCAGGCCGAGCTGCCGGTCCCACGTCTTGCGTTTGTGCAGGTCGTCGCATTCTTCCCACTCGGGGCCGAACTGACCGCGGTCCCAGCGTTCCTCGATGTCCTTGAACAGCTCGATGCCGATCTTGTACGGATTGAGCCGCTGAGGACTCATTGCCATCGTGCCGGAATGGTGGTCGGCGTAGTCGATGACCTCGGCGTCGGTCAGGCCGTGACGGGTCATGATCTTGGAGTGCCAGTAGCTGGCCCAGCCCTCGTTCATGATCTTGGTCTGACCCTGCGGGGCGAAGTAGTAGGCTTCGTCGCGGATAATGGTGAGGATGTCCCGCTGCCAGTCCCTGAGGGGGGCGTGCTCGAGCAGGAACAGCAGCACATCCCGCTGCGGTTCTTCGGGGAAGGAGCGGGTTGCATCGCGCTGTTCGAGTTCGAGGCGGCGCTGCTCTTCTTCCTGCTGGAGGACGTCCGGCGGATTGATGAAGGAGTCCATGTACTCCTTGGCGCGGAACTTTCCACGACCTTCGGGAATCCCCTGGTCCTCTTTTTCCTGCTGCCGCCGGCGCTTTTCAGCTGCGTCCTTCAGGTGTGCCGGATCGGGCCGGCGACGGATGTGGACCGAGTACGGATCGATCAGGTCCTCCAGTGACAGGCAGGCGTCGATGAACTGTTCGACGGTCTCGTATCCGAAGCGATCGATGTAGCGATTGACGCGGGCGGCATGGTTGGCCATCGCGTCGAGCATCTTGCGGTTCGTGCCGGCGAACCAGGCGTTGTTCTTGAAGAAGTCGCAGTGCCCGTAGACGTGGGCGATGACGAGCTTCTGGTCGGTGATTGCGTTCGCCGAGAGCAGGTATGCGTAGCAGGGATCGGTGTTGATGACCATCTCGTAGATCTTGGACAGACCGTACGAGTAGCTCTTCATCAGTTCGTCGTACTCGGCACCGAATCGCCAGTGGGGGTAGCGGACGGGGAATCCGCCGTAGGCGGCGAACATGCTCAACTCTTCGTAGTCGAGCATTTCGAAGATGGTCTTGAAGAAGTCGAGCCCGTAGCTGCGGGCGATTTCCTCCATCTCGTCCTGGATGTCCCGGATTTCGGGGGGCAGGGCTCGGTGCGTCGTAACGGGCATGGCGATCGCCTGACTCGAAGCGGGAACCGGGACCGGCAGGCCGACATTTCCTTCAGCCGGCCGACCGGTCCGAATGACGTCTTATTGTACGCGCTACGGCCCGGGAAGTCCTAGATCGACTCGCAAGTGGTGTGGTGCCAGTGCCTTGTGGTGTTCTTCCCCGGCGAGGTGTCTGGTCGGACATCGCTGCGGGGCCCTGCGTCTGGCGCGTCGCGGGTGCGGTGCCGCCCAGGGGGTGAATTTGGCGCCGCTTCCGGCAACCGCGTAGACTCAGGAGACATTCCTTTCGACATCCCGCAACCGACGTCTTTCAGGTTGATCTCCAGCCACTGCAAGTGGTTGAGGTTGGCGGCGGCTGCGCGCGGCCGGCCTGCTGTGGATCAGCTTCCCCCGGCTGGTGCCCATTCGCCCCGGTTGCCAGTCAACCGGGGGCAAACGGAGAGCTGCGATGCTGCATCGCATTTCGATTCAGGCCATCCTGGTTCTGCTTGCGTTCAGCTGCGCTGCCGTCGCGGCCGAGCCGGCTGGCGACGCAGAGACCGAACGTCTGTTTGCCGTCGAGGTATTGCCGCTGCTGAAGGCGAAATGCCTGGCGTGTCACGGCGACGATGCGGACGACCTGAAGGGGGAGTTCGACATGCGGACGCGGGCCGGTCTGCTTCGCGGCGGAGAGTCGGAAGAGCCGGCGGTGGTCCCGGGCGATCCTCTGGCCAGTCCGCTGTACCAGGCGATTCGCTGGGATGGTCTGGAGATGCCCCCCAAGGAGAACGACCGACTCACAGAGGAGCAGATCGCGAAGGTCCGGGCGTGGATTGCCGGCGGGGCACCCTGGCCGGCTGAGGAACGGATCCGCGAGCTGCAGGACGCGGCGTGGGAGATGGCGGACGGCGTGACGGTGGCGACGTCGGGCGGTCTGTCGGAGAGCTGGACGAACCGGCGGTATGACGCGGCAGATCTGTGGGCGTATCAGCCGGTGACGCGGCCGGAGGTGCCGGAGGCGTTTGCAGATGGCTCAACGAATCCAATCGACGCCTTCCTCAACCGCAGGCTGCAGGAGACGGGACTGACACCCCTGCCCCGTGCCGACCGGCGGACGCTGATCCGCAGGGCGACATTCGATCTGACCGGACTTCCCCCCACGCCCCGGGAAGTTGACGCCTTTCTTGCCGACCAGTCGCCGCAGGCGTGGGAGCGACTGATCGACCGGCTGCTGGCCAGTCCGCGGTACGGTGAGCAATGGGCCGGGCACTGGCTGGACGTGGTGCGGTACGCGGACTCGGCGGGGTTTTCGAATGACTTTGCCCGGCCGAACGCCTGGCGGTATCGCGACTACGTGATCCGCGCCTTCAACAGCGACAAGCCGTTCAACCGGTTCGTGCGGGAGCAGATCGCCGGCGACGAGATTGCCCCGGACGATCCCGAGGCACTGATTGCGGTCGGCTATCTGCGGATGGGGCCGTGGGAGCATACGGCGATGAGTGTCGCTGCGGTCACCCGGCAGCAGTTTCTTGACGACGTGACGAACAGTGTGGGGGTGACCTTTCTTGCCCACGAGCTGCGGTGTGCGAAGTGCCACGATCACAAGTTCGATCCGATTCCGACCCGCGACTACTACCGCATCATGGCGGCATTCGCGCCGGTGCAGTTCGCCGATCGGGATGTGCCGTATCTCCCCGAGGAGAACACCAGCGGCTTCGCCGCGGGACGCGAGCGGCTGGCCCGCCTGAACGCGATGGAGGGCGTACAGAGTCTGACGACGATTCCCCGCGAACTCTGGCCGGTCGACGAGTTCGACGCCGAGACGGAAGCGAAGGGACACGCAAAGGTTCGTCGCAAACGGCAGCAGTTTCTGCAGCGGGAGGCAAAGCGTTACCAGCCGCTGGCGCTGGGAGTCTACAGCGGTCCGGACCGGGACTTCCGGTCGACGGTGCCGGTGGTGAAGATGCCGGCACCGCCGAAGCGGAAAGGGAAGGCGGCCGAGATCCACATTCTGACCGGTGGGTCGATTGAGTCGCCGCGCGAACGGGTGACGCCGGGCGTCCTCAGCGTGGTCACCGGTGCGGACGGTTCCGCCGATCTGCCGCTGGAGACCGTGGGCCGGCGGGCGGCTCTGGCGGACTGGATTGCCAGTCCGGATAACCCGCTGACGGCCCGGGTGATGGTCAACCGGATCTGGCAGTGGCACTTCGGAACCGCGATCGCGGGCAACCCGAACAACTTCGGCAAGACGGGAAAGAAGCCGACGCATCCGGAGCTGCTCGACTTTCTGGCGAGCGAGTTCGTTGCTCGCGGCTGGTCGATCAAGGAGACGCACCGGCTGATCATGACGTCCCAGGCGTATCAGCGGGCCTCGGGACCGGTTCCCGAAGAACTGCGGGAAGCCGACCCGACCGGTGAACTGCGGGCCTGGTTCGAACCCCGCCGGCTGACGGCGGAAGAACTGCGTGACGGAATGCTGGCTGTGTCGGGCGAACTGAACCTGGAGATGGGGGGACTGCCGGCCCGGCCGGAGATCAACATGGAAGTGGCGATGCAGCCCCGGCACATCATGGGGTCGGTGGCGCCGGCGTATCAGCCGTCGCGAACACCGGCGGAGCGGAACCGCCGCACGATCTACGCGGAGCGGATCCGAACGCTGCGGGATCCGATGCTGGAGGTGTTCAACCAGCCGGGACTGGATGCGTCGTGCGAGCGGCGGGATGCGTCGACGATCACGCCGCAGGTCTTCACGCTCTTCAACAGTCAGAGCAGCTACGACCGGGCCGTGGCGATGGCGCTCAGGCTGGCTGATGAATTCACCGAACCGCGCAAGCGTGTGCAGCGGGCGTTTCGGCTGGCGTTTGGCCGGGAGGCGACGGAGGACGAGATTGCCGACTGCCTCGAGCATGTCGCGCTGATGACCGCCCATCACCGCGAGCACGCGCTGCAGCCGGTCGAGCCGCCGACGTTCGTCATCCGCGAGATGGTCGAGGAGATGACCGGGCTCAACTTCTACTGGGTCGAGGATCTGGACGTGTACCAGGACTACGTGCCGCACACGAAGCCGTGGGACGTTTCGCCGGCAATGCGGGCGTGGGCCGATGTATGCCTGGTTCTGCTGAACAGCAACGAGTTCATCTACGTCTACTGAGCGTCGCGGGTGGGGCGTCCGCCTCGATCGCTTGCGAGAGGAAGATCATGAGTCATTCAGCCATGCCGGCAGCACTGACGCGGCGGGAGACGCTGTACGGGCTGGGAGCCAGTCTGGGAGCGGTGGCGTTTTCGGGGCTGCTGGCAGCAGACCGGGTCCGGGCCGCGGCATCGGCAGGGCCGCTGGCTCCGAAGCCGGGGCACTTCCAGGCAAAGGCGAAGGCGTGCATCCTGCTGTACATGGCGGGCGGTCCGAGTCACATCGACACCTTCGACCCCAAGCCGAAGCTGGACGAGCTGCACCTGCAGAAGTTCGTTCGCAAGGACAAGTTCGCTTCCGCGATGGCCTCGGGAGAGCGGTACTTCGTCAGGAGTCCGTTCCGGTTCCGCAAGGCGGGCGAAGCGGGCATCGACATGTCCGAGCACTGGGAGCATCTGGCCGGTGTCGCCGACGAGCTGTGCATCTACCGCGGCTGTCAGGCGGAGTCGATCAATCATCCGACTGCCAACTATCACATGAACACGGGGAACCGGTTCGGGGGTGATCCGGCAATCGGCTCGTGGGTGACGTACGGCCTGGGAAGCGAGAACCAGGATCTGCCCGGCTTCGTCGTCCTGCCGGAAGTGGCGTATCCGCAGGGGGGAGCGGCGAACTGGTCGAACGGCTTTCTTCCGCCCTACTTCCAGGGAACGACGTTGCGGGCGAGTGGCTCGCCGATCCTCGACCTCAACCCGCCGCCCGGCGTGACGCGGGGACATCAGCGGCGGAACCTCGATCTGCTGGCGAAGCTGAACGAGCGGCATCTGGAGCGTCATCCGGATCATGCCGATCTGGCCGCCCGGATGGAGAACTACGAACTCGCCTTTCGGATGCAGATGCAGGTGCCGGGGATTCTCGATCTCTCGAAGGAGTCCGCCGCGGTCCAGCAGATGTACGGACTGGACGATCCGCATACGGCCGAGCTGGGACGCAGGTGTCTGCTGGCGCGACGGCTGGTGGAGCAGGGAGTCCGATTCGTCCAGGTGTACACGGCCGGCTGGGATTCGCACGACTACCTCGAACGGGCCCACAGCCAGCGGATCCGTGCCGTCGACCGTCCAATCGCCGGTCTGATCCAGGACCTGAAGTCCCGCGGCATGCTGGATGAGACGCTGATTGTCTGGACGGGCGAGTTCGGCCGCAGTCCGGACAACGGCAAGCGGGGTGGCGGCGAGCGGATGGGGCGGGACCACAATGCCAAAGGGATGGCGATGTTCCTGGCCGGAGGCGACGTGCCGCGGGGACAGGTTGTCGGCGCGACCGACGAGATCGGCGAGAAGGCGGTCGAGGTGGCTCATCCGATCCGGAACGTGCACGTGACGCTGCTGAAGCTGCTCGGTCTGGATGACAACAAGCTGACGTACTTTCACGGCGGCCGGTTCAAACAGCTCTCGCAGACCGGCGGCGAAGTGATCGACGAGCTGATCGCCTGAGGACCGCCGTTGGCTGGTTCGCGGCGAGCGTGTGTGAAATACTGGCCGGGCGGCGTCCGCCTGCTTCCTCCGTGGACGTCCACAACGAATCTACACGACCTCACACCAACGGGAGAACGATTATGCTGCGCACATTGTG
>ENA-ORCW01000314-ORCW01000314.1-marine-metagenome-genome-assembly--contig:-NODE-314-length-39021-cov-4.095650_pt1 | contig 39021 bp, 30 predicted proteins | sample MGYA00237784_ERZ508517 | MGnify/ENA primary metagenome ERZ508517 (study PRJEB26187, sample SAMN06268979) | marine metagenome | isolation source: Tt ae E1 feedstock associated aerobic enrichment on... | reverse complement strand
CAAGGAGGCAACGGTACGGTGGCGGCTCGCTGAAGCCCGATCACGGTTTCAGCAGCTGTGGGAAAAACGACAGTCGGCCGCCTCCCCCAAGACACGTGCCCCCGCCAGCGTGGACAAGAAACCCCGCTGAGGGCGCTCCGGTCGTCATTACCAACTCGATACTTCAGGCATCGTAGCTGACATGAACTGCCGAGAGGCCAGAACCGATATCCCCCTGTGGTTGGGACACGATCTCGACGACGCCGCCCGCTGCGAAGTGCTGCGACGACACGTCGCGACCTGTCCGGACTGCCGCAAGTACTGCAAGAAGGTCCAGGCGGCGATGGCCGTGCTCGAGCAGGCCGATGCCGAGTCGACCTACATCAGCAGTGACAGCATGTGGCCTCAGCTCTCCGAGCGGCTGGAAGCCTCCAAGGCGTCCCGTTCGCAGAAGACCTCGGAACGCTGGCTCCCGGCAGTGGCGATGAGTGCCGCCTGCTCGCTGTTGCTGCTGGTTGTCTGGGGTGGCGATCGCCCGTCGATGACACGGGGAGGCGCCCCCGTCCCGCAGGGAATGCTGCGTCCGGCCAACGCACTGAGCCGGCTGCACGCCGATGCGTCGGCTTCGAGCACGTCGGACCTGGGTCCGATGGCACCGGCGTGGCAGCAGCAGCGGAATCAGTCCGTCGATGAGTCCGAGACGTCCTACAAGGCTCCGGATCTGAACCGACCGTTTCTCCGTCGGCCGTTGCAGGGACAGACGGACGGTCTCTAAACTCGGCCGATTCGGTTGAGTCTCTGATGGTTCCGTGACATCGCTCTGCCTGCCCATGTTGGAAGGGGCAGCCCGCACGCATCGCTGCCGAACGTTGTCACGGCCGCATCACGCTTGGAATTCAGGCCATGCCGCTGTTTGAGTATCACTGCCGGAACTGCAATCGGAACTTCGAAGCCCTGGTGCGAAACGGCGAGAATCCGCACTGTCCGGAGTGCCAGGGAGAAGAGATCGAAAAGCTGATGTCTGCCGCGGCCGGACGGGTCGCCGGCTCCAGCCTGCCGATCGCCTCCAGTTGCCCGCCATCGGACGCGCCTCCCTGCAGCCCGCACTGCTGCCGGCTGCCGCAGTGATTCCCTGACCGGTCGCACTCTGACCGGTTTCTCTCGAACCGGTCGTTCATGGCCCGGTCGCTCAAGGCCCGGCGAACCTGCTTCGTGTGGACCGCTCTGACGGAACGTCCACTCCCGGTGCGCGCTGCGACGGTGGGAAATCGGCCTGGCATCCTGTTATTCTGTCGGCATCGCCGGAACGCTTCGCATTCACCGACACGGCACCGACACCGAGGCAATCGTCCTCGAAACGCCGACGTCGCGATCCGCTCCGGTCTCTCATCGCTCGACAACCGGGAGTGCCTTCGCCCATGCGCCGATTCTCCGTCGCTCTGCTCGCCGTCCTGTTCCTCAGCCAGTCACTTGCCGGTCCGCTGCAGGCCGCCGGCCGACGGTTTCTCGCTGCTGACTCGTCGAAGAAGACACTGGCCCTGATCGACGAAGACGGCCAGACCGTCTGGCAACACCGGATCGGGCCGCTGCACGATCTGCATCAACTCGCCAACGGTCACATCCTCTGCCAGCTCAACTGGACCCGCGTCGTCGAAATCGATCCGGCCACGGACGAGATTGTCTGGGAGTACGACGCGGCCACGGCGAACGGCAACGAAGGGAAGAAGGTCGAAGTCCACGCGTTCCAGCGGCTCGCCGACGGGAACACGATGATTGTCGAGTCGGGACCGGCCCGCATCATCGAGGTCACGCCGAACGGGCAGATCGCTCGCGAGATCCCGCTGAAGGTCGAGAACCCGCATCCGCACCGGGACACACGACTGGTCCGCAAGCTCGACAGCGGCAATTACCTCGTCTGCCACGAAGGGGACGGCGTCGTCCGCGAGTACGACGCGACCGGTGCCGTCGTCTGGGACTTTGCCGTCCCGCTGTTCGGACGCCAGCGGCGCAAGGGACACGGTCTCGAAGCGTACGGCAATCAGTGCTTTGCGGCCCTGCGGCTGAAGAACGGCAACACGCTCATTTCGACCGGAAACGGCCACGGCATCATCGAGGTGACGCCGGCCGGCGAGATCGTCTGGCAACTGCAACAGGACGACCTGCCCGGCATCCGCCTGGCCTGGGTCACCACGCTGGAGGTGCTGCCCGGCGGGAACATCGTCATCGGCAACTGTCACGCCGGTCCGGACAACCCGCAGCTGATCGAGATCACCCGCGACAAGGAGGTGGTCTGGACGTTTCACGACTTCAAGCGGTTCGGCAATGCGCTGACGAACTCGCAGATTCTCGCCATCGACGGCAAGCCGGTCCGCGACAGCATTCGCTGACGCGCCGCTCACACACGGATCAGTGGGCCTTGACGATCTCCGGGAGTGACCGATGAAAACGATCTGCCTTGCGCTGCTGACGGCCCTGCTGGCGATCACGCCGGCCACCGCCGAATCGACACGTCCGAACATCGTCTTCATCATGGTGGACGATCTCGGGAAGGACTGGATCGGCTGCTACGGTGCGGACGATATCGAGACGCCCCGCATCGACGCACTCGCTGCGGACGGCATGCTGTTTCACAACGCCTACTCGATGCCGCAGTGCACACCGACACGGGTGACGCTGCTGACCGGACGGTATCCCCAATACACCGGCTGGGTGAACCACTGGGATGTGCCGCGGTGGGGCGTGGGATACTTCGACTGGGAGCGCGAGCAGACGTATGCCCGGCTGCTCCGCGATGCTGGCTACCGGACGGCGATTGCCGGCAAATGGCAGATCAATGACTTCCGGCTCGTTCCTGACGCCCTGAACCGGCACGGGTTCGACGACTGGTGCGTCTGGACCGGGTACGAGTCCGGCAACCGGCCCAGCGCCGAGCGGTACTGGAATCCGTACATCCACACCCGCGACGGCAGCCGCACGTATGAAGGGGAGTTCGGCCCCGACATCTACAACCGGTTTCTGATCGAGTTCATGGAGCGGCATCGGGACGAACCGATGATGCTCTACTACCCGATGTGCCTCACACATGGGCCGCTGGTGACGACGCCCGACGAACCAAACGCCACCACCGGTCGCGAGAAGCATCGGGCGATGGTCCGCTATACGGATAAACTGGTCGGCCGCCTGGTCGACGGGATCGAGCGGCTCGGCCTGCGGGACCGGACGATCATCATCTTCACGACCGACAACGGAACCGCGGGCAAGATGCGGGGGACGATCGACGGCAAGCGTCCCAGCGGCGGCAAGGCGTCGAAGTTCGAAGGGGGCGTCTGCATGCCGTTTATCGTGAACTGTCCGGGACTGGTGCCGGCCGGCGTCGAGACCGATGCCCTGGTCGACTTCAGCGATCTGCTTCCGACGTTTGTCGAACTGGCCGGCAGGAATGTCCCCGACCGGCTCGACATCGACGGGCACTCGTTTGCTCCGCTGTTGCTCGGCAAGGCAGAGGATTCGCCGCGTGAGTGGATCGCGGCCCTGGGACATGGTCCGGCCCGCCGGGACGAGCAGGGGGTGCGGGGCGTGGAGGACTTCGCCTCGCGGGTAATCCGGGGCAAACGGTTCAAGGTGTGGATTGATCCGGACCGGCAGATCTCGGCACTGTACGACCTGCAGTCCGATCCGCTGGAGCAGCGGAATCTGATCGACGCACCACCGGCCGAAGCAGAGGCGTCGCTGGCAAAGTTCCGTGAGGTTCTTGCCGGCATGCCGGAGCAGGACGCCCGACCACAGTACAGAGACCGGGCGGCCAATCCCTGGGACAGGCCGGTCAGTGAGGTCAAACCACGACGCAAACGGCAGCAAAGCGGGAAGAAGTGAATCGGGTGGCATGCTTGCCCTTCAAGGCAAGCATGTGCAACGAACGACATTCGCACTGGCGGGCAAGCCCGTTGCACCCTGCGGCCGTCTCCTTTGAAGGCAAGTCGTCAGCATCTCCTCCGGCAACACATCTCCATCAACGGGAGTCACGTCATGTCGCTGAATCGTCGTGAGTTTCTGCGGACGTCGACGGCTGCCGCGGCACTCGGCCCGGTTACGGGTGCACTGACTGCCTCACAGGCGACCGCCGGAGATGATGCCGACAACCGTCGTCCGAATCTCCTGTTCATTCTCGCCGATCAGTGGCGGGGAAGTGCCTTGGGTGTGGGGAGCGATGAGGTGGTCCGCACGCCCCACATCGACCGGCTGACGGAGCAGGGGACGAACTTCACGCGGGCGTATGCGGCCAATCCGGTCTGCACGCCGAACCGCTCCTGCCTGCTGACCGGGCGGTACTCGCATCAGACCGGCATGATCACCAACAACCTGATGCTGCCACCGGAGGAAGTCTGCTGGCCGGAGCTCTTCCGCGATGCCGGCTATGCGACGCACTACATCGGCAAGTGGCACATGGACGGCAACTCGAAACCGGGGTTTGTTCCGCCCGGCTGGCGTCGCCGTGGATTCGAGACGTTCGAAGGCTTCAATCGCGGGCACATCTATCACCGACCGTGGGGATTCGACAACGACGGAGGCCCGTTGATCGCGAAGCGCAAGGACGACGGTTCGCCGTACTATGAGCCGACGTTCCAGACCGACCTGGCGATCGACTACATGCGGCAGCATCAGGACCGGCCATTCGCCTGCTACCTGTCGTGGGGGCCGCCGCACACGCCGTTCAAACCGCCACAGGACTTCGACCGCTATACCCCCGGCGACATCCGATTGCGGAAGAACGTTCCCCAGGAGCATCGGCAGAAGGCCCGCAGGGATCTGGCCGGCTACTACGGGCTGTGCGAGTCACTCGATCACGAGATGGGCCGGCTGCTGACGTTTCTCGATGAATCGGGCCTGGCAGACAACACGCTGCTGGTCTTCACCGCAGACCACGGCGAGCTGGCCGGTTCCCACGGCAAGTACCGCAAGGGGGAGCCGGAAGACGAGTCGCTGCGGGTGCCGCTCGTCATGCGACTGCCGGGCACCATTCCCGCCGGTCAGTCATCGCAGACTCTCGTCAACAGCATCGATCTGATGCCGACGATGCTGCACATGTGCGGCATCGAAACACCCGAGACGTGCGTGGGGCGGAACCTGTCGACGGCAGCCACAGGGCAGGGACCGCAACCGTCCGTGGAGTCGATCTACTGCGAAGGGAAGGTGAACGGCGTCGCGGGTCGCAAACGTCAGCAGGCATCCGATGGACCGGACACGACCGGTGCATGGCGAACGCTGGTAACGGACCGCTACAAGCTGACGGTGCGTCACGGAGAAGAAAACGTCGTGCAACTGTTCGATCTGCACAACGATCCCTTCGAGATGGAAAACCACGCGAATGCTCCGTCGCACCGGGCGGTGCAGAAGGAGCTTCTCGCCGAACTGCATCGCTGGGCGCAGGAGACCGGTGACTCCTGGCCCGATCGTCCCCGGGCGGCCAAAGCGATGTACTCGAACCGTGAGGCGGAACGGGCGCGGGGCTGACCGGCCGACAGACGCAGCGTTGCTTCAGCGATCGGCCGGCACGCAGCGCTGTTCCGCCCAGGCACGCAGCTGTGCGATCTTCTCGGCATTGAGGACCGAGAGCGGCTGCGTGTCGCGGATCGCCTTGAGCAGGTGCCGGTCCGCCAGGGCTTCCTTCCGACTGAACGCCGCATGCATCGCCGAAAGGACTGCCTGTTCCAGTTCGGAGCCGCTGAAGCCTTCCGCGGCTTCGGCCAGTGCGTTGAGGTCGAAGTCACTCTTGCTGCGGCCCCGGCGTTCGAGATGGATGCCGAGGATCTTCGCCCGGGCGGCGGGATTGGGCAGATCGACAAAGAAGACTTCGTCGAAGCGTCCCTTGCGCATCAGCTCAGGGGGCAGGGCGGAGATATCGTTGGAGGTGGCGATGATGAAGATCGGATGCCGGTGATCCTGCATCCAGGAGAGCATCGTCCCGAACATCCGTTTCGACAGGCCGCCGTCGGCCGACGCGGCTGAGGCAGATGCGAACGCCTTTTCGATTTCGTCGATCCAGAGGACCGCGGGGGCCATCGCTTCGGCCTGCCGGAGCGCCTGACGCAACTGGCTTTCGCTTTCGCCGATGTACTTCTGGAACAGCACTCCGGGGTCGAGGCGGAGCAGGGGCATCTTCCAGTCGGCGGCAACGACCTTGGCGCACAGGCTCTTGCCGCACCCCGGCACGCCGAGCATCAGCACGCCGCGCGGTGGTTCGAGGCCGAATTCCCGTGCGTCGCGGGTGAAGCCGCCGCGCCGGTGTCGCAGCCACGACTTGAGGTTCTCCAGTCCGCCGATGTCGCTGGAGGAGAAGTCAGCCGCGATGGACTCGAGGCAGCCGGCCGAACCGAGCAGCGTTCGCTTGGACTCGATGATGCGCGGCAGGTCGTCGGGAGTGAGGGCGTAGTCGTCGTAGATGGCGGAGGCCACGACGCGTTCGGCCTGGCCGATCGTCAATCCGCGGAGCGTCTGCACCAACTGTTCGATATCCCGTTTGGTGAGCTTGTGCGTGATCTCCTCGTAGCTGTTTCTGCGGATTTTCTGGTACGTTCGGCGAACCGCTTTCTCGAGTTCGTCGGCGGATGGCCAGCCGACATCGTACCGGACGGCGAAGCGGGTAATTTCATCGGGCAGGGGGAGCGCATCGACAAGAATCAGCGTGTTGCCGGTCTTCTCGCAGGCATCGAGGATGTCGCGGAGCGTGCGGTGAATCATCGCATCCCGGCAGTGGGGGCCGAGATCGCGAAACACGTAGATCGCCTTCTTCTCCGGGTTGGAGCGCACGTATTCGACCGCCGGCGACGACTTGCCGGCAGGCACGACCGGGTCCCCGGCCCGACCGTACTCGAACGGGCAGAGCCCTTCCGTCAGCGACCAGACAAACAGGGGACGGCGCAGGTCCTTTGCCACGTCCGCGACCCGTTCGACGGCCCGCGCTTCGTCGATCGTTTCGATCGCGATCAGCGGGTTGCCGGCGCGGATCAGCAGCGAGAGGGTATCGGGCATGACGGCGTCCTGCGGTCAAGATGTTGAATGCGCAAGAAAACACCGGCGCCACCACGGGGAGCGCTCCCGACGGCAGCACCGGTGGCGCTGAAACCTCAGAAGGAGTCGGCGTCGCGGTAGGCCGCGATGACCGCCTCTTCGCCTTCGGCCCCCTTCTTCGAGTTGCCATGTTCCATACCGACGATGCCGTCAAACCCGCGGGCGTGAATGTGGCGGAAGACGTTGCGGTAGTTGATCTCGCCGGTGCCCGGCTCCTTGCGGCCCGGATTGTCCCCGGCCTGGAAGTAACCGATCTCGTCCCAGCAGAGGTCGATATTAGGGATGAGGTTCCCTTCGGTGATCTGCTGGTGGTAGATGTCGAACAGGATCTTGCAGGAGGGCGATCCGACGGAGCGGCAGATCATGTAGGCCTGCGGCGAACCGTACAGGAACGTGCCGGGGTGATTGGTGTGGTGGTTGAGCGGTTCGAGCACCATCACCAGGCCGTGCGGTTCGAGAATGTCGCAGCACTGCTTGAGCAGTTCGACGCAGTTGGCGGTCTGGTAGTCCCAGGCGAGCTTTTCGTCGTAGCGGCCGGGAACGACGGTCATCCATTTCGCGTTGACCCGTTTGGCGACTTCGATCGACTCTTCGACTTCCTTGAGAACCTGCTCGCGCTTCGCCTTGTCGGTGCCGGCAAAGGTCACGTCGGTGAACGTGGCGCTCGCGACGAAGACGCCCATCTCCATGCCGAGCCGCTCCATCGCCTTCGCGATGCGGTTCTGGTCCTCGACGGACTTCTTCTTCATGCCGTTGTCTTCCCAGGCGACGAAGCCCTGATCGCGGGCAAACTCGAGCTGGGAGACCAGGTCATTGCCGGCCAGATTGCGGAACATTCCGAAGTGCGGCGCGTACTTCAGCTTGAACGGAGCGTCGCTCTTCGCATCGTCGGCGGATGCAGCGGCGGTCAGCCCCGCAGCGGCGGCACCGGCAGCGGACGTGGTCAGAAAGTCACGGCGATTCATGAAGTCTCTCCCTGCATGCACCCGTGCCGGGCACACGGTCGGTGTATGGAAATCCATCGGATGGGATGTGCGGTTTCCACGCATTGTGGAGTCCGCGGGCGATACCTGCAACGGTTCCCGCGCGTGCAACGCCCACAGCGGGAACTCAACACCGCAGTCCGACGTAGACGCCTTCGAACTCCGCCACTTTCTCGCCACCGCAGAGAACATCGCACCGCATCGACACGCGGCCACGTCCCTTGCGGTCGAGCATGCGGCGACAGCGGGACCAGTCGGCCGGATCGGGTGGATGGGCCACTGCCGAGAACGGTCCGACGACCGGCTTGAGATACCGCATGGAGTTTTCCTGGATCACCAGCCGCATCGGAGCGACGTCGCCGGACAGCCGCAGATTCAGCAGTGTCCAGGCCGCCAGGATCGCCAGCGTGGAGATGCTGCCGCCGAACACGGTCTCGCGGTGGTTGATGTTCGGTTCCAGCGGAGCTTCGAGGACGACGCGATCGCCGCTCGCCTCGATGACCTTCGTTCCCATCGCCCGCGACATCGGAATGTGGTCGTGAAGGTACCGCTCCACGTCGGCGTTGCTGGCGTCGCGCTCCATTCCGATATCCCATCCAGCGGGGTCCTGCAGCATCAGGCGTAGCGCAGTTGCGAACGCCCTTTCGGCAGGTCAAAACAGGCGATGATGGCCTCGTCATCGCGGAAGAATGTCTGTGGCTTCAGATCCAGCCTGCGACCGACTTCGGCCAGTGGCGTCTGCTGCCCGTTGTTGCTGAGTGTGGGAGTCTGTCCCGGCGCGGCAGAAAACTCAACCGTGAACGCCGGGCAGGCAAACGGAGCCCGGAATGCGATCTGCCCCTCGCCGGTCTCGATTGCCGTCAGTTCCTTCGCCGCCCAGTAGCGGGAAATCTCGGACAGTTTCATCCAGATGAGATGATCGTAGCGGGCATGCACGCGGCGGACGGCTTCCTTGAAGATATCGAAGCCAAGCTCTTCGCCGTTGTAGTAGATGCCCGGCCAGTGACAGACCAGGATGGCCGGCTCGCCCCGGTCGATGACTTCGGGCAGTCGCCCCCCCTGCAGGTCGGCGGTGATGAACCGATCGACCGAGCCGGGCGTCAGTCCGTCCCAGCCGCCAAACCAGTCCCCTGTGCAGCCGATGATCGACACGACACACTGCGGATCGTCGCCGTCCAGACCACTGGCATTCTCGACGCGTGGGGCGACGCTGCGATCGTCGGTGTAGAGGTGACGGAAGTAGTGCGGGATCTCGGCACCGTAGACATCGCGGACGGACGCGAGCGTCGCTTCCGAGAGTGCCTCGCGTGAGCGGTTGCCGAATCCGCCCGGGGTGGTAACGCCTTCACACGGCAGGTCGACGTTTTTGAGCAGCCTGAGGGCGTAGCTGAGGTAGTCGGTCAGTTCGTCCGCCGACTTGCCGACGCTCCAGCCCCAGTTCTCCATGTAGTTCTCTGAGCGTTCTTCGTAGGGACGGCCGGTCTTTGTGTTGATGACCCACGTATGGGTGACCATCTCGGGGTGGATGTCCCAGTCGACCGTCATGAAGTCGCGGACGAGGGACAGGCTCTCGCGCAGTTCCCTGCGCGACCAGCCGGGCATCTCCTTGTCGATCCAGCCGACCAGAGCCGGATAAGGAACGACGCTGTACTTCCCCTTCACGCCATGCTCGCGACACCATTCGCCGAACTTACGGACAAAGCTGTCGGGGATCTCTCGCGGGAGTGACTGCCACGGCTGCTGGTAGCGGTCGGGAAACACCTCGCCGAACTGCGGAATGCAGAAGTGAGCCAGATTCACCAGGCAGGTGCTGTCGTCGATGATGAAGCTGAGCGGCACCCGTCCGCGCGGGTTGATGACGGTCACCTCGTCACTCCGCAAGGGACGTTCGCCGGGTGGTTGCGCGAAGGCGGCACCGGCGAGCGGTCCGGAGGCAAGCAGGCCGGCGGTGCTTGCTTCGAGAAAACTGCGACGGGACAGCTCACCGGACGGACGCGCCATGCCTGCAACTCCACAAAGTCAGCGGGATCAGTCGGACGAACGCCATCTTACCGCGCCGGCCTCTGCGGTGCGCTCCTGCCCGGGCGGGTCGGTTTCGCCATCGAACGCGGGGCGATATCCTGCATCAGCCAACACTGATGGATCTGCCACATCGCCTCGGAATTCGCAACGATTCCACTCCCCGCGATTGCCGCCCGCCCGAAGGACCCTGCCGTGACTCATCCGGCCCGCCTCGTCATCACCTGCCTCCTGCTGTTCGCAACGTCCACGGGAGCACCTGCCGCTCCGCCGTTCGACTTCGATGCAGAACACCTGCCGGACAGTGCGGCCCTGACGGCTGAGGAACCGCTGGATGTACTGATGGCGCGGGGCATCAACCGCTTCGCCGACCGGGCGATCGCCGCCAGTCGAGAGAACCGCGCGGACCGCTGGCAGCGCGATACGTCGAGCGCTGAAGCGTACATCGCTAGCATCGCCGGCAACCGCGAACGGTTTCAGACAATCATCGGTGCCGTCGACGAGCGGGTTCCGGACGTGCTGGTCGGCTGGCCGGCACTGACGCCGGGACCGGTTGCTCCGACCGGCCGCGAGGATGTGCCGCGGGCGTTTGCCGTCCGTTGGCGTGTCTTCGATGGTGTCCACGGTGAGGGGCTGCTGCTGGTGCCCGCTCCGTCGCAGACGATTCGCGGCATGATCGTCGCGGTGCCGGATGCCGACTGGACGCCGGAAGCGTTCTGCGGTCTCGAGGGAGAAACGGACGGCGCTCCGCTGCCGGTCAGGTTGTGCCGGAGCGGCTGCCTGGTGCTCGTGCCGGCGCTGATCAGTCGGGACGATGAGTACTCCGGGCATCCGGAGATCCGGTACACGAACATGCCGCACCGCGAGTTCATCTACCGGATGGCGTTCGAGATGGGCCGGCACATCATCGGGTATGAGGTGCAGAAGATCCTCGCGGCGGTTGACGGATTCGTACAGCTGAGGGGCGAGCACGCGATTCCGATCGGCGTGTGGGGCGTGGGCGAAGGCGGCCTGCTGGCGCTGCATGCCGGGGCGCTCGATCAGCGGATCGACGTGACGGCGGTCAGCGGTTACTTCAACGAGCGGGAAAACGTCTGGCAGGAACCGATCTACCGCAATGTCTGGAGCCAGCTGAGGGAATTCGGCGACGCGGAGGTTGCCAGCCTGATCGCGCCCCGCAGCCTGCTGATCGAAGCATCGGCTGCACCGGAAGTGGACGGTCCGCCGCCGGCCCGCCGGGGACGATCCGCGGTTGCGGCACCGGGTCGCATCATCACGCCGGAACTGAGCGCCGTGCAGAGGGAATTCGATCGTGCTGCGGTTCACTTCGGAGCGATTGATCGTGCGGACCAACTGCAGCTGGTGGTCTCCGGCGAGACAGGGCAGGGGCCTCATGGAAGTGACGCCGCAGTCGACGCCTTCCTGAAACTGCTGCCGGCAGCTCAGGAGGGCATCGCGACCCACTCGCCCGCCGCGACCAATGCCGGTTCGTCAACGCAGACCACACATGGAATCGCATGGGCGCTGGGGTTCGCCTTTCCGGAGCAGCGTCAGCAGCGGCTTGTGGCAGAACTGGACACGTTCACGCAGCGGTTGATGCAGCGGAGCGACAAGGTGCGGGCCGGGCTCTGGAACAAGGCGGACCGCTCGAGCGTCGAGGCGTGGCAGCAGAGTGCAGAGCAGTACCGCGCAATGGTTCACGACGAACTGATCGGACGGCTGGTCTTTCCGGAGACACCTTTCGCTCTTCGCAGCCGGAAGATCATCGACGAACCGACACATGTGGGCTACGAGGTGACACTGGATGTCGCGCCGGCAGACAATGGCGTTCTCGATGAGGGAATCTTCGCGGGGGGAATCCTGCTGTTGCCGCGGGACCTCAAACAGGGCGAGCGGCGACCGGTCGTGGTCTGTCAGCACGGTCTGGAAGGGGTGCCGATGGACACGATCACCACGGACGAGTCGTTGCGGGTCTGGCGGGCCTACAAGGCGTTCTCCACGCAGCTGGTGCAGCGAGGATTCGTCGTGTACGCACCACAGAATCCGTATCGGGGTGAGCATGACTTCCGCGTGATCCAGCGGAAGAGCAACCCGCTCAAGCGATCACTGTTCAGCTACATCATCGAACAGCACCGGCAGACGCTGCGGTGGCTGGCGTCGCTGCCCTGTGTCGACCGCGATCGCATCGCGTTCTACGGCCTTTCCTACGGCGGCAAGACGGCCGTGCGGGTCCCGCCGCTGCTGCCGCCGGTCGAGGGCGGCGATCCCGGTTACTGTCTGTCGATCTGCTCGGCGGACTTCAACGAATGGATCCGCAAGAACACGTCGTCGGAAGACCGGTACTCGTATGTGTTCACAAAGGAGTACGAGATCTTCGAGTGGAACATGGGGCACCTGGCCAACTATGCCGAGCTGTCGAGCCTGATGGCGCCCAGGCCGTTCATGGTGGAGCGCGGACACCATGACGGCGTCGCGCCGGACGAGTGGGTCGGGTGGGAGTTCGCGAAGGTCCGCCGGCACTACAACCTGCTGGGGATTGGCGAGCAGGCCGAGATCGAGTGGTTCGTCGGGCCGCACTCGATCAACGGGCAGGGGACGTTTGCGTTCCTGCACCGACACCTGGACTGGCCGGAGAGGTAGTGATTGGTGACGGGCCGGCATCTGAACAGCCTGTCACGATTCGTGAACACCGCGCACGCTGTTTCGGTGCAGACAGGTTTCGAGGCTGAAACGCACTGCCCCCAGATCCCGGAAAATATCCATCCCGTACATTTCCCACACTCCCCCCTCATTGTCTCCCGTAGGCAATTCGGGTACACCGTCTGATGCATCGCGGGCCGCAGCGACTTCAGCAACTCTGACGATCCCCTCTGAGATTGAAGGCCCGACAGAATGCGACGCACGTTCTCGGCAATGCTGACGGCGGTGACAGTCTGCATGGTCTGTTCTGCGACAGGCCAGGCGGCCCCCATCTTCCTTGACTACGGCGACTTCGACTCGCGACTTGGCGAGCTGGCCGCCTCGGCCGGGATCGCTGCGTTTACGTCGAGCGAGATCGACACCATCAAGGCCAACATCAAGTCGGATCTCGATGCGATCTATGCCGACTTCGATGCCACGTTCGTCGAAACCGATCCGGGCGGAGTCGCAGTGATTGACTTTGGGCTCACGGCAGCTCCCGGCGCGCTTGGCGTGGCGGACGGGATCGACTTCGGCAACCAGGTTGCGGCTGACATTGCCCGGGTCTTCTCGGCCAACTTCGACTTCATCATCGAATCGGCCGAACCGCGTGCGACACAGATCGACGAGCTCTCGGCAGCCCTGGCCGGTACCGCCGCCCACGAACTGGCCCACAACCTGGGACTGCGACATCACGACGCCTACGGCGACCTGACATATACCGGCGGCGACATTGCAACCGGCGGTGCCCAGAACGCCTACGTCATGGCAACCGGCAGCACCGGTCTGAACGAAACCGGCCGCGAAACCCTGCGCGAATTTACCGATCACTCGAAGGTCAAACTCTCCTTTGCTGCCGGTTTCAATGCCGTCCTGCCGACGACGATCACGGAAGTGGCGGACGTCGCCAGCACGATCGCAGCCGCCACTGCCGCGGCCGCAGTCACTCTGGACCCGCTGACCGCGGTGGCCCGCTCGGCAGTCAACATTCTGGGTGAGATCTCGACCTCTGGTGACAGCGACATCTTTCGTCTGGAACTGACTGCGGGGACGACGCTGACGGCAGACGTCAACAACGACTTCGGCAGTGGTTTCCCCTCCGGTTTCTCGAACGGGAACACCGAACTGCGGATCTACAATCCTTCGGGAGTGATGGTCGCGTCCAGCTTGCGATCGGGATACTCCGCTTCAACGTACGGGAATACTCCGGCCTCGGGTGACGGATTCGATCCCGCGGTCTACAACGTACCGATCGACACGACCGGCAACTGGTTTGTCCAGGTTCTTGGCGAATCCGGAGTGACCGGCGACTATCAGCTTCTTCTGCACGCCGACACGATCACCTCGACCACTGTTGTGCCGGAACCGTCGTCCATGGCCCTTCTGGGGATTGGCCTGATGTCTGCCGGTGCGTGGCGACGCCGCCGTCAGCGCAAAGAGCAGTACCAGACCGACTCCGCAGCCTGAGGCCGGTCCGGTTGCCTGCAGGCATGACGACGACACTGCACAGGGACGGGACACGCTGGAGTCCCGTCCCTTTTGTGATTCTTCTCCCGCTGGCGGTTGCAGTCGCATATGCGAACGCACTGCCGAACGGATTCGTCTGGCTCGACCGGACCGAGATCGTTGAAGGGGGCTACCGGATCCTCTCGCCGGACGACGCCCGTCGGATCTGGTTCAGCTCGCTCGACACCTTTCAGTTCCGCAATCACGGCGGCGTCCGCGCTGGCGGAGGCTACTGGCGCCCTGTCTATGCGTGGAACCTGACCGCGGACTGGGCGCTGTTCGGCGCAATCCCCTTCTGGTATCACCTCGAGAACGTGCTCCTGCATGGGCTCTGCTGCGTGAGCCTGTATCTGCTGGGTCTCCGGCTGTTTCGAGGATCGCCCGATGCCGTGCCGGTCGTCGGGCTGGCGACGCTGCTGTTTGCCGTGCATCCCCTGGGCACTCAGTCGGTCACGTGGATCAGCGGTCGCAAGGACGTTCTCTGCAGCCTGTTTTCCGTCTGGTCACTGCTGGCCGGTCTGACCGGACTCGGAGCCGGGCGACGAAGGCTGCGGCTGGCGGGAATCGCGGCTTCGCTGCTGTTCTGGCTGCTGGCGGTTGGATGCAAGGAACTGGCGCTCGTCCTTCCTGCCGTGGCGACGGCCCTCGTGACCGTCACACGAAGCACATGTCGCCTGTCGATCGATCGATGGACGGCCTGGTGGCTCGCGGTGCTGTGGGGGGCCACGGCCGGCATGTTCGCATTTCGGTATGCCATCGGTCTGGGCACCCTCAATGCGTCTTATCCGGCAGAGACGCTCGCCGGGAACATCGCGACACTCTCGACACTGTGGTGGCATCTGCTCACCCGCGTACTGTGTCCGTTTCCCCCCATGCTGAGCGATCGATGGTCCGTCATTGCACCGGTCTGGTGGACCTGGCTGCTGGCCGCGGCGATCCCGGGAGTCCTCCTCCTGACCGGTTGGGGCGTCTGGAAGCGACAACGCTGGGCGATCGGCAGTCTCTGGTATCTCATCTGGACGCTGCCAACCTCGGGAATCATGCCGCTGCGACACTGGCGGGCGGAACGCTATCTCTACCCTGCGTCGTGGGGAGTGCTGCTCGTTGCCGTCTGGCTCACCTGGCACTGGTTGCCCCGTGAGCGGCGCGCGTGCCGCGTTGCCGTGCTGGGAGCGTGGCTTGCCGTCGCCGCCGGAATGACAACCGCCACCATCCTCGAGAACCGCCACTGGGAGAGCGACCTTGCACTGTTCGCCCATGCGGTCGAGCAGGATCCGCCGTACGTCGAAGGCCACACAGCGCTGGCGGCGGCATTTCTCGAAGAGGATGACGCCGAGTCAGCGGCAGATCACTCCGCTCTGGCAGCAGCAGCACGCAGCGAACCGGGCACGCTCAGCTACTGTTCGCCCTTCATCCTGCATGCGAACTGGGGCCACGCGCTGTTTCAGCTGAACCGGTACGGCGAGGCGGAGCAACAGTTCGCACGCGCTTTGAGCCACCAGCCGAACAACGCGCTGATGCACTACCAGCTCGGCGTCTGTGTGCTGGCTGAGGACACGTCGAAGGAGGGGCTCCAGCGCGCCCGGGATCACTTCCGGCGTGCCGTTGAGCACAATCCGGAACACGCGGCGTCGATCGGCAATCTCGGGTTCGTCGAGCTGCAGCTCGGGAACCTCCTCTCCTCGGTCGCGATTCTCCAGCCGCTGATCGACGGTGATGCCGCCACGTCAAGAGATCGTCGCAACTATGCTTCGGCCCAACTGGCGCTTGCCCTGCAGAGTCGGGAACGGTCGTCCTCCGCTGCGGCCGCTCGACTGGCACGGGCCGGGGCCGCATTTGAGACACTGGTGTCCGGGGGTGACGGGACGGCCCAGGACTGGGCGAAGCTGGCCTGGGTGCGGCTGCTTTCGGGCGACCGCGCACGGGCCGAGGCCGCCCTTGAAGAAGGTCGCGGCCTCGATCCTGATGACAGTCTGGTTCGGCTGATCGGTGCGAAACTTCGTTCCGCCGGCCGGTAGTCAGGCGACACTCGGCAGTCCCGCCGGTGTCCGCATCAGTACCGCCAGTCGATGGCGAAGCTCACATCCTGCATCCAGAAGGTGCTGCGATCGACTTCGACACTCGGGAAGAGCGGGTATCCCTTCCATTCGATCGACTCGCCGGGGCGGGCCACTTCGCCGATCACGGTGACCGTGTAACCAACCCGGAACATGGCGTCTTCGAAGAAGGCCATCTTGTTCAGGCCGGGGATGACCTCGAAGATCGCGGCCTCAGCGAAGATCGACTGCCGGAACAGGGGCGAGACGTGGCTGTTGTGTTCAATGTCGTTGAAGGTCGTGTCGTTGCCCGGATCGAGCATTCGGGGCGGATCCGCGATGCCGGCGGCCAGGTCAAACAGCGGGTCACCGATGTTCTCGCCGCGAACCTGCAGCCGCTCGAAGTTCCCGAGGATCGCGAAGGTGCTCTCACCCCAGATCTTGAAGTGTTCGCCGCCGCCGACATCGAATCGCAGACCGACCTGCGGACCGACAAGGTGGCTCTCGGTGAAGGAATCGAGCCGGGCGGTGTACTGATCGTATGCGAACACCAGGGTGCTGTCCGGGCGGAACGTGCCGTCACCGTCGCCGTCATCCACATCGTAGATGAATCCGCTGTCGACCCCTTTGAATCGGAAGGCTTCGGCCAGGTACATGTAGTGAGCCCCGTAGAACGGCGTCACCTTGAGGGAACGTTTGCGGACGAGCGGCTGTGCGTACAGGTTGAGGTCGCCACCGGCAGCCCGCGTCATGTTTTCGATGCGGTACATGACGTCGTACTTGGCGGTACTGCCGGGGCCCTGGTCGACGAACAGGAATTCACCGTTGTCGAGCGGGATCGCCCCGTTCTTGGTGTACAGGTTCTGTCCTCCCAGCAGCAGCGTCAGTTCCTGCGTCACCGGAACGCCGTTGATGACATCCTGACCACGCTGGTAGACGTCGTTTGCTTCGGCTCCCCACCAGGCGGTGGCCAGCAGGCCGGTGCCGTCCTCGTTGAACCATCCCCACCGGGTCCGCAGACCGGACGAGTCGAGATTGCCGAAGACGCTCAGGTTATGAATCGGATACCGGGCGAAGTCGGTGACCGCGGAGAAGTTGGGCGGGACCGAGAACGGAAACGGGAAGACCCGATTGGAGCTGACTGCGTAGGCACCGGGAACGGAAGGCGAGATGTTCGGGACTTCCGGAAGTGCTCCAAGACCGTACGTGGGGACCGGTGTGCCGTAGACGCTGCGGCTGTTCGCGTCGATCTTCATGTACGGCGATCCAATGACGTCTCCGCCCGGACCCGCGTACTGCATGATCAGACCTTCGAACGATCCGACATAGGTCCGCTTGCGAGTGAGCACTTCATGAAACCACAGACCGTTGCGGTTGAAGTGGGACTCCTGGGCGGCATTGAAGTTGTCCATCGGCCCGTACGGCGTGATCGCCGGCCAGGGCTGCATCTCCGTCGGAGTCCCGGGCGGATAGAGCACCGCGGGATTGTTCGTGGAGAATTGCGGCTGGAACATCGCCGCACCCGGGGCACCGTTGGGTGCAACGACTCCGGGGGGCGGTGGAGCGAGCGTACCCATCGACGACGGGCCGGCAGGGGTCTGGGCCTGCACCGAAACTCCCACGCCAAGGATCAGCAGCAGGCTGGTCAGTGCCGTCAACCGGGGGTGAATCCGCATCAGTACGTCCTTGACTAATGGTGCCGAGCAGGCGCGGGTATGCGACGGTCCCTCATCGCTTCCGCCGGGCCAACCGGGATTCCACGTTATGCCGCCTGAAGCGGCGTCGTCCCCTCGCGGCTGCTGACTCCTCAGTCCGGTTCCAACCACGAGGGATCGGTCGGGACGTTGTGCCGCGTTGTCGGGGGACTTGGCCGACACCACGCCGAAACCGGACGGTCACGGGCGCAGGTGCACGGTCCTGCGGTTAGTATCGGTCGGGCAAGTTGGCAATCTGTACCGATTGTCCCGCGGATAGCGAATTTTCGGTTCGCCCTGGATCTGCCGATCGTTCCCGCACAGACCGGCACAGGCCGAAGCAGCCTCAACCCCGCAAGCCACTTCCCACCAGTCACTTGGGACGAGGCACCACCAGCCGCCCCGTCTCATGTGCCGTCGGACGCCGTCCAACTCAGAAGATCGGGCCGGGCGACCAGGGGCAGAATTCCTCGTCGCCAATCCCCTGCGACTCGCTGAGCGTCGGCTCACCACCGGCCACCGCGATGATCTTTTCGAAGATCTCCTCGCCCACTTCCCGCAGACTCGCGCCGTCAAGAATCCGGCCGGCGTTGATGTCCATGTCGTCCCGCATCCGCTCGTACATCGGCGTGTTCGTTGCCACCTTGAGCGTGGGAACCGGCTTGCAGCCGAAACAGCTCCCGCGACCGGTCGTGAAGACGACCATGTTCGCCCCGCCCGCCACCATCCCGGTCACCGAGGGCGGGTCGTAGCCGGGCGTATCCATCACCACGAAGCCTTTCGACGTGACCGGCTCGGCATACTCGTAGACGTCCTGCAGGGCGGTGCTCCCCGCCTTGGCGATCGCGCCCAGCGACTTCTCGTAGATGGTCGTCAGCCCGCCCCGCTTGTTACCGACGGACGGATTGTTGTCGATCGTCGCATCGAACTTCTTCGCGTACTCTTCCCACCAGCGGATCCGGTCCAGCAGTTTCTGCCCGATCTCGGGTGTGACGGCCCTGCGGGTGAGCAGATGTTCGCCCCCATAGATCTCGGGCACTTCCGAGAGAATGACCGTCCCGCCATGCGCCACGAGCAGGTCGCTGGCGATCCCCAGGGCCGGGTTGGCCGTCACGCCGCTGTTGCCGTCACTCCCGCCGCATTCGGTCGCCAGAATCAGTTCCGAGACCGGAATCGGCTCCCGCTCGACACGGTTCACTTCCGGGAGCATCTCGTTGAGGACATCGATCCCCCGCTGGACCGTCTTCGCAACGCCGCCAACGTCCTGAATGTTCATTGTCAGCGGCAGATGGTCCGGCTCCTGACCGGGAATCTGAATCTGCACCAGCGACTGCGAGTTGGCGAGATACGAAGCCTGCGAGGTTTCGCACCCCAGACCGACAACCAGGTAGGCCGCGATGTTGGGGTGTCTGGCGAAACCGGCAAGCGTGCGGGCCAGCTGACGGTGATCCTCGCCGTCGAACTCCATCGCGCAGCCCCCCTTGTGCGTAAGGGCCACGACGCCATCGACGTTGGGGTAGTCCGCCAGAACCGACTCGTCAAAGTGCCGCGCAATGCGGGCCGAGGACGTCGCCGAGCAGTTCACCGTGCTGACGATGCCGATGTAGTTTCGCGTGGCGGCACGACCATCCGGCCGGCGGTAGCCCATGAAGGTGCGGCCCGTGATCGGCTCCGGCGGAGGCGGAACCTCGGTCGAAAATTCGTAGTCGTGCTTCAGTTCGCCCATGCCGAGATTGTGCAGGTGAACCCATTCGCCCGGCTCAATCGCCTGCGAGGCGTAGCCGATCAGCTGACCGTACTTGCGGACCGGCTGCCCGGCCGCGACGGGACGGATCGCGAGCTTGTGCCCCAGGTCGATCGCCTCGCGGCAGGTCACCCGCTGGCCGCCGTCCGCGCTGACCCACTCGGTCCCTTCCGGTGCCGAGCGGCGGGCGATGACAACATCATCATCCGGATGAAGCTGCAGAAACGGCTGGTCGTCGATGGGGCGCATTCTCGGTGTCCTCGGAGGCGGAAATCGTCCAGACTATTGCAGGGCCCGCGGACATGCAATTGGACGGCGGAGCCATCGGGCCGCCCCGATCTGCCACTCTCTCCTTATAGATAATGTCACAACCGTGACCGACTGGAACTCCCTGAACCGCCGCATCGTTCGCTGCCGCCGCTGCCCGCGCCTGCGCGACCACTGCCGCGACATCGCCAGCACCAAACGCCGTGCTTATGCCGACTGGACCTACTGGGGCAAGCCGGTGCCGAACTTCGGTGATTCCGCAGCCCGGCTGTTGATCGTCGGCCTGGCCCCGGGTGCCCACGGAGCGAACCGGACCGGGCGGATGTTCACCGGCGACCGCAGCGGCGAGTGGCTGTACCGGGCCCTGCATCGGGCCGGGTTTGCCAGCCAGCCGTCGTGGGAGACGGCGGACGACGGTCTGGAGCTGATCGACTGCGCGATCACCGCCGCCTGTCACTGCGCTCCGCCGGACAACAAACCGAAGCGGGACGAGCTGCTCGCCTGTTCAAAGTGGTTCGACGCCACCGTTGACCTGCTGCCGGTGCGGGTCTTTCTCGCCCTGGGTCAGATCGCGTGGAAAGCGACGATCGAGCTGGCCCGCCGGCGGGACTGGTATGCCGGGCCGATTCCGAAGTTCTCCCACGGCGAAGCATTCGACCTGGGAGAAGGGCGGTGGCTGCTGGGGAGCTATCACCCGAGCCAGCAGAACACGTTCACCGGCCGGCTGACCGAACCGATGTTCGATGCGGTCTTCGCGCGGGCACGGGAACTGATGGGGGAGGACCGGGGATAACCGGGTCCAGAGAGGAGTGAGGAGAGCAGGAGTCAGGAGAACGGAAAACGCCGGGAATTGCCGACGACGTCCGGTGGGCTGTTTTCGGTGGATGCGATAATGGAAAGGCGTTCCGCTCCCTCACGGTCGCGGCTCTGATTCGTTCATCACTCAAGCGACGCAGGGCCGGCTATTGCCGGCCGTTGAGTTTCGCCGGCCGGTTGAAACCGGCCCTACAGTACCTCGAACAACTGCGCCGCTCCCACATGTCCTCTTGTGGCTGCGCCACCCGGACGCGTTCCGCGTCCGGGCCACCCTTCGGTTGAAGCGTCCAGGGACGTAGGGTGCCGTCGCCGGAGGCGACGCACCGTCGATCCGTGATGCAGGCTCCAATCTGTTCGATTGAGTGTACGGGCCCGGCCGTCGAAGGTTGTTCCGCTCCCTCACGGTCGCGGCTCCGATTCGCTCACCACTCAAGACTCACCACTTCTCCGTGCCATGAAGTGCGCCAGGATCGTCCCGGTCAGCATGCAGCCGAAGGCGTAGATTGCTGCAGGAATCATCGTGCCGGTCGAACCCTCGAACAGATCGGAGGCGAGCTTGGCCCCCACGCCGGCGTTCTGCATGCCGACCTCGAGCATCAGGGCCCGCCGCATGCCGGTCGTCAGTTTCAGTCCGCTCCCACCCAGCCAGCCGGCCAGGTATCCCAGCAGGTTGAGCAGCAGCAGGACGGCGAACAGCGTTCCGCTCAGAGCCATGATCCGGTCGCGGTTCAGCCCGACGACGACTGCAATGATCCACAGGATCGCCAGGTTCGCAATCGGCCCGGCCACACGGTGGCTGATCCGGCGGAAGCGGTCGCTCAACCGGCAGAGGGTGTATCCGGCGACGACCGGCAGCACTACCTCACGCAGCAGACGGACGCTCGCCTCGACGAAGACGGATGCCTCGACCGACTTGCCAAGTGTCAGCCACATCACGACCGGCACAATGACCGGGGAGAGTAGCGTTGCCGACGTCGTCAGACTCACCGAGTAGCTGATGTTCCCCTTCGCCGCGAGCGTGAGGACGTTCGACGCCATCGCCCCCGGTACGCAGCCGACCATGATGACGCCGATCCGCAGGTCGTCCGGCAGCCGGAACAACGTGGCCAGTCCCCATGCGAGCAGCGGCATCGACGTGTACTGCACTGCCGTCCCGCCAATGACCGTCGGCCAGCGCTTCATCACCTGTCGGATTTCGTCCGCCGGCAGCAGACAGCCGACGGCAAACATGGTGACGACGACTGTCAGCGTCAGCCAGGGTTGCGGCTCGCCCCTGTAGACGCGGGATTCGACGAACGGATCAAAGTCGGCCCGCAGATACGTGGCGGCTGTTTCGGGAAGGCCGGCATGAATCAACTCCCAGACCTGCGGCCAGACCATCGCCAGCCCGGAGGAGAGGATCAACCAGAGCAGCAGATAACGTTCGAGCAGCGATCGGCGGCGGGCGGGTTCGTTCACCGGCGAGCCCCGGAAACAAGGTGGGAATCGATTCGAGACGGCAGAACCGGCATCGTAGCCGGGGCCGGGAACAGTCGCTACCCGGGTGGGCCTGCAGTCGTTTGACGCACATATTCGCCGTGACGGGCGATGCCCCGGAGGGAAAGACGCCGCGCTGCAGGGTGCGTCACGGCGTGATACGTCGTTTCGCGGCCCGGAGAACAATGCCCGCGACACCTCTGCATCGGCGGGTGGCAGGCTTGCCCTTCAAGGCAAGCATGTGTGTCGAACAACGTTCGCACTGCTGGACAAGCCAGCAGTGGCACCCGGCGTCCCGCCCGTGACGCACCATCCGAACAGCTTGTCGCCTGCTTCACGGATTGATGGTGCGTCGCCTCGGCGACGGCACCCTGCGTCGCTGGATGCTTCAACCGAAGGGTGGCCCGGACGCGGAACGCGTCCGGGTGGCGCAGCCACAAGAGGACGTGTGAGGACGCTCCCGTCATTCGACGCCCGTCGGGTGATGGAACGCCCTGGCAGCTTCTTCCTGTCGCTGCGCGACCCGGACAAGCAAGTTGTCCGGGCCACCCGCCGTGGCACACAGCGGAGCCGCGTACGGCCGGTTCCAACTGGCCCCCCCCAACCAACGGCCGGCAATAGCCGGCCCTACGTCGCTGGCCACCCAACCAACGGCCGGCAATAGCCGGCCCTACGTCACTGTGCCCGCGACACATCTGCATCAGTCATACCCGGCAGCTCACGCAGCCGGCTCGCCAGGATTCAGTTGTGTGGCAACAAGTAAGCCCACGGCTCACAGAGCCGTGGCACCAGGCTTGTCCCGACGGCCGGCAATAGCCGGCCCTACTTCAGCTGCGCGCCACGGAGGACAATGCCCGCAACACATCTGCATCGGCATACCCGGCAGCTCACGCAGCCGGCTCGCCTGGATTCAGTTGTGCGGCAACAAGTAAACGCACGGCTCACAGAGCCGTGGCACCAGGCTTGACCCGACGGCCGGCAATAGCCGGCCCTACTTCAGCAGCTCCGGCACCTGGGTCTTCAGTTCGTCCAGCGAAACATTGGACGAGACGACCTTGCCGGACTTGTCGACCAGGAACATCGTCGGGAGCGTGATGATCCCGAACTGCTGGGCCGGGCGGCTCTCCAGGCCACCTTCCTCATGGATGTGCGGCCAGGGGACCTTGTGCTGCTGGATATATTGCTGGATCGGTGCGCCGGGCGAATCGACATTGATGCCGACCACCTCAAAGCCCTGCTGACGGTACTGCCGGTACAGCTCCTGCAGCTGGGGAAGTTCTTCCGTGCACGGCTTGCACCAGGTGGCCCAGAAGACGACCGCAAGCACCTTGCCCCGATATCGGGACAGATCGAGCGTGCCGCCTCCCCCCAAGACCTGTCCGGAAAACTGCAGACTCGAACCGGGCAGGTTGACGCGATTCAGAGCACCGCGGGCCCGTGTTGCCGAGGTCGACTCGGCGTAGTCTTTCACCAGCTTCTCGTACCACTCGCGGGCCTTGTCGACCTGGCCGTTGAACTCGTTGGTAATCGCCAGCTGAAGCAAGGCGTCCGGGGTATCCTCGGCCTTGGGGAAGTCGGCAGCGAACTGCTGCAGCTTCGACAGGAACTGCTCCTGGACCTTCGCCCGGTCGGCGGCATCGGCAGTCTGCAGTTCAGTGTTGTACTCAGCCAGCACGCGGCGGAACGTCACGTACGGCACCAGCGGGGCATCGCCGGGCGTTTGAGCAATCTGCTGTTCGATCGACTTCAGCTCGGCCAGACCGTTCGGGTAGGCTCCCATCTGGACGGCCGCGGCAATTCCGTCGATCCGCTGACGCAGCCAGGTGTGCCGCTCGTCGTTGGTCGCCGATGCGTTCGCCAGCTGCTGCAGCAGCCCGGCACGTGCGACGTTGTACCGGACCGTCGCGTCGCGGGTGCCGTTCACGCCGGGGGCACCTTCGTCCAGTTTGCGGAGCTTGTCGATCAGCTCCTGCATTTCAGGAGTCAGTCCACCGGTCGGTCCCACCGTGAGGGAGGCGAGCGACGGCTGCATGAGCAGGCCGCCTTCGGTGATTTCGAGGGTTTCGCCTTCGAGGGGCTGCGGGACGCGGGTCAGCTTCCAGACGTCGCCGACGCGCACCATCTCGCCGATCTGTACAAACCCGGACTGGCCGTCGGTGTCGACCAGGGCCATGACGTTTTCGTAGACGTAGAGATCGTTGGCCGCCTTCCCGTCTTCGGACGGGATGAGGCTGGGCATCAGCATGGAACTGTCGAAGCGAATCCACTGGGTGGACTGCTTGATGACGCGGCTCTTGCTGAGGACGCTCTGCAGCTGCTGGCCCACGTTGCCGGTGTTGGCCAGCAGCTTGTCGGCCAGTTCCCGATCGATTTTCAGCTGCTGGACGTCGGCGGCGGTGAGCATCAGCCGCTGCAGCGACCGGGCGTCGCTGGTGACCATCGCGCGAATCGCCTCGCGCGAGGCTTCCTCGGCCGAGAGAATCTTCCAGGTATCGATCTTGCCGTCTTCGTCGGTGTCGATTCCCCAGCGGGTGCCGCCGGTGTTCAGCCAGCGGCTCTGATCGACTTCGCTGTTTCCGTTGGTGTCGATATCCCGGTAGACCTCCAGGCCATGCCGGTAGTACCGCCACTGATCGACGACGTTGTCGCCATCGGAGTCAACGAACCGGCGGAGCACCTGCCCCTGGGGTCCGAGGACGACCCAGCCGGAGGACTTTCCGCTCCGCTCGACTTCGACCTTGCACTGCGAAAAGTCCCTGGCGTCGGGTGTTTCGTAGTCGACCCCGGGCTGAACGGGCCGATACTTCATAACCTGTTCGACAGAAACGCCCTGAGCGCACGCCACAGCTGCCGGAAGGCAGAGGAACGCCGCAGCCACGACTGGCGCCGTCCGTCGATTCGCCCAAAGACCTCGCATGCCGACACTCCCTTGTTTTCGCCCGTCGCATCGTCCGGAGTCCGGGACGTTCCGCGGGGCGTACTCAGCGCGCAATCCTTGACAGGGAATCCGTCGTCCCCGACAAGTGCATCCTGCGTTTGCGGCAGATTCTAGTTCAACCTGCGATGCACGTCATGGTCAGTTTGCGTGCGGACCGTTCGCCGGCGACGTGCTGCCGGGTGACCGGTCCGTGACCAGCTCGACCCAGCCCTGCCGTTTCTCCCAACTCCTGATTTTCACCAGTGTTGCTGCCATGAATCAGCCTCCCCGTACGGGCACGGAACATACGCTTACGTTCACCGCGTCCCGCGAGCACTGCATCCACTTCGAGACGCACGACCTGCCCCCGGTCGTGTCGACGCCGGCCCTGTTGTGGTTCATGGAACATGCCGCCCTGCAACTGCTGGAGGAGTACCTCGACGAGGGTGAGCTTTCGGTCGGCAGCGGCATCGATCTGGAGCACCTGGCCCCGGCCCTGGAAGGAACGGAAATCCGCTGCGTCGCGACGGTCGTCCTGGCCGCCGAGCGAAACGCCACGTTTCGCATCAAGGCGTTCGACGGCGAGACGCTGCTCAGCCAGGGGCTGCACCGGCGGCAGGTGGTCGACGCCGAGCGGTTGCGGAGGCGGCTTGGTGGGTAGTGGGTAGTGGGTAGGGGGTAGGGGGTAGGGGGTAGGAGTCAGGAAGCAGGAAGCAGGCGCGAGGTCAGAGCGCCCGGGGGCTCGCTGCATCGACGAGGTGCAGTGACTGACGGGACGCTGAATCGCAAAGTCATTGACGCGGCGACCTTCGGTCCGCACAATCGCGTGAGCCCCAATGGAGCGGGCCGAATCCGTTCTCCCCGTCGGAACAGACTCTGCTGGACCTGCAATGCGCCGATTCTTCCGCAGCCGACTGTTCAAGGCACTGATCGTGCTGCTCGTCATCGGTCTGCCGGTCATTGCCTCGTGGGTCTACCGCAGCTGGGCGACTCCGCCGGACGTGTTGGTGATTGCCGGCGGGCCCGCGGGCGGACAGTACGACCTGGTGGCCCGCGAACTGGCCCGGGCCGTTGCCAGCGAACTGGAGACGGACGTCCGCGTCGTCGAGACGGAAGGGTCGCTTGAGAATCTGCGGCTGCTGGAATCGGGGGAGGTGGACTTTGCCCTGTTTCAGCAGAACGCGCTGGCCGTCCCGACAGACGTCGCCGGCGATGCGGCACTGCTCGACCATTCGCAGGCGACGTTCGTGGCCAATCTCTATTCGGAAGTCACGCACGTCATCGCCCGTGAGGGAATCGCTCTGGCGACGCCGGAGGACTGGCGCGGCAAACGGATCGCCGTCGGTCAGCCCGGCTCGGGCGACCATGCGATGACGCAGCTTCTGCTCGAGCATCTCGGCCTTGGCCCCGACGAATTCACGCCGGTCGAAGCCTCCTACGCGAAGATTGTCGAGGGGATCGAATCGGGCGAGATCGATGTGGCGATCGTGACAGCGGGACTGCGGGCGCCGGTCTTCCGCCGGCTGCTCGCTCCTCCGGAAGGTCCCTCGTCATGTGAGCTGGTGGGGATTCCCTTCGTGGATGCGTTCACGACGAAGTACATGGCGCTGCGCGGACATACGATTCCGCGGGGTCTGTATGCGACGCCACGTCGCATCGAGCCGTCCCACCCGCTGGAGACGGTGGCCGTGCGGGCCCAGCTGATTTCGCACCGCGATGTGCCGACGACTGTCGTCGAAGCGGTCACACGCATCGTGCACGATGCTGACTTCCAGCGGCGGGCTTCACTGGCCGAGCTGCACAACGGAGGCGACGAGTTTGCCCGGCAGCCGGCACAGTTCTCGCTGCATCCGGGGGCGCTGCACATCTACGAACCGGGGCTCAAGCCGCTGCTCAACAGCGACTTCGTCGAGGCGACCGAGGGAATTCGCTCGTTCGTTGTCTCGATGCTGATCTCGTTCTATCTGCTGTTTCGCTGGTGGCGGGACCACCGCCGCCGCAAGGCCGAGCACAAACTCGACCGCTACATTCACAAGGCGCTGGCGATCGAGAACCGGCATCTGGAGTACGACCAGTGCTCGGGCCGGGACGACACCGTGGCGCTTCAGAATCTGCTCGACGAGGTCACGCGGCTGCGACAGGCAGCCCTGGCGGAGTTCGATGCGCACGAACTGAACGAGGACCGTGCCATCGACTGCTTTCTGGAAATGTGCCACGCTCTCTCGGACAAGATCAACGCGAAGCTGACGCGGCAACGGCTCGAGCTTGGTCTGCGTCGCCTGGCGGAGATGCAGCAGGCCACAGCGGAGCAGGGGATGCATCGCGGACTCGAAGCAGTCCCGCCGGAGTCTCAGTCGTCGGATTCGGGAGGTTCCTGACCGAACGCGAGACGCATCTGCCGCGAGTCGGCTTCGTCGCGGAATTCGCGGTACAGGAGGCTCGGCTGGATGTCGCGATTGTTCTGGTACTTGTCGCTGCTGTACTCGCGGATGTCACCTTCGAGCGTGTGATAGAAGATCTGGCAGATCTCGACGCCGGCATAGATCCTCACCGGCTGGACGGCGAACATCTCGAGCGTCCAGTAGCCGCTGAATCCGACATCGCCGAATCCCGCGGTCACGTGAACGAACAGCCCGAGCCGGCCGATCGAGGACCGTCCCTCGAGCATCGGCACGACGTTGTGGCTTTCGGTCCGTTCGACGGTCCGTCCCAGGTAGAGCTGGTTCGGACTGAGAACGATCCCTTCGGGAGGGATGCGGTATCGGCGGGACCGGTTCGGGCGGCGCATGTCGAGGACGATCTCTTCGTAGACGAGGAGTTCGTCATGCAGCCGCAGATTGTAGCTGTTGGGATTGAGCTGCGACTCGTCAAACGGATCGATGACGATGTCGGAACCGAGTCGGGCCTTGATCTCGTCGCCGGTGAGGATCATGGACGGCTGGGGGGTCTTCCGGAGGTGCCTGAGGTGGCGGCAGTGCCCCGTCGATGCCTGCCGGACGGCCCCGAAGCCGCGTTGAGGCGTCGTCCAGTGCTGGGGCAGCGTCGCCGCGCCGCGGCCCGCGGAAACCGCAGGCGGGCGGGTCGACTCGACGCTGAGAGAGGCCAGGCTCAGCCGAGTTCGGCGGCTTCGGTCTCTTCGGCGGATTCCCAGTTCATGACGGCGTCGTCTTCCACGATGACGGCGATGCGGCCATCCTGGGTGTCCCCGGTGGGTTCGATACCGATTTCCTTGAGGTGGCTTTCCTGTTCGCCACCGGCCTTGACCGTCTTGTCGTCACTGATGGCACGCCACCACTGCAGGTGGGGCCAGTCGCGACGGATGGTCTTCAAGCACGCTTTCATGGCGCGACCGTTTGCCCCGGCGCTGAAGCCGGCGCGCCGTGCAATGGCAGTGTAGGTCGCAACCTTACCCGCGCGCTTGAGTTCCCAGAGTACCTCCGCGACCTCTGCTGCCCGGGTGGATGCCATATTCGTCTCCTTTCCACAATAGGTTTCGTCCGCAAGACCCGCTCCTGCTACAGTACTGCAACAAGGGAACGTGAACAACTCAAGATTGTCAGAACCGGCAGAGACCCGCAATTCATGGACAGGCTGTACCGAAAGGCAGGGATTCAGTTTCGCTATCCCCAGGAGTGGCAGTTGAGCGAAGAAGGCGGCTCTTCCGAGTTCTCCGTGACGGTCAACGACGACGGTACCTCCTTCTGGTCGATCACACTGCTGCGGGACCGTCCCTCGCCGGAACATGTCCTCGACGCAGCCGTCGAAGCCTTCCGGGACGACTACCCGGAAGTGGACGTTTATCCGACCATGACGGAGATCGCCCACCGGCCCGCATTTGCCCGCGACATCGAATTCGTCTGCCTCGAAATGCTCAACAGCGCGTTTCTGCGGGCGTTCCAGTCGGCTCAGTACACCGTGTTTGTCTTCTATCAGACGACGGACACGGAGCTGGACGAAGTCGCTCCGATCTTCGAGGCGATCAGCGACAGCGTGCACTGCGACATTGACGATTCGGCCCCGCCGCTGCTCTCCCCGCCGGAAGACGAAGAAACTTTGCAATGAACTCGGGCAAGCGGGTAGACTGAGTCGGCAGAAAGAACGCCTTCTGACGGGCCAGCGAGTGGAAACGTAACGGTCGGCAACCGAGTCGGTTGCTGCAGTGACACGAAGTCCATGGAGTCTGGTCGGATGGCAGAAGCACGCAGCTCGGAAGAACTTCTCAGGGAGGCCCGCGCCTGCCTGAAACGCCGCGAACTCGAACAGGCGGCCGGACTGTTCCAGGATGTACTGGCCATCGACGACCGCTGCATTCCTGCCCACGAAGGACTTGCGACGACCGCGTTTCTGCTGCAGGACTACGATCGTGCCGCCGAGCACTTCCGGCAGATCAGCCGCCTCGACGCCCGCCAGTCACAACCGCTGGTCAACCTCGGGGCCGTCTACAACCGCAAGAAAGACTACAACGCCGCCGTCAAGACGCTCCGCCAGGCGCTCAGCAAGGATCGCCGCTGTGCCGAGACCTACTACAACCTCGGCATCGCCTATCGCGGCCAGAATCAGTTGAGCATGGCGGTTTCGGCGTACAAAGAAGCGATCCGGCTGTCCCCGGAGATGGCGGAGGCGTACCAGAATCTGGCCAACGCCTACCTGGATATGGGCAACACGCAGCAGGCCATCCTGCACTACGAGCGGGCGCTCAAGATCCGTCCCGACTTTGAGCGGGCCCGACGTGGTCTGGAGCGGGCCATGACCGCCGCGGATACCGCGAAGCGGTCCATCAGCCCCTTCGGCCGGCTCGTCGACATCGAGGAAGTCGAGAGCCGGAAAGCACAGGTCGCCTCGCGTGTGCTCACGCCGGAAGAACGCTTCGAGGACCGCTCCACTGTCCACAAGTTGGCGAAGGAGTCGGAGCTGGCGGCAGCGGCGTTGCTGAAGCAGCTGCGGGAGCAGCTCGAACACCACCTGCTGCGACTGACTCACGCGATCTCGCACGACGAAGACCGCAACCAGCTCTACCGCGATCACCTCGAATTCATCGAGGCCCGGGAACAGTTCGATCAGCTCGTCCGCCTGCTGAAGGACAAGGTCGACCAGCTTCGCGAGCACGAAACGCAGATCACCGCCTGATCGCGATGGCCCTGCACGCTCACGTCAAACCGCGTCCTCAGTCGTCCAGCGAACACGCGAATTCCCGCAGGGCCGCCTGCAGGACCGGCTGCGGACAGGACCAGACGAGGAAGAACATCGCCTCGCGCACCGACCGCTCCGCCGGATGCCCGGCAACGAAACCGGCCCCCTTCGATGCCGCCAGGTACGCCTGAGTCGACCGCAACACCAGTGAATTCGCCCGCTGACGGATTTCTCCGGCGAACATTCCGACGGCATCGCCACGGGCAACCGCGTAGAGGTCTCGGCGAAGCTGATCGGTCTCGGTCGCGAAGGACTCGACGGTCTCGACCAGATCCTCCCGGACGGCCGCTTCTTCCTGCAGGTTACGGACGGCCCGTCCCGCCAGTCCGACCGCCAGTGCCGAGGTGGTCACCGATCCGGCACCGCCCCCCTGGCCGCGATTCATCACCCCCTCGACGGGACCGGCCAGCAGGTTGGCCTCCTGAACCTTCACGTCCTCGAGCTGGACCGCACCGGTCTGGGATGCGTTGAGTGCCAGCAGCTGCGGCGGCGTCTGGCAGGTGACGCCGGGGAGATCGGTCGGCAGAGCGATGAGGACCTGTTGTCCATCATCACAGGTTCCGCCGGTGACGATCACATCCGCGCGGTTGCCTCCGGTCACCCAGGGAACAGTGCCGGAGAGCGTCCACGTCCCGGCGGAGTATTCCGCACGGACCGCCGGCCGCTTGAGATGCTGGCGGGAGGTCGTCAGATGGGAGATTCCGACCGTCGCAAAGATCTCTCCGGTCGCCAGCGCCGGGAGCAGCTCGCGTCGGACGTCGTCGTTCTCGCTACCGGCGATGCGCTGGCAGGCTCCGATCCGTTGCGTGAGCACGAACGTGGTCGTCAGGCAGCTTGCAGCCAGACGTTCGTAGCCGTACATCAGCTGTTCGGCGGCCAGCGTCACTCCGCCGTACTGATCCGGAATCGACCAGCGAAGAACGCCCGTCTCCGCCAGAGCGTCGAATTGCGGTCCGGGCCAGGCATCCGGTCCTTCGAGGGTCTGGGATGTCTCGGAAAGCTGCTGCAGGAGCTGGTCGAAACGGGGCCCCTCAAAGGGAGGGGGACTACTCAGAAACGCATCCATCTCGTCGCCTCGAACATTCGTGATTCGCCGGACCGGAACCGGTCGCCACCGGCACTCCGTGTCGATCGCAGGCCCGGTCGGCCTCATCATACGCAATCAACCCCGCGTGGTCTCTCGTGGCATCCCCGGTCTGTCGGGAGCGGTCGCGATGCAGTTCGTGGCGACTTTCTTCGCTGGCCGTCCTGCGGTACTCTCTGCAGCGATCCGGTCTCACACCGATGCCGGATCGGGCCGTGCCCTCTGATCAGCGCCTGTTGAAATGACATCACGGGCGTGGTGCAGCGTCACCTGCGGGTGTGCGGACGCGACGGCCCGACTCAGTCCCGGACTCCACGACACACGACATGTCCATCGCCATCTGCGCCATTGTGAATGACGGTATTGTCCTCGGATCGGACAGTGCCGCAACGACACATCTCGACGATGGGTCGCTGCAGGCTTACGGTCGCTGCCAGAAGGTGTTTCCGCTCCACGACCAGGCTCCGTTGGGTGCCATTATCATCGGCGTTTCCGACATCGGGGGGCACTCGGTTTCGAATCTGATGTATGAGCTGAGCGAGCGGCTTCAGGGACGCCGTCGCGAGTACCGCAGCTGGCAGATCGCCCCGGAAACCGTGTCCGTCGAGAAGGTCGCCGAACGCCTCAAGCAACTGCTGTTCGACGAGCATTTCCGCCCGGCGACCGCGGAGAACAGGTCCGAACATCCGCTCGTCTGCTACATCGCCGGGTATTCCGAACGTTCGCAGCAGCCGGAATTCGTCGAGTACGGATTCCGGAACGACGAAGTCATCGGCCCGACGATTTCGCGACCGAAGAATACGGCACGGATCACCTACGGCGGAACGTACGAGGGGGCGCTGCGGCTGGACTTCGGTTTCAGTCCGCAACTGCCCGACGCGCTGACCGAACTGGGCATCGTCAGCAAGGACGAAGTCCAGGACGTCATGAAACAGGTCCAGGAACGGATTCGCAAACCGATGCTGTTCCCCGGCACGCCGCTGGCGGAAGCGGCGCGGATCGTGAACTTCCTGGTCGAAACGCAGATCCAGTTTTCCGAATTCACTCCGGATCCGGACTTTGTCGGCGGTGCGGTGCAGCTCGCGACCATTTCTCCGCGAAGCGGCTTCCGCTGGCTGCACGATCCGGAAGAGAACCGCCCCGACTGAACGGGGCTGCTCGACGCCTGAGTCCTGTCAACACGACCGAAAGTCTCTCAACCACATCCCTGGAGCAACGCCGTGCTCAAGCAGACGCTCATTCATCCCGAAATCAATCTCCTGCTCGGCCGGGCGGGCCACCACTCCAAGGTCCTGATCGCCGACGGCAACTATCCGGCATACAACACCCTCGGCCCCAATGCCGAGCTGATCTCGCTGAACCTCATGCCGGGTGTCGTCAGCTGCACGGACGTTCTCAAGGCACTGACGGCAGCGATTCCGATTGAAGCGGCGAACACGATGGGCATTCCCGCGGACGACCCGTACGCCGGCAAGGGAGACCCGCCGATCTGGGACGACTACCGGCAGATCCTCAAGGAGGCGAACGTCGATGTCGAACTCGAACCGATCCAGAAGTGGGACTTCTACGAGGCGGTGGCCGGACCGCATCATGTCCTGACCATCCAGACCGCCGAGCAGGCATTGTGGGCCAACCTGCTGCTGACGATCGGTGTCCGCCAGCCCGGCACGTGACGCGTTGATCCGGCCCGCTTCGAATTGAGCAGCTGCTCCCGCATTCCGATCCGCCATTGCTGACCAGAAGGTGCGCTCTGCCATGAAACGTCGCTCACTCGGCCAGACCGGCCTCGAACTGCCGATCCTCTCGTTCGGTGCCTCGTCCCTCGGTCAGGAGTTTCGTCCGGTCAATCTCGACGAAGCCCTGAAGGCCGTCCATGTCGCACTCGAATGCGGCATGAACTACATCGACACTTCTCCCTACTACGGTCGCGGGATGAGCGAGGTCATGCTGGGCGTCGCCCTTCGGGATGTCCCACGCGACTCCTACATTCTCAGCACCAAGCTCGGCCGGTACGCACCGCAGCACTTCGACTTCTCGGCCAGGCGTGTCGAAGAGAGCATTGACGTCAGCCTCGAACGGATGGGCGTCGAGTACATCGACATGGTCTTCTGCCACGACATCGAATTCGTCGACATGCAGCAGATCGTCGACGAGACGTTGCCGGCGCTCCGCAAACAGCAGGAACAGGGGAAGGTTCGCTTCATCGGCGTCAGTGGCTACCCGATGAAAATGTTCCGCTACGTGCTGGACCGGACCGACCTGGATGTCGTGCTCTCCTACAATCACTACACGCTCCAGAACACGATGTTCGGAGACCTGGTGCCGTACCTGAAAGAGAAGAACGTCGGCATCATCAACGCGGCCCCGTTTTCGGCCCGGCTGCTGACGGGGGCTCCGCTGCCGGAGTGGCACAAGGCGACAACGGAAGTCCGCGAGGTCTGCGCCCGGGCCGCCGAGCGGTGCAGGGAAGCTGGTTCGGACCTCGCCAAACTGGCCCTGCAGTTCTCGGTCGCGAACGAAGACATGACGACCTGCGTGACCGGCAGCGCCAATCCGAAGCGGGTCCGCCAGTGGGCCGAGTGGATCGAAGAACCGATCGACGAGCAGCTTCTGGCTGACGTTCAGAAGATCCTCGAACCGATCCACAACTGGTTCTACACCGAAGGGCGTCCAGAGAATAACGACGACGCCTGATTGTCCCGGCCGGGACGCCATCCTGTTGCAAGAGCCGCTGCATCGATGTCTGCTGACCACAATCTGTCCCTGATCGCCACCACGGCCTTTGGCCTGGAGAAAGTGGTCGCCCGCGAACTGCAGCAGCTCGGCTACACAGAGCAGCAGGTCGAGAATGGCCGCGTCCGCTTCTCCGGCGACGCGGCCGCCATCTGCCGCGCGAACCTGTGGCTTCGCTCCGCCGATCGTGTGCTGGTCGAGGTGGGAGACTTTCCCTGCACGGACTTTGGAGAGCTGTTCGACCAGACCGCGGCACTCCCCTGGGAGCAGTGGCTGGCGGCGGACTCACAGTTTCCGGTGCGCGGACGGTCGGTCCGCTCGACGCTCGCCAGCGTTCCGGACTGCCAGAGACTCGTCAAAAAAGCGATCGCCACTCGCCTGCAGAGGATCTACGACCAGGACTGGTGTCCGGAGACCGGCCCCGAGTACACGATCGAGATTGCCGTGGTCAATGACCGGGCTCTGCTCACCATCGACACGAGTGGTGCCGGTCTGCACAAGCGCGGCTACCGCACCCTGGTGGGGGCGGCACCGCTGCGGGAGACACTCGCCGCGGCACTGGTCCAGCTGAGCTACTGGAACCGGGAGCGACCGTTCGCCGATCCGTGCTGCGGAAGCGGAACGATTCCCATTGAAGCGGCTCTGATCGGTCGCAATATCGCTCCAGGGCTGAACCGGTCGTTTGCCGCGGAAGACTGGCCACAGATCCCTGCGGCGGTCTGGAGCGAGGCCCGGACGGAAGCACGCGATCTCATCCCCCCGCCGCTGCCGATCCGGATGCTGGCAACCGACATCGACAGTCGCGCGTTGCGTCTGGCCCGACCGCATGCGGAAGCCGCCGGCGTCGCCGACGACATTCACTTTCAGACGCGACCGCTCGCGGAGTTCTCGAGCAGTCGCCCGTACGGATGTCTGATCACGAATCCACCCTACGGCGAGCGGCTGGGAGACAGTGATACGCTGCAATCACTTTATGGCGACATGCGGCGGGCGTTTGGCGAACTGGAGAAGTGGTCACTCTACGTGCTGACGGCCGACCCGCAGTTCGAGCGACACATCGAGCGGAAGGCGGACCGCCGCCGCAAACTGTACAACGCCCGCATCGCCTGCACGTACTACCAGTTCTACGGGCCGCGCCCGCCGAAACGGACAGGCGAGCCTCCGACCGACGAGGCGTCTGAGCAGACCGGCGAGTAACTGGTGAGCGGCCTGCCGGGACCGGCCCTGACGACACTGCAGAGTGACGGAACCGCACACCGGTGCACGTGCGAGGCGGAAGTGAACGGGTTCGCAGGCCGCGTGAGCGTGAGGACCGCGCACAAAAAAACCGCCTTCCGGCGGCACAACCGTTCGGTCTCGTGAGCGTGCGAATCGTGGTTCCCCGTTGGCAGGATGCGGCAGCGTTGCCTTCTGCTCGCCCCGTAATTCGAAGTTCGCCCCCGGTCACGAGACCGCCTTGCGATACCTGCTGATCATCACGTCCCGGGCACCCTCCTTTCAGAACCGAATGGGTTCCCCGAAGCGGCTGGCGACGCCGATCCGGGCGGTCCCGACTTCCCTGTCTCCTTTCGTCTCCTCCCTTTCTCTCTCCACCAATACTTACGTTGCCCATACCAGAACTGTTGGCGCAAACCACTGTTTTTGCAGATGAAAACCCTCAGGAACCGGAACCAGACGATCCAGTGCGGCGCGCGTCTTGCTCTGGCACGCGGTTGATGGTCTGATAGGTGCATACGGATCGCGCCCTGACGCGGTCTGTCCCTTCTCAATCGCCTCGATTCCGAGGATCGCCGCTGCGGGCCGGGGAGACGACCATGGACTCCACGATCGCGTCGACAGTTCCCACAACCTACTGGCATCGGCTCGAAGACGGTCGTGTTCAGTGCGATCTCTGCCCACGGTTCTGCAAACTGCACGAGGGGCAGCGCGGCTTCTGCTTTGTCCGTGCCCGCCAGAACGACGAGATCGTCCTGACAACCTATGGTCGCTCGAGCGGCTACTGCGTCGATCCGATCGAGAAGAAACCGCTCAATCACTTCCTGCCCGGCACACCGGTCCTCTCGTTTGGAACCGCCGGCTGCAATCTCGGATGCCGGTTCTGTCAGAACTGGGACATCAGCAAATCGCGGGAGATCGATACTCTTGCAGATGCCGCGTCCCCGGACCTGATCGCCCGCGCCGCCGAGCAGCTCGACTGCCGCAGCGTCGCGTTCACCTACAACGATCCGGTCATCTTCCTCGAGTACGCGCTCGACGTTGCGAAGGCGTGCCAGGCCCGCGGCATCCGGACGGTCGCCGTCACTGCCGGCGAGATCTGTCCGGAACCGCGTGAAGATTTCTTCGAGTACATCGACGCGGCCAACATTGATCTGAAAGCGTTCACCGACCGGTTCTACAAGGAAGTCTGTGCCGGTCACCTGCAGCCGGTCCTCGACACGCTCGAGTACCTCCGGCATGACACGCACGTGTGGTTTGAGACCACGACGCTGCTGATTCCGGGAGAGAACGATTCGGATGCGGAACTGGACGAGATGACCCGCTGGGTCGTGGAGCATCTCGGCCCAGAGGTTCCCATGCACTTCACGGCATTTCATCCGGACTTCCGCATGATGGATGTTCCGCCGACGCCTCCGGAGACACTGACGCGGGCCCGGCGGATCGCGATCGACAATGGCGTTCGGTACGCGTACACGGGCAACGTGCACGACACGGTCGGGGGAAGCACTTTCTGCCACAACTGCGGGCAGGTTCTCATCGGGCGGGACTGGTTCGAGCTGACCGGGTGGAACCTGACCGACGATGCCCGCTGCAACCGGTGCGGGACTCACCTGCCGGGCGTATTCGAACCGGAACCGGGCGAGTGGGGCTCCCGTCGCCTGCCGGTGCGACTGCGGGACTTCAACGGCCAGTCGTAGGGGCAACGGCCAGTCGCAGGGGAAATGTTCGCGGCCGGCACAGTCCGTGCAATCCGCAGATTCGTTCCTCCGACGGCCGGGAAGGGGCGGAAAATCGTCCCGCGAGGCGGTCCGGCGGGGTTCTCCGCGGGTCGCGGATCCCGATTGCCCTCCCTAACCGCCTCACATACAATGCTTTAAGGTGTGCCGCCTGCCGTGCGCATTTCTGGCGAAGACGTCACGAACGTTCCCGGGAGTGCTGAGGTATATTCTTTGACGGGACATGTTTCTCCCTGACGAATGGCCGACGGGGGAAGGACGACATGCGATCCGTTCACATTCACAGTTGTTGCGGGAGACTCACATGATGCGGATGCGATGGAATGGTCTGTTCCGGACCGTTGCCAGCCTGCTTGGAGCAACGTGCCTGCTGGCCGGTTCAGTTTCCGCAGCACCGGAACGCACTGGTGGGGAACGGTTTACGACCGGATCCTCCGACCCGATCATCGACTACATCGATGAGCGCATCCGGACCGTCTGGGAAGAGAACGAGGTCAAACCGAGTCCGCATGCCGACGACGCCGAGTGGCTCCGTCGCGTCTACCTGGACATCGTCGGTCACATTCCGTCCGGCGACGAGCTGGATGCGTTTCTGGCGGACGAGGATCCCGGAAAACGGTCGCGGGTGATCGAGTCGCTGATCGAGCACCCCGATTACGTCCGCAACTTCACGACGATCTGGACCAATCTGGCCCTCGGCCGGGTCACGCCGGACCGCACGAGCCGGCCCGGAATGGAGAAGTTCTTCCGCGAGAGCTTTGCCCGGAACCGCCCCTGGAACGAGATTGTCTACGACCTCATGACCGCCGAAGGTCACTATGAGGAAAACGGCGCGGTCAACTTCCTGCTGGGCCAGCTGACGGGGAACCCGAACCGGGACGACTACGCCGTCGAGGCGACCGCCCGGGCCACCCGCCTGCTGCTGGGTCTGCAGATCCAGTGCACGCAGTGTCACAACCACCCGTTCAACCGCTGGGAACAGAATCAGTTCTGGGAGTTCAACAGCTTCCTGCGTCAGATCCGCCGGCTCGACCATGACAAGTACGATCCGGAATCGGGTCAGATGGTCGACGACTATTCCGAGCTGGTGTTCCGCGACTTCTCGGGTCCGGTCTACTTCGAGACCCGCAGCGGACTGATGAAGGTCGCCTTTCCGATCTACTTCGACCGGGAAGTCGACCCGGGTCGCGAAACGAACCGTCGCGAAGAACTCGCCCGTCTGATGACCGAAGACGATCCGAATAACTGGGTCGCCCGGGCGATGGTCAACCGGATGTGGGGCCACTTCTTCGGGTACGGGTTCACTCGCCCGGTCGACGACATGGGACCGCACAATCCGCCGAGCCCTCCGGAACCGCTGGACCGTCTGACGGACGAGTTCGTGAAGAGTGGCTACGACGTCAAGCAGCTGGTCCGCTGGATCTGCAACAGCGAAGCGTACAACCTGACCAGTTCGTTCAACCCGGAGAACGAATTCGACAACCCGGCCGCCGGCGAGGTGCCGCTCTTCAGCCACATGTACGTCAAGACGCTGCAGGCCGAACAGCTGTACGATTCGCTGCTGGTCGCGACGAATGCGCACCAGAGTGGTCAGTCCGGCTATGAAGAAGCGGAGCGTCAGCGTCAGCGGTGGCTGCGGGACTTCCTGCGGATCTTCGGTGGAAACGAAGAGGACGAGCCGACGCTCTTCAGCGGGTCGATTCCCCAGGCGCTGCTGATGATGAACGGCGAACTGGTGAACAAGGCGATCAACGCCGAGAAAGGCAGCTACCTGTACACGGTCCTCGCGGACAGCCGTCTGCGGAACGACAGTGCACGGATTCAGCAGTTGTACCTGGCCGCGCTGGGCCGCATGCCGACCCGGTTTGAGCTCACG
>ENA-ORCW01000313-ORCW01000313.1-marine-metagenome-genome-assembly--contig:-NODE-313-length-39028-cov-3.933352_pt1 | contig 39028 bp, 29 predicted proteins | sample MGYA00237784_ERZ508517 | MGnify/ENA primary metagenome ERZ508517 (study PRJEB26187, sample SAMN06268979) | marine metagenome | isolation source: Tt ae E1 feedstock associated aerobic enrichment on... | reverse complement strand
CAGTGGGATGGGGATATCGCCGATGATGCCAGTCTGACTGACATGATGGGTGGCGGTACCTTAGCCATCACCATTGAACAAGAAGGCGCAAAACAACCTTACCAGGGCGTGGTTAGTTTACATGGTGACAATCTGTCAGAAACGCTGGAAAGCTATTTTGAAAACTCAGAACAATTAGCCACCAAAATCTGGCTTTCAGCTAATGAACATAATGTGGCTGGCTTATTCTTACAGCAATTACCCAGCGAAGAAAACCAACGAGAAGATGCCCAGGAAGACTGGTTCCGTATCAGCCAACTGGCAGGCACCATTACCGATGAAGAATTGCTGACCTTAGAGTCAGAAACGCTGTTACATCGCCTGTTTCATGAAGAACAAGTCAGATTGTTTGAGCCAACAGATTTACGTTTTTCCTGCACCTGCTCACGTCAGCGCGTTGAAGAAACCATTGCCATGTTAGGGCAGGAAGAGGCCGATGACATTATCGCTACCGAAGGTGAAATCGAAGTCGCTTGTGAGTTCTGTAATCAGCATTACACCTTCGATAAAGTTGATGTCGCCAAGTTGTTTAATGACACCGTTGCTTCAGCAAGCGATCCAAATACCTTGCATTAACAATAACAATTAGTAGAAATAAAAGAGGGGGAGTTAGCGGATGCTGACTCCCTTTTTTGTTTACACGCCTAGACTCTGTAAAAATACGCTTCCTGATGAAGTATGAAGCCAAAATAAACCAGCAACATTCAAGATGACGGTTAACCAAAAGACCATACGAAAAGCTTTCTTTTTGGACTTATGCCGTAATGTCATTTGGCCCAAAATAGCGCCGGGCCAGCCACCGATTAAAGCCATGAGATGTAATGTGCTCTCTTGCGTTCGCCAACGTCCTTTTTCAGCCGCCGACTTATCAATAGCATAAGCAATAAAGGTGATTATACTCATCACTACATAAGCAATGGCTATGGTGAAAGGCATTTTTCCTGTTAAAACTGATATCACGAGTCCAATACTGAACAAGAGTATCAATATGCTTCCAAATGATCGGTTTTTCTTGCTAGCTTGTGGTTTGTTTTTTTGTCTTGAATCACGAGCAAAACGAATATTTTCAGCTCGATAGCGCTTGTCTTTATCTTGCACTAACTCATAGATGATAATGTCACCATACATTGGCCGACGTGTTCTGAGATTGAATGCTTTGATATGAACAAAGGCGCGATCACCACCGCCATTGGGTTCAACAAAACCAAAGCCTTTATCATCATTCCAGTTTGAGATTCTTCCTTGATTTCTTCTCATTAGTTTTTTGATTCTCTTGATTTAATCTCTCTGATTAAATCCCTTGTTGTCCACCATTTAACAACTAAAATCAGCCAAAAAATATTCAACAATAGATTTAAGGGCAGCTTCAATAGATAGAATTTATTCCAACTGTTTATTTTCATTTCCCATAGAAACGTCGAAAGAACTGACAGAAAAAATAAAATGAAAAGATTCATCAGTCCATCTATACCAACTTGAGAAAGCACAGCTACAACTCCAATGAGAGTAGAGAGTACCCCGATAATTGTTTGTTTATTCAACGCTGGTAAACTCACTTTTAGTACGATAGGTTGGAGTAAGGAACGAAAGCCAACGGATAGTTTCTTGATTGTAAACCACACGCTGCCGCGAGGCGTTCATTTATTTTGCATGCCCAAAATAAACGAACCAAACAAAAGGGCACCCGATATTGCCTTTGATCCAAAAATTAGCCTTGTTTGATGGCGTGGTCGATAACTCCCTTCGGTCAGACACTCGACCACTTAATCCATCAACCAAACCTAATTTTTGGCGGCAATAAACGGGAGAATGGAAGCTTTTCATATCCTCGTTTGTGCTGATAAGTACATTGCCATTTTCATATTGTCCAGATAAAAAATTTCATAAAACGACTTGAAATCTGCTGAGTCAAACCTTATTAAAAATAACGTGAGAGGTTGTCATGAAGGGGCCCTCACCATTGATTGTTTTTGTTTTATATTGCTTCTAACGGAGGATATACCATGAATGCAATTGACCTAACCCCTCTTTATCGTAGTAGTGTTGGTTTTGATCGTTTGGGATCACTGATTAACCATGCACTTACTGCAGACTCCACTTCCAGTGGATACCCTCCCTACAATATTGAGCTCATCGAGGACAACCGCTATGCCATCACGCTAGCCGTTGCCGGCTTCACCCAAGAGGAGCTTGATATTCAGGTTGAAAATGGTGTGCTGACTGTACGAGGTGAAAAAGCGGCTAAAGAAGAGCGTAAATACCTCCATCAAGGCATTGCTTATCGTTCATTTGAACGTAAGTTCAATCTTGCTGATTACGTCGAAGTGACTGGCGCCGATCTTTCCAACGGCTTACTGACTATCAGCCTTGTGAAAGAAATTCCTGAAGCGATGAAGCCTAAATCGATTCCGATTAGCCAAACGGTTAACAAAGCTTTGGAACATGATGTGGAAGATAAAAACGCTGACACTTCTAAAGCAGCCTAAGTCATCCGGGGTGCGCGCAAGCGCACCCTTATTTTATCTGAAAAAATATCAAGTTGACTTACGGCTTTATTCTAACTTACTAAAAAAACTGGATATTGTTTCTGTGTCACCTATGTAACACACTTTAGTTTTATAAGTTTCGTCGAACTTGTGCTGATTTAAAAAGGTTCTCCAATGTTTATCAGTAATAAATAAATCAACGTAAGGAAGCATCATCGATGCATGCTCTATATCCATAGGATCTCCAGACTTGATTTCTTGTGGATCTACCATGATTTTTGCATACATATGTGCGCTTATGTTGTTATAAGGAAGGCATGTATTAAATTCAGACTTATAAAAATCAGTTAAATCAGAAATGTCAGTTTTCATACCTTTAAGCTGAGCCAATTCTTTAATTTGCTTTATTAGCTCATATTGGGCAAACAAATCACTTATTTCTCCATCAGTATCTTTATTAGTCTGACCTTTCAACACTTTATTTGCAGATATAATTAGTGCCTCAAGCTCTCCGGTTTGTTCTTTTTTTAATTGGTCAGAGAATTTGACTTTGTTTTTAACATTACGGAGCCGCTGATTATTTAGTTTTTTTAACAGTACTGTCTTTTTTGATTTTTGATATTCCTGTCCTCTAAATACACCATGTTTTACAGTTACAAAAAGAGACTGATTTTGTAATTCTTTTGTTTTTTCTACTGGGTCAGACTCAAACATATCCGTATAGGATAGAATTACTTTTTCTTTTCCCGAGGAATAGGCTTCCATTGCTGCTTTTATCTGAGCATCTTGTATATTTTTGCTGCAGTTACAAGTAATACCTAACCCAAGATCATGGATAGTATTCATCCACTCGTCTCTGTTAATCCAGACCTCTTGCTCTTGACTAGATAGTGGACAAATAACTTTACCTTCTCTAGTAGCAAATTTAATATCGTTATAAAGCGTTCTAATACGTTTTAATTGACGTTGATCTAATTGTTTAGGGTTAACTCTAGCAATGGTCATATTCGTTATTATTGAAGTATCTATCCAAACAATTGGAATTGCAGATTTTTTAATAACAAATGACACCATCAAAAATCACCTTTTGCAGCTAACAGAAAAATTAATCTGGTCAGAATGTTTGATTTTGTTTCTTTATTTTCAAGCTTCTCTTTTCAGAAACTATCTCTATTCTTCCACTAGTAACACATCAGGTTTCTGTATCGGCATTTTCTGGATGAAAATTTTCGCTACCGCGTGCCGAGAGAAAAGTACCGAATGCCTGCAAGCTGGGGATATGTTCACAAAAGGTGCGAACAGCGACCAACAACGGTACTGCGACAAGCATACCCACAATCGACCAGAGCCAGGCCCATAATGCGACCGAGAGGAAAATCACGACGGGGTTCATTTCTAAACGCCGACCAACGAAATAAGGCGTGGCAAGCTGTCCTTCAATAATCGTTAGCGTCAAATAGGCTAAGGCCGGCAGCAGCGCGGCAACGGTATGGTCAAAGGTAAGCAAACCTACGAGGGCCGCGATCACAACGCCAACAATAGCGCCAAGATACGGCACAAAGTTAAAGGCGAACGCTAACACACCAAAGAGGATGGCATTTGGCATGCCCAGCAGCCACATTGATACGCCAACCGCTATACCAAGCACAGCATTAATAAGGGTGATCGTGAATAAGTAATTCGACAACTTGCGTTCGATGTCATAGCTAATTCTGACTGCGTTACGCTTATCTTTAAACGTCGGCATAATGTGAACTAGCTTTTCGTAAAACATATCACCTGAAGCCAGCAGAAAGAACAGCAATACTAGGGTGAATACCATTTGCGCCAGAATTTCAGGCACCGAAGTAGCGAGTTTGACAAGCACTCCTGGCTCGCGTGGTGAGACCTTTTGTACTTGCTCTGTCTCGTTTTCCAGAGAGGCGATCTGCTCAATCTGCTTACCGGCATCAATGACCTCTTTCGCTGACTGGTTGGCACCACGCAATTTCTGTTCAATTTTAAAGCCGATGGTGGGGGCTTCTTTAATCCAACTCTGTACAGGATCAGCGAGCGTACTTAAGCCCAAGCCTATTAGTGTCATCAGTCCACTGACAATAATAAATGCGGAGACAGCTGGTGGTAGTCGACGGCGCTCAAGGAAACGGCGCACCGGACTAAACACTAGTGCCAGTAACACGCCAAGCGCTACCGGCACGAGAAAATCACGAGCGTGAGCAACACTGCCCAGTAATAGCAGTAAAAATATACCGACTATTGCCCAGTGTGAACTTGACTTAAATATGTTGGTGGCAGGTATATTGTTTGACACTAACTCGGGGCTGGCATCTGCTGGCATGGTGTGGTTATTTTGTATATCGTCTGACATCTCAGCCTTGCCTCAAGTCGAAACCAATTGGGTCATTGTGTTTGATATTTTGTCTAGATTTCATATAACTCTTTTCTGTTCAATATTTCTATTTTTAGTTGATACGTAGCATGCCAGATTTTTAAATGTATTTGGAAAAAATAGAATCACTCTTTTCATCTCAGGAAACTCTCAAACTTACTCACTTGATTGAATTAGGAGACTGAATGCCAGTGTTTTCATATTAGTTATTAAATAATAATGATTTGTATTTAGATTTTATGATCTGTAAAGTGCTGTCATTTTTTAAATAACAAATCATGAGATAAGACATATGAAACGGAGCACACGATATGCCATTAGCTTGTCATTGGTCTCGCTGTATGGTGGTTTAGCGAATGCAGAACCAGCTCAACAAACGTTAGAGTCTAGCGAAACAATTAGTCTGGATTCATTGCGCATTTATGGCGAACCAGAGGAAACCAAATCAGCAACAAAACTGGATTTAACCATCTTTGAAACGCCTCAGATTGTCTCGGTTATTTCACAAGATCAGATTGAAGATTTTGCCTTAAATGAGGTGAATGACTTACTGAAATATGTGCCGGGTGTGACGGTGGAGCAGGTAGAAACGGGTCGAACGTACTACACCGCACGTGGTTTTGATATCGTTAACTTTCAGTATGACGGCATTGGTGTGCCTTTTTCATATGGTTTGACACAAGGTCACGATGACACCGCGATGTATGAAAAAGTGGAGGTCATTAAAGGGGCGAGTGGTCTGATTACTGGTTTAGCTAATCCTTCGGCCACCATCAATTTTGTGCGTAAACGCCCCACTGATGAATTTCAGGCATCAGCTAAAGCCTCTTATGGTTCATGGAATACTCGTCGTGTTGATGCCGATATTTCCGGGCCTATTAATGATCGCGTTCGTGGTCGCTTAGTCGTTGCCAAAGAAAAAGGAGATTCATACCTTGATCGCTACTCCACAGACCGTGATGTCTTTTACGGCATTGTTTCAGCAGATCTGACGGACAGCACTGAGCTAACTTTTTCTCACAGTGTGAACGACCATCATAGTGATGGTAACTCATCAGGAGCATTACCACTTTTCTATAGTGATGGCACATTGACCGATTACGATGAGTCAACCAATACGGCGCCTAGCTGGGCTCAGCAAGATGTGAAACAAACTCGAAGTTTCATCGAGTTGGAACAAAGAATAGGTGATGATTGGGCAATCAAAGCCATGTACACCCAAAACAAACAAGAAAAGCAATGGAACTCACTGTATTTAGCCGGCAATCCTGATCCAATTACAGAGTCAGGTTTGACTGCTCAGGCCAGTGATTACAAAGCGCAGGACAAAGAAAAAATATTTGATTTATATGTGAGCGGTAAGTTTGAGTTAGCTGGCAGAGAGCAAGAAGTGGTTGCAGGGATTAATGTCGCAGATATCCAGCTGACTGGACGTTCAGTTTATTCAAGTACATGGAATTATGATCCCATTGGTGGCAACTGGTCAGCTGGGTTGACACCAAAACCAGTATTTGATGTTTATGATGCCTCCCAACAATCTACCGATATCGATCAAGAACAAGATTCCGCTTACTTTTCAACTCGCCTGCGACCAACTGACAGACTGTCTGTATTGCTAGGAGCACGCACCGTGAAGATTGATCAGGATGGGATAAGTTATGGTGCACCTCAAAAAGTGTCCGATACTGAAACCGTGCCTTATGCGGGTTTAACGTATGAAGTGATTGACGGCACGATGCTTTATGGCAGCTACAGTGAAGTATTTAAAGCACAAACTTGGGTTGATGCCAGTCTGGCACCACTGGGTCCTGTAAAAGGGGAAAGCCGTGAGTTTGGTATCAAGCAGGAGTTTAATGATGGCAATGCTGTATTGACCCTTGCACGCTTTGAATCTGAACAAGAAAACTTTGGTGAATATGTGACACGTAACGTGGCAACAGGCCTGAATATTTATCGTGGTATTGAGTTACAGAGTAAAGGTTATGAGATCGAGTTATCTGGAGAGGTTCTCGACCGCCTGAATATGAGTGCAGGTTATACCTATCTTGATATGGAAGATGAAAACGGCGATGACACGCGCGTCTTTATTCCAACCAAGCAATTTAAGTTAGCAGCTAGCTATCAAGTTCCTTACTTTAACGGATTAAATGTGGGCGGTGGTGTTCGTTGGCAGAATGAAATTTACTATGGTGATACCGAAGTTCAGGGAAGTTATGCTTTAGTCGACTTATTTGCTCAATATCAGCTAAATAAAAATGTCTCTGTAGCACTGAACTTATATAACGTCGGTGATGAAAAGTACCTGGAAAGTCCTCAATGGGGACAGGCTAATTACGGAGCGCCAAGAAGTGCCATCGGTTCAGTCACTTGGACGTATTAATCTTTAAAAACAGGGCATCATTTGATGCCCTGATTTATTAAGATGGTTTATTTTTTCAACTTCCAGTCTTTACGAATCCAATGACAGGTATAACCATTGGGGTAATGCTGTAAATAGTCCTGATGTTCGGGTTCGGCTTCGTAAAATGGACCGGCTTTAGTGACTTCGGTGGTGATAGGGCCGGGGAGAATGCCGCTGGCATCAAGTTCTTTTATTAATTCATCGGCGACTTTGGCTTGTTCACTGTTTTCCACAAAAATAGCCGAGCGATAACTGTCACCGATATCATTCCCCTGACGGTTTTTGGTGGTGGCGTCATGCACCATAAAGAAAAACTCCAGGATGTCACGGTAGCTGGTTTGTGAAGAATCAAACATCACTTCAATCGCTTCAGCATGACCAGTGTCGCCTTGTTTTACATCTTTATAAGTGACATCAGGCACATGGCCGCCAGTGTAGCCAACACGGGTATTAATCACGCCGGGTTGGTGACGGAACAGTTCTTCCATTCCCCAGAAGCAGCCACCGGCCAAGATAGCTGTTTCAATCGTGTCGGTATCCGTTGATTCGTCATTGTCAAACAAGGGCAGGTAGTCAGCGTAACCTTCAGCAGCTAATTGGTCTTGGGGGATGAAGCGTAAGCTGGCCGAGTTAATACAGTAACGCAAGCCACCATGTTCTTCTGGCCCATCAGGGAAGACATGACCCAGATGCGAGTCACCGTATTTCGAACGCACTTCGGTTCTGACCATACCTAGTGTGTCATCACTATGCTCAGTGATATTGTTGGCGTCGAGTGGACGGGTAAAACTAGGCCAGCCAGACATCGAGTCGTATTTATCTAACGAGGTAAATAAAGGCTCGCCAGACACTACATCTACATATAAACCTGGCTCTTTGTTATCCCAGTAAGCATTGTTAAAAGGCGGTTCGGTACCACATTGCTGAGTAACATGATATTGCAGTTCATCAAGCTCAGAAATGGCCGCGTCATTTTTATGGTATATCTTCGTCATATTCATCCTTTGATTGTTATGCTCTGCGTGTATTGACACATAAATGTTGTGAAAGTGGCATAAACAAAATTTACTTGAACGTGTTTATTTCCATTAACAACTCCGGCCAGTGTTCCGCCCAGCAACAGTGATGAGTCATGCCAGTAATCACTCTGACTTCAGGCTGTTGCGCGTCAGGAAAATGTTGCTGATACGATCTGGCAATTGCCTCAGGCATGATCTTGTCTTCACTACCAACAAAGTGAATTTGTGGAACATCAGTGAGTTTTTGCCATGCATCTGCCGGGTTAAGTGAGTCTGTTAACGCTGAAATATGCTGCATTTCTGTCCAGGCTGTTGTATCAAGATTACCTGTCACGGTGACCAATTGGTCGACATCATTTCGTTCAGAGGCTAATAGAGTAGCGATGGCACCACCACCTGAGTAACCAATTAGGCGTAGCGATGAAGCCTGAAACTGATTTTTGAGTTCAGTCACAGCTTGATTCATGGATTCTACAACCTCGGTTGAAAATCGGGCTGAGGTCCATAGCTTTTTGTCACAACTGTCTGACTTCACATACTGACAAGGGCGAGCCAGATAGACCGCTTGTTTATCTTGAACTGCGAGTTTGAGTACCAGCGGATCGACCGGGGTGGGATCAGAAGATATTTTTCGACGGCTTAACCAGGCTAAACCATCACCTTCAATATAAATTGTTAAACGTTTTGATGGTTTGCTATTTTTAGGAACAAAGCTTTGCAAATGAAATGAAGACGTGGTGAGGATTTGTGATTGCCAGCCCTGGCTGTTAGCCAAGTGTAATGCAGTATCCGAGCGGTTTTGTGTCGTCGGTATCGAGGAACATGCCTGAAGCAGCAATAAAAAAGTGAACCAAACAATATGTCGAGAATTCAAAACTGGCCTCTTTCTGACACTGAAATAATGAGTGAGACACTAACATACCTAATCAGAATGGTGGTTGCCTTAACAAGCGTTTTTTCGGCTTAAAAATAATTTAGGGCCAGTGCAAACACGCCATATTAAGTGTTTACACTGACCCTAACTCAGGTCTCTAAATGACAACCAAATTAGGCTGCTTTAGCCCCTCTCAGACGTGAACGGCCAGCCCACATACCTACTAAACCAAAAGCAAACAGAGGCAGTGCTGCTGGTAATGGTACAGCGCTTGGGTTAGAGAACTGGCTAGCAAGATACTCAGTAGAGAACATGCCATCACCACCGAAGCCCCATGATGAGAAGTTTTTGAACTTACCTGATAACAGTTCGCCACTATCCACACCTAATGATAAGTAGACGAGGGCATCAGAAATCTCAAATGACAAAATATCTGACAGCTCGAAATCATTGAAGAAAATGCTGTTGATACCTTCACCACCGTCAAAAATGCCTGTGCTTAATAAGCCTGATGTGGACGTCAGTCCATCAACAACGACTTTATCGTCACCACCACCAAATATCACATCGCCCGCAATTTCACTGTTGCCAGTCAGTGTCAGGCTGCTGTTGCCTTGGTTAGGCGCAAATTGAATAGCGGTGCCTGAGCGGCCGACTAAAGTGCCACTGTTCGTTACCGTCACTTCAGATGTAGCGGCTTCGTCTGCACCAATGGCATGGACACCCTCGATGTAACCTTCATTAACAATAGTCAGGGGACCTGCGACACGGTCATCACCTTTGGTCGGTTCGAATAAAGGATCGATGTCGATACCATTACCACCATTGAGTGAGTCACTGGTTGTGCCGGTAGAAACGATGACGCCTGTAGCATGGTTATGTACTTTACCTTCGTCAATATCAATACCGTCGTCCGTGCCTAGAATGACACCGTAGTTATCTGCTGTACCGCCGGCAAATTGCACACCGTCTTCATCATCGGTCGCGCCAGCATTTGTCCATGTTTGAGTGCCTGCATCCCATGACAAACCATTCAAAGCGATAGTGCCGTGATTTTCAAGTGTGAAGTCTTCACGTGCTTCGATGACTTCTTCATCACCACGTAAAGTGCCGTAGTTCACGACTGTTGTGCCTGGGCCGCGGCTTTGAATAGCACGTCCCTTTTCACTTTCAATAAGGCCGTAATTGGTGATGCTGGCATTTTCCAATTCGGCATCGTTATCTAATCTGACGGCCTGATTCTCAGCTGAAATGATGCCTGTTTCACGGTTAATTAACGTGAAGTTGTCAGCATCGTCCTGCAGACGAATGCCACGGTCACCACCAATAATGGTGCCTGAGTTATCAACGGTCAGGTTGTTGCCTTTACCGCGAATCGCATCATCATCGCCGCTTTCGATAAGGCCATAGTTGACGATAGATTGGTTTGCACCTTCCAGTTGCACTGGACGATCATTGGCATCAACCAGCTCTGCACCGTTTTCAACGGTCACAGATAAATTGTCGCGGTCGTCATCAATATTATTGCTGTCTGTCGCAGTACATAGCAGAGTGGGTGAGCCGCTTGTGCCACCTTCAACACAATCCGCCGCCATAGCCGGTGCATTGTAGAGTGCTGCTAGCATCGAAACAAAAAGTAGTTTGTGTGTGTTTTTCACGTTACCTCCAGGTCAGATAATGGATATCGATGGCTAGAGTAGTGATGCTTTATGACAATGTTATGAATTTTGGAATTAATGTGAGTTATGACACAAATGAGAAAAATAAAATATGCTAGCGAATATAAATTTTAAGTGTGCATCAATGATGCTTTTGTCGAAAACAATACGATGAGACCAAGTTAAGCAAAGAATCAGAAAAGCAGTTTGTTTCAACTGCAACATCCCGTAATATGTGGCTTTTGACGTGAAGGAATCCACATGCTGAAGATTGTGTACAGTAATGACAGCAGACATCTTGCTGCCTGGCTTGCTGAACAACTTCAGTCTGAACCGCTCAGCCCGTTTGAGCAGGAAAATATTATTGTGCAAAGTAACGAGCTGGCGCGCTGGTTGTCGTTATTTATTGCTAATGAGCAGGGCATTGCTGCCAACACGGAGTTTCCTTTTCCTTCTGCCTATATCTGGCGTTTATTTCGACAAATCTGGCCCGATATTCCTTTGCATTCTCCCTATGCCAAAGCGCCGATTAGCTGGCGTTTATTTGCCATGCTGCCTGAGTTAGCCAATGAGCCCGAGTTTGAGGCGATTGCCGCCTATTTGGGTGAGCAAACAGATGAGTTAAAGCGTTTTCAGTTAGCAGAACGGCTGGCCGATACCTATGATCAATATCTGATGTATCGACCGGATTGGATAGCCGAATGGGAGCAGGGAGAAAGCGCAAACTGGCAAGGGCATCTATGGAAGAAAATAACAGCTGACGATGCTGAACCCATGCATCGGGCCAGATTGTTAAACCAGCTTAATCAGCTTTTACAAACAGCCACAGAAAAGCCTGCAGGTCTGCCAGAACGACTCAGTATTTTTGGTATTTCTTCGCTGCCACCTGTCTATTTACAGACCTTTGCCCTGATGGCGAAGTTTGTCGATATCACCTTGTTTTATTTATCACCCAGTCAGCATTATTGGGGGGATTTGATCGACCCCAAACAGCAACAACGTCAGCAGTTGGAATTGATGCTGGACGATCCCGAGCCAGAATTGAATGCGGATGTCGGTCACCCTTTATTGGCAAGTTTAGGCAAACAAGGCCAGGAGTTTTTTCGCCAGTGTCAGGACTTGCCTCATGACGCCGAGACCTGTTTTGTTGCGCCCATACCAGACACCATGCTTGGCATGTTAAAAACCGATATGTTTGAGCTGGAGGTCGCTGTTCAGCAAGTGGTGAGTGCTGACGATAACTCTATTCTGATTCAGGTCTGTCATAGCCCGATGCGGGAAATGGAAATTTTGCAGGATCAATTGCTGGCTTTATTTGAACAGCACCCTGATTTATCACCCACCAATATTGTGGTGATGACGCCGGATATTGATGTGTATGCACCGTGGATTGAAGCTGTATTCGGAGCCGCTGATCCTGCCCATGCTATTCCTTTTAGTATTGCTGATAGCAGCGGCCAGCAGGAGAGTATTTTACTCAATGCATGGTTTAGTATTTTAGCGTTGCCACAGTCACGGTTTGATGTGGAAAGTGTGCTGGCATTACTGGAATGTCCGGCCATCCAGCAACGTTTCCAGCTCGATGAAAACGCTTTGTTATGGCTACGTGAATGGTGTCAGCAAACCCGAATTCGTTGGGGCCATGATGCCAAAGATAAAATGGCATTGGATTTACCTGCTAATGATGCCAATACCTGGCGTGCCGGATTAGACCGTTTGTTACTGGGCTATGCGATGCCACTGACAGAGCAGGGCGAACCCTGGCGATTGTTTGATGGCCAACTGGCGATGGATGGCATTAGTGGCGATAAAGCCAGAATTGTGGCATCAGTTTCACAGTTTATTGCGGCACTGGATAACTGGCGACAATGGTTAGCTCAGCCTCGTACACCAAAAGATTGGCAACAGCAGCTTAATCTGTGCCTGGATAGTTTTTTTGATGCTGAGCATCTGGATGATCCATTGGCAGAACGCGAGCTGATTTCTATTCGTACCCAGCTCGATCGCATGATTGAAAGTACCGAACTTGCCGGATTTGATGAACCACTTGGCATTGACGTGATCTTAAGCTGGCAACAATCACACCTGGAACCGTTGGATAACAGTCATCGTTTTATGGGGCATGGCGTTACCTTCTGCGGCATGGTGCCGATGCGTAGCATTCCCTTTGATGTGGTTTGTCTGATTGGAATGAACGATGATGTTTTCCCACGCCGCCAACCCAGTTTAGGGTTTGACCTACTGGCACACCATCATCGTGAAGGTGATCGCTCTCGCCGTGATGATGATCGGTATCTATTCCTTGAAGCTTTATTATCTGCTCAGCAAACGCTCTATATCAGTTATATCGGTGCCAGCATTACCGATAATGCCGAGATTCCACCGTCTGTGTTAATTAGTGATTTATTGGATTATCTGGATGAGCGGTTTATCAATGAGCAAGGCCAGTCAGTAATAAATCAGCTAGTGACCCATCACCCATTACAGGCATTTAGCCGTCGTTATTTTGATCAGCAACATAAGAAACTGTTTAGTTTTAATGCCTTGCAATGTCCGGTTTCTCAGGCAATAACAGCACCTCAAGACTGGTTTGCAGAGCCGTTGCCAGAAGCGGATGACTCATGGCGTGATATCAATTTGATGCAACTTAATCAGTTCTTTATGCATCCGGCTAGATTCCTTTGCCGTGAACGACTGGGTGTCAGATTGGAACTGGATGAAGATGAAATCAGCAGCCGAGAGCCGTTTGAATTAAACGGGCTGGAAGCCTGGCAACTGCGGCAGTGGTTATTAGAAAACAAACTGAGTGATACGCCGGATCTGAATATTTCTGAGCTGGTGCAGGCGACGGGCATGTTACCGCAAGGTGAGTTTGGTGATGAGTGGTTGCAGCAGGAGAATCAAAAAGTCGAGGCGTTTATTGATACCTTAACGCCATATTTAACTGAGCAGCGTCTCCCTGCTGTGCCATTTGAATTAGAGATTGGCGAGTTCACGCTAAGTGGTCAGCTCGATAAGCTGAGTGCATCAGGATTATTGCGATATCGTTTATCACGTAAAAAAGGACGTGATCTGATTAACGGCTGGTTAGAGCATTTGATTCTCAATATTGTTAAACCCGAAGGCGTGACACTGGAAACACAACTGGTGTTTGAAGACGAAGAGATTACCTTTACCCCAGTCATCGACGCTCAGTTTTTATTAGAACATTACCTGAACTTATATTGGCAAGGCTGTCAGCAACCGCTGCCTTTGTTTGATAAAACCAGTCTGGCTTATGCCAAACATGCCTTGAGTGATAAACCAGAAAAAGCCCAGCAAGCTGCTGAACGCACCTGGGCCCCAGCGGGCGAATTTGTGATGGCTGAGCAGGATGATGCCTATTACCAATGCTGTTTTCCTGCTAATCCTTTGGATGAACGCTTTGCCGATATTGCTTTGCAAGTGTACGAGCCGATTCAACAACACATTGAGGGAGGGCAGTTATGAGTGCCCAATTTGATGTGAATACGGTTGAACTCAAAGGCATTAATCTGATTGAAGCCAGTGCTGGCACGGGCAAAACGTTTACGCTGGCAGAGCTTTATTGCCGACTGGTGGTAGAACAAAAACTGGAGGTCAGTCAGATTCTGGTAGTGACCTATACCCGTGCAGCGACTGAAGAGTTACGAGGACGTCTACGGGCACGACTGGTTGATGAACGTAAACAACTGAGCCAACAAGAGCAGGCAGATCCCCAGGCGATAAAACGTTTGCAACTGGCGATTCAAAGTTTTGATGAAGCCGCTATCTACACCATTCACGGCTTTTGTCAGCGAGCCCTACAAGATTTTGCATTCGAGAGCGGCCATTTTTTTGATATGGAAATGGTGGCTGATGAACAAGAGCTTCGACAAGCGGTAGCTGATGATTTCTGGCGTCGCCATATCAGCTCAGCTGATAAAGCCTTTGCTCGATATTTATTACAAAACCGCCAAAATCCGGAAAGCTTATTGCAGTCGGTGAGCAGTGTGATCGGCAAGCCTTATCTTGAAGTCATCCCATTACCTGAGATGGCAACCGAACCATTACAAAGCTTATTTAATGAGCAATTCGATCATGTTCAGTCGCTGTGGTGGCTACAGCGTGAACAAGCTATTGCTGTATTGCAGGACAAAAATTTACTTAACGGTAATAAATATCGTACGGCCAGTGTCAGCAGCTGGATAGCTGAAATGGATAATCTGATGCAGGTCGGAAAACAGGCGGGCTTGTTTGAGAAATTTGCCAAGTTTGGTCATGCCGAACTGACTCAGGCATTAAAAAAAGGTCAGGAGTTACCTGAACTGAGTTTATGGCGGGCATGTGATGCTTTGCTTGATACGGATCAACAATTGCAAACAGCCCGTTTATTACAGCTGCAACAATTACGTCAGCAGTTAGCAGATTATCTGGCGACTGAGCTACCAAAACGCAAACAGCAATTAAAACTGCAGGCTTTTGATGATCTGTTGCTTAATCTGCAACAAGCGCTTCACGGACCGCAGGCAGATAAGCTGATGGCTAAAATTCGTGAACAGTTTCAAGCAGCATTGATTGATGAGTTTCAGGATACCGATCCGATTCAATACGACTGTTTTCATACGATTTTTGCTAATACCGAGCAGCCGGTGTTTTTTGTTGGCGACCCTAAACAGGCGATTTATAGCTTTCGTGGCGCTGATATTTTTACCTATCTGCAAGCCAAACATGCTGCTAGCAATGAGTTTAATCTGGATACTAATTGGCGATCTCATCCACGTTTAGTGCAGGCCGTTAATCATCTGTTCGAACGCGTGCCACAGCCTTTTTTATATGAAGACATTCCGTTTCTACCGGTCAAGGCTGCACGTCCTGATGAAGCGTGTTTAACCATCACTGGACAAGCCATGTTGCCCTTATCGTGGGTATGGATGGCATCTGACATGCCATTTAATGTCAGTGATATGATGCAATACGCGGCAGATATTACAGCTGATCAGATAGCTGATTTATTGAATCAATCTGCTGCTGGTGAGGTTATGCTGACCGATAAAGATGGCAGCCAGCGTCGCTTGAATGGCGGTGATATTGCGATCTTAGTCAGAAGTCACAAACAAGCAACAACGATTCAACAAGCTTTACGAGCTCGTGGTGTGAACAGTGTGCAACAGTCGCGTGACAGTGTGTTTGAAACCCCTCAAGCAGTGATGTTGGAGCGGGTCTTGATGGCGATTGCTCAACCGAGCAATGATAGTTTGATTGCCACAGCTTTAGCCACGCCATTATTTGCTAAAACGGCATTGGATATCTATCAGTTACAACAAGACGAACAGCTTTGGTTACAACAAACCGATTTCTTTGTTTCTCTGCATGAGCAATGGCAGCAAGCCGGATTTATTGTGATGTTTCGTGCCTTAATTGCTGCACTGGATGTGCAGCGTCGCTGGTTAGCTTTGGCTGATGGTGAACGGCAATTAACTAACTTATTGCATTTAGCCGAACTGATTCAGGCACATGCGACCCGCCGCAATAATACGATGGAAGCCATTTTGATGTGGTTAGCTTCACAGCGTCAGGCGGCCGATAAAAGTGGCGATGCAGCTCAGATTCGTCTGGAAAGTGATGAGCAACTGGTCAAAGTCATTACCATCCACACCAGTAAGGGGCTGGAATACCCCATTGTGTTTTGTCCCTTCCTTTGGCATCAGAGCCAGTTTAATCAATCACCTACCGTGATGACCTTTCATCGTGAAGACGATAATCAAGCCTGTGTGGCATTTGGTGAACCTGGTTTTTCTGAAGCCCAGCCGATTGTGGCTGAAGAGCAGCAAGCCGAGGATTTACGTTTACTTTATGTGGCGTTGACCCGTGCTCGCGAGCGCTGTGTGATTGTCTGGGCACCGGTGAAAAATGTGCAAAATAGTGCGTTGTTTCAGCTACTTCATCCCGAGTTAGAGAGTGTCGATGCAGGTCAGATGCAGCAAGATTTGCAGGAGATGGTCAACGCACAAAACGCCAATATGGACAGGGTGAACTGGGATCTGGAAGCAGCGCCTATCGTCAAACAAGCTGAAACGACAGCAGAGACATTACAGGCCCGAGAGTTTCAGGGGCTGATTCAGACACCATGGCATATCGGCAGCTTTACTGGCCTGAGTCATGGCCAGCATATGGAGTTGCCAGACCATGACGCACCCTTGCTGCCAGTTGAAATGCCTAGCAGTGAACCACGCCAGGATCGTTTTGGTTTTCCAAAAGGCGCTAATGCGGGGACCTGTTTACATAGCTTATTTGAGCACTGGGATTTCCAGCAGCAGAATGAAGAACTCAGCTTGCTGGTTGATAAAACATTGAGCCAGTTTGGCATTGACACAGAATGGTCTGCCACTGTGTCATCGTGGTTAGAGGCCGTTGTCACCACGTCATTAGATAAGCAAAGCGGATTGATCTTACGTGATATTCAGCCACAGCAGCGTTTAGATGAAATGGCATTTTTCTTTCCAGTGACGCATTTAACAACAAAACGTTTAAAAGACACCTTACTGCCATTTGTGGCTGATTATCCGATTCTCAATCCTATCGTGAAGTCATTACATTTCGCCGATTTGAGTGGCTTTATGAAAGGCTTTATTGATCTGGTGTTTGAGCAGGATGGTCGCTTTTATATTGCTGACTATAAATCGAATTGGTTAGGGACTCGGGCAGAAAATTACCAACAAGCACCGCTGGATGAGGCAATGGTGGCACATAGTTATCCCTTGCAATATCTGATTTACAGCCTGGCTTTACATCGTTATTTAAAAACACGATTGCCTGACTATGACCCCGAACAGCATTTTGGTGGGGTGTATTACTTATTTATTCGTGGCATGCATCCTGATTGGGGACAAGCGGGTGTGTATTTTGAGCGGCCATCGCCAGCATTACTTGAGGCACTTGATCTGTGCATGTCTGAGGTAGGCGATGTCTGATTTGCTGAAGTTATTACGCCAGCATGGTTTAAGCGAATTAGCTTGCCAGTTTGCCGCTTATATTGATCGTAAAGAGCAGGGCATGCGCCCAGTGGTGAGTATCACGGCAGCATTATTATCCGAAGCGATTGCCGAAGGTCATGTTTGCCTGAATTTGCAGCAGTTACCGACATTTTGTCAGCCACTGAAATCGGTATTACCTGAAAGCGTTGATGACTGGATGGAAATCTTGTCATTAGCCAAAACAGTCGGGCAACCCGGCGATTACACACCGCTGATTTTGACAGAGCAGGGCTTGCTTTACCTTTATCGTTATTATCGTGATGAGCAGGATGTTGCCAGTCTGATTCAACAACGTTTACAGCCTGTGAATGATATTGATCTTGAACAGCTCAATGAAGATTTAGGCCGTTGGACCAGTGTGATTGAAGGGCCAGACTGGCAAAAAATCGCTGTGGCGGTGGCATTGAACAGACAGTTTGCCGTGATTTCCGGTGGTCCTGGCACGGGTAAAACCACGATAGTATTAAGCATGCTCAATAGTTTGCAGAAGCAATATCCCGAGCTGCATATTGGTTTGGCTGCACCCACAGGTAAAGCGGCTGCCAGATTGCAGCAATCCATTAGTACGCAGCATGCTTATGAGGTCAAAACGCTGCACCGTTTATTGGGCATTACCGAACACAACGATCAGGGCCGTTACCATGCTGAACGACCGCTGCCTTTAGATGTGTTAATTATCGATGAAGCCTCAATGATTGATATCAGCTTGATGGCCAAATTAATGCGAGCTTTATCGCCGTCAGCCAGACTGATTTTATTAGGTGACAGTCAGCAACTAGCTTCAGTTGAGTCGGGTGCAGTGCTGGCAAATTTAAGTGAAGACAAACAAGGCCAGTTTACCGCTGAATTTAGCGAGCAGTTTCCTGAGCTGGAGATTCCAGTGACCGAAAAATCAGCGTCATCCACTTTGCTCAATAGCTTTGTGCGTCTGCAACACAGTTACCGTTTTGATAAAGACAGTACTATCGGACAATTAGCTAAACAGGTGAATGATGGTGATGTGTTAGCGTCACTCGCGTTATTGAATCCAGCAGCCAGTGACATCTGGTATGACACGGATGAAAAGCAACAGCAATCACGGTTTCTAAAGGGGTACCAAGCCTTTATCGACGCGGTTGAGTCTAAACAAACTCCGCAAACGGTGGTAGAAGCGTTTGATTCATTCAGAATTTTGGCCGCCTTAAAACAAGGGCCACAATCGGTGTTATCGGTTAATCGCCTGCTGATGCGTTTATTAGCACAACGCGGCTGGCGAACCAGTTTACCGTTTTATGCTGGCAGACCAATCATGATCACCCAAAATGATTACCGTCAACGGCTGTTTAATGGCGATACCGGTATTATTTTGTATGACGATAGCGGCCAGCTCCGCGCCTGTTTTTGTTTTGATGAGGAGGTACGTTGGGTACCAATTAACCGGCTTCCCGCGCATGAAACCGCCTTTGCCATGACGGTGCATAAAAGCCAGGGCTCAGAGTTTGATAGCGTCAGTATTCTATTACCGGATGAAATCAGCCCCATTCTTAACCGTGAACTGCTTTACACCGCGATTACCCGAGCCAAACAACAGGTGTTTATTCTGAGTAAAGAAGGCACGCTGCGTCACACCATTCAAACCCGACATCAACGTGAAAGTGGTTTAAATAAACAGTTAAAGCAAGCTGATGATGGTGTTTAGAAAATGCGTGCTTAAAGTCTGTTCTGATTGGCGTTAGATGCTTAATTCCACTCAGCTAACGTTTCCAGATAGCCACTATCAAAACTAGACAATTTTATCAGTCCATCAACATCAGTGATCACTATATGACCCTGTTTATTATCAATTAATCCTAAATCACGTAAGTGTTTTAAGGTACGGCTGACATGAACAGAGGAGATCCCGAGCGTGTCACCAATCAGACTTTGATTAATGGGTAGATGAAAATCACAGGCACATGATCCCAGCCGCATTTTCATTTCTACCAGAAAATGAGCCAGTCGCTCAGGCGCATTTCGCCTGCTGATGTTGACGATTCTCTCAATTAACATGGCTTGCTCTCTGGCCATGATGGTGAAGAAAATTTTAGCCAGCTTAGGCGATTGTTCAAAAATTTTCGTTAGTGATTGTTTGGGAAATGGATGCGCTTTCAGCCTCGTTAACGCACGAAATTCTGTGAATGAGTTTTTCAACCCAATTTCTTGTAAGCCGATAATTTGTCCTGGCAGGAAAATATCCAACACCTGTCTTTGACCATCAGCCAGGGTTTTGATGGCACATGCCAGACCTGACTGGAGTGTATAGAAATATTTGTTGTACTTACCTTTACGTGTCAGTTCTTCACCGACTTGAAATTCACGTTCATTATTTTCTAGTGTCATCAGTAAGTTGACTTCATCTTCCGTTAAATCAACCACCCGTTCAAATTGATGAACGATACAACTCCGTACATTACCAAAAGCTAGATCCATTAAAACTCACATGAAAAATGTTAAATGAAAGCGCTACTTCCCTCGGAAATGGGGGAAAGCATGTCTCCGATAATCATCATTCATAAATTGCTGAGCGTTTTAGATGAACGATGAAATAAATATCAATCATCAAAAATTCACACCAACCTTGGGATAAAGTGACTGTTGATCATCAAGGACGCCAAGATATGGCTATTTGAATGCTCCGTCTTTAACAATTGTTAAATTGATAGAAAATTGTTGAAAAAATCGGAAATTATCTGTGAGAGGCAGGGCATTTTATCTTCACAGACAGAGATGAGACTCAGTCACACAAAGGTCTATGCATAGTTCATCATCTCGTTTTATAAGACACACCTGATTTTTTAGGAAAACAGTGTTTTTGTATTTAAGCAGAGTGCTAGTATATAGTTCGAAAGACAAATCTATTTGAACGTGGGACCGTCAATGAAACAGTCATGTCTTAGTGTTTACCGCTTTATCTGTTTAGCTATTATCTGGTTGCTGTGTTCGAGTAGTGTTTATGCCCAGGATTGGATTTATACCGTTGTTGACGGAGACAATCTCTGGAATCTAAGCGAACAACATCTTGATAAAGTCACCCGGTTTGAACAGTTACGTAAACTGAATAATATTGAGAATCCCAAACGTTTACAGACTGGCACCAGAATCCGTGTGCCACTAGCCTGGATTCGTAGCAATCCAGTTGCTGCAAAAATTATCTCCATTACCGGCAGCGCTGAAATTCAACGTGCCAGAAGCTCGACAACGGAGCCAGCAAAAGTCGGATCGTTAATGCAGCTTGGTGATCAGCTATCGACAGAGGATGACAGTAGTGTGGCTATCGAGTTTGCCGATAAGTCAGTGTTGTCACTTCATGAGAATAGTCTTGTACATTTTGACCATTTAAGTGCTCATGGTGTCACTGGCATGGTCGATTCCAGACTGAACTTGTTAAAAGGCCGTATGGACACAAAAGTCACGCCTGCTGTGGGACCTGGTTCACGATTTGAAATTGAAACACCCTCTGCTATTAGTGCTGTTCGAGGTACGGTTTACCGAGCATTGGTGATGGATAATGGCGATAAGTCGAATATAGAAGTCTTACACGGGAAGGTCGCTGTTTCAGGCGCCAACAAGCAATTACTGGTGAACAAAGGTTATGGAACCCAAGTGGCCACTGGTCAACCACCTTTGCCGCCAAAAGCACTTTTGCCTGCCCCCATTTTTGAGCCAATTCCTGACACCATCACTGAAATCAATTGGCGATTAGCCTGGTCAGAAGTTGCTGGGGCAAAAGCCTATCGAGTTGAAGTAGCGACAGAAAATGATTTTGACACCTTGGTTTGGGAAGGCATCACTGAATACAATCGTGCTGCTTTTCCCGATCTGCTCGATGGCCACTACGCTGTCCGCGTTCGTGCCATTGACTCACTGGGGCTTGAGGGCATTAATCAGCAGGCCATGATTCAGCTTAATGCTCAGCCGCAACCACCGATTGCATTGAAACCGGTAGAACAGCAGGTTTTCCGTGAGCAGTCGCCCAGCTTACAATGGACAGCAGCGGATAATGCTAAAGCCTATCGCCTTGAAATCGCAGCTGATGACAAGTTCACCCAGCCGCTATTGGACAAAACGCTCAGTGATTCAGAATTTGATACTGCCTCTTTATCAGCATTGGGATATTACTACTGGCGTTTATCCAGTATTGCTAGTGACGGTGAAGTTGGGCCTGTCGGACCAGCACGTTCGTATCAAATCAAACCGATTCCTGAGAAAGTTGAAGCGGCTGTCTCGGCAGAAGAGAGTGGTCAGTTAGTCGCTAGCTGGAATGTTGGGATGGGCCAACCCAATTATCGTGTGCAAATTGCAAATGATAAGGCATTCAATGACATCATTATTGATGAAACAATTGATAAAGCTGAATATGCATTTGAACCGTTTAAGGGGGATGAACGCTATCTTCGTGTCAAGAGTATTGAGCTAGATGGCTACGAAGGACCATGGGGTTCGACACAAACTATCCAGCCTCTGCCTGAAGAACCAGTGAACTACTGGCCTTTGGGTTTGTGGACAATCTTTACCATTATTCTTATCTAATACTGTGAGGCTTTCTGACTCTCATCGTAGTTGGATTATTGGATCATTTTTAGTTCTTTTTTTTGTTGCAGCAGGGTTTTTCTTATCTGAGAAAAAAACACTGCAACGATTAGACTTGCTGATTTATGACGTGATGCTGCCTTTGCATTCACCGAAAATGAGTGAGCAAATTGTGATTATTGCTATTGATGATGCCAGCATACGGGCATTAGGAAGGTGGCCTTGGTCGCGTCACCAGCATGCGAAATTACTCCAAGAACTTCAAAAAATGTCGCCAAAAGCCATTGGCATTGATTTGATCTTTTCTGAGCCTGAAATCAATAGCAACGCTGATCAGTCTCTCGCTCAGGCTATGATTCAGAATCAACACACGGTGCTAGTGGTGGCGCCCATCAAAGAAACCTCTGATTCTCTGATTGTTGAACGTTTACCCATTCCCTTATTAGCGTCAGCCGCAGCGGCTCTGGGTCATGTTGATGTGGAGTTGGATATTGACGGTACTAATCGTCATTTTTATCTATATGCAGGACTGGGTAATCCCCACTGGCCTAATGTTGCGTTGGCTATGCTTAAAGTAGGGGAGGATGCGGGTGATTATGGTTCACCAAGTCAGCCCCTGAGTGAGTACTCGGTAGCAGGTTGGGTACGAAGCCATAAAATGATGTTGTCATTTACTTCCGCTGACAATCTCGCCAAACGTATTTCTTTCAAAGATGTGCTGGAGGGGCGTGTCGACCCTGAGCTTATCAGGGACAAGTATGTATTAATTGGCGCAACATCAGCAGGCATCGGTGACATGATTTCAACACCAGCCAGTCGCTCTCATCAACGTATGCCAGGGGTTGAGATTATTTCTCAGGAGATGAATACACTTTTACAAGATACACACTTGTATGAGTTATCCCCCTCCATGCAGTCCGGCTTAACCATACTGCTGATTATATTAAGTGTGGGTGCTATCATCCTGTCACCACTACGATATTCATTGATAACAGCCGTTTCTGGCCTCATCTTTATTCTCAGTTGTTCCTTGTTTTTATTGTTGGTTTACAAACTATGGTTTGCTCCAGCGACAGCATTCATTTTGACAGCCATCGCCTGGCCTTTATGGACTGTCTGGCAAAACCGTATGTCGGATCGTTTTATTGAAAAACTGATTGTTCAGTTAGATGCACAAGCCAGACAGCATATTATTACCGGCTTACCCAATCACATTACGTTGCAGGAAGAGCTATACAAACTAGGCACACTCGACCAACCGGCCAAATTAACCGCTTTGATCATTATTCATGTGAATAAGCATGAATCAGCGATAAGTGTGATTCACCGTGCAATTGGAGACTCCTTATTGGTGGTGATAGCCGACCGTATTAAGGCGGCTGTAGGAGATGATGTCTTTGTCGCGCATTTAGAAGAAGACGATTTTGCAATTTTACTCTCTGGCCAAAGCGATCTTGGCTCTATTCAACAATCAGCGAATGCTTTATTGGCTCAAATTCAAACCCCTTTTCATTACCTGGATGAAGAAATTGTGCTGTCGCCGAATATAGGTATCAGTGTCTGGCCAATGGATAGCAGAGATAGCTCGGAATTACTTCGTAAAGCGTTCACCGCAATGTTTAAATCCAGGATGGATGAGTCTTTACCGATTTGTCTCTACACGGCCGATATCGGTGAAGAAATACAAGCCCGGGTCGAGCTGGAAAAAGCGATGACAGGAGCATTAGAGAGAAATGAATTCCAACTCTGCTATCAACCCCAAGTGGAAGCCAGCTCAGGAAAGATAATCGGAGCAGAAGCGTTACTACGCTGGCATAGTCCAGACTTAGGACCAATTGGACCAGAGACTTTTATACCGGTTGCAGAACAGTCAGGATTGATTAATTCACTGGGTGAGTTCGTCCTAAGAAAAGCGTGTGACGATCTTAAGCTGATGAAAGAAGCCGGACTAGAGCATATACGAATTGCTGTAAATTTATCACCATTACAGTTTGCCAATATGTCGCTTGCTGATGATATTGCCGAGATATTAGAAAGCAGTGATATTGACCCCTCAAGACTAGAACTTGAAGTCACTGAAAGCACGCTGATGCGAAATATGAATACCGCTGTTGAAGCAATGATGAATATTAAAAAACATGGTATGAGTTTGGCAATTGATGACTTTGGTACCGGCTACTCCTCACTCAAACACCTACAACTGTTCCCACTGGATTGCTTGAAAATCGACAAGTGTTTTACTCGAGATATTGAAGATAAAAGTTCATTGGAAATTACCTTGTCGGTTATTGACCTGGCTAAACGGCTCAATCTTCGCATTATTGCTGAAGGGGTTGAGACAGATGCACAGGCAAAATTCTTCCGTCTGCATCGCTGTGATGAGTTGCAAGGCTATTTATTCAGTAAACCAATTCCGGCGAAAGCGTTGATTGAACTGATGAAAGAGCGAGCTGAGGTTGCTTAGCCTGACAGAGAAGTTTTAATCGACTCCACACGTTTTGTAATCCATGATTTTGTGGATATCAACTGAGTTTGTTTTGAGTTCTTTACTTACTCCTTTTTTCCTCTGAACCATTCAGATTTCTTCCTGTCACTTAACTGATTGCGCTAATACAAGCATTTTGGCACGATCTAATAGGTTGAATATAAAGCTGAAACACAAAAATGTTTTAGCTTTATTTCAATTCAAGAGAGAGAAATTTATTAACTATAACAAGAGGAAAAGTGTTGCATGTCTAATGAAAACAACAAGACTTCACTGCCGCACTGGGCAAGTATCCTCGGTGTTGTCGCGATCATGCTGGGCGTCTTTCTGACGGCTGTTCATGCTAATGAAGCGATGAAACAGGCCGTGGTGACCAGCAATATGCCAGCTGATGGTGTGATGCCGGCAGCTGACTGTCCAGAAGAGGAGCTGGAAGAGGAAGGGATCACGATTGCTGAATGTGAATACCTGATTGAGCATGTCAAAGGTGTGGCTTTAGCAGCGCCAGACTGGTTCCCGAATGTACAAATGACCTTGGCTGGTGTGGGTGCTGTATTAGCGTTTATTTCAGTCATTATCGGCGGCGCCTTAGTCAATTACACGCCATGGGCATCGAAAGCGGCGGTTGTCGTCTTTAGTGGTCTTGCTGCCGTTGATTTATTGCAGTTTGCTGCTGTAGTCAATACAGGACCAACGCTACGTGAAGTGTATCTGGGCGGTATTTTGCTCTGGTTCATTCTGCATTTAATGTTAGTCGTGGGTACATTAGCTGGCAGACACAGTGAAGCCAATGCTTAATCTCCCACATTTGCAACGAAATATAAACGGAAGCTGTTATGCAAAGACAAGGTTTTAGTAGAACGGCGGTAATCCTGCATTGGTTGCTGGCTGTTTCAATTTTCTTTTTATTTATCTCAAGCTGGTGGATGATGGGCTTACCTTTGCCATCACCGGAATTACAATTCCGGGCATTTCCATTTCAGTTACATAAAAACATCGGTATCACATTAGTGATCATTATTCTGATGTTGCTGTATGTGCGTCTCAGGCACCGACCTACACCACCAGACTCAACGGATATGGCACCCTGGATGCACTGGTCTGCCATTGCTGCGCATGTGGCAATATATGGTTTAGTGCTTGCGGTCTGTTTGACTGGCTATCTGTCATCAGCCCATACCCGTTGGGACACCGTGTTCTGGTGGTCGATTGAGTTCCCTCGCATTGCTGCACCTGATGAGGAAATGAACGAGTTCTGGGGTGAGCTGCATATGTGGACGGCATGGGCACTGCTGGGCATTATTGCCGTGCATGTCAGTGGCGCGATTTATCATGCCTTCCGTAATGATGGCATTGTGCGAAGAATGATGCGTTGGTAGTACCAACACAATGTTCATCTGAAAATGGGTCCTTTGGGGCCCATTTTTTGGTGGGTGGGGCGAATCGAGAGATATTTATTAGGGGGCCGAATAAAAAATACATTATCAATGATATGCTTGTTAGAGATTTTAGATATAGTTAAAAATTTTTTAGAGTTTGGTATTAATAAAAAAATTACTCTTTGAATGTCTGTAATAAATTAAGAGTTATACTTACAACTTGTGGTGATAATGGTAAAGGAATATAAATTGAAGTATTCAATAATAATTGCAACATATAACAGACCAGATGCTGTTATTACAGCAATAGGATGTGCGGTAAGACAAAGTATTAAACCCAATCAAATTATTATTGTTGACGCTACCCCAGATTTTGATAAACAAAAAAATTATGTTTCTGAACAAACTGATATTCCTGAAGACATAAATTTTATTTATGAAAAAGCAGAGATGGCATCCTCTGCTAATCAACGCAATCAAGGCATACAACTATTAAGTGAAAATATTGATGTTGTATTTTTTATAGACGATGACTCATTTATGTATGACGATTGTGCTGAAAAAGTTTTGAGTATTTATCAACTAGACAATAATAACGAAATAGCTGGTGTACAGGCTGGCTTGGCAACGGTTGCTCCTAGCTTACATGAACAACAGGCGCAGACTATCAAACAGAAGAGAAAAGGGACTGATACGACAAGCTCTTCGGTTTTGAATAAAAACTTTTCATTCATATGGAAGCATCTGCTTTTAATGAATGCTGAAATGCTATTCATACCTTACTTTGGTGATTACAAGACTCTTCCTATCAGCTCTTATCTTCCTGAACCAGTTTTTACTAAAACACTTTTTCATGGATGTAGAATGAGTTTCCGAAAAAAAGTGTTAGAAAAAGAACAGTTTGATAAAGACCTCGTGAGGTATTCAGCAGGTGAAGATCTTGACCTTAGCTATAGAGCCAGTTCACATGGTGTTTTATTGGAATGTCCTAACGCACTCATATATCATCATAGTGCCGATGCTGGAAGGTTGAGTAGGTTCAATTCATCCAAGATGGGAGCATATAACATTGCATTGTATGTGCATAAAAATACTAATGATCGGGGCAGGGATTACCGTAAGTATAAAGTTCTTTTCGTCAGACGGTTACTCGCTGAATTTCTTAAAGACTTGATGACGAAAAGGTTAAGTTTTCCTCAGTTAAGAGGTGTTTGGGTCGGAGGCCGTATGGGACTCAAGCTTTTAGCTAAAAATAAAATCGATAGAAAGTTGATAGAAGAAAATAGAAGAAAATTTATGTAGATAAAATTCATTTATGTCAGTGGCGCGATTTATCATGCCTTCCGTAATGATGGCATTGTGCGAAGAATGATGCGTTGGTAGTACCAACACAATGTTCATCTGAAAATGGGTCCTTTGGGGCCCATTTTTTTGTCCTTAAATTAAGTTCGACAACTTTCTCTTTGAATGACATTTGAATTAAAGTAGTTAAATAAAGTAGTTAAATAGAGTGAATTCAGACGGCACTTACTGAGATTCACGGATAGACAGTTAATGATGTGAGGCTCTGTGAAGATGAGTTCATCAAAAAGTAGCGTTACAGCATGGCATACCTTGAGTGTCGACTCATCATTTGAAAAGTTAAGTACTTCAGCAGCAGGACTGGATTCACAGGAAGCGGGGGAGAGACTCCGTCATTACGGAAAAAACAGTCTGCCAAAAGCAAAAAAACGCAGTGCTGTTATCCGATTTCTCAGTCATTTTCATAATATTCTTATTTATGTATTGCTGGGATCTGCTGTTGTTACTGCCGCTCTTGCCCATTGGATTGATACAGGTGTCATCCTGGCCGTTGTTATGGCTAATGCCATTATTGGCTTTATTCAGGAGGGTAAAGCCGAATCAGCTATGGGGGCGATCCAACAAATGCTGGCACCGGTTGCTCATGTTATTCGTGGTGCTGAACGAGTCAGCATTGAAGGTGAAGAGCTGGTTCCGGGTGATATTGTCTTGATTGAAGCAGGCGATAAAGTTCCAGCTGACTTACGCTTATTTGATGCCCATGGCTTATCTATACAAGAGTCAATTCTGACCGGTGAATCTGTAGCGGTAGAAAAACTGACCCGTTCAGTTGATGAGCAAGCAGCGCTGGGTGACCGAAGCTGTATGGCCTTTTCTGGAACATTGGTGGCTTCTGGACAGGGGAAAGGCATTGTTGTTGCTACTGGTGGAAATACTGAGATTGGTCGTATCAGTAGTTTGCTTTCAGAGGTGGAAACGTTAACGACGCCACTCATCAGGCAGATGAATGTGTTTGCTAAATGGTTAACGCTGATTATTCTGGTACTCGCCTCACTACTGCTGGTTTTTGGTTATCTCTTTACTCAGCATGATCTTGCTGTGATGTTTATGTCCGTCGTGGGGTTGTCTGTAGCGGCTATCCCGGAAGGTCTCCCTGCGGTACTGACAATTACTCTGGCAATTGGCGTACAGGCTATGGCCAGACGCCAGGCCATAGTCCGTCGCTTACCCGCGATTGAAACATTAGGTTCGGTGTCTGTGATTTGTTCTGATAAAACCGGCACATTAACTCGCAATGAAATGATGGTGGCCTCGGTTGTCACTTATCAACACGCGTTTACCTTAGAGGGCGAGGGCTATAATCCTGAAGGCGATTTGAAGTTAAATGATCGGTGTATTTCACCAACAGAGCATAGTGCATTAGAAGAAATGGCTCGTGCAGCCGCGCTTTGTAATGATGCTTCGTTGGTAGAAAAGTCGGGTGTCTGGCATAGCGAAGGTGATCCTATGGAAGGCGCTTTACTGTCCTTTGCTGGCAAAATGAATCTCGATGTCAGGCTGGAACAATCTGTATGGAAACGAAGTGACGCGATCCCGTTTGATGCCCGCCACCGGTTTATGGCAACGCTAAGTCATGACCATCAACATCATGCTTGTATTTTTGTTAAAGGTGCGCCGGAGCGACTATTAGAAATGTGTGGCAGTCAGCGTAGCACTGATGGCAAAGTTGAACCATTAGATATGGCTTATTGGCAGCAGCAAATGCTGACTATTGCAGCAAAAGGCCAGCGTTTGTTGGCGTTTGCCGTTAAACCCGTTAACACTGACTATACTGTTTTGGAGCAGGATGATCTCAGCGAGTCTCTGATAATGTTAGGACTGGTCGGCATGATTGATCCTCCCCGAACGGAAGCCATAAGCGCTGTGGCTGAATGTCATCAGGCGGGTATTCGAGTGAAAATGATTACTGGGGATCATGCCGAAACAGCTGCTGCAATAGGTAAACAAATTGGCCTGAAAAATCCGAATAAAGTGCTGACTGGATTAGATATTGATGGCATGGATGATCTGCAGTTAAAAGCCAATGTTATTGATTGCGATATTTTTGCCCGTACCAGTCCTGAACATAAATTAAGACTTGTTACAGCAATACAGGCACATGATTTGACTGTCGCCATGACTGGAGATGGTGTGAATGATGCCCCTGCACTTAAACGTGCTGATGCCGGTATTGCCATGGGACTTAAAGGTTCTGAAGCAGCAAAAGAAGCGGCTGAATTGGTACTGGCCGATGATAACTTTGCCACGATTGTGTCAGCTGTCCGCGAAGGGCGAACGGTCTATGATAATTTGAAAAAGATTATCAGCTGGACCTTGCCGACCAATGCCGGTGAAGCCATGACGATCATTGTCGCTTTGCTGTTTGGTATGACATTGCCTATTACTCCGGTTCAGATTCTCTGGGTGAATCTGATAACAGCAGTGACTTTGGGTATTGCTCTGGCTTTTGAACCAACAGAAGAAAATACCATGCGCCGGCCTCCACGATCGCGAAATGAATCGTTATTAAGTGCCGAGTTGTTGTGGCATATTGTTTTGGTCTCTTTGCTTTTCTTGGGTGGTGTCTACGGTATTTATGACTATGCTATCAGTCAGGGATATTCGCTTGAACTTGCCCGAACACTGGCCGTCAATACGTTGGTTGTAATGGAAATTTTCCACTTATTTTTTATTCGGAATATTCACGGTACATCGATCACCTGGAAAGCTATCTGTGGCACAAAAGTCATTTGGCGGGTGGTTTTTGTGATTAGTTGTGCCCAGTTTACTATTACCTATCATCCGTGGCTTCAGACTATTTTTGGTACCGAAAGTATTTCTTTTTGGGATGGCGTTCTGGTGATAGCTATTGGTGTGATGTTATTTATTACGATTGAAATGGAAAAGCAGCTGCGTCTTTTTGTGCGGCGTGCCAGAGTATAAGTGATTAAGTATGCTAGTTAATTAAAGTGGAAGTTCAAGAGAAATCAATGTGTGGAGCAAGGAATAAAAAGAAAACCGTTCTTCGAGATGAGCGCGACAGGCGAGGACTTCGGTTTCTGAGTGCAGAAATTCAGCAAAATGGCGATCTGGTTTTTGAAGGACAAGATCTAGGATCTGTTGTTGAAGCGTTTTTTGGCTCCTCAGAGTATGAATGGCGGTGGACTATAAAAGCTGAGCATATGCCGATCTTACAAAAATCTCTGGGTGTGGATGGCGATATCATTAACATGCTTGAAACGCGTTTCAGTAATGAAAAATCAGCCGATGTGTTGTCGTTTCTTGAAGAGCACAATATCCCTTTTGAATCCTGGCATCGATATGGCGATTAGCCTTTAGCCATAAATGTGCTCACATGCTCTAGTCGTTGTGGTACTTAGGCTGACAAAAGAGGACGAGCAAATAAATAAACTATCACTTCTTAGTGATTGCGCCCATACTGACTATCTATGTACCGACATTGATTGGCGTTGATGTTTCTACCTAGAACATGCCCTCAAATTTGCTGATAAGCAGTTGAGGTTAATGCATTCGATTAACAGGTGAATATCATGAGTAAAGGTCAAGGTAGTAAAAAGAATCAGAAAAAAGCACCGCTATTAACGGCGAAAGAAAAGAAAGCAGCAAAAAAGGCCAAACAAGAAGATAAGAACGTTTTCGGCCATTAATAAAAAAGGCTACTCATAAACATTTGAGTAGCCTTTTTTCTGTCATCACTTATAACAGTGTGTGGTAAAACTATTCTTATTTAGCCTCATCCAGTAGTGGCAGCAATGCCGGCTTAATATTCTGTAATACAACAGGTTGGCCTTCTTTATTTGGGTGCAAGCCATCAGCCTGCATCAAGGTTTTATCAAGAGCGACGCCTTTCAGCATAAAAGGCACATAAGCCAATTGATATTGCTCTGCCAACTCTTTGTATAAATTAAAAAACATCTCTGTATAGCGTTTACCGTAATTCTGTGGAATCTGGTTGCCTACTAACAGCACCTTGGCGTCAGCTTTATGTGCCTGTTCAATCATGGATTCAAGATTCTGTTTGGTTTGTGTCAGTGGATAGCCACGTAAGGCATCATTGGCGCCCAGTTCCAGAATGACCCAGCTGGGTTTATGTTCTGACAACAGTTGTTTAAAGCGGGCTAAACCGCCTTGCGTTGTTTCTCCACTGACGCTGGCATTCACAACGCTGATTTCAGGATGAGACTCAGATAGTTGATTTTCCAGTAAACTAACCCAACCTAATTCTGGTCGTAGATTATGGGCAGCACTCAGGCTGTCTCCCATAACAAGCAATGTCGATGCTGATACTGCGTTGCTCATCAATAAACTGATGAGTAACACAAACCAATATTGTCTTTTTAGAAACATACAAACCTTCAAGAGCGGAAAACATGGCAGTTACAACTGCAATCAAAGTAAGCAATTTAACCCATACGGTATCGGCAAATACAGGCGATTTGACCATATTAAAAGGAATTAGTTTAGATATTCAGGAAGGTGAGTCGGTCGCCATTGTGGGAGCATCTGGTTCAGGTAAGTCGACCTTACTGGGCTTACTGGCAGGCTTAGATGTGAATACATCGGGCGAGATTTATCTTTATGACCATGCTTTCTCAGCCATGGATGAAGAGCAACGTGCCTTACTTCGTGGGCAATATGTTGGCTTTATCTTTCAGTCGTTTCACTTGTTACCGAGTTTGCAGGCGGTTGAAAATGTGATGTTACCAGCGGAGTTAAAAGGCGATAAAGACGCTCGTCAAAAAGCAGAAGCTTTATTGGAAAAAGTCGGGCTATCACATCGTTTAACGCATTATCCAAACCAGTTATCCGGTGGTGAGCAGCAACGTGTTGCCATTGCCAGAGCGTTTGCCTCCAGTCCGAAAATTCTGTTTGCTGATGAACCTACCGGCAATCTGGATGAAGGTAACGGTCGCATTATTATTGAACAGCTTTTTGAGATGAATAAAGAGCAGGGCACGACACTGGTGATGGTGACACATGACAATCATTTGGCAGAAAAATGTGATCGTCAACTAGTGATGTCTGCGGGTCAGCTGGTGGAAAAAAACTAATGCAATTTGCCTTACGATTACTGCTGCGTGATATCCGTAGTGGCGACATTCTAACGCTGATTTTTGCATTGATTATTTCCGTCAGCACCGTCACCGCGATTAGCTTATTTATTGATCGCTTACAACTGTCATTTGAAAGCGAGTCAGCCAACTTAATGGCGGCAGATCGCTTGATTAGCTCTGATGATGCGATACCTGATAGCTGGCAAACAAAAGCGGAAGAGTTGGGGCTTAAACAGGCTCAACGCACCTCATTCCGTACCATGATATTTGCCGGTGATAATTTACAACTCAGTCAGGTCAGTGCGGTGACAGCACTTTATCCTCTCAAAGGTGTTTATCTGGTTGACGATACCTTGTTTGGTACCGGGCATGAATATACTCAACCACCACAGCCGGGGAAAATCTGGCTGTCCTCACGCCTTGCCAGTTTATTAGGCGTCAATATTGGCGACAAGGTTGAGGTGGGTGAAACAAGCTTAACCGTGAGTCACTTTCTGGTCAGAGATCCCAATGCCAGTAGTTCGGCGTTTGCTATATCACCTCGCGCGGTGATTAATATGGCTGATCTGGCGGGAAAACAAGTCATTATTCCTGGTAGTCGGGTGCGTTATAGCCTGTTACTGGCCGGTGATAAGGACTTATTAGATCAATATGAATCATGGGTAAAACCACAGCTGAATGATGGTCAACGCTGGCGCACGCCAACACAAAAAGGCGAGCGTATTGGCGACACCATAGGTAAAGCACAATCCTTTTTATTATTAGCTGGAACACTGGCGGTTATCCTGTCTGGGATTGCCATGGCTTTAGCCTCATCACGTTTTGTGAAACGTCACTTGATGCAGGTCGCTGTGTTAAAAACATTAGGCGCGACACCGAAAAAGCTAGTGCAGGTGTTCCTTATTCAGTTTATTGCCTTGTTTGTGATCGGCGCTGGCATCGGACTGGCTGCTGGTTGGGGATTACAACTGATTATTTCATCCATGCTGGCGGGACTCATGTCGACCGCCTTGCCTGAGCCTTCATTAAGTCGCTTATGGTTGGGTGTAGCGACAGGGCTGGTTTCCATGCTGGCATTTTGTTTTCCATTAATGCAGCGTCTGATAAAAGTATCACCCATGTCAGTGTTGCAGCCAGGTTTTAAAGTCGAACAAAACACGATCATTATTTATGGCATTGGTTTTGTCGGCATGTTTGGTTTGATGTGCCTGTATACCGGCGGATTAATCCTACCGAGTATTATGATGTTAGCTATTGTGGGTATTGGCGTCTTAGTCGCCTTACTCGGTTATGGCGTATTTAGCTTCGGCCGTTCACTGACCTCAGGGGCGACCAGTGGCTGGCAGATAGGCTTTGCTGCTTTATATCGTCGATTGTTTCCCAACTTATTTCAGTTATTAGTGTTTACGCTGATTATTATGCTGGGGCTGATATTAGTCGGTGTGAAATCAAACCTGATTTCAGATTGGCAGCAGCAGTTACCGGCAGATGCACCTAATCACTATTTATTTAATGTTCAGGCCGATCAGATTGATCAAATCGATAAGGTCACAGACTCGCTGAATATCAAACGCTCTGACTGGTTCCCGATGGTTCGGGGGCGAGTCATCAACATCAATGGCACATCGGTACAAACCCTTTATCCTGAAGATAAACCCGAGCCCGAACTGTTTTCACGTGAATTGAATCTGACCTGGTCTGAGGAAATAGGCAAAGGCAGTAAGCTTCTTGAGGGTGACTTTAATGCCGATGGACTCTCTATCGAGCAACGGGTGATGCAGGAAGCCAATTTGAAAATAGGCGACAAACTTACCATCAATATTGGTGGTAATGACATTACCTTACCTATCACCTCAGTACGAGAGGTCGACTGGGGTTCAATGCAGCCAAATTTCTATCTGATTTTGCCAAAACAAGCTCTAGCAGACTATCCCGCTAACTTTGTCAGCAGTGTGTTTATCAGCCAGCAAAATGCACAACCGTTTTATAAGGCCATGTCTCAATTCCCTACGGTCTCGATGTTGAATGTCGGTGATTTACTAAAACAAGTGCAAACGGTAATCGGGCAATTATCACAGGCGATTCAGCTGGTGTTGCTGTGCATATTAAGCGCCGGTGCATTGGTATTACTGGCGAGTGTTCGGTCAACATTAGAAGAGCGTCTGGAAGAGGGGGCTTTACTACGAGTACTGGGCGCTAAAAAATCTCTGGTACAACAAGCCTTATTTGTCGAGTTCGGTGCACTAGGATTATTCTCAGGACTGATTGCCGCCGCTGGAGCCGAAGCCTGCCTGTATGGTTTACAGGTATTTGTCTTTAAAGCAGAAGCAAGTTGGCACCCTTTGTTGTGGAGTTTAGGACCACTGATTGGTGTAGTCGTTATTTCAGCAATCGGTTTATTTGCCAGCAGAAAAGTATCCAGCGTGCCACCGATGCATTTATTACGAGAAGTGTAATTAAGACCTGAGCAACGTTAGATAGGTGATGGCGATATTAACGAGTTAATGCTTAAAAATCATTATCTGAAGATGCCTAAGGACTGGCACTATTTTTCGTCAGCAGTTCAAAACTTTGGCCTCATAATTCCATGGATAAGAAATTACTTCCATTAATAATCAATATGTTAAAGTCATTGACAAGGAATTATAAGGCGGCCTGTTTAATATTTATTATGAGGCCTGTGGCCTTATAAAACATACTGTTATGGCTCATGAGAGCACGAAATGGAAGAAGAACGAGAAAAGAGATTAATAGAGCTTATTGCTGACTTAAAGGTCTTCATTAGCAAAGAGGATCACATGATCAGTAGAGCCAATAAAATCGAAGTGGCTTTAGATGAGCTTTTTCCCGAAGATGATTATGCTCAGAACCTTGTGAGCGATCTTGCTCAGTACAGCCCTGGAGGTGGTGATTATCTATATAGTTATGAGGATATTCTTCCCATAGCAAAATCAGCTTTAAAGTGGCTTGAAACAAAATGAATTCATATTGTAATTAAAGCCATAACAAGGCAAATCAGTCTGACGGCTTTTTCGTTCCTTATTTTGTGGTTTACGCTACGCTACCACAAAACAATCCACTACAAAGCCGCAGCTGTTTGCGGCGTTATGCCTACTACACGGAGGATAGATAATGCCTGATTTTATGTCTGCAATGACGACAGCAATTTCTCTTGCAGGAAGACTAAGAGAAATTAGCAAGAACATCGGCGACGCCGAATTTAAGAATATTCTTGCAGACCTCAGCCTGGAGCTCGCAGATGCAAAGCTAGCCATGGCTGACATACAATTTAAGGCACTTGATAAAGATAAAGAAATTGCGGCGCTGAAAGAGAAGCTTAAAAACAAAACTAAAACCGTAGGCTTTCTTGGAGCGCGTTATTACGTAGGTGAAAATGGAGAGCCTACAGGCTCGCCTTTCTGCCCAACCTGCTACGCAAAAGAGCATGAGTTATATCCCCTTACAAACTGGAATAACAATGAAAATACCAATAAGTGTGGTGTATGCAAGAATACAGTCGCTCAACGCATGTCACCGCTGGACGTTGACTACTACATAAATAGCCAAAGGGAGGCCTCTGTAAAAATAGGCACCGAATATGAGCTCAAACTTCTACCCTAGGCATAACAAGAAAAGGCAGTCGGACGGCTTCGCCGCCCGCTGCTTTTGGCGTTAGGTGTTTTCACGGAAATAAGGACAATTCAATGGAAAGTAGGATCCCTTTACCAACGGATAATATATATAAATTTTATGCTTTGTTTGGGTTATTGCTTGTTATATTTGGCTTGGGTTCCATCATCTATGTTAACCAATCAACGAACAGCCTTGTTTATGATGTAATTATCGAATATCACACGCTTAAGAACATCCCAGTTGAAGCACGGACGCTGGTGCAAGAAGCTACATTTCAAGTTTTAGATAAAAAATTAGATGTTGCAGTCCGTAACAAGTTTATATTCCTAATCGCAATCGGCGGAATGATTGCCGGTGGTATTTATATGCTGTGGTATGGTTTCAAAACTTGGCATACTAAGATCCAACCGATGCAAGATGAAATGGCTCGATTGAATATTAAAAAATTAAAGCAAGAAGTCGGTGAATAACCAACACCTAACAAAGCGTTTAAGAGTGATTCGTAACGCTTGGCATTTTTGTTATGCGTTGGCTCTAGTGTTTAAGGAACAGTACTGAAATTTCGGTATTGCGTTACTCACACCTTAACGCGGCGTTAGTACACAATGGTAATGGAATACAAAATAATAAAAAGCTTATTAAATATATTGCTGCTATTGCTATTTTTACCAATTGCAGCAATAGGTCTTATGTACCTCTGGTCAGTTTTCAATTCACCACTAAGCCTTGAAAAGATGGACTTAAACGAGGACGGTTGGGTTTCATTTTCTGAAGCAGATTACTCTGGAAACTATGGAACTAGAAAGGTAGGCATTAATAATTCATGCACAGAATATTTTGCATATAAAGATGGCTTACCGCTAAAGGTTGTGTGTGATGATAAGTACTAATAAGGTGCTAAAGAATACTCCGGCCACAAAAAGCATGGCCTTTGTGGGACTGCCGCTACGCGCCAGCCCCCTTAGCAAGGCGTTAGGGCAATAGAGAGGATTTCGTGCCAATAAAAAGTTTCGACTTAGCTAGTCTTGAGTCAATTTCCAAAATACTTGGGGATACTGTTACGGGATTGACGGGAACCGAAATTACAAAGTTCCTATCTGAGTGCGACATTACCGATCCAGGTATTAATTCTACAAAGTGGAAACGGCTCTATGACTCGCTGAAGCGCAAACAGGAAATTGATGGCTGCGCCAATAATGTAGTGGCTTTCATTCAGCATGTAATGAAACCGTCAAGACACTATGATAATCGCGAGTGGTTTGATGATACTTTGGCAAGATTAAATAGGGTTCTTTCATTTGAAGGTTTAGAGCTAGAGCAAACTGGCGTAGTCAAAAGCGTATCGAAAACAATAACGATTTCTGAGGCTGAAGCAAAGGCATCGAAGTTAAAACAAAGATTATTGGCAAGAAAAGTTCACAAAGATGTTCTATATTTTTGCAAAGCGGAATTGCTTGTCGATAATTATTTTCATGCAGTTTTTGAAGCAACAAAGAGCATCGCTGAAAAAATACGAATAAAAACAGGCCTTACTCTAGATGGCTCCGCCTTGGTAGACGAGGCATTTTCTTTCAAAAACAAGGTTCCGCATCTAGCATTGAGCTCTTTGCAAACTGAAAGCGAACAAAGCGAGCAAAAAGGCTTTGCGAAATTGCTTAAAGGTGTTTTTGGCACCTTTAGAAACACCACGGCTCATGTCCCCAAAGTGACATGGGTTATAGATGAGCAGGATGCTCTGGATATTTTGTCCACAGTGTCCTTGATTCATAGACGCTTAGATAATGCAATAGAAGCTCAAAAAATGTATCAAGGCAGGCCCTAAAACACACTGTTAGGCTTCCAAGGAGAAAACCAATGGGGATAGCTCAGGGTCAGAGTGTTTGATTTAACTTTATCAAGGGAGCCGTCAGTGCCTGACTCCTTGATTGCCCAAAGCCACGTGTGCTGCGGGCGTTATGGCTTAATTATGGAATCATAATGAAGAAATTAATATTACTTATATTCATTTTTTACATATCAGGCTGCTCAAGTTTTGGTGGCTCTAAGGGGAGCCCATTTAATGGTTTACACGATATAAAGCCAAATACTGGTCAAGTATATATATATCGTCCTTCTAGCTTTGTAATGGGAGGAGCTATACCAACAATAAAAATTGACGATGAAAAAGCAGAAGGGGTTCGCAATGGAAGCTACATGATCTATGAATTACTCCCAGGTGAACACAAATTTCAATTATCAAACAATGCTAACTGGTCTGCTGGCAACATAGATTTCGTAGTAAAAATTAAAGAAGGTAATAGATACTTCTACAGGCTTACAGCAAATGTAGATGATATAGCTGCACTTGGACAGTTTGTAACTGTGTCGATGGGGAGTAACCTTAATCAGGTCACAGAACAATTCGCTGTTCGTGAAATGTCACAATTAAAGTTTACTAATGTGTGGCCATAACAATAAAGTCAAAAGGGACTGCCAATAAGTTGCGACCAATGGGGGCAGACTCTGACCAATCCCCACGAAATAGTTAATAAAAAAATCAATAAGGTCAGACTGTTTGATTTAACTTCATCAAGCGAGCCGTCAGTACCTGACTCCTTGATTACCCTTTGTTGTCAGGACTGATAGCTGCTGCTGGAGCAGAAGCCTGCCTGTATATAGTTGGCTAAT
>ENA-ORCW01000311-ORCW01000311.1-marine-metagenome-genome-assembly--contig:-NODE-311-length-39143-cov-3.527722_pt1 | contig 39143 bp, 38 predicted proteins | sample MGYA00237784_ERZ508517 | MGnify/ENA primary metagenome ERZ508517 (study PRJEB26187, sample SAMN06268979) | marine metagenome | isolation source: Tt ae E1 feedstock associated aerobic enrichment on... | reverse complement strand
TCGTCGGCCCGGTGCCGAGATTGCCCTGGATGATGCCGACAACGCCGGTTTTGCCGAGCCCGGTCACGATTTCGTCGCAGCCGAACGCGGTGAGTTTCTCTTCCACCAGAGCGGCTGTGCGGTGCACGTCGAACAGGAGTTCAGGATTGCGGTGAAGGTCGCGTCGCCATTCGGCAATCTCCGCCTGTAATTCCGCAGAACGATTCAAAATCGGCATGTCTTGCTGCTCCCTTCAAATTTTTGCCGGCATTTGGGCTTTATTGTGGGTTGGGCCTTGCACGGGCGCTGGGCAAGGCCGCAGGCATCCCGTGGTCATCTTGCTGAAGTCAGGCGCTAGGTAAGATGCGTTCGGGCGCGATTGCAAGCTGATCCGTTTGGACCAGGGTCGTCGTCCCGTCGCGTGGCGCCGATCCGCCGGCCCGGAAGAGCGGCGTCGGGAATTTTGGTTTTTTGCTATAAGCGGTCGGTTCGCGTTAAATGTGCCGGTCGTATCGGCGCAGGCGGGGCCGGGGATTGAAGTCGATCTGCGAATCTGTGCCATAGGCACATTTTTGCGATGATTGGCACGTAGGGCGTTGGCATACAGAACCGTTGGCATACACGACAATCAAGGCGCCTGGCGCTTCAGATGGACATGAAATTCGGATAATGCGCATGTGTTTCGGAAGGTTTGCCACGACCGTTGTGGCCGGGGCAGTGATGGGGATGGTGTCGGCGGTTGTAACCGCTTCGGCCGGGCCAACGATCGTTCTCGACGTCACAAGCGGTCGGGTGTTGTCGCACGAGGATGCGTTTCAGCGCTGGTATCCGGCTTCGCTGACCAAGCTGATGACGGCCTATGTGGCTTTTGAAGCGGTCAGGGACGGCGAATTGCAGTTCGATTCGCCGGTGACGGTGTCCAAGAGGGCGACGCGCGAGCCGCCGAGCAAGATGGGCTATCCGGCCGGTTCGGTGCTGACGCTCGACAATGCGATCAAGCTGATCATGGTCAAGTCCGCGAACGATGTCGCGACCGCGATCGCGGAGAATGTCGGCGGTTCGGTCGACGCATTTGCACGACGCATGAATGCCGCCGCCCACAGCCTCGGCATGACGGGCACGAACTATGTTAACCCGCACGGTCTCTTCGCCACGCAGCAATACACCACGGCGCGCGATCTGGCACTTCTGGTGCGCGCCATCCGCACCGAGTTCCCCGAACATGCGCATTATTTCTCGATGGAGGCCGTTCGAACCGGCGACAAGATTCTGCCCAATTACAACTGGTTGGTGGGCCGTTTCCCCGGTGCCGATGGAATGAAGACGGGCTATGTCTGTTCGTCCGGTTTCAATCTTGCCGCCACGGCCACGCGTCACGGCCGCACGCTGGCCACGATTGTGCTCGGCGCGCCCTCGCAGGTGGAGCGCGGCGAGGAAGCCGCCCGGCTGTTGGCCGAAGGGTTCAGGATTCAAGGGGCGGTTTCGCCCTCCATCGCCGGTTTTACTCCCTATGGAGAAGGACGCGATGTGGCGGTCGACCTGCGTCCGCAAGTCTGCTCGGAAGCTGCGGTCAAGGCGCGGTTCGAGCGTGGAGACGATGACGATCTTCTGGTGGAGCGATCGCCCTACCTGACGGCGATGAACCACGAGCCTCGTGCCGTGACGGTCAGTCTGGGCGGTGCGACGGGGCCGGCGCCGTCCGTACCGCGCTATGCCGACGTGCCGATCCCGACGCCGCGGCCGGACTACCCGCTCAAAAGCGCCACGGCGGACACAACGCAGGGCGGCTGACACGACGATGACCGACACAATAGCGTTGACGCTGGTCACGGGCTTCCTCGGCGCCGGAAAGACCACATTGATCAACCGCCTTCTGCGCGATCCGGCCCTTTCCGACACCGCCGTGATCGTCAACGAGTTTGGCGCGATCGGCATTGATCACCTTCTGGTGGAAGAAGCGTCCGATGGCATCATCGAATTGTCGGACGGATGCCTGTGCTGCACGGTTCGCGGCGCATTGGTGGACACGCTTGTGGACCTCGACGAGCGAATGGCGGACGGTCGTGCCGGCGCTCTCAAGCGCGTCGTCGTCGAGACCACGGGGCTTGCCGACCCGGTTCCCGTCTTGCAGGCACTGGCGGCGCATCCGGCACTGGCCGCGCGATTCCGGCTGGACGGGGTCGTCACGCTGGTGGATGCGGTGCATGGACTGGAGACGCTCGAGGCGCACGAGGAGGCCCGACGCCAGGTGGCCGTCGCCGACCGGCTGCTCCTTACGAAAACGGACATGGTGGATGCAGACACGCTTTCCCGGCTGACGGCGCATCTGGCATCGCTTGCGCCGGGGCTCGGGCCGCTCGCCGCGCATGAGTCGGAGGCGATGACAGTCATCGATTGCAGCGCGCTGGATATCGGTGCTCGCGCGGCGGGGGTGATGCGCGCCGCTGCGCCGTATCGCCATCATAGCCACGACCACCATCACCATGATGATGACCACCATCACCATCACCATCACGATCACGCGCATAGCTCGGCGTTTGACACCATCCCGCTTGCGCACGAACGCCCCATCGCGGGGGCGGCGCTCGAGAATTTTCTCGACCTCCTGCGCAGCCAATGCGGGGCGCGGATCCTGCGGCTGAAGGGAATTGTCGAACTCCGCGGACAACCGGACAGGCCGCTTGTCGTGCAGGGCGTTCGCCAGGTTCTGCATGAACCGCGCTTTCTGGCAAAATGGCCCGATGAAACGCGCGGCGTGCGTCTGGTCGTCATCGGTGCCGGGCTTGATGAAGCCTATGTAAAGGGACTGTTTTCTGCCTTTATGGGCGATGCGGCGGTCGATATGCCCGACAGGGCCGCTCTCGAGGACAACCCGCTCGCCATTGCCGGTTTTCGCCGATAGGGCGCAGCCAACCGCGCGCCACCGCCGGAGCTATCCGCGTTCCACCAGAAAGCGATGCCCGTCCGGCGTGGCTTCCGTCTCGACGAGCAGATGTCCGTTCTCGTTGCAGAATGCGGGGATGTCGATCACCGCGAGCGGGTCGGTGGTTTCCAGCCAGAGTCTGTCGCCGCTTGGCATACCCGAGAGGCGTTTGCGCGCCCGAAGGACCGGCAAGGGGCAGTTCAGCCCCTTGAGGTCGTATGTCTGCGGCGCCGCGGTCACGATCAGCGGCTGAAGAGATTCTGAATGCGGCGGCGTAAAGAGGTGCCCTGGCCACCCGCGGCCGGAGCCGGAGCCGGGACCGACGCCGTGCGCTCGGCGCTGGTGTTCGGTCGCGGTGTCGGGTTGGGGACAGCACCCTCGACGGGCGTTTCCGTTGTCGCCGCTGCGGCATTTTCCTGCGACTGTTGCTGCGCCTCTCCGGCGGCAGCCTCGAGCGCGTTTTGCAGACGCGACGCGGGTTCGGCTGTGTAAGCCGATGCCGTTGCTGCAACCGCTGGCGTCGAAGCCGGCTCGGGAGCCTCGGCCACCGCCGTCGGCGAGGGAATGTTGGGCGGAAGGCGCGAAACCTTCTCGCCCCTTGCGCGGCGCTTGCTCCAGTCCGCCACCAGGCGTGCTTCCTGATGTCCGGCGATGGTTTCGGATTTCGATGCCGTCGACTGCGCCTTGAGGGCGGCGTTGAAGGCCGTGTCGTACTGGCTCTGATACTGCCGGTAGGCCGTCAGAAGCGATTCGGGCTGGCTCATCGGCGGGCAGGCAGCGGTGGGTGAGAGGCTCTCTCCGTCCAGCGTCTCGCGATTGAACACATAGCGCTTGCCGCACACATCCACCTTCGGTGGCATCTTGGTCAGCTCGAAATAATCGTAGCCTTCCTTGAGCATTTTCCAGAAATCGTAATTCGGATCGTTCCGGTAGCGCGCCATGTTTTCGGCCGTCATCCGGAACGGGAAGGCCTGGACCTGAAACGCGCGTTGTCCGCCTTTGAAGGAATCGCGGGCGAAGGCGTAAATTTCCGAAATCTGCTCGTCGGTCATCGAATAGCAGCCGGCGGACGAACAAGCGCCATGCACCATCAGATGCTTGCCGGTGCGGCCATTCGCCTGGTCGTAGGCGTTCGGGAAGCCGATGTTGAAAGCGAGATAATAGCTCGACTTCGGGTTCATCTGTGCCGGACGGACCGTATAGAATCCTTCCGGAGCCTGGCGGTCGCCCTCCGTGAATTTCGGCCCGAGCTGACCCGACCATTTGCAGATGTCGTAGCTGGCGATGATGTCGTAGCGGCCGTTTGTCTTGGCCTTCCAGACCTCCAGCTTACCTTCCTCCTTGAAGATGCGCATCGTCACGGGAGAGCTTTTGCTCATGCCCTTGGCCTTCATCGTCTGCACGATGCGTGCAGGCAGCTGACGCTCGGCCTTCGGCGCGATGTCCTCAAGTGTTTCGTTGCATGCAGCCAGCGCAAACGCTGTCGACAGCAAAAAGGTGTATTTGATCAGGCGTGTCATGGATGGTTGTCGTGTCCCGCCTATTTGGCCCCCACGCGGAGAATGTAAAATGCCACTCCGCTTATAGAAAATGAACCCTTATGCTTTCGAAAAGATTACCGGGCCCGTTAGGCATTGCAGCCATGTCGTGACCATTCCGAGGCATTTTGTCGGGCTTTGTGGCCTTTTCGCGGCTTCTAGGGGAAGAATGGCACAAGTGCAAGGGGCGGGATGCAGGATTGGCCGGACCTGCGCGCGCGGAACGCCCGTCATAAGGACTAAGGGAAAGAGTCAAAATATGCTCGATAACGCCCGGTTCCGAGCATCGCGTACCTGAAATTTCATTTTCATGATATTCGATTTGCTTTTTCGGCTCTTGTGTGTGCTGATCTATAGAAAAATTTACTCCAGTGCTTATTTTCCCGGCACCCAATCAACAGGCGGGCGCCCGGCGCCCTTGGAGATTTCAATGCGTAAACTGGCACTTGCAGCAGCGATTTTAGCCGCCACCGTTTCGGCGTCCCACGCAGAAACCATCCGCGTCGGCATGTCGGGCGGCTATTTCCCGTTCACCTTCGTCAAGCAGGACAAGCTTCAGGGCTTCGAGGTGGATTTCATCAACGCCGTCGCCGAGGAAACGGGCGACGAGGTCGACTTCGTGACGATGAGTTTCTCCGGACTCGTCGGCGCGCTCGAATCGAACCGCATCGACACCATCGCCAATCAGATCACGATCACACCGGAGCGCGAAGCGAAGTTCGCTTTCTCGCAGCCCTATGTGATCGACGGCGCGCAGGTGGTGGTCAAGAAGGGCAACGAGACCGAGATCACGGGACCGGAGAGCCTCAAGGGGCGCTCGGTTGCCGTCAATTTGGGATCCAATTTCGAGCAGCTTCTGCGCGAATTGCCCTATGCCGACGAGATCGACATCAAGACCTATGAGAGCAATCTCGAGCAGGACACCGCGCTTGGCCGCGTCGACGCTTTCGTGATGGATCGCGTCAGCGCCAGCCAGGTGATCAAGGAGACCCCGCTGCCGCTGGCACTTGCCGGTCAGCCCTTCTCCGAGATCCGCAACGCCCTACCTTTCCGCGACGACGACGAGGGCAAGGCCCTGCGCGATCGCGTGGATGCCGCCATCGCAAAGCTGAAGGAAGACGGCACGCTGACCGAAATTTCGCAAAAGTGGTTCGGCACCGACATCACGCAGTAAAGCGCCGACAACCGATGAGAGCCGGGGACGATGAGACCGCTTGATCTCGACTACATGCTGGGGCTCGTCCCCGTGCTTCTCAAATATGTGCCGCTGACGCTCGCCATGGCGTCGGTGGCAATGTTTTTTGCGTTGCTCCTGGCTTCCCTGATGGCGATCGTCCGCGTCATGCGCGTGCCGTTGCTCGATGGGTTCACCCAGATATTCATCAGCTTTTTCCGCGGCACGCCGCTCCTGGTGCAGCTCTTCCTGTTCTACTACGGTCTGCCGCAGGTCTTATCGTTTCTGACAGCCATCAACGGCGTCACAGCCGCTGTCATGGGGCTCACCCTGCACTTCGCCGCCTATATGGCCGAGAGCATCCGTGCGGCGATCCTCGGCGTGGACCGTTCCCAGTGGGAAGCCTCGCGCTCGGTCGGCATGACGACAGCGCAGATGATGCGCCGCATCATCCTGCCGCAGGCCGCGCGCATCGCCGCCCCGACCCTGGTCAATTACTTCGTCGACATCATCAAGAGCACATCGCTCGCCTTCACGCTGGGCGTGACGGAGCTGATGGGCGCGGCGCAGAAGGAAGCCGCCGGCAGCTTTCTCTATTTCGAGGCGTTCATTCTCGTGGCGATCATCTATTGGGTCATCGTCGAGGCGCTGACGGTCGTTCAGCGTCAGCTTGAAGCGCGGCTCGGAAAGGCGGTGGCGCGATGATTTCGGTCAAGGGGCTTACCAAGCGCTTCGGCGCCAACACCGTGCTCGACGGCATCGATCTCGACATCCGGTCGGGCGAACGCGTGGCGATCATCGGCCCCTCCGGCACCGGCAAGTCGACACTCCTGCGCGCGCTCAATTTCCTCGAAAAGCCGGATGCGGGAAGCATCACCATCGGCCCCGTCACGGTCGACGCGCGTGCGGCGAGGGCAGCGGACGAACTGGCGCTCCGGCGGCAGACCTCCTTCGTCTTCCAGAATTATGCGCTCTTCGCCAACAAGACCGCGCGCGACAACATTGCCGAGGGGCTGATCACCGTCCGCGGTTGGGAGAAGGCGAGGGCGCATGCCCGCGCCGACGAGATTCTTTCCACCATCGGTCTTTCCGACAAGGCCGCGAGCTATCCGGCCGCACTTTCCGGCGGCCAGCAGCAGCGCGTCGGCATCGGCCGCGCCATGGCGGCGGATGCGGAGATCATGTTGATCGACGAGCCCACCTCCGCGCTCGATCCCGAATGGGTGGACGAGGTGCTGCAATTGCTCAAGCGCGTCGCGGATGCGCGTCAGACGATGCTGATCGTTACGCATGAGATGCAGTTCGCACGCGACATCGCCGACCGTGTTCTGTTCATGGATGGCGGCAAGATCGTCGAACAGGGCTCGCCCGATGAGATGTTCACCAATCCCGCGGACCCACGCACCCGCGCATTTCTGCGCAAGGTGCTTTGACAGGGCCCGGCGGGTTGGGAAGCGGGTTTACATGGCCGGCATGAGGCCGGGCACGTGCTGTGGCGTGGCGATGATTGCGACACCGAGCCCGATCAGCGCCAAACCCAGAATTGCGTCGACGAAGCGGTGCGGCGGAAACAGTTTCTGCGCACAGATGACGAGCGTCACCGCTATCATCCAACTCAGGCTCATGATCCCGATGGCGATCTGCATCGCCATCAGCCCGGCGGTCGTGCCGACGCAATAGGCGGCGCATTCAACGCCGGATGCAATGGGACCGTGACAGCATCGGCGTCGCGCTTCCTTCTTGATCGGGGTGAACTCGTAGAGGCCCGCCGCGATCGTGATCACACCGGCCATTGCGGTGCCGTGCGGCTGGTAAAGCGCATAGACCGGCAGGCCGATCGCTGCCCACACGGCCAGATAGGCGCCGACGAAACTCAGGACCGTTGCGGTCGAGCCTCCATCTCTGGCGACCTTCAGGACCGCCGGCGCGACGCCGGGCAGCATCATCGCCGCCATCATCGTCGCCCACATGGCGATGAAGGACGGAAATGGGCCGAGCGAGGCGGCGGGTCCCATGTTCATCCCGCTCATCTTCTGCGCGGTAAGGCCCCAGCACAGGGCGGCGAGCCCGAGTGTCGCCGCCAGGGCCGCCGCAAACGGCCGCCGATCAGTATTTGTCATGGTGACGCCACCACATGCCCGCTTCGTTGCGCCCCTTGGGTGCGCGATCGAGCCACTGATACATGCCCCACAGCCCGTCCAGTCCGCGGGCATAGGTGGAGTAGGTGTGGTAGACGGCGCCGTCTTCGAGCACGAAAGCGCTCGCGCCTGGTCGCTCGCGCGTGAAGGTGGGCACGTCCGTTCCCGTCATTGCCGCGGTCAGCGCAACCGGGTTGTCGCCGTCCCATTCCTGCATCGTCTTGCCGGCCAGCGTGTTTGCCATCGGCGGTTCGCGAAGATAATTGTATTCGATGCCGCCGTCGCGTTGCTGCTCCTTTGTAAAGCCGACACCGAAGTCGAAGTTGAAATCGCTGTCCGTCGCGGAGGCCCAAGGGAACGTCCAACCCATGCGTTTCTTGAACGCCTGCAGCTTCGCCAGTGGCGCGCGCGACACGGCCATGAGTGTCACGTCATGGTTGGCCAGGTGAACGACAGAGCCATCGAATCCGTCGGCGATGGCCGAGCAGGAAGGACATCCGGCTTCGTAATCCGGCCCGAACATGAAATGGTAGATAAGAAGTTGGGAGCGACCCTGGAAAAGCTCGACCAGCGAGGCTTTGCCCGCATCCGTGTCGAACCGATACTCCTTGTCGATGCGCACCCAGGGCAGTTCCTGGCGCTTTTTCGTCAATGCGTCGCTCCGCCTTGTCAGTTCCTTCTCTTCCTCGAGAAGCGCCAGGCGTGCCGCGAGCCATTCCTCGCGTGTTCCGGTCGTATGTGCGGTCATGATTTTCTCCTTTCGTCAGCCGCCTTGTCGGTGGGCGGACTTCGGTTAGACTAGGGACCGGTTTCAAAGAGCGAGAGTGACAATCTTGGCGCGATTCAGATGGATGCTCTGATCACGGCGGCGGGTCGTGCCCTGGCGGCAGGCGATCCATTGGGGGCGCTCAACTGGGTTTCCCTGCGCAGCGATGCGCCGGCGCTGGCGTTGCGCGGCATTGCCATGGCGCAGCTTGGAGATCTGGATTTGGCCAAGGCGCTGCTGCGCCGCGCTGTGCGTTCGTTCGGACCGCGCGAGCACGGGGCGCGGGCGCGTTGCGTCATTGCGGAGGCTGAAATCGCGCTCGTTTCGCGCGATCTCGGCTGGCCCGGCAAGGCGCTCGAACGGGCGCGCGAAACGCTCGAGCGGGCTGGCGACCGCACCAACGCCGCCTATGCCCGCTACCTGTCCGCCCGGCGCCTGCTCCTGATCGGCCGTCTCGAACAGGCCGATCGGGAACTCGGTGCGCTGGATTCGGCATTGCTGCCGCTTCAGGCGCGGGCGGGTTACGAGATGGTGGTGGCCGGCATCGCCATGCGCCGCGTCGAGGCGCGAAAGGCGAAATCCGCCCTTGAACGCGCCGCAGAAGCTGCCAGCCGCGCCGGCATTCCTTCCCTGGTCAGCGAGGTCGATGCCGCCCGGCAAGCCCTGTTGGCACCGGCTGCACGCCTGATCGCGGACGGGCGCGAAGAGCCGCTTCTGCTCGAGCAGGTGGAAACGCTGTTTGGATCGGACGCTTTCGTCGTCGATGCCTGTCGCCACGTGGTCCGCAGCGCGGGAAAGACGATTCCGCTCGAAACGCGACCGGTTCTTTTCGCCCTGGTGCGCGCTCTTGCCGAGGCATGGCCGCGGGATCTGTCCCGAGCGGAGCTCGTGGCGCGCGCCTTCAGGGGAAAGGACGCCGATGAATCCCACCGCGCGCGGCTGCGCGTGGAAATAGGGCGTCTGCGTGCGCTCTTGCGCACCCATGCCGGCTTGCGCGCCACGAAAGGCGGATTCGTACTGGTCGCTCCCGCAGGCCGGCAGGTTGTCGTTCTGGCGCAACCCGTCGAGGATGCTCATGCCGACGTTCTGGCCCTGCTCGCAGATGGTGAAGCCTGGTCGAGCGCGGCGCTGGCGCTGGCGCTCGGAGTCAGTTCCCGCACCGTACAGAGAGCGCTCGAGCGGCTGAAGGCCGAAGGCAAGGTGCGCTCGTTCGGGCGTGGGCGGGCCTGTCGCTGGATCGCTCCGACGCTGCCCGGTTTCCCGACAAGCTTGTTACTCCCGACACGGCTGCCCAGCGGTTAGGATCGTCGCATCAACCAGCGAAACAGGAGCCAGGTGATGACAAGATCAGATGCAGAAATTATTCAGGAGTACGGTCCTTTCCCCGGTGTGGAGGGGGTTCATGGCGTCACGCACGACGGGCGGCATGTTTGGTTCGCGTCCGGTGACAAGCTGAACGCGATCGATCCCGAAAGCGGTCGGATAATCCGGGCCATCGACGCAACGGCGATGGCCGGTACCGCTTTCGACGGCGAGCACATGTACCAGATCGCCGAAGACCGGATACAGAAAATCGATCCTGAAACGGGATCGGTGCTCGCGACCATTCCCGCGCCGATCAACGGCGGCAGTTCGGGGCTCGCATGGGCCGAGGGCGCGCTATGGGTCGGCCAGTATCGCGACCGGAAGATTCACAAGGTGGACCCGGAAACAGGCAGCATCCTGCGCACCATAGAATCCAGCCGCTTCGTCACCGGGGTTACCTGGGTCGATGGAGAATTGTGGCATGGAACCTGGGACGGCGACGAAAGCGATCTTCGGCGCATCGATCCCGAAACGGGCGCGGTGCTCGATCAACTGGACATGCCGTCCGGTACGGGCGTTTCCGGTCTCGAATCCGATGGCGGTGACAGGTTTTTCTGTGGGGGCGGAAACAGCGGGACCGTCAGGGTCGTCCGCAGGCCGAGACACAGCTCCGCGGCTTGAGAGGGCTCAAAGCGTTCGACCGATCGCCAGGAATTTTTCGCGGCGATGTTCGCGATAGTCCATATTGTTCCCGGCAAGTTCGGCGAAGCCCTTTTCGATCTGCTCGCCCGCGGCCTCGATCACCTTCTGCGGCGCCCTGTGGGCGCCGCCGATGGGCTCGGGAATAATGGCGTCGATCACCTTCAGGCCCATCAGGTCCTGAGCGGTGATCTTCATGTTTGTGGCGGCATCCTTGGCGCGCGCGGAGTCGCGCCACAGGATCGAGGCCGCGCCCTCGGGCGAGATCACCGAATAGATCGCATGCTCCAGCATGTAGACCTGGTTGGCGGTGGCAATCGCGATGGCACCGCCCGAACCGCCCTCACCGATGACCACGGCGACGTTCGGCACTTTGAGGCCGAGGCATTTGGACGTTGATTGGGCGATGGCCTCGGCCTGGCCGCGTTCTTCCGCGCCGATGCCGGGATAGGCGCCGGTCGTGTCGACGATGCTGATCAGCGGAATGCCGAAACGGTCTGCCAGATCCATGACGCGCACCGCCTTGCGGTAGCCTTCGGGGCGTGCCATGCCGAAATTGTGTTTCAGGCGGCTCTGCGTGTCATTGCCCTTTTCCTGCCCGATCACGGCCACGGACTCGCCCTTGAAGCGGGCGAAGCCGGCGATCACGGCGTTGTCTTCGCCATAGGCGCGGTCGCCGGCAAGCGGCGTGAAATCGGTGAACAGGTCGCGCACATAATCCAGGCAATGTGGTCGATCGGGGTGGCGGGCCACCTGCGCCTTCTGCCAGGGCGTCAGGGACCGGTACACTTCGATAAGCGCATCCTTGGAGCGTTTTTCCAGGCGTGCGATCTCGTCGGCGACGTCCACGGCTTCGCCGCTTTCGGCGAGCTTTTTCAGTTCGAGAATCTGGCCTTCGAGATCGGCAACGGGCTTTTCAAAATCGAGATAGTTATACATTCACTCGCCAAATCGAACACGAGACACTGCGATAAAGGCATCTCTTGGTTGAACACGGCCTGCCGCCGGTAATGTGACGCTCCACATAACGTCGATGAGGCTAATCGGCAAGCGGATGGTGCTTTTGAACCAGTTCGGCAAGGCGTTTTTCAAGCACATGCGTATAGATTTGCGTCGTTGATATGTCGGAATGGCCCAGCAATTCCTGCACCGCGCGCAAATCCGCGCCGTTCTGCAGCAGATGACTTGCAAAGGCGTGGCGCAGCACATGCGGGGAGATCTTTGCCGTCTCGATGCCCGCGCGGGCGGCAACCGTCTTCAATTCCCGCGCGAAGACCTGGCGTGAAAGATGCCCGCTTTCCGAACCCGCCGGGAACAGCCAGGGGCTTTCGGATCTGGCGGATCCGGCCGTGCGCACGGCTAGCCAGGCCTGCATCGCGCTGCGCGCCTTGCCCGATAGCGGCACGATGCGCTCTTTGCCGCCCTTGCCGCGCACCGCGAAGAAACGCTCGTCGCGCAGCGCTACCGTCACCGGCAGGCTCACCAGTTCCGAGACGCGCAGACCCGAGGCATACAGCACTTCGAGCAGCGCGTGGAGCCGCAGCGCTGCGACCTGTTCGGGGCTGCCGGACGCGGCTTCGCGCGCGTCCGCCTCGGCGCGCTCGAGCAGGCGGCCGGTCTCCTCCTCGCTCAGTGTCTTGGGAAGTCCGCGCCCCCTTTTGGGGCTGTCGAGAATGCCGGTGGGATCGTCGCCGCGCAGGCCTTCCGAATAGAGAAACTGGAAAAATTGCCTGAGCGCGGAGAGTTTGCGGGTCTGGGTCGTCGCCGCGAAACCCTGAACCGAAAGCGCGCTCAGAAAATCGCGCAGATCGTCCGCTCCCGCGTCCTGCAAAGCGCGGCCTTTCGCGGCGATGTGCTGCGCGGCGTCTTCCAGGTCGCGGCGGTAGGAGGCGAGCGTGTTGTCGCTGGCGCCGCGCTCGGCGGCCATCATCTCCAGAAACGCCTCGATTCGTGCGCCGCTGCCGACCTTGAGTGTCATTGCGATGGATTCAGCTTCTCTGCGGGGATCCGCACGCTCATCTCGCCCGTTTGCGGTTCAACGAAGGTCACGAGCGCGATCATGGCCCCGTAAACCAGGCTTGCAAGAATCGCCACGATAACCAGTAGCCGAAAAAGCGTCGGCATGCGTTCAAAGCCCCATCTTGTGGTCCCCTACCCAGCCCGTTTATGGGATGCCGCTCCTGTCTTTGCAAGCGCAGGGGGCAAGCGCACGGACATGTATATGTGCTGCTTGTCCGTCAAGCGCTTGACGGATCATGGCTTTTGTGTCGAAACCGGCAGGCAGAGGCGCGAGCATGACAGTCACCGAAAATCCATCCGTTGCAGATACGAAGAATCTCGTCCGCCGGCTTGGCAAGCGGTCGCTTGTCTTCGTTGGTCTGATGGGTGCTGGCAAGACGGTCATCGGCCGGCGCGTGGCCGATGCGCTGAAACTGCCTTTCATCGACAGCGATCACGAGATCGAGACGGTGTCGCGCATGACCGTGCCGGACCTCTTCGCCACCTATGGCGAAGCCGAGTTCCGCGCTCTGGAGCGCCGGGTGATCGCCCGGTTGCTCAAGAGCGGGCCGCGCGTGGTCTCCACCGGCGGCGGGGCGTTCATGAACGTCCAGACGCGCCGGACGGTCGTCCGCCGGGGGATCTCGGTCTGGCTCAAGGCGGATCTTCCCACTCTGATGGAACGCGTCGGTCGCCGCTCCAACCGGCCGCTTTTGAACGGTGACGATCCTGAAGGTGTGATGCGCCGCCTCATCGACGAGCGCTATCCGCTTTATGCCGAGGCCGACATCGTCGTGCACTCGCGCGAGGAGGCGAAGGAGGTCATCGTCAACGAGGTGATCGCTGCGCTTGACCAATATCTGCAAACCCGGTCTTCCAAACGCGGAGATCGGAACGGGAAGGACAGCCGATTATGAGCGATGCGATTGCAGCGCCCGCCACCGTTAAGGTCTCGCTGGGCGCGCGCTCCTATGACATTCTGATCGGGCCGGGTCTTCTCCAGCGGGCAGGTGCGGAGATTGCACGCCGTCTGCCTGGCGTCCGTGCCGCCATCGTCACGGATGCCAATGTCGCGGAAAACCACCTTGCCACGCTTCAGGCTGGGCTTTCCGCCGCCGGAATAGAGGCAGCGGCCATCACCGTGGCGCCCGGCGAGCGCTCGAAAAGTTTCGGCACGCTCGAAGAGGTTGTTTCCGGCATTCTCGACGCGCGTCTGGAACGCGGCGATATCGTCATTCCTCTGGGGGGTGGCGTTGTCGGCGATCTCGCCGGTTTTGCCTCCGGCATCGTCCGGCGCGGCATGCATTTCGTGCAGGCGCCGACATCGCTGCTCGCGCAGGTGGATTCCTCCGTTGGCGGTAAGACCGGCATCAACACGGCGCACGGCAAGAATCTCGTTGGCGTCTTTCATCAGCCGCAGCTCGTCATTGCCGACACGGCGGTGCTCGACACGCTTTCGCCGCGCGAATTTCGCGCCGGCTATGCCGAGGTCGCCAAATACGGGCTGATTGATCGGCCGGATTTCTTCGCCTGGCTGGAAGAAAACTGGCAGGCGGTTTTCTCTGGCGGCGTGGAGCGGGTAGAGGCCATCGCGCAATCCTGTCGGGCCAAGGCCGATGTGGTGGCGCGCGACGAACTGGAGACGGGCGACCGCGCCTTGCTCAATCTCGGCCACACCTTCGGACATGCGCTGGAGGCGGCCACCGGCTATGACAGTGCGCGTCTCGTGCATGGCGAGGGCGTGGCCATCGGCATGGCGTTGGCGCATCGCTTTTCCGCGCGGCTCAATCTGGCAAGCCCCGACGATGCCGGGCGTGTCGAGACGCATCTCGCCGCCGTCGGCCTGCCGACCCGGCTGTCCGACGTGCCGGGCGATTTGCCTGGCGCCGAGCGGCTTTTGACCTATATCGCGCAGGACAAGAAGGTGTCGCGCGGCGCGCTCACCTTCATTCTCACCCACGGCATCGGCCGGTCTTTCGTGGCGAAGGATGTGCCGACCAGCCAGGTTCTTTCCTTTCTTGAGGAGTCTCTTTCGCAATGACACCAGAGATTTGGATCACCGGTGGCAGCATTGTGGGCCTGATCGCGCTCTCTTTCCTGTTCTCGGGAACCGAAACGGGCATGACCGCGGTTTCGCGGGCCAGACTGCACACGATGGAGGCGAACGGCGATGCGCGTGCCGGTCTCGTCGACCGGCTGATCCTTCGCCGCGACCGGCTGGTCGGCGCTTTGCTCATCGGCAACAATCTCGTCAATATTCTTGCCTCGGCGCTGACGACCAGCCTGTTTCTGAAGCTCTTCGGCGATGCGGGCGTGCTTTACGCCACCGTCATCATGACGGTGCTGCTGGTGATCTTCGCGGAGATTCTGCCCAAGTCCTGGGCGCTCGCGAAACCGGAGATGTTCGCGCTCACCGTGTCGCCCTTCGCGCGCATCGTCGTGTTGTTGTTCGGCCTTCTGTCTTCGCTTGCAAACGGCATTGTACGGCTGATGCTTTCGGTCTTCGGTGTCGATCTGCAAAGCCGCGAATCCATGCTTTCGGCCCATGAAGAGCTGCGCGGCACCGTCGAGGTTCTGCACCGCGAGGGCGCCGTGGTGAAGCAGGACCGCGACCGCGTCGGCGGTCTGCTCGACCTTCACGAGCTCGAACTTTCGGACGTGATGATCCACCGCACCAACATGCGTTCCGTTAACGCCGACGAGGCACCGGAAGTGGTGGTGCGCGAGATCCTGCGAAGCCCCTATACCCGCATACCGATCTGGAAAGGGTCGACCGAAAACATTGTCGGCGTCGTCCATGCCAAGGATCTCCTGCGCGCGCTGGGCGATGTGGAGAACGATTATTCCAGGATCGACATCGCCAAGGTGGCGTCGAAGCCCTGGTTCGTGCCCGATACGACCACATTGCAGGACCAGCTCAATGCCTTCCTGCGGCGCAAGGCGCACATAGCCATCGTCGTCGACGAATATGGCGAGGTGGAAGGTCTGGTGACGCTCGAAGACATCATCGAGGAAATTGTCGGCGACATCGCCGACGAGCACGATGTGGAGGTGCAGGGCGTCAAGCAGGAAGCCGACGGCTCCATCGTGGTTGAAGGCTCCGTTCCGATCCGCGACCTGAACCGGGCGCTCGACTGGGATCTGCCCGACGAGGAGGCGACGACGATCGCCGGTCTCGTCATCCACGAGACGCAGACCATTCCCGAGGAAAAGCAGGCCTTCACCTTCTTCGGCAAACGCTTCATCGTCATGAAGCGCGACAAGAACCGCATCACAAGGCTGCGGATCAGGCCGCTCGCCTGATCCGGGCGCTGGCGCTGCTTCTGATTGTTGGCCCCGGAAATGACCATGGTCATTCTTGCTCCTATCTCTCGATTGTAGACGTTGGAGCATCGATATGACGGTTCAGGTATCCGATCCCGGGTCAAGGCGCGCGCTGCAGTCGATCGTCTCAGGGGATTGGTAAAATCCTATTGAGAGAATCAGGCCGACCGCCCCTCACCAGCGCGTCGGTTCTCCCGGCGCAGCCGGTTCGATGGCCAATGCGTGCACGGGGTCCTTCAGTTCCTCGGCGAGCAGGTCGTTGACGGCCCGGTGCCGTTCCACGCGGCTCATGCCGGCAAATGCCCCTGCGACAATCCGCACGCGGAAATGCGTTTCGCCGGTGCCGTCGAAATGCTCCTGATGGCCCGCATGCAGATGGCTCTCATTGATCACGGCGAGCCGCTCGGGCGAAAAAGCGTCCGTAAGCTTGCTTTCTATTGTCGATTGGATGGACAATCGTGTCTCCTCGTACCATATGGGGGGCATCCCCAAATTAACATTCGATTCAAGCGCTAGGTCGAATTTTGGCCAAAAGTCAATTCTTGTATCCCTGCGCTGAGCGGCCATACTTCCACACTGATTTGGTGACACGCAGTCCGATATGAAACCCTACTCGAAATATTTCGAGAAAATTCGCATCCGCCCCGATCCGAAGGCGGAGGCAAAGTCGCGCGCGCCCCGCTGCCAGTGGGACGGGTGCGACGAGGCCGGCCTGCACCGCGCTCCCGTGGGGCGCCATGCGGAAGGCCACTATTTCCGCTTCTGCGTCGACCATGCCCGGCAATACAACAAGGGCTACAACTATTTCTCGGGTCTGAGCGATTCCGAGGTCGCCCGTTACCAGAAGGAAGCGCTTACCGGCCATCGGCCGACCTGGAAGATCACCGGCAATGGGGAAGCGCGCGCCGCGGCGGATTTCTCGACCTACAGGTCGGGCCGTGCTGCCTATCACAACCGCATGGGTGATCCGTTCAACCTTTTCGGCGAGCAGCAGGCGGCACGGAAGCCGCGCGAGAAACGGTTGAAGCCGCTTGAGGCCAAGGCGCTGGAAACGCTGGGCCTGGGCGCACAAGCGACTGGCGAAGAGATCAAGTCGCGTTATAAGAATCTGGTGAAGCAACACCATCCCGATGCGAATGGTGGCGACCGGGGGTCCGAAGACCGGCTCAGAAGCGTGCTCGAGGCATACCGGCTGTTGAAACAGGCGGGTTTCTGTTAAGGCGAGCGTCTGGTAAGACGCGTCGAACCCAGTCTGATGAGACGCTCCGGAAAAAAGAACAGTTCAAGCGATGCGGGCGAGGGCCTGGCCGCTGGAGGCATGATGAACAAGATTGACCGCGATATCGCCAATTTGCCCGATACGACCGTTTCGGTGAAAGACACATTCGGCTTTGAGTCGGACATGGTCGTGCCGGCCTTTTCCGTGGCCGATTCCCACGTGCCCGACGTCGACCCCGATTATCTGTTCGACAAGCAGACGACGCTCGCCATCCTGGCCGGCTTCGCCCACAACCGCCGTGTGATGGTTTCCGGCTATCACGGCACCGGCAAGTCGACCCATATCGAGCAGGTCGCCGCGCGTCTCAACTGGCCTTGCGTGCGCATCAATCTCGACAGCCATGTCAGCCGTATCGACCTCGTCGGCAAGGACGCCATCGTCGTCAAGGAAGGCAAGCAGGTTACCGAGTTCAAGGACGGTATCCTGCCCTGGGCCTACCAGCACAATGTCGCGCTCGTTTTCGACGAATATGACGCCGGCCGCCCGGACGTGATGTTCGTCATCCAGCGTGTCCTGGAATCCTCCGGCCGTCTGACCCTGCTCGACCAGAGCCGCGTCGTCCGCCCGCATCCCGCGTTTCGCCTGTTCGCCACCGCCAACACGGTCGGCCTCGGCGACACGACGGGCCTCTATCACGGCACGCAGCAGATCAACCAGGCGCAGATGGACCGTTGGTCCATCGTCACCACGCTCAACTATCTGCCGCACGATGATGAAGTGGCCATTGTCCGGGCCAAGAACAAGCATTTCCAGGACGAGAAGGGCCACGAAGCCGTTTCGCGCATGGTCCGCGTCGCCGATTTGACGCGTTCGGCCTTCATGAATGGCGACCTGTCGACCGTCATGAGCCCACGTACGGTGATCATGTGGGCCGAAAACGCCGAAATCTTCGGCGATGTCGGCTTCGCCTTCCGTCTTACCTTCCTCAACAAGTGCGACGAGCTGGAGCGGGCCCTGGTCGCCGAGTTCTATCAGCGCGCCTTCGGTGAGGAACTGCCGGAAAGTGCGGCCAACGTCGCGCTGAGCTAGGAGGAGGAACGATGCGTTACCAGGGTGGATGTCATTGCGGCGCCGTACGCTACAGCGTCGATGTCGATCTTGAGAATCCGATCACCTGCAATTGCTCTTATTGCAGCAAGCGCGGCAGCATTCTCGCTTTTACGCCGCTGGAAGAATTCTCTCTGGAAAAGGGCGATGAGAGCCTGACGGAATATCGTTTTAACACCAACACGATTGAGCATCTCTTCTGTTCCAGATGCGGTATGGAATCCTTCGCGCGGGGCGCGATGCCGGATGGCACCAAGATGGCGGCGGTCAATGTGCGCTGCCTCGACGGTGTCGATCTGGACGCGCTCAAGCCGCAGGAATACGACGGTCGCGCGCGCTGACCCGGCCGAGAGAAGACAGCCCGTGAGCCAGACCAACCGCAAGCCCGGACAACCCGCCGAAGCGCCGCTCGATCCGTTCAAGCGCGCCACGACCGCCTGCATGCGCGCCGTCGCCGGCGATCACGAGCTTGAGGTTTCCTTTTCCAAGGACAAGCCGTCGCTCACGGGCAGTCGCGCCCGCCTTCCGGACCTGCCAAAGCGGGCCACGTCCGAAGCCCTCACCGTCACGCGCGGCATCGGCGATTCCATGGCGTTGCGCCGCGCCTGCCACGACGTCGACCTTCACCGCCGCCTCGCGCCGGAAGGCAACGAGGCGCGCGCCATCTACGACGCGGTCGAGCAGGCCCGTGTCGAGGCCATAGGGTCGCGCGCCATGCAGGGCATGGGCGATAACATCGCTGCCATGCTGCAGGACAAGTATGAACGCGCCAATCTGGCCGAAGTGACCGAGAAGGCCGATGCGCCGCTCGAGGAAGCCATAGCGCTTATGGTGCGCGAGAAGCTGACGGGTCGTCCCGCGCCCAGGAGTGGTGAAAAGCTCGTTTCGCTGTGGCGCGACTGGATCGAGGACAAGGCCGCCGCGGACATGGATGCGCTGGCCGGACAGATCGACGACCAGAACGGTTTCGCCCGTGCCGTGCGCGACCTGCTTTCCTCCATCGATCTCGGCGAGGATCTTGCCGAGGAGGAGCAGACCGAGGAGAGCGAGGAAGACAGCGACGCGCCGGAGGCTCAGGAACAGGCCGAGGAAAGCGAACAGGACGAGTCCGGCGGCGAGGAGAGTGAGGGTGAGGAGTCTTCTGGCGAGAGCGAGGACACCGAGACCGGCGAGAGCGAAGCCGGCGACACCACCGCCGACGATGTGTCCGAGGACGACGAGCTCGATTCGGAAACGCCGGGCGAGGCGCGCCGTCCCGACAGCCCGTTCGACCAGGCCGCCCGCGACATCGACTACAAGGTCTTCACCACCGAATTCGACGAGACGATCGGTGCCGAGGAGCTGTGCGACGAGGAAGAACTCGACCGCCTCCGCGCCTTTCTCGACAAGCAGCTCGCCAATCTTCAAGGGGTCGTCGGGCGTCTGGCGAACCGTCTGCAACGCCGCCTGATGGCGCAGCAGAACCGTTCCTGGGACTTCGATCTCGAGGAAGGCGTGCTGGACACGGCGCGGCTCGTGCGCCTCGTCATCGATCCCATGCAGCCGCTCTCCTTCAAGCAGGAGCGCGACACCAATTTCCGCGACACGGTGGTGACGCTGGTGCTCGACAATTCGGGCTCCATGCGCGGCCGGCCGATCACGGTCGCCGCCACCTGCGCCGACATTCTCGCCCGCACGCTGGAGCGCTGCGGCGTGCGCGTCGAGATCCTCGGCTTCACCACGCGTGCGTGGAAGGGCGGGCAGGCGCGCGAGAAATGGCTGAAGGAAGGCAAGCCCGCCAATCCCGGACGTCTCAACGACCTGCGCCACATCATCTACAAGAGCGCCGATGCGCCCTGGCGTCGTGCCCGCCGCAATCTCGGTCTGATGATGCGTGAGGGGCTTTTGAAGGAAAACATCGACGGCGAGGCGCTTCTTTGGGCGCACCAGCGCCTGATGGCCCGGCCCGAGCAGCGCAAGATCATGATGATGATCTCCGATGGCGCGCCGGTCGACGATTCCACCCTGTCTGTCAATCCCGGCAACTATCTGGAGCGGCATTTGCGCGGCGTCATCGACCTGATCGAGACCCGCTCACCGGTCGAACTTCTGGCCATCGGCATCGGCCATGACGTCACGCGCTACTACCGCCGCGCCGTCACCATCGTCGATGCGGAAGAGCTCGCCGGCGCCATGACCGAGCAGCTTGCCTCGCTCTTCGAGGAAGAGGGCGCGCGTCGCGGCGGCGGCGCGATGCGGCGTGCGGGCTGAGGGTGTCGCTCTGTCGGTTTTCGCCATTTGCGCGCTTTCGCGATGCACGGCCGCACCCGTCAATGCGATAACGCGCTTGTTCTCTTCCCTGTTCCCGCAATGCAAACCGGACAGCGCTTCGCTCCCCCGTTCGTTCCCGAACGTCGTGGGGCCGCACCTTCCGGCCGTCGATTCGATGCGTGGAGTTTATCGCTGGCTCGGGCGAGGTGTTCTCCTCGCATTCGCCTTCGTCTCCACGGCACACGCGCAGGAACCCGCCATTCCGACGGCGGTGAACGCCGTGCCGATCCGCCATTTCGCCGTCGGTTCCCACGAGACCCGTTTCGGCCCGTTGGAATTCGTCGGCGGCTTGTCGATGAGCTCTCCGGTCGATCATTTCGGCGCTTTCTCCTCGTTTCGCTTCACCTCGCCCGGAGCGGCGGTCATGGGCGTTTCCGACACCGGTTTCTGGTTCTTCGGAACGCTGATCCGCGATGCCGAAGGCAGACCCGCCGGCTTCGCCGATTTCAGTATGCAGCCCATGGTCGATGGCGATGGCAATTCGACCCGCGAAAAATGGACAACGGATGCCGAGGGCATCGCCGTCAAGGATGAACTGGCGACCGTCAGCTTCGAGCGCGTTCAGCGCATCGCCGAGTTCGAGATTGAACGCGACGCGATGGGCGCTGCCGTGCGCGATCTGGATTTTCTGGTGCCGCGCCGCGAATTGCGCAGCAATCGCGGCTTCGAGACCATCGCCTATGCGCCGCCGGGCGGACGGCTTGGCGGCGCGCGCGTCGTCGTTGCCGAGCGCAGCATCGATGAGGACGGCAATTGCTTTGCCGCCATTCTCGAAGGCCCGATGAAGGGAATCTTCAAGGTTGCGCGGTCGGAGGGGTTCGACATCACCGACGGCGCGTTCCTCCCCGACGGCGATCTGCTTTTGCTGGAACGCCGTTTCGCCTTCGCCAGTGGTGTGGCCATGCGCCTGCGTCGCATCGATGGCGCAACCGTTGCGCCGGGCAGCGTCGCCGATGGGCCGGTGCTTTTCACCGCCGGCATGGATTACCAGATCGACAACATGGAAGCGCTCGATGTCTGGCAGCGCGCCGACGGCGCAACCATGGTGTCGCTCATGTCCGACGACAACCACTCGCTCCTGCAACGCAATCTCTATCTGGAATTCCGGTTGCACGGCGATTGAGCGTCGATGTGCGCGCCTCTCAGCCGCCGCGTTTCGCGCGCGTCGCCGTTTCGTCGACCGCCAACCCATCTGCGCTCAGAACAACGCCAAACTGCACCTCGGCCTCCGCCGCCGTGTAATACCCCAGCGCCACGTCCCCGAGCACCTTTTCCGGCGCGCGTCGGAACGGATCGCCATAGCCGCCGCCACCCGGCGTCCCCACACAGACCCGGTCGCCTGCCTTGAGTGGAATGTCCTGCTCCTTTGAAAGATGCGGCGGCACGTGTGCCGCACCGTCGCGCCACACCGTCACCGTGTTCACCCCGCCGTCTTTCCCGCCGAGCACGCCTTGCGGGCCCGAGCGGCCGTGGTCCATCACGAAGGAGGCGCGGGCATCGCCGCGCAGAAGCTCCACCTCGTAGGAGAGGCCGAACCCGCCGCGCTGTTCGCCGGCCCCGCCCGAACCCTCGCGCAGAGCGTAGCGCCGGTAAAGCACCGGGAAGGCCTGCTCCATCACCTCCACCGGCGGCGATTTGGAGATACCGATGGTGGAGCAGCCATTGGTCAGACCGTCATGGTCGGCATTGCCGCCATAGCCGCCGCCGGAGATCTGGTACATCACGAAATCGCGGCCCCGCGCCGGGTCGTGCCCGCCAAGCGCGAAATTGCCGCTGGAACCCGCCGGTGCTGCAGTCACCTTCTCCGGCAGCGCCTTCACCATGGCCGCGAACACGGCCTCGGCGATGCGCTGCGAGACCTCGGCGGCGCAGCCTGAAACCGGGCGCGGATAGCGCGCATCGAGAAACGTGCCTTCCGGCCGGTGGATGATCAGCGGCTCGAATGCGCCCGCGCTCAGCGGCACTTCGGGGAAGATATGGCGCATCGCCAGATAGACGGAGGAAAGCGTTGTGGCGAGCACGCTGTTCATCGGTCCCATGCAGGGCGGGCTCGATCCTTCGAAATCGAAGGTCAGCGTGTCGCCCTTCTTTTCGATGGCGAGCGCGATGGTCAGCGGTGCGTCCACCACGCCGTCGGAATCCACGAAGGCCTCGCCGCGATAGACCCCGTCGGGGATCGGCGCGATCAGCGCGCGCATCTGTGTCGCCGCGCGCCGGCGCAATTCGGCGATGGCCTGGCGCACCGTCTCGTCGCCATAGCGGTCGAGCACCTGCGCCAGCCGCTCGGCGCCCACTTCCAACGCCGCGCCCTGCGCGCGGATATCGCCGATACGCTGGTCCGCAACGCGGATGTTGGAGCAGATGATCGCGTAGATTTCCGGGTCCAGTTCGCCTTTCTTGAAAAGCTTCACCGGCGGCAGGCGCAGCCCTTCCTGTTCCACCGCCGTGGCGGAGGCGGAGAATCCGCCCGGAACCGCGCCGCCGATATCGGGCCAATGGCCGGTGTTGGAGAGCCAGCAGAAGATTTTCCCGTCGCGCCAAACCGGCATGGCAAAACGCACATCCATGAGATGCGTGCCGCCGAGATACGGGTCGTTGACGATGTAGATGTCGCCGGGTTCGGGCGCTGCGGTGTCCCCGCTGGCGATGCGTTCGATGAGTGTGCGCGTCGAATACTGCATCACGCCGACAAAGACCGGCAGCCCGGCAGAGCCTTGCGCGATCAGCGCGCCGTCCTCGGCGGCATAAATGCCGTCCGAACGGTCGTTGGCCTCGGCGATGACGGGCGAGAAGGCGGCGCGTGAGAAAGTCAGGTCCATCTCGTCGCAGACCTGCTGGAGTGCCGCCTGGATAACGGAAAGCGTGATGGCGTCGAGGGTGAGGGTGTCGGTCATCGGCGCGTTCCCACCGTGATGATGATGTTTCCGTCGGCATCCGACATCGCGCGATCGCCGGGCTCGATCACCGTCGTGGTGTCGAGCTGTTCCAGAATCGCGGGACCTTCGATCTCCGCATCGAGCGGCAGCTTTTCGCGGGCATAAACCGGCGTGTCATGCCAGCTTCCCGAAAACCACACCCGCCGCGTTTCACTCAGCGCTTCGGCAAGCCTCGCCACGCGCCCGGCCGGGTCGATCAGGCTGGCGAGATCGATGTCCGCCCGCACACCGATCACCGAAGTGTTGAGATTGACGAGATTGGCGCGGATTTCCGGCAGCCGCACCTTGAAGCGTTTGTAATAGGCATCCTCGAAAAGCGCCTGCAGCGTGTCGCGGTCGATGTCGGGGCCGGGCAGGGGCACATTGATGAGATGCGTCTGGCCGACAAACTGCATGTCCGCCGTGTGCACGCATTCGATGCGCTCCGGCTGCACGGTCTCCTCGGCGATCAGCGTCTCGCCCTCGGCGCGCTGTTCTTGGAGAACGCTTTTGACGAGCGCCACATCCAGGCTCGCAACGGGCCGGTTCACCGTGCGCACGAAATCGTGCCGCAGGTCCGCCACGACGCAGCCGAGTGCGTTGGTGATGCCCGGCCGCGCCGGCACCATCACGCGCGGAATGCCCAGTTCCCGGGCCAGGGCTGCCGCGTGCAGCGGTCCCGCGCCGCCGAAAGCGAACAGCGCGAAATCGCGCGGGTCGTGCCCCTTGCCCATGCGGATGGCGCCCGCCATTTTTATGTTGGCGATCTTCAGCACCGCCCCGGCGGCCTCCACGCCCGAAAGGCCGAGATGGCTTCCCAGCCTGTTCTCGAAAATCGCGTCGACATCGGCAACCGAGACCGGATTGTCCACAGAGAGCAGTTTCTTGGGGTTCAGCCGGCCGAGCAGAAGATTGGCGTCGGAAATGGTGGGCGCTGCGCCGCCGCGGCCATAGCAGATCGGCCCGGGCGTGGCGCCCGCGCTCTGCGGCCCCACTTCCAGCAGCCCCGCATCGTTGACGCGGGCAATCGAGCCGCCGCCGGCGCCCACCGTGTGCACATCCACCATCGGCACATGGATCGGCATGGCATATTCAACCTCGATCTCGTTGGAGACCGCCGGACGCGCGCCGCGCACCAGCGCCACGTCGGTGGATGTGCCGCCCATGTCATAGGTGATGAGGTTGTCGACACCGGCCCGTCGTGCCGTGAAGGCAGCCGCCATGACGCCCGAAGCCGGGCCCGACATCACCGTCTTGGCCGCTTCGCGTGCCACATGGGCGGCGGAGATCATGCCGCCATTGCCGTTCATCACCAGAAAGTCGCGGGCATAGCCGAGCCCTCTGAGCTCGTTCGATAGCCGGGCGACATAGCGCTCCAGAATCGGCTGCACCGATGCGTTGACGGTGGCGGTCACGCCGCGTTCGAACTCACGCGCTTCCGACAACAGAGCGTGTCCAGTGGTGATGTAATTGTTGGGCCAGGACTCGGCGGCGATTTCGGCCGCGCGCTTCTCATGCGCCGGGTTCGCATAGGCATGCAGAAAGTGTATCACCAGTGACACACAGCCCGCGTCGAGCAGCGCCTCGACCGCCGCGCGCACGCCGTCCTCGTCGAGCGCGGTAAGCACATCGCCCGATGCGTCCATGCGCTCGCTGACCTCCAGCCGCAAATCGCGCGGCACCAGGGGTTCGAACGTGCCCGTCATGCCATAGGCCTGCGGCCGCGTGCGGCGCCCGAGCTCGATGATATCGCGAAAACCGGCCGTCGTGATCATGCCGGTTCTGGCAAGCTGCCGCTCCAAAACGGCATTGGTCGTCGTGGTCGTGCCATGCACGATCAAGCCGATCTCGGAGGCTGGCACGCCCGTCTCCTGAATGGCGTTGACGACGCCGAAGGCCTGGTTCTCGATCGTGGTCGGGGTCTTGGCGACACGCACTCGAGGCCCCATATCGGAGCCGGAGCGTGTGTCGATCAGGATCAGATCGGTGAAGGTGCCGCCCACATCGATGCCGGCGACAACGGAACCCGAATTGATGCCTTTTTTCTCATTCATTGGGAAAATCCGGAATGCGAAACCTTTTTTGACCCGACGATATGAAATAGGTGTCGAACGCTGGAAACTTGACGTCAAATTCATTTGTATACTAATAATCTCGGCAGGCAAGAGCAGCCATCGATGCCGTGATTTGAGTTTGCAACCGCAACCGAAACAGGCATACAGACTTCCGACCGAACGAGGAAAGTATCCATGGACAGCGCTGCGCTCCGCGAGGCCGAAGCCGAAAAGACCACCGAATTCCCGATTCCCGCCGGCTGTTTTGCCGAGCGTGTGACGTCGGTGAAGCATTATACGGACAATCTGTTCGCCTTTCGCATCACGCGTCCGCAGAGCTTCCGTTTCCGCTCCGGCGAGTTCGTCATGATCGGTCTTCCCAATGCGGAGAAGCCTGTTTTCCGTGCCTATTCCATCGCCAGCCCGAGCTGGGACGAGGAAGTGGAATTCTTCTCCATCAAGGTGCCGGACGGTCCGCTGACCCAGCATCTGCAGAAGATCCAGCCCGGCGACACGGTGTTGATGCGGCAGAAATCCACCGGCACGCTCGTCAACGATGCGCTGACGCCTGCGAAGAACCTCTACATGATCTCCACCGGCACGGGTATCGCGCCATTCGCGAGCCTGATCCGCGATCCGGAGACCTATGAGAAGTTCGACAATATCATCCTCACCCACACCTGCCGCGACGTGGCCGAGCTCGATTACGGCAAGGAACTGGTGACTGCTCTCAAGGACGATCCGCTGATCGGCGAGCTTGTCGAGGGGCGCCTGACCCATTTCACCTCGACCACGCGCGAGACCTCGCCCGTCATGGGGCGCATCACGACGCTGATCGAGAATGGCGAGCTGTTCAAGGCGCTCGGCACCGAGCCCCTCGATCGCGAGCAGGACCGCGTGATGATCTGCGGCTCCATGGCCATGCTCAAGGACGTCAAGGCGTTGGTCGAGAAGGCCGGTCTCAAGGAAGGCTCCAATGCCGAGCCGGCCGACTTCGTCGTCGAACGCGCCTTTGTTGGATAAGTATGCGTTTGCGCACCCGGTTCGTGGGAACCGGGGACGCGCAGCACGACTGACATCCTCCTCCCCGTAAGCGGGAAGAAGGGTCATGTGCACTGGTCCGGTTTCACAACCTCGCACTGTTCCAGCCGTATGTTTCACGCGCGGACCCGTTGAATAAACCGTCCGGGTCGCACAGGCGGCATTTCTTCATGCCGCCGGCAAACAAACCTTCGGTCCCCGCCTGTTACCTCTTGACCTCGCGCGCCAGGCATGTCAAAAGCCGATCCAATATATCGATAAATCCGGATATTTAGATAATGAGAAAACCCGAAGCCATCGAAGCGCTTTCCGCTCTCGGGCAGGAAACCCGGCTCGACGTGTTTCGCCTTCTGGTGAAGGCCGGGCCGGGCGGTTTGCCGGCCGGTGAGGTCGCGGCGAGGCTGGATGTGGTGCAGAACACCGCATCCGCCCACCTCAAAGTGCTGACGCAATCGGGCATGATCCGAGCGGAGAGGCAAGGGCGCGTCATTCGCTACCACGCGGACATGACCGGTTTCCGCGATCTCCTTTCCTTCTTGATGGAGGACTGCTGCAACGGAAATCCCGACCTTTGCCGCCCCGCCATCGAGGCGGCCACTTGTCATTGCTAGGAGGCAAGACCATGCGCGATCGGCCTTTCAATGCGCTTTTCCTGTGCACCGGCAATTCGGCCCGCTCCATCCTTGCCGAAGCGATCCTGAACCGCGTCGGCGCGGGCCGCTTCATGGCCTATTCGGCAGGCTCCCGGCCCAGGGGTGCGGTGCACCCTTACGCGGTGGAACTGCTCGAACACATGAATCACGATGTCGCTTTCGCGCGCTCGAAGGATTGGGCCGAGTTCGCGACGCCCGAAGCGCCGAAGCTGGATTTCGTCTTCACGTTATGCGACAGCGCGGCTCAGGAAGCTTGCCCCGTTTGGCCCGGTCAGCCGATGACGGCCCATTGGGGCCTGCCCGACCCGGCTGCGGTCTCCGGTACCGAGGCCGAAAAACACCTCGCTTTCGCAGACACATACCGCATGCTCAACAACCGCATTTCCATTTTCACGGCGCTGCCGTTCGCTTCGCTCGACCGGCTTTCCCTTCAGCGGCGTCTCGACAATATCGGCCGCACGCCGGCGCATTCCCAATAGGAACCGTTTGATGACCGAGCATATTCTGCACCGATCCGACGCCCCGGCGGGCGGCATCGGCTTCTTCGAAAAATACCTCTCCATATGGGTGGCGCTTTGCATCGTCGCCGGCATTGCCCTCGGCAATCTGATGCCGGGCCTGTTCGGCTTTCTCGCCTCGCTCGAATACGCCTCGGTCAATCTGGTCGTCGCCGTTCTCATCTGGGCCATGGTTTTCCCGATGATGGTCAATGTCGACTTTGCCAGCCTCAGCCATATCGGCGACCGGCCCAAGGGCCTCGTGCTGACGCTTGCCGTCAACTGGTTCGTCAAGCCCTTCACCATGGCAGCCCTCGGCGTTCTGTTTTTCGAATATGTCTTCGCCCCGTGGATCGCGCCCGCCGATGCGCAGCAATACATTGCCGGCCTGATCCTGCTCGGTGCCGCGCCGTGCACGGCCATGGTTTTCGTGTGGAGCCAGCTTACCCGGGGTGACGCCACCTACACGCTCGTGCAGGTCTCGCTCAACGATGTGGTGATGATCTTCGCCTTCGCGCCCATCGTTGCCCTGCTGCTCGGCGTCACCGACATCGCCGTGCCGTGGGAAACGCTTCTTCTGGCGACCGGACTTTACGTGGTCATTCCGCTCGTTGCCGGCGCCTTGACCCGAAAATGGCTCACCGGCCGCGCCTCCGGCGCCGAGGCCGAAAAGGCGGTCTCGGACTTCACCGCGTCGCTGAAACCTGTCTCCGTAATCGGCCTACTGGTCACGGTCGTGCTGCTCTTCGGATTCCAGGGCCATGTCATCGTCGCAAGGCCCATCCTGATCGTGCTGATCGCCGTGCCGCTTCTGATCCAGTCCTACGGCATCTTCTTCCTGACCTATTTCGCCGCCCGTATCTGGAAGGTGCCGTTCAATGTCGCCGCGCCCTGCGCCCTCATCGGAACGTCGAACTTCTTCGAACTCGCGGTGGCCGTCGCCATCAGCCTGTTCGGCTTGAACTCCGGCGCCGCCCTTGCCACGGTGGTCGGCGTTCTGGTCGAGGTGCCGGTGATGCTGTCGCTGGTCGCCTTCGCCAACCGCACCCGGGACTGGTTCCCCAAGAGCTGAACGAGAGACAAATGACCGCCACCATCTACCACAACCCAAAATGCGGCACCTCGCGCAACGTGCTGGCCATGCTCCGGGAGGCCGGCGAGGAGCCGCAGGTGATCGAATATCTCAAGACGCCGCCCGGCCGTGAAACCCTGGTGTCGCTGATTGCCGCCATGGGTGTGTCGCCGCGCGCGATCCTGCGCCAGAAGGGCACACCCTATGACGAACTCGGTCTTGGCGAAGACAAATGGAGCGACGACGAACTGATCGACTTCATGGTCGAGCACCCGATCCTGATGAACCGCCCCATCGTCCAAACCCCGCTTGGGACGAAGCTCTGCCGCCCTTCCGAGACTGTGCTGGAACTTCTGCCGGAAGACGCGGTGAAAGCCTTCACGAAGGAAGACGGCGAGGTGGTGAAGTAGATCCGATGCGCCGCGACACCTTCGCGCATTGACTTGGCCATGGGTGCGGGCGAGGGTGCCGGCCCGTGAGCCCGGATCGTCAAACACCGCCGCCGGCCATTCCCGCGCGGATCTGGAAGATCGCCGCCGTCACCGGCGCTGGCGCGTTCATGGCGATGCTGGATTCCACCGTCGTCAATCTCGCGCTGGAGACCATCCGCGAGGATTTCTCCACAACTCTGCCCCTAATCCAGTGGATCGCCACCGGCTATCTGATCGCATTGGCGATTTCGCTGCCGGCCGCGGCCTGGCTTGGAAACCGTTTCGGTTACGGCCGCCTGTGGGCGCTCAGCCTTGCCGGCTTTGCCGCGGCATCGGTGCTCTGCGCCATCGCGCCCGGTCCGTGGTCGCTGATCGCGGCCCGCTTTCTTCAGGGGCTGGCCGGCGGTCTCATGGTGCCGGCGGGACAGGCCGTCATCGGCGCGACAGCCGGCCCCAAGCAGCTTGGCCGTATCATGGGCGCGCTCGGGCTCGTCGTCGCGCTCGGCCCGGCCATTGGTCCGGCCATTGGCGGTCTGCTGCTCGATCACGCCTCATGGCGCTGGCTTTTCTGGATCAACGTTCCTGTCGGCGTGGCTGCCCTTCTCTTTGCCAGAGGCCTGGTTCCGCCCGGCGAACGCGACGAGACGCGCCGTCTCGATCTTGCGGGCTTGGTTCTGCTTGGCGCGGGATTGCCACTGTTTCTCTATGGCGCGACCGAGATCGGTGCCCAGGGCCTGACACGCATCGATCTGGTTTGCGTCGTCGTCGGCCTTTTGCTCGTCGCGAGGTTCGCCGTCAATGCCATGCGCGCGCGGCCACCGCTGATCGACCTCGCGCTTCTTCGTCGGCCCGTCTTCACCGCGGCCACGCTCACCACCGGTCTGACCGGCGCAAACATGTATGGCGGGCTTTTGCTTCTTCCGCTCTATCTCCAGGTGATCGCCGGCCGCGATACGGTGGAAACCGGCTTCCTGCTCCTGGCCATGGGGCTCGGCAGCGCTCTCGCGCTTCCGGTCGGTGGCACGTTGACGGATCGGTTCGGCGCCGGCCGGGTCACGCTCGCCGGCGGGGTCGCGCTTCTTGTCAGCACGCTGCCGTTTCTCCTGCCCACGCCTTTGCCTGCCGCGTGGCTCGCGCCGCTTCTCGTGCTCAGAGGCATTGGCATGGCGCTGGGGCAGATGCCGGCCATGACGGCGGCTTATGCCTCCGCCCGCAAGGAGGAGATGGGCGACGCGACAACGCTGGTCAACATCGTCCAGCGTGTTGGCGGCGCGGTTGGAGCGGTGGCGGTCGTCGTGCTTCTGGCTCATGCCGGCGGCGCCGCGGGTTATTTCAACGCGTTTCTCACCCTGTCGATCGTCTCTGCCCTGACCGTGCTTCTGGGAATGGTGATGATGCGTCTGACGGCGCGCGAGCGGCGCGAGGCGGCGGCTGGTTGAGCTTTCGAAGTTGGCGGAAATTGCCATACCGTGCTGTACATTTGTGTCCGACGCGCGTAGTAGGGCGCAAAAGCGTTGGCGAAATGGCCACGCTGCGCGCTCGCCAGACGATCTGCCCCAGACGATCTCTTAAAGCGCGCTCATTTCCGAAAGAAGATGAATGACCGAGTTCGAAGGCATTGTGCCGGCGCTTGGCCGGGCGTTGGACAAACGCGGCTATACCGAATTGACCCAGGTGCAGAAGGCTGTGCTGGAGTTGGAGCCCGCCGGCGCCGATGCGCTCGTTTCGGCACAGACCGGCTCCGGCAAGACCGTCGCCTTCGGCATCGCGCTGGCGCCGAGCCTGCTTGATGGCGAGGAACGCTTCGACCGTGCCGCCGCCCCGCTCGGTCTTGCCGTTGCGCCGACGCGCGAACTCGCGCTCCAGGTCAAGCGTGAGCTGGAATGGCTCTATGCCGAGACCGGTGCCGTCATCGCTTCCTGCGTCGGCGGCATGGACATTCGCACCGAGCGCCGTGCACTCGAGCGCGGTGCGCACATCGTCGTCGGCACGCCCGGGCGCCTGTGCGATCACATCCGCCGCAACGCGCTCGATATGTCGGATCTGCGCGCCGTGGTGCTGGACGAGGCCGACGAGATGCTCGATCTCGGTTTTCGCGAGGATCTGGAGTTCATTCTCGACGCGGCACCGGCTGAGCGCCGCACCCTCATGTTCTCGGCAACGGTTTCGCGCACCATCGCCAATCTGGCGAAGAACTATCAGCGTGATGCGGTCCGCATCACCACCGCCGCCGAGCAGAAGCAGCATGGCGATATCGACTATCGCGGCTTCCTCGCCATCCCCCAGGAGCGCGAAAACGCCATCATCAACGTGCTGCGCTACTATGAGGCGCGCAATGCGCTGGTGTTCTGCAACACGCGCGCCACCGTCAACCACATGACGGCCCGGTTCAACAATCGCGGCTTCTCGGTCGTCGCCCTGTCGGGTGAACTCAGCCAGAGCGAGCGCACCCATGCGCTTCAGGCCATGCGCGACGGGCGCGCCCGCGTCTGCGTGGCGACGGATGTTGCCGCCCGGGGCATCGACCTGCCCAATCTGGAGCTTGTGGTGCATGCCGACCTGCCCACCAACACCGAAACGCTTCTGCACCGCTCCGGCCGCACCGGCCGAGCGGGGCGAAAGGGCGTCAGCGCGCTCATCGTTGCGCCCAATGGCCGCCGCCGCGCCGAGCGCCTTCTGCGCGACGCCAAGGTGCGCCTCGAATGGGGCAGCCCGCCATCGGCCGAGGACGTTCTGCGCCGCGACGACGAGCGCCTCATGGCGGATCCGAACCTCGAAGAACCGATTCAGGAAAACGAGACCGATTTCGTCGAGGCCCTGCTTGCCAAACACGGTGCGGAGCAGGTGGCGGCGGCTTTCGTGCGCCTACATCGCGGCAAGCTTTCCGCGCCCGAGGATGTGACCGAAATCACCGTCCACGATGCCGACGGCATGCGCGAGGAGCGCAAACCGCGTCGCGAGGATTTCGACGAAAGCGTCTGGTTCTCGCTGTCCGTCGGGCGCAAGCAGAATGCCGAGCCGCGCTGGCTCATCCCGCTTCTGTGCCGCGCCGGCGAGCTCACCAAGCGCGAGATCGGCGCGATCAAGATGCAGCAGGACGAAACCTTCGTTCAGCTCGATGCGGCCAGTGTGGACCGTTTTCTTGCGGCCATCGGTCCGCAGGCGGTTCTGGAGCGCAGCATCCGTGTGGTGCAGCTCGACGGTGTGCCGGAGTTTGCGCCGCGCAACGGCCCCAAACCCTTTGGCGGCAAGCGCCGTCCCGCCGGCAAGCCGCATCGCAAGGGCGGCGAGTGGCGCGAAGACGCCAAGCCCCGGGCCAGGAAGGACGGCAAACCGGGCAAGCCGAAATTCGGCAAACCCGCCGGCGGCAGGAAAAAACCCCGTAAGAAGCCGGACTGACGGAGGTTCCTTCGCAGCATCAAGAATGTTGCGTCGCAGCAAGAAATAGGGTTAAACACCGCGCATCCGCTTTGGACCCGGTGAAATTCCGGGTGGCTCTGCCGGCCGCTGATCCGCCGGCGCAACCTCGATCGTTTCTGTCTTTCCCGACCGCAGGTGTCTGTCGGCGGTTGGGAGGTCATGTCTCCTGAAGGTTCCATGTTCTCGCTTTCCCATTACCGTGACGAATGGTTCGGCAATGTCCGGGCCGATCTTCTTTCCGGGCTGGTCGTCGCTCTGGCGCTCATCCCCGAAGCCATCGCTTTCTCGATCATTGCCGGTGTCGACCCCAAGGTCGGGCTTTACGCCTCCTTCTCCATCGCCGTCATCACCGCAATAGCCGGCGGTCGCCCGGGCATGATCTCGGCCGCCACTGCCGCGACCGCCGTGCTTATGGTCACGCTCGTCAAGGAGCACGGCCTGCAATATCTGCTCGCCGCCACGGTGCTTGCAGGCCTCCTGCAGATCGGCGCCGGGCTCCTGAAGCTCGGCCATCTGATGCGCTTCGTGTCGCGGTCGGTCATGACCGGCTTCGTCAATGCGCTGGCCATTCTCATCTTCATGGCACAACTGCCCGAACTGATCGGCGTGCCCAACCTCACCTATGTGATGGTCGCTGCCGGGCTCGCCATCATCTATCTGTTCCCGCGTCTGACCAAGTCCGTGCCGTCGCCGCTCGTCTGCATTATCGTTTTGACCACGGTGTCCATCGCCTTCGGACTCGACGTGCGCACGGTGGGTGACATGGGCGAGTTGCCGTCGACCTTCCCGGTCTTCCTGTTGCCCGACATTCCGCTCAATCTGGAAACGCTGCAGATCATTCTGCCTTATTCGGCGGCGGTGGCGGCTGTTGGCCTTCTGGAATCGCTGATGACCGCCTCGCTGGTGGATGAGCTCACCGATACGTCGAGCGACAAGAACCAGGAGTGCATCGGCCAGGGCCTCGCCAACACGGCCACGGGCTTTATCGGCGGCATGGCGGGCTGCGCCCTGATCGGCCAGTCGATGATCAATGTGAAATCCGGCGGGCGCGGGCGCCTGTCCTGCTTCGCGGCCGGCGTGTTCCTACTGTTCATGATCGTGATCCTCGGCGATTGGGTGCGCCAGATCCCGATGCCCGCGCTTGTCGCCATCATGATCATGGTCTCCATCGGCACATTCTCATGGTCGTCGATCAAGAGTCTGCGCGAGCATCCGCTGTCGTCTTCCGTGGTCATGCTGGCCACGGTCGTCTGCGTTGTCGCCACGCACAATCTCGCCATCGGCGTGCTGGTTGGCGTGCTGCTGTCCGGCATCTTCTTCGCCGGCAAGATCGCGCAGATCTTCCGGGTTACATCGACCCTGTCTGCGGATGGGCGTGAGCGCACCTATCGCGTCGAGGGCCAACTCTTTTTCGCGTCGGTCGAGGACTTCAACGCCGCCTTCGATTTCAAGGAAGCGCTGGACAAGGTCGTCATCGACGTTTCCCGTGCTCATATCTGGGACATTTCCAGTGTTGGCGCGCTCGACATGATCGTGCTCAAATTCCGCCGCGACGGTGCCGAGGTGGAGATCGTCGGGATGAACGAGGCCAGCGAAACCATCGTCGACAAGCTTGGCATTCACGACAAGCCGGGTGCACTCGAAAAGCTGATGGGCCACTAGATCGCCCTGCGTCCTTTCAGACGCACAAAGGACGATCCGAATCATTGATAGAGCATCGGTATGACCGAAAACCGGATTCCGCTTTTCGGCCCGATGCTGGAGGAAGGGACAATGTCAAAGATTACCGCATTCATCGACGGTTCCATCTATTCGCAAAGCGTATGCGAGCACGCGGCGTGGATCGCCGGCAGGCTCGAATCTTCCGTCGAACTACTCCATGTGCTCGGCCGCCGCGAGACGGGCAGCGCTCCGTCGGATCTGTCGGGCAAGATCGCGCTCGGTGCGCGCTCCTCGCTCCTGAAGGAACTCTCCGAGCTCGACGAGCGGCGCGCGCGCCTGGCCATGAAGCGTGGCCGCGCGATCCTCGAAGATGCCGAAGCGGCGGTGCGCACCGCCGGCATCGAGGCGGTCTCGGGCCGTCTGCGCCATGGTGACGTGGTCGAGACGGTCGCCGAGGTGGAGGTCGATTCCGATCTTCTGGTGATCGGCAAGCGCGGCGAGGCAGCCGATTTCGCCAAATTGCATCTGGGGTCCAATCTGGAGCGCGTCGTGCGGTCGAGCCACAAGCCGGTCTTCGTTGCCGCCCGCGCCTTCACGCCCATCGAAAAGGTGCTGGTCGCCTATGATGGCGGCGCCAGCAGCATGAAAGCGGTCGACGCCATGTCCCGTTCGCCGCTCTTTGCGGGTCTCACCGTCAAGCTGCTCACGGTCGGGGCCGACAACTCCGAGGCGCGCAATCGCCTCGCCGATGCCGAGGCGGTCCTGCGTGGCGGCGGTATCGAGGCACAGGGTGAAGTCGTGCCGGGCCAGCCCGAAACGGTCATTTCCGAGCGTGTCGAGAGCGAGAAGTTCGACCTTCTGGTGATGGGGGCCTACGGCCATTCGCGCATCCGCAGCCTCATCATCGGCTCGACGACCGAAGCCATGCTGCGATCCTGCAAGATTCCGGTCATGCTGTTCCGTTAATCCTGCGCGCGGGTGCTGTGGCTCTTTTCAGCCGCGCACCCGTCATGCCATGAATGGCGGAACATCATCGCAAGGAGAGGGCGCGAGCCATGGCCGAAACCTTCGTCATCGCCCAGGGCGGCGGTCCCACCGCCGTCATCAACCAGACCGTCGTTGGTGCGACGCTGGAAGCGATGAAGCGCTATCCCGGATGCCGCGTGCTCGGCGCGTTGCACGGCGTGCGCGGCATCCGTGACGGCCGCTTCGTCGCCCTGTCCGATCTGTCCGAGACCGAGCTCCGGCGCATCGCCGCCACGCCCGGTGCGGCGCTGGGCTCCACGCGCGACAAGCCCGACGCGGCCTATTGCGAAGAGATCATGAAGGGGTTGAAGGAAGTGGGCGCCGATGCCTTCGTCAACATCGGCGGCAACGACACGTCCGGCACCCAGGCCATTCTGCGCGATGCGTCGGGCGGCGGCATGACCTTCATGCACGCGCCCAAGACCATCGACAACGATCTGATGGAGAACGATCACACGCCGGGCTTCATCTCCGCCGGTGAAATGGTGGCCGGTGCGTTTTTGAGCGTCGAGCTGGATTTCCGCGCATTGCCGGGTGTCTATGTGGGCATCGTCATGGGCCGCCATGCGGGGTTTCTCACCGCGGCCGCGGCCGCCTGGGCGCTCGATGAGGAGAGCGGCCCGCATCTCGTTTACGTGCCCGAGCGCGCCTTCGAGCGAACCCGTTTCGTCGCGGACGTCGAGGCCACGGTCGCGCGCCACGGGCGCTGTATCGTCGCCATGTCGGAGGGCGTGTCCGACGCCGAGGGGCGCTCGCTGGTCGAAACGCTGGTGCCCGCCGAGATGCAGGAGCGCGACGCCCACGGCAACATCAAGCTGTCCGGCAGCGATCTCGGCCAGGCCATCGAGCGCATTCTTGCCGAGGACATGGCCGGTCAGCGTGCGCGCGTCGACACGTTCGGCTATCTGCCGCGCGGCAACATCGCCACGATCAGCGAGACCGATGCGCGCGAGGCTTTCGAGGCTGGCGCATTCGCCGTCGGTTCGGTGGAGAAGGGCGACGGCTCCGTGGCGCTCCAGTTCGATGGCGGCAAGACCGTCTGCCGCCTGGTCGATCTCGACGCCGTCGCCGGCAAGACGCGGCACATGCCCGAAACCTATCTGAAGCCGGATGAAAACCGCCTGTCCGACGAGGGTCTTGCCTATCTGCAACGGCTCCTGCCACGCCGCTACGATCCCGCGAAGCCGTTCGTCTGACATGCGCGTCGAGGCGGAGCCTTTTTGTCGCCGCCTGTCGTTTCGGTGCGTTTGCAAACGTCCTGTGGCCGTATCGATGTGAATTCCAGGGAGACAACCATGATCGTCATCGCCGGCCATATGGCCGTGCCGCCCGAAGAGCGGCGTGCCCATGTCGCCGCTCATGCGGACATGATCCGCCGCGCGCGCAACCATCCCGGCTGCGTCGATTTCGCCATCTGCGAAGACGCGCTCGATCCGGCCCGGGTGAACCTGTTCGAACTGTGGGAAAACGATGCGGCGCTCGACGCCTGGCGCCGCGTCGCGAACCCGCCCGCGAGCGATGCTCCGCTATCCGCCGTAACGGTGCGGAAACACCATGTCAGCCACTCGGGGCCTCCGTTCTGAAATCCCGAAAGCGCGGACGGCTTGTCGGCGCTTTCTCAAAGCGGCAGCGCCGTCGGAGTTATTCTCGAACGAACGTGCCATCCTTCAATTGATCGAAATACTCCACGCGCACCTCTCTGGCCAGCGCGCCGTCGACCGTGAACGCGACCGACGAGATGGAGCCCGCCGTGGCATTTTCGTTGCGCGGGCGGAAAACGAACTCGTCGCCCGTCCAGTGTTGCAGCGGGAAGGTGCTGGGCGTGCCTTCCACCTTCATCACCAGTCCGCTATCGGCTTCCTCGACAATGAGCTTGCCGAAGTAATCATTGGCGAAGGTTCCGGTGTAGTCGGCGAGTTCGCGTGCGGGTTTCGCGTCGGCCGGAGCTTCCTGACCCGTATACTTGCCGAAAGGCTCCAGGATCGGCGCCAGGATGACCGGATACAATGCCAGCCAGTCGCGCTGCACCTCGCCATACTGCACCAGGTCCATGAAGCTCATGGCGATGCCCTCGACCAGGCCGATGGGCTGTGCGTTGGTCAGGATCACGATGCCGATATCGGCCGAGGGGAGCATGGTGAAATTGGTCGCCGCACCCAGCGCAAACGCACCCGAATGGCTGATCATCACGCGGCCCGCCGGTGAAACGTTAACCCCGAAGCCGTAGCCGTAAAAGCTGGCGCGCGCGGCGGGTGTTGCGGGCGCGCCCGAAACGATCTGTGGACTGAGTGCCGGCAGAAGTGCCTCCGCGTCGACAATGTTGCGCCCGTCATAGTCGCCATTGCCAAGCACCATGCGCAGCCATTTCGCCATGTCGTTCACGCTGGCGCTTACACCGCCGGCCGGCGCTTGGGCGTCGGGATCGCGCTGATAGAGTGCGGCCCATTCACCGCTCTTGCGTATGTGGCCATGGGCGCGGTTGTCGCGCGCCAGGAAATCCTTCAGCCGGGAGGAGGTGTTCTCCATGCCCAGCGGCGTGTAGATCGCCTGTTCGCTGAGCGTCGCCCAGTCCTTGCCGGCAACGCCCGCCACGGCTTCTGCTGCGGCCGTCAGGCCGAAATTCGTATAGGCGTACTGGAGCCGGAATGCGCCCACTTTCAGGTGTCGAAGCTGCTCGAGGATGACTTGACGCGGGAAGCCCAGATCTTCCAGATCGTCGCCGGCATGGTCGGGCAGGCCGGAGCGGTGCGCGTAGAGATCGCCAATCGTCAGCAGCGCCGTGCTGTCGGGGTTGGAGAGCTTGAACCAGGGCAGGATATCGGCCATCGGCGTATCCCAGTCGACCATGCCTTCGCCCACCTTTCGCGCCACCACGGTCGCGCCCACGGATTTGGAAAGCGACGCGAGCTGGAACGCGGTGTCGGTGTCGACCTTCGCGTCCTGGCCGGCCTTGCGCACGCCGTAGCCTTTGGCAAACAGAACCGCGTCTTTGCGCACCACGGCCACGGCAAGGCCCGGTACGCCGGTGTCCTTTATCGCCTTCTCGATCATCGCGTCGAGCGCATCGACCGCTTTCTCGATCTGGCCTTCGGGAATGGTCACGCCTGCTGTCTGCGGCGGCGGAAGGTCATCGGCCTGTGCGGTTCCCGGAGTGACGATGAGCGTCAGGGCCGCCGCGGCGGCGAGGATGCGGTGCGTCATGACTTGATCTTCCTTCTCGACGGTCGAGGCCTATCCCGTTCTGCCGGCTAGTCTTTAACGAAAGACTTACCGCCCGTCCTGATCGGCTGGAGCAGTTCCAGCAAAAGTGGGAACCGGTTTTGCATCCGGAATTGCTTAAAAACGAAGAGGTGGGGCATTGGAGGTGATCCCGTTTTTACCGGAAATGCTCTAGACGAAGAGATGTTTTTCCTTCTCCACCAATTCGCCGATGAAGGCCGCCGCCACCTGTATGCGTCGCGTCGGACGCATTGATTCGTGATACACTGTCCAGTAGCTGCGGCGGATCGGAGCGGCCCAGGCAATCGGCACGAGGTCCCCATGCCGGCGGGCGATGAATGTGTGCAGGATGCCGATGCCCGCGCCCGCGCGGACCGCCTCCACCTGGCCCATGGCCGATGAAACGGCGAAGTCTGCCGCCCAGTTCTCCGAAATCTCGGCGGCATAATCGAGCGTCGGGCTGAAAACCAGATCGGGCACATAGCCGACAAGGCGGTGATCGTCGAGTTCGGCGGCGTTCCTGGGCAGGCCCCGTGCCTCGGCATAGGCTTTGGAGGCATAAAGGCCAAGCGTGTAGTCCACCAGTTTGGCGGCCACGAGCCTGCCTTCGGTGGGGCGGTCCACCGTTACCGCAATATCGGCTTCGCGGCGCGACAGGGAAAGTGAGCGCGGG
>ENA-ORCW01000310-ORCW01000310.1-marine-metagenome-genome-assembly--contig:-NODE-310-length-39181-cov-3.814750_pt1 | contig 39181 bp, 26 predicted proteins | sample MGYA00237784_ERZ508517 | MGnify/ENA primary metagenome ERZ508517 (study PRJEB26187, sample SAMN06268979) | marine metagenome | isolation source: Tt ae E1 feedstock associated aerobic enrichment on... | reverse complement strand
CCCCCGGGCGTGAGCCCGGGGGTAAACACCAAACCGTAAGCGGCAGCAATTCGCACGGGTGCCACTGGCGGCTTGCCCGCCAGTGCTCTGGGTGGCCTCGATTGCTCGCCAACCGGGGTCGCGCACGGGTGCCACTGGCGGCTTGCCCGCCAGTGCTCTGGGTGGCCTGGGTTGCTCGCATGGGTGCCACTGGCGGCTTGCCCGCCAGTGCTCCGGGTGGCCCCGGTTGCTCGCACGGGTGCCACTGGCGGCTTGCCCGCCAGTGCTCCGGGTGGCCCCGATTGCTCGCCAACCGGGGTCGCATAGCGATGCGAGGCAACGTGTCACAACGCATGACCGCCACGCGTGCGAACTTCGCCCAACACCCGTCCCGCAAAACGACCGCAGGCGAGCCCCGAGCGTGAGCTCGGGGGTAAACACCGCCCTCGAAACCTGCTGCCCCTCCCCATAAACCCCACCACCCGCCGCGTCCCGTAGGCACCGACCACACTCCCAATACCAGCACGAAGCGCAAGCGAGTGCACAGCCACACGCCCGATTCCACTTCCATCATCCAGGACGCGGCGGTACGGTACGCATGTTCACTTTTTGTGGCGGCCTCAGCCGTGACACATCCCCGAACGAACGGAGCGATCCCATGGAACAGCGACTCAGCCTGGTCACCCTCGGCGTCAGCAACCTCCAGAACAGTCGCGCGTTCTACGAGCGACTCGGCTGGAACGCCTCCGCCTCCAGTACCGACGACATCGTCTTCTTCCAGCTTCCCGGTCTCGCCCTCGGACTCTACCCCCGCGACGCCCTCGCCGAAGATGCGCAGGTGGATCCCGCAGGCAGCGGATTCGGCGGCATCACGCTCGCCTGGAACGGACGCAGCAAGGAAGACGTCGATGCCGTCCTCGCCCAGGCCCAACAGGCCGGTGCTCGCATCCTCAAGCCAGCTCAGGACGTCTTCTGGGGCGGATACTCCGGCTACTTCGCTGACCCCGATGGCCACCCCTGGGAAGTCGCCTGGAATCCCGGCATCACCATCACGCCAGAGGGCGAAGCAAAACTGCCCGACTGATGCGGCAACGGCACCCTGCAGTGACGTTCAGTCTCCGGGCCGATGCAACGTCACGACATCTCAGCCTGCCAGTTGCACATCTCGTATGCATGCCGGCGCAACGGTCGTCGTCCGCGGGACCGACACCGCGCGGGGACGCCACGTCGACGCCCCCTCGACAGGACTGGGACATCCCAACGTGAGAGGGAAACTGGCCCACATTCGAAGATCCCTCCCCTTGCGTTGAAACGGGCCCGACTTGGTCCCGATCGAGACGCGGTGTCAGTTAGCATGATAATAGTCTGGTTGTCGATAATTTGTGTGTCAAGTAGATTCTGATGCACCCTCCGTTCCGAACCTCCTCCCCGCTCCCGCGACGTCCCCGCCCGCGTCGCCGGCAGTCCGATCCTGACGACAGAAGCGATTGGACAGAATGATTCGGGACGGCAACTCCCCTTTCGCGACCGCTCCATCAATCAGCTCCCCTGTACGTCGCTTCAGCGGAAAGGATTGTGGAAGACGATAGAGCGTTTCCCGCTCGTCCGACTCGTCGCGCAGGAGGAGCCTCCGTGAACTCACTCAGCACTCTCGACGACAACTCGATTCCCATTCAGGGGCCGCAGGGCACGCAGGTACAGTTGCTCCCATTGTTCGCACTCACCGCGCGCGACGTGTCGAACTGGCGACGGCTCGCTCGCCGGGCCCTCGCGCCGAATCCCTTCGTCGAACCCGAATTCGTTCTGCCGCTCGTCCGGTCCGGAATCGTCAGCTCCGATTCCCTGCTGGTCATCGTCGAAGATCGCACGACGTCCAACTGGATCGCTGCCGGCGTCTTCCACTCGCTTCCGTCGACGCCGCAACAGCCTCTCAGACGCCTGGCCGCCCTCCGGTCTCCCTACACCTTTCTCGATCAGCCGCTCTTCGATGCCGACACCGGCCACCGTGCGGCCCACGCCCTGCTGTACATCTTCGCGCAGCAGCGCCAGTGGCACGGCATGCGGTTTCAGGGCCAGCCGGCCGACTCCCCCGCTGTCTCCCTGCTCGAGGGCGAGTCCGGCCGGGCCGGCGTCACACCCGTTCGCGACCACATCTGGAGCCGCGCCGCCGTCCGCCTCAACGACGTCTCTCGCGACCGGCTGCTCTCCCGCTGTTCCCGCTCGCGTCGAAAGTCGCTCCGCCGCTGTCGCAACGCAGCCGATCGCTCCGGCGGAATGTCCTTCCGGATCGTCTGGCCCACCCCCGACGACCTCCGCCCCGTCGCAACGTTCCTTCGGCTCGAAGCGATGGGCTGGAAAGGCCGGGCCGGCACCGCCCTCGCCTCCCACCCCGGTCATCAACGGTTCTTCGGCGAGATGGTGCGTGACTTCGCATGCCGAAGAGCCGTCTGCTTCGGCGAACTGACGCTCGGAAGCGAGATCATCGCATCGTCCTGCAACCTCGTCGGCGGAAACACCCTGTTCGCCTTCAAGATCGGCTGGAATCCCGACTGTGCACGGTTCGCACCCGGCTACTGGGCCGAGATCGAACTCGCCCACGCCCTCGCAGAAACAGAACCCGCACTGCGACTGATCGACAGTTGCTCCGCCCCCGGCTCCTACACCGAATCCGTCTGGCCCGATCGCCGGGACATGATCACCTCGGTCTTTGTCTGGTCCCGACGGGCCCGCATGCTGTGTGCCGCCCGACAGTACGTCCGCAGGGCCCGCCGGCAGGAGATCCCTCTCGCTTCTTGACCCGATCACCTTTCCCGGACCCGCTCCGCCGACCGCCGGGCGGGACGGTGCCACCGCGCCAACGCATCGCCTACAATGGGCATCTCACCCATTGGAGCAACAGTATCCGGACGGAAAGACCCCCTTGAGGGGACCGGGAGTGGCGGTATGGCCAGGCGGCACAAGGCATCCGAGCAGCACGCTCGCACACGCAGCGATCACGCGACCGAACTGGCCGAAGACTACGTCGAAGCCATTGACGACTTTGTCCGCGCAAACGGGCAATGCCGCGTGACCGACCTCGCCGAGCATTTCGGCGTCAGTCACGTCACCGTCAACCGAACCGTCGGCCGCCTCCAGAAAGGTGGCTGGGTCACCACCGAACCGTACGGACCCATCGAACTGACCGACGAAGGCAGCCGCCTTGCCGAAGTCTCCCGCAAGCGGCACGAAGTCGTCCTCCAGTTCCTCATGTCGCTCGGCGTCAGCGAGTCCGTCGCCACCATCGACGCCGAAGGCATCGAGCATCACGTCAGCGACGAAACGCTCGAAGCCATGCAGAGGTTCATCGGCGAACAGGTTGGCGACCGCTGACTGGCGTGATCCACACCCGATCCCCGGCAAGTCCCGTCGCCCTTGATTGCAACGGCTCTGCACACGGCATACGCTGAACGGACCGGCATGTCCGCGGACAAGACGCGAGCGGCAAACCGGCAGACATCTCAGAAAGCGTACGCGTTCCCGACGAATGACCGGCGACGACCGGCATCCGCTCCGGAACTGGTAGTTCCCCGTGCGGGCCAGCGGTGACGATCGGATCACATCCATGAGCGTCCAGAGGGATGAGTCGGCGGCGGACCCCGTGACAGATTCCACCCCCCCGCCTGAGTCCACCCCCGAATCAGAAACCTCCCTCCCGATCGGGGCCGTTCCCGCAACTGCCGATTCCGGCACGGATACCGACACCGCAGACCCGCTGGAAATGGGCCGCGTCGTCCGTCGCTTTGTCGTCATCGGCGGCATCGCTCTGCTCGCGATTCTCGTCGGGTTCGCCTCCCTCTGGGCCTACGACCGCTGGGCTCAGAAGCGGCAGGAAGCCTACAGGACCGCCTGCGAAGCCGCGGTCGCCGCTCAGAACTGGGACGAACTTCTCGATACATCGACCGCCTGGCGGGAGTGGGATCCCGACAACGACGACTCGCTCATGTTCATCGCCCAGGCACTCGTCGACCTCGATCGGCTCGACGAGGCGGTCGCCACGCTCGGCAACGTCAGGGACGACTACAAAGGCGCGCTCGAAGCACTCGCCTTCCGCGCGGAGATCCAGTACTCCGCACTCAACCGGCCCTTCGATGCCGAAGCGACCTGGCGCCGCATGGTCAAGATCGCCCCCAATGCCGACCTTCCCCGGCAGCGGCTGATCTACTTCTACGCGATGACGCTTCAGCGGCAGGAAATGGAACAGCAGATTCGCGAATCGGTCATGCTGCAGTGCGAACCGCCCGAAGCCTACGCCTACATCATCCTCAAAAACGTCCTCAACTTCTCCGACGGCCTCGCCAAGACGACCCGCTGGCTCCTCAGCTATCCCGACGACAAGACCCTGCAGGTCGCACAGGCCGTCTATGCCGCCCGGCAGAATGCCGAAGGAAAGATCGCCACCTTCGGGTTTCGAACCGCGATGCCCGGACGTCTCGACCTGGTCGACCGCCGGCTCCAGCAGTACCCCAGCGATCCCGAGCTGCTCATCGTCAAGATCGACCAGGCGATCTTCGAGGGGGACGCCCGGCAGGTCACCGAACTCCTCTCACGTGTCGATCCCATGGCCGAGAACGACAGCCGATTCTGGCGTGTTCGCGGCTGGCTGATGCTCGATCGCGGCCGGTACCAGGAAGCGACCGATGCCTTCGAACGTGCCCTCGAACTGAACGTCTTCGACTGGCAGGCCCGCTGGCTCATGGCCGATGCCCTCCGCAAACTCAACAGGACCGAGGAGGCCGACCAGGCCGCAGCACTCGCGCTGACCGGCAAGGAGCTTCAGCAGCGAATCTTCGAGAAGCCCAGCGCCCGCGACCTCGACGAACAGCTCGCCGCCGACATCCTCCAGTATGCCAGTGATCTGGAAGCCATCCTCTTCGCCGAAGCCCTCGCCCGCCGCCTCAACCTCACCCCCTGATCACCATCCTCTGCTCTCTACTCTCTCTCTACTCCCCTCCTCCTCCCAGCGCCTCGTATGTCTTCCGGTAACGGGCACTCCGTTCCATGTCGCCCGCGGCCGCACAGGCATCCGCCAGCCACTGGTAGATGTTCACGACCGCCGGGTTGATCGACACCGCTTTCTCCGCCGCTGCGATCCCATCCTCCAGCCGGCCGGTCTGTCCGAGGATGTGCGCCATCCGTCCCCAGTACTCGTAGTTCCAGGGATTGACCGTCGTCAGCCGTTCCCCATATGTCAGGGCACCCTGAAGCTCGCCACTGTCATGCGACAGGATGAACAGCCGGCGGAGCAGCTCTTCATGGTTCGGATCCAGCTCCAGCGTCCGTTGCCACACCTGTTCCGCCTGCGCGTAGTCTCCGACCAGGTTGTACGCCAGCCCCAGGACTTCTCCTGCCTCGACATCGTCCGGCACCCCTTTGATCCACTCCTCGAGGACCGGAATCGATTCGACGGCCAGGGCCGCGTCGTTCGCCTGCTCGGCCGTTCTCGCCAGAAAAATCGCCCGGGCCCGCTTCGCTTCCGTGTCCGGAATGACGCCGTCGGACTCGCCGAAGACGTGCAGTCCCCCGGCACGTGGTTGCAGTGCCTCTGCAAGTGGTCGACGCAGGATCCGGTGATCCGTCTGCGAGGTATGCGGAACGTCATTCGCTGCCACCGGAGCCATATGGCACGCGATGCACGAGTCGTCCGCAGTGACCGCTTGCCGCTCCGCGAGCGGCTTGCTGCACTCGGTTGTGTCCGGTCCGTGACAGTTCAGGCAGGCGGCCCGATAAAAGTCGACCCGCTCCTCCGCAGAGGGAATTGAATGCGGATCGTGACACGACGTACATCCCAGTTCGCCGTTGCTCTTCTTGAAGCAGACACTGCTGAGCATCTGCTCGACCTGGCTGACCGCTTCCGTCGAGGCCTGCCCATCCCCCTCTTCAATCCCGGTCCCCCGCAGCAGGATCGTCCAGATATCCCCCACGTGATCACCAGGACGGAAATCGAACTCGTTGCGTCCGTAGCGCACCAGCCGCTGTTCGCCCACCAGGTGACACTGAAAACAGACATGGTCCCGACGATCCCGGGGAAGATCGGCCAGCTTGAGAATCGGGTCCGGATGCTCGTCACTCCCCCCTTCACGCCAGTAGTCGACATGAGACTGAGAGGGACCGTGGCAACGCTCGCATCCAATACTCGCTTCGACAAACGGCTGCGGCTCGTACCGGTTCGTCGCTTCCTGGGCGACCCGACCGGCATGGCACTGCAGACACCCGTCGATGATGCGGCGACCGAAGTGCAGGTTCCGCCGCTCGTACCCCGGAGAAAGATCCCACTGTTCCTTCGTCGAGTACCACGTCATCGGCGACATGTACAGCAGACCGTCCCGATTCACCAGGTACGATCGCCCGCGTTGCCCCGAACCCACCGTGAATGCAACCGGTACGGCCTGGTCGTAAATCGTCTCGCCCGACTCGTCAACGACCACCTCGTGGTGGAGTACCACGTCGTCCGACTGCTCGGCAAAGTAGAACTGCTCAAACGTCGCGGTCGGGGCCAGGGGAAGCTCAAAGCCCGCCTCCTCGCCGTACGACTCCAGCTGTGACGCCGCGACGGCCGGGGCCAGAGAGCGTCCCATCGGGTGAGCACGGAAGTGCTCGGTCAAATCGGCGTGACACTCCGCGCACGACTGGCTCCCGGCATACGCCTGCGACGGACGTGGCGGAATCTCCGGCCGTGCAATCGCTGGAGGCTCCTGTTCCCCCCCCGGAACTGCGTCCGGCCCCGGAGCGTTCCCACGGTTCGCAATCGCGAACCCGATGGCCGCCAGCACGCCGCCACCAATCAGCACAAACAGCACCGCTCCTGTTCCCGATTTCATGTCGGCTCTGCCTGGGCCTCAAAGAGTGTCATCGTGCGGTCGGTCCGAACATCGGTCAGCTCCTGGATACGGCCGCTCGGCCACCGGACCGTGACCTTGCACGCGGCATCCGATTCGCCCAGGCCGAAGTACAGCACCGGCTCGTGGCTGGCGCAGTAGCTCGTTCCGCCCGGCAATTCCTGTGTCAGCCGCAGATCACCCTGCTCCACCGTCACAACCGCCCCGACACCGCTGCGGTTGCTCTCCTGACCGATCAGCTCAAATTGTAACCAGTGACCGCGGTCCGAGTCGTTCCTCAGCAGGCCGGCAGCATCATTCTGATGCGTCACGGCCAGGTCCAGATCTCCGTCCCGGTCGTAGTCGCAACTCGCGACCGCGCGCCCCAGCAACGGTTGCTCAAAGTACGGCCCCGCCGTTGACGACACCTCGTGCCAACGGGTTCCGTCGTACGCGAACAACTGCGGCGGCATGTGCCACAACGCCCCGGTTCGCTTGCGGAAGTCGTCAATGTGCCCGTTCGCGACAAACAGGTCGAGCTCGCCGTTCGCATCAAGGTCCGCCATCACCGTGCCAAACGCCAGATACTCCAGCGTCGGCTGATGCAGACCGCTCTGGCGGGTCATGTCCGTGAACCCCGCCGCCCCGAGATTCTGATACAGCGTGTTCGAATCCGTCGTGAAATGCGTCAGGTAGAGGTCCGGATACCCGTTCCGGTCATAGTCGCCGAACCCGATTCCCATGCTCGCCTGGTACTGCCCCAGCCCGCTCAACGCGCACCCCAGAGCAATCGCCGACTCCACGAACGTCCCGTCTCCCTGACCGACAAACAGGTGGTTCGCCGTCGTATCGTTCGCGACGTATACGTCAGGAACATGATCGCCGTTCAGATCGGCGATGACGATCCCCAGGCTCTTGCTCCCGTCCCCATTCAATCCTCGCGCATCTGCCTCTTCGACAAACGTGCCGTCGCCGTTGTTGAAGTAGCAGACGTTTGGCACCCCTTCCATCTCGGTCGGATTGCAGGTCGCCGGGTTGCCGTTCTCGTCCACGCACGGCAGGGGATTACGCGGGTCGTAGTCGACGTAATTGCACACATACAGGTCGAGGTCGCCGTCGAGGTCGAGATCACCCCAGGCGGCACTCGATGACCACCGTGCATTCGCGATGCCCGCCGGTTCGGTGACGTCGACAAAGGTGCCGTCCCCCATGTTCAGGTACAGCACGTCCGCCCCGACGTTGCACACGTACACATCATCGAACCCGTCGTTGTCGAAGTCCGCAACCGCGACGCCGTGGCCGAACTCGACATCGACCAACCGGCAAGCCCTGGCGACTGATGTGAAGCGACCATCGCCCAGATTGCGGAACAGTTCGTCCTTCGGCTGATCGTCCCACGACGTGGCGTCGAAACTCCCACCCTGGGGAAAGAACAGGTCCGGCCAGCCATCCAGATCGTAGTCGATCCAGGCCGCACCGCCCGAGGTCGATTCGGGCATCAGCTTCTTTGGCGATGCACCGTTGTCGTAGACGAACTCGATGCCAGCCTCGGTGTGAACGTCCGAAAAACGGAGTCGACGTCCAACACTCGACGACTGTTCCGACGTATCAGTTTCCAGATCGAGATTCTCAAACAATCCGCCGCGTGACGCGGGGACCGAAGGTTCTGCCGTCCCGCGATCACCAGCAGTCTCGGCGGCGCTGACGGCCCCGTCCGTCGCCTCAGGCGTACTGGAGGTGCCGGTCGGACCGCAGCCCTGAATCAGTGCAACGACAACCGGCAGGCAGACCAGTCCAGACCGTCGAATGCCATGGGCATTCCGACCGCAAAGCAGATGCAGCATGTGCAGACTCTGTTGTGTGCGGACTCTGTATACAGCGATTCCCGCAGCCGGCTGTTCGACTGCGGGAATCGCGAGTTCACACGGTACGGCAACTTCAGGAGCTGATCAGAATTCGACCGTCTCCCCACCGGATGCCGTCGCCAGAGCGGACTGGACACCATGCTGGTAGCCGTCCTGCTTGCGACCATCGCCCGGGCCGTCGCCGATGTCGATGTTCTCACTGATGAACCGGACCGCACCGTCCGCCATCAGAGCGTGAGCACCACCTTCATGCGTACTCGACATGCCACTGCCACGGTTGTCGTTGTCGCCGTAGCAGTTGTCTTCGTTCGACGAGTTGATCGTCTTCGACATGTTGTTGAGGCCGCTGATCGGCGAAATCCAGGTCACGTTCCGGGCAAAGCGGCTGGGATTGGCGTCCGAGAACCGCCAGTGGTGGTCTTCAAACACGCAGATCGTGTTCGACGTTCCATCAGTGATCTGGGCAATCCGGGCCGCACCGCGATGCCAGAAGCACCCGCGAAACGCAGGATAGTTGTCCCAGTCGGTGCTGTAGGACGTCACCCATTCCGGGCTCGACCACTGGGCACCATGGTTCTGGTTGCCGCAGGTTCCCTGCACGTCGTTCCAGCCGGAGCGGACGAAGCCAAGGTTGCCGACGTAATCGGTCCGGCCACCCTTGTACTGCGTACCACCACCGCCGCCGCCATCTGCGAAGCCACCCTGGTTGCGGTAGCACAGCGAACCGGCGTTACCTTCGTTCGTCTTACTCTGCGGGTTACTCGGGCAGATCAGAACCGGAATCACCGTCAGGGCAAGTTCCTGCACCTGAGGATTGCCGTATCCACCACCACTCCCGTAGGTCGACCACGGTGCCGAGAACGCTCCCAGACCGTCCAGCTGACTGTACAGCGGGGCCTGATCCAGGTACGGCAAAGCAGCCGAAATCCACGAGATCGACGAAAGATCCGGATCGGTCCGGGCTCCGTTGTTCGGCCCGCCCAGCTCGAACACCGGCAGCGTGCCGTCCGAGTTCAGCGGGAACATCCCGTACGTGTCGTGGTAGTTGTGACACGCCAGACCAATCTGCTTCAGATTGTTCTTGCATGTACTGCGGCGGGCCGCTTCACGGGCCTGTTGCACCGCTGGCAGCAGCAGCGCAATCAGGATCGCGATAATCGCGATCACCACCAGGAGTTCAATGAGCGTAAACGCTCGCCTCTGTAATCGGCGCATGACAAAAGGCTCCCTGCTGAGAAAAGAAGTGAGTCTCGGAAACAAGTCAGAATGAAACGTCAGCGACCCGCGTGGTTACGTTACGGATCTGTGGACGGATTCTGCGTCTGAGAGGCAATCAGGGAGTACCATGGCCACTGCCGGGACCGGCATGGCCGCCGCCAGGACCCGGCGCTGGTGCCGCTCCCGACGAGCTGTCATAGGAATCGTACTCGGCACTGCCCGGCTCGGGCGTCGGCGGAGCATCCTCCGGAACACCGTCGCCGCCACAGCCCAGCGACATCACAGACAGGCTGCACACAACGGAATACAGAACTCTTCGCACAGTCATCCGCGGACATCCTTCTCAATGAGGGGGAGAAATGGATGGATTTCAGATACCCGACGGTGGTGGGCCCGTATCGACACCCGCCAGAATTGGCGCAGGATGCCGGGAATTCCTCTGCCGAAACAGATTGAGTTCATTTGCCGTGAGAGAGAGAGCCTGCTGGCTCCGGTTGACATCTGCTTAGTGTCGACCTCGCATCAGTCAATTTTTAACAGAATAAAGGAACTCCCCGGAACTGTCAAACAGAAGTCTCTCCCCACACTGCGAATTCGAGGAATCGGCAATCTCCCTCCGGCTTCGCTCTCCTCGCCGTTTCCTCGCCCCGTTCGACGGCCGCTTCTTCGGATGCACTCGCGGCTTTCGGTCGCTCTAATGGGCCGGTGTGCAACCGCCTCACCGGCTCTTTCTCTCTGCGACCTGCTACGGTGATCCCATGATGCGAACCCCCACGTTGCTGCTCGCCACCACCCTGCTCCTTGCCTGTCAGGCCTCCCTCAGCGCAGACGTGCCCCTGGCAGGCCAGGGGATTATGGTCGGTGAGGTCGATCCGACCAGTGCCCTCATCCAGATTCGTCTCACCGAATCCGACACCCCCCTCGATGGCGATGTCCCCGGCTCTCCCGGAATCGTCCGCTTCATCCTCCGCGTCGACGAAACAGGATCCTCGTCCGGACGCAGGCCCGCCGTCGCAAGACAGGTCGTCCGCGCCGTCGCCGAACACGACTTCATCGCCCGCGCTCACTTCACTGGACTTCAGCCGAACACCCGCTACGTCTGCGTCACGCGCATCGGCAGTGATCGCGAGTCTCTCCGCAAAGGCCCCACCGCACGCTTCCGCACCCTCGCCGGACCCGACATCGCCACCCCCTTCGAGTTCGTCGTCGTCACCGGCATGAACTACGCCAAATTCCACGGCGACGACCGCATCGACCGCAAACAGCACCTCGTCGAGAACAACACCGAACTCCCCGCCCCCTACACCGGCAAGGACAAGCACCTCGGCTATCCCGGACTCGCGTCGATCCTCGCCCTCAAACCCGACTTCTTCGTCGGCACCGGCGACAACGTCTACTACGACACCCCCGATAACCCCCGCGCCAAAACCATCCCCGAACTCCGCCGCAAATGGCACGAGCAGTTCGTCCAGCCACGCTACCGTGACCTCTTCGCCGCCGTCCCCACCTACTGGGAAATCGACGACCACGACTACCGCATTGACGACGGCGACAACTCCGGCGACTACCTCCCCACACCCGAAACCGGGCGTCGCATGATGCTCGAACAGCTTCCCGTCGCCCCCATGGATGACGACGACGCGAAGACCTACCGCACCCACCGCGTCAGCCGCGATCTGCAGATCTGGTTCCCCGAAAACCGCATGTACCGCAGCCCCAACGCCACGCCCGACGGACCCGACAAAACCATCTGGGGCCCCGAGCAGAAGGCCTGGCTCAAGCGGACCCTCGCCGCCAGCGACGCCACCTTCAAACTCCTCATCTCCCCCACGCCGATGGTCGGCCCCGATGACCTTCGCAAAACCGACAACCACACCAACATCGGCGGCTTCCGTCACGAACGGGACGAGTTCTTCTCCTGGCTCAAGGACGAAGGGCTCGTCGGCAACGGCTTCTTCGTCGTCTGCGGCGACCGGCACTGGCAGTACCACGCCCTCGATCCGTCCGATGTCGAAGAGTTCTCCTGCGGCGCGCTGGTCGACGCCAACTCCCGCCTCGGTCGCAAACCGGGGGACCCCAAATCGACCGACCCCGACGCCACCATCCGCCAGCTCTACTCGCAGAACCCCCGCTCCGGCGGATTCCTGCAGATCCGCTGCACTCCCGCAACCGACGGCACACCCGCCCGCCTCGCGTTCCGCTTCCACGACGAGCTCGGCAAGCTGCTGTACGAACACGAAAAGACCAGCCCCGCCCCGTAACGTTCTCGCGATCTCATCAATGACAAAAGCCCACGGGCTGCATCCCGTGGGTCACCGAACACCTGCACGGTCGACGCCCCCAATACCAGCACGATGCGCAAGCGGGTGCACAGTTGTGGGGGCCGTGCGGTTCCCCGAACCCGGGTGGCACGCCTGGAGCGCAGCGACGGGCGTGGCCAATGTCACCAACGCACGGGTGCCACTGGCGGCTTGCCCGCCAGTGCGAACCTCGTGCAACACCCGTCCCACAAAATGACCGCAGGCGAGCCCCGGGCGTGAGCCCGGGGGTAACGTCACACTGTAGGCAACGCGGGGTCGCGCAGCGATGCGAGGCTGTTCGTAATGAGCGGGCAACCCCGGGTGGCACGCCTGGAGCGCAGCGACGGGCGTGGCAAGCGTCGCCAACGTGCCCCCACTGCCGCACCGAAAGCCCACGGGCTGCGTCCCGTGGGCCTTTCTCCTTTCTCCTCTCTCCTCTCTACTCTCTACTCCGTCTCCCCGATATCCTCATTCCACAGCTCGGGCCGGCTCGCAATGAACTCCTCCATCAGCCGCCGGCACTCCGCGTTGTCCACCACCTCCAGCTCCACCCCCCGCGACCGCACGTACTCCTCCGGACCCTGAAACGTCCGGTTCTCCCCGATCACCACCTTCGGAATCCGGTACAGCAGCACCGTCCCGCTGCACATGTCGCACGGCGAGAGGGTCGAGTACAGCACCGTCCGCCGATAATCCCGCGGACTCAGCCGCCCGGCATTCTCCAGGCAGTCCATCTCGGCATGCAGAATCGCACTCCCCTTCTGCACCCGCCGGTTGTGCCCCCGCCCGACGATCCTGCCGTCCAGCACCAGCACCGAACCGATCGGAATCCCACCCTCCGCCAGTCCCTGCCGGGCTTCCTCAATCGCCGCTTCGAGAAACGGGTCCATCGCTTGCTCCCGGTCTGAAGATGTACTGGGATGTCAGAAGATCCACACCGTCAGAATGGATTCTCCGGTGCGGTTTCGATCAGCGCCCGCTGCAGCGGACACGTCGCCGGATCGACCGCCACGCCCCGACGGTAACTCTCGAGCAGCGTCCGCGAATGCGCCGCCAGCATCCGCCGCACCTCCCGCCGCTTCCCTTTGACGCGGGGAATCTTCATGTTGTCGTAGCCGGTCGTCTGATGCCGCATCCACGCGATGACGGCCGCTTCGGCCCGCTGATCGATCGGAATCCGCTCCGTCCGCGCCACCGTTCCGCTGCCGACCGGCGTCGCATGCGCCGCCACTGCAGCACTCAGCCGTTCCGCCAGCTCCTCATACTCCGGTGCGAAATCGAGAAACTGCACGACCGCAGCCCCGAAGTCCTCCACGTATTCCGCCTGCTTCTTCTCCCGCCGCGCCGCATCCGCCGCCCGTCGCTTTGCATATGCCTCGGTCGACCGTTCCGCCTCCAGCTCCGCCCGGATCCGCGCAATCCGCTCCGCCGGGGCCCACACGCCCCGCGAAAACGTCTTCCGTCCCCGCTTCTCCTTCACCGTCCAGCTCGGGCCGGCCGCCTTGACCCGCCGTGTCAGCCCGGCATCGCCTGGAGGCAGCAGCTCCCATCCCGCGGGAACCTCAAGCACCGTCCCCTGTTCCGTCACAACTGTCCGCTCTGCGGGGCCCGGTTTCACAACACGCGTCTGATCTGGCATCCCGGATCTCTCAGCACCTTCCTGAATGGTTCTTCCCTCTCATCGGGAATTCGTTCCGTCCCACGCGAGTCATTTCCGACCGCTCGCCTCGCCATTCCGTCCGACCGGACGATACCACCTCACTCCCCCGATTCCCCTCGATGATACACTACGGCCCTCAACCTGCCCGCACCCCTGCCGTCCGGGAGTCTCCGTCATGACCAACCTCCTGCCCCTCACCGTCTCCCTCCTCCTCGCTGCCGCCCCGCAGGCCGAATTCTTCACCATCCGCGTCGTCGATGCCGAAACCCGTCGCGGCGTCCCGCTCGTCGAACTGACCACCGTCAACCACATCCGTTACGTCACCGACAGCAACGGCATCGTCGCCTTCCACGAACCCGGACTGATGAACCGCGATGTCTGGTTCCTCGTCCGCAGCCACGGCTACGAGTTTCCCGCCGACGGCTTCGGCTACCGCGGCCGCCGCCTCACCCCCACACCCGGCGGCAGCGTCACCCTCGAGATCAACCGCATCAACGTCGCCGAGCGGCTCTACCGGATCACCGGAGCCGGCATCTACCGCGACTCGAGTCTCGTCGGCGAACCGGCACCGATCCGCCAGCCGCTCCTCAACGCGCAGGTCTTTGGCTCCGACAGCGTCGTCAACGCCCTCTATCGCGGAAAACTCTACTGGTTCTGGGGAGACACCAACCGGCCCGGTTACCCGCTCGGCAACTTCCATGTCCCCGGTGCCACGTCACTCCTTCCCGCCGATGGCGGCCTCGACCCGGATCGCGGCATCAACTTCGACTACTTCACCGATGACGACGGCTTCGCCAGCGAAACCTGCCGCATGCCCGGCGACGGACCGACCTGGATCGACGGCCTGACCGTCGTCCCCGACGCCGCCGGTCGCGAACGCATGTTCGCCCGCTATGCCAAAATCCGTCCTCCCCTCGACGTCTACGAACGCGGCCTGGTCCTGTTCGATGACAGCACACAGAAATTCCGCAAGGTCCTCACCTTCCCCGATGACGCCCTGCTGATGCCCGACTGGCATCCGGTTCACCATCGCATGGGCAGCACCGACTACGTCCTCTACGGTCGGCAGATCCCCCTCGTTCGCGTCCCCGCCACTGCTCAGGCCGTGCAGGATCTCTCCCGCTACGAAGCGTACACCTGCTTCACCACCGGCAGCCGGCCCGACGAATACACCCTCGACCGGGACCGCGACGGCAACCTCCGCTTCGCCTGGCGCACAGACACCCTGGTGCCCACGCCGGAACTCGAAGAAGAACTGCTCAAACAGGGGCGGCTCAGCGAAGACGAAGCGATCTTCCGCCTCACCGATGTCGAGACCGGCAAACCGGTCCGCATCCACAGCAGTTCCGTCACCTGGAATGATTACCGGCAGAAGTGGGTGATGATCGCCCTCGAAATCTTCGGCACATCACCGCTGGGTGAGATCTGGTACGCCGAAGCGGACGCACCGACCGGCCCCTGGACGCGGGCCTGCAGGATCGTCACCCACGACAACTACAGCTTCTACAACCCCAGGCAGCACCCGATGCTCTCACAGGACGATGGCCGGGTCATCTACTTCGAAGGAACGTACACGCACACGTTTTCGGGCAATCAGAACACGACACCCCGGTACGACTACAACCAGATCATGTACCGCCTCGACCTGTCCGATTCGCGCCTCCGCATCAGCCCCTGATTCGTGTCTCCCAACTCCCAACTCCTCTCTCCTATCTCCTACCCACTACCCACTACCCACTACCCACTACCCACTACCCACTACCCACTACCCACTACCCAAGCACCCCATCCACCACGTGCGCCTCCTCCACTCCCGTCAGCCGCGTATCCAGACCCTGGAACTTGACCGAAAGACGATGGTGGTCGATCCCCAGCAGGTGCAGCATCGTCGCGTGCAGATCGCGCACGTGCACCCGGTTCTCGACAGCGTTGTAGCCCAGTTCGTCCGTCGCACCGTAGGTGACACCACCCTTCACGCCGCCGCCTGCCATCCACATCGAGAAGCCGCGGATGTGATGGTCCCGCCCCGGATCTTTCCCTTTCCCCTGGAACATCGGCGTCCGCCCGAATTCGCCCCCCCAGATCACGAGCGTCTCCTCGAGCATCCCTCGTTCCTTCAGGTCCTTCACCAGCGCTGCCGACGGGCCGTCGCACAGTCCGCAGCAGATTTCCATGTAGCGTGTCAGGTCGCCGTGGTGATCCCAGCCCCGGTGGTACAGGTGAATGAACCGCGTCCCCCGCTCCGCCAGCCGCCTGGCCAGCAGACAGTTCGCCGCAAAGCTCCCGTCACTCCCTTCGGTGCCATAGCTTTCCAGGACGTGTCGCGGCTCGTCCGAGAAGTCCATCAGCTCGGGAATCGACTGCTGCATCCGGAATGCCAGTTCCATCTGCGCAATGCGGGTTTCAATCTCCGGATTGGCCACCTGCTGATAACGCAGTTCGTTCAGCCGGCTGATGGCGTCCACCACCTGACGCTGCTGCATCCGCGAGACACCCGCCGGGTTCCGCACGTAGTGAACCGGATCCCCCTTCGAGTAGAACTCGACCCCCTGGAAGCGGCTCGGCAGGAACCCCGCCCCCCACTGCCGCGAAGCAATCGGCTGCGGATTCCGGCCGCCGACGCTCGTCAGCACAACAAACCCCGGCAGGTCGTGACTCTCGGTCCCCAGACCGTACGTCACCCAGGCACCCATGCTCGGCCGCCCCGAGATTGACGTCCCGGTGTTCATCACCGTGTGGGCCGGGTCATGATTGATCTGATCCGTGTGCATCGACCGGATGATCGCAATGTCGTCCGCGATCTCCGCGGTGCGCGGAATGATGTCGGCAATCTCCTGGCCCGACTCGCCATGCCGCCGGAACTTGTAGCGCGGCCCCAGACACTTCAGTTCCTGACCCTGCAGCTGCGCGATCGGTTGTCCCTTGGTGAACGACTCGGGCATCGGCTGCCCGTCCATTCGTTCCAGTTCCGGCTTGTAGTCGAACGTCTCCAGATGCGACGGACCACCCGCCATGCACAGGAAGATCACCCGCTTTGCCTTCGGAGCGAAGTGCGGCAATCCGGGCAGACCACCCACCGCACTGGCATCCATGGCAGACGCCGTCGGCCCGGCCAGCATCGTCGATGCCGCAGCCGCACCGATCCCCAGTGACGCATGCCCCAGAAAAGAACGCCGCGTCATTGCCCGCTGATATTCTTCGTACGGATGCATGTCTCAGTTCCGCGTAATGGTTTCGTTCAGACTCAGCACCGCCCGGCAGACCGCCGTCCAGGACGCCAGTTCAACTGCAGACAGTTCCTTCGGCACCGGAGCCAGTCCCACGTCCAGCAATTCGCCCGCGGCCGCTTCATTCCTCTCGTAGGCCGAGCGGTTCTGCGTAAGCAGTTCCGCCAGCACCGCCACCTCGTCCGACTGTGCCGTGCGCGACAGCACCTCCCGCCACAGCCAGCGGATCCGGTCCGTGTCGCTCCCTTCCTGCTCCAGCACACGCACCGCCAGCACGCGTGCCGCTTCAACAAACGTCGGATCGTTCAGCAGTGTCAGAGCCGCCGTCGGCGTGTTGCTGATCGAGCGGCGCGAAGTGCACTCCTCCCGCGTCGGCGCATCGAACGCCCGCAGCATCGGATGCAGAAACTGTCGCTGCCAGTGCGTGTAGACTCCCCGCCGGTACTGATTCTCATCCTCGTCGTAGAAGTACCGCCGCGTCGGGAAATTCAGGTGCGCGTAGTAACCCGCCGGCTGATACGGTCGAGCACTCGGCCCCCCCACACGCTCCACCAGCAGGCCACTCACCGCCAGGGCATTGTCCCGGATCATCTCCGCCGGCAGGCGGAACCGCCCCTGCCTCGCAAACAACCGGTTCTGCGGATCGCGCTCCCGCAGCTCCTCGCTCACCAGCGACGACTGCCGGTACGCCCGCGACATCACGATCAGCTTCACCACATGCTTCACATCCCAGCCGCTCTCGACAAACTCGATCGCCAGCCAGTCCAGCAGCTTCGGATGCGTCGGCCACTCGCCCTGCGAACCGAAATCCCCCAGAGACCGCGCCAGCCCCTCGCCGAAGAACAGATACCACAGCCGGTTCACGAACACCCGCGACGTTTGCGGATGATCCTCCTGCATCAGCCACTCCGCCAGATCGAGCCGCGTCACGCGACCCTCCTTCTGGATCTGTGGCAGGAAGTGCGGCACCGCCGGCTCCATCACCGGACCCGATTCGTCCAGCCAGTCTCCCCGCGGCAACAGCCGGATCATTCGCGGTTTGATCGACTCGGTGACCATCTGCAGGCGGAGATTGTTCTGCAGCGACGCCTTCTCCGATTCCAGCCGCTTGATCTGTCGCTCAATCTCCTGCCGCGCCGCGTCGTCCCCTTCCGCCAGGCGGCCTGCCAGCAGCGTCAGCTCCGACTCGATCTCGGCAATCCGCGCTTCGTCAATCGGAGAGAGGGCCTCGATCTCCGGATTCCGTTTCGTCGGCAGCGTGTTCCCACCCTTGAATGTCTCGTAGTCGTTGATGTCCGCCATCACCGCCTGCAGGGCGTAGAAGTCCTCCGCGGTGTACGGGTCATACTTGTGATCGTGACACTCAGCACACCCCATCGTTCCCGCCAGCCACACCTCCGAGAAGTTCCGCACCCGGTCCGACGCATACTTCGCCAGATACTCCTTCTGCTGCACGCCCCCTTCATGAGACGTCTGCAGCAGGCGGTTGTAGCCGCTCGCGATCTTCTGTTCCGTCGTCGCTTCCGGCAGCAGGTCGCCGGCGAGCTGTTCGATCGTGAACTGATCGAACGGCTTGTTGTCGTTGAACGACTTGATCACATAGTCGCGGTACAGCGTCGTCGAATGATCCTGATCCCCGTGATACCCCACGGTGTCCGCATACCGCACCAGATCGAGCCAGTAGATCGCCATCCGCTCGCCGTAGTGACGGGACGCCAGCAGACGATCCACCATCCGCTCCCAGGCATCCTCCGATCGGTCACTGACAAACGCGTCCACCTCATCCGGCGTCGGCGGCAACCCGATCAGATCGAAGTACACCCGACGGATCAGCGTCACCCGGTCCGCTTCGGGCGACGGCGTCAGACCTGCTGCCTCGATCCGTGCCAGCACGAACCGGTCAATGTCCCCGGCCGGCCACGCAGTGTCCTTGACCTCCGGAACAGCCGGCCGCGTCGGCGGCACGTACGCCCAGTGCTCCTGATACTCCGCTCCCTGTCGGATCCACTCGATCAGCAGCTCCTTTTCCGCCGCGGTCAGCTGTTTGCCCGTCTCCGGCGGCGGCATCACCTCGTATTCGTCCTCCGAGAGAATCCGCTCGACCAGCAGGCTCGCGTCGGGATCGCCCGGCACCACCGCGATGCTCCCGTCCCGATCCTCGACCGCCCCGTCAGCGGTATCCAGTCGCAGGTCCGCCTGACGCTCCGCCTTGTCCGGACCGTGACAGAAGAAGCACTTGTCCGACAGGATCGGACGGATGTCCCGATTGAACTCAATCGGGCCGGCAAGGGCAGAGCGTCCGCCCGCCCAACCCGTCGCCACAATCACGACCAGAACCGCTCCAACGCCATGTCTCATCGACAACCTCATATTGAACAGGAATCGCAGCAGACGAGTGCGATCTCCTCAATTCTTTCACGTCACGACACAACTGCCAACGTATTCCGGGCATCGCCCGGCTCGAATGACGGGAAGGCTGTCCGCGTCAACGCCGATGCATGCGGTGGCCACCATCGCGAAATTCCGGTCGCGGTCACGAAAATTCCTTGTTGACAACCGCTTCACAGGTCCGTTTCCGTGCTGAGAGAGGAATGGATTTTCCGGCACGCGTTCCTTCCGCCCTCACCGGTCCAGTCTGTCTCCTCCGCCACGGGTTCCCGCTCCCGGCTCGTTCGCTGTTGTGGCTTTCACACATTTCGAACGTGCACGGGTTGGCCTGCGCGCCGGCGTTTCCGCGATGATCACATTCGATCCAGGGCATGTCACAGACGTTGGAGTGACGGAATCGGAAGTGATCCGCTCCGGTTCCGCGTACGCAAACCCTGCGCTGCCAGTACTCTCCGGCTGTGGCGACATCTTGACTGATGTGGAGTCAGGAAACGGTGATCCCGGTGCATCTGAACGTGCAGCCAGACTCTGCCGGCAACGACCGGTCGGGCGGACCGGCCACCGGGCATGCAACGGTGTGTCCAGCTCACTCTCTCCTTTTCGCCGGCGGATTCCCCTCGATTCATCCATCTTTTCCTCGGAACGAATTCATCCGGGGCCGTCACTGTGTCTCCGGGAAGCGTGGCGGAACAACCGGTTGCTTCGCTCGACCGACGACTCACTTTTCTTGAATGGATCTGAGACGATTGATAAGCTATCCCCTCTCTCTCGCGATTGCTCTGCGCCGCTCTCTTATCGGCGCCGATGTGTCGCCCAGCCGGTCTGGCTGAATAACCGGACGCTCTCTCGTTGCCAGTCGTGGCGACGGTATATCTCTTGTATCTTCTTTTTGGAGTCCGCTGATGTCTCAACCCAGGGTCCGCACGTCCCCGCGCAGGGGATTCACGCTCATTGAGCTGCTGGTGGTGATCGCCATCATCGCCATCCTCATTGCACTGCTCCTCCCGGCCGTCCAGCAGGCCCGTGAGGCCGCCCGCCGCACACAGTGCAAGAACAACCTCAAGCAGATCGGACTCGCCTTGCACAACTACCACGACGTGCATGGCAAGTTCGTCTACCGCAAGGGAGGCACCGACGGCTATGGTGACTCGACCCGCCTCGACGGCAACTACCGTCGTCGCTCCGGCATGATCTCACTCCTCCCCTACATCGATCAGGCACCACTCTACAACCAGATCGAAGCCGGCGACCCCTCCACCAGCCCACCCGTCCCCCCGGGAGGCGCCGCTCCATGGACCAGCAACTGGCAGGTCTGGTGGGTCCAGATCCCCGGACTGCGGTGTCCGACCGACCCCGGGATCAATACCGCCCGCGGCACCTGCAATTACGCCTTCTGTATGGGGGACTACGTCGGAGCCAGCAACCGCGATGCCACCTCCGTCAATGGCATGTTCGCCGCGCTGACCACCTACGCAGTTCGTGACGTCGTCGACGGCACCAGCAATACGATCGCCTTCAGCGAACGCGTTCAGGCCAGCTTCGGTGTGGGCGCACGCACCACGCCGGACATCCGCGAAGGCGTCCTCATCGGCGTCTCCTCCATCACCACCAACCCCGGTGCCTGCCTCGCTGCAGCCGCAGCCATCTCGAACGGCAACCGCTACACCGACGGCAGCCAGGTCAAGGGAAAGTTCAGCTCCGTCTGGATGGACGGCCAGCCCGAGAACGTCGCCTTCACCACCGTTCTCCCGCCGAACGGCCCCTCCTGCATTAACGACACCAACCCCAATGCCGATGGAGCCGTCAACCTCCTCGCCGCCAGCAGCCACCACACCGGCGGCGTCCACGCTCTCATGGTCGATGGTGCCGTCCGCTTCATCTCCGACAGCATCGACACCGGAAACCTCGGCGTCGCCACCACCCTCGGTGGCTCCAGCCCCTACGGTATCTGGGGAGCTCTCGGCACCAAGCAGGGTGGCGAAACCGTCGGCGAATTCTGAGCCCGAATCGATTCCTCACGGATCGATCCACATTCGGAAATTCCTGTCCTCGGGGATGCAGCCGCTCCCCGGGGACATTCCGTATCCGCAGCCTCCGTCGCTCCCCAGCCCAACCGCGTTCCGATTCACACCGGTTGCCGCTTGACCTGCGGATCTCATCACAGTTCACGCCAACTCTCGCGAGATTACGATGCGTTACTCGTTCCGGATCATTCCTCTCTGCTGCCTCGCGATGCTCGGCTGCACGTCCGGCGGCCGCGAAGCACCCGTCCCCGTCTTTCCCGTCACCGGCGTCGTCACCTACAACGGCCAGCCGGTCGCGGGAGCCGACATCACATTCTTCAGCACCGATGGGGATCGCAGCGCCTTTGGTCGCACCGACGCCGACGGTCGCTACCGCCTCAGCACCTTCTCGTCAAACGACGGAGCCATCGAAGGACGCCACATCGTCACCATCGTGAAGGTCAGTGCTCCGCAACAGCCGGCCGAGCAGGTCGCGTCAATCGAATCCGACGCCTACGTGCCTCCCGGAGAAGGTGCCTCCACCTCACCACCTCCACCAAAGTCCGAAGTCCCCGACAAGTATGGCAGTCAGGAAACCTCCGGCCTGACCGCCATCGTCAACGCCGACGACAACAACGAAATCGACTTCGAACTGACCGACTGACCGGCTTTCGCACTCCTTCCGCTCAACGTCAGTTGGCCGCCCGGATCGCGGCAACATGGTTGCCGTTCTCAGGGGCACTCAGCCGCACCCGGCGACCTCCCGCCAGCGGCATTACCTCACCGGTCGTTCCACGGTCGATGTCGATCCACTGCATCGTCAGTTCTGCGGGGGCGTCACTCAGATCGACAGTGACGCTCCCGCGTTCTTTTCCTTTGGGGAAGAACACCGCGATCGCATCCCGCTCCGCCGACGCCGCGATGTACGCTTCGTTCTCCTCGCGATCCTCCAGCAGATCGCCCGCCGGCTCCACCTCCCACAGCGGGATCGACGCCTCCAGCGCCCGTGCCGCCTGCAGGCACGCCACCGCCCGGTCATTGATCCCCAGCCCCGATTCCGGCCGGTGAAACCGCATCGACGCCGCGCCCGCCAGCAGGTGCCGCCAGAACCGCTCAATCGCGTCCTGGTCCGTATGGCCGAACTTGTTCCCGTCCGCACCGTACGTCTTGGTCGTGTTGATCGGCCGCGGATGCGACGCCAGCAGGTTCCGCACGTGCAGGAAGTTGTCCCAGTGCGTCTGCCCCCTGTTGTGGTTGTTCTGTGAGACATCCACGAAGTCGTACCGCTCCGGATGATCGAACGTCCGCCGGTGACGCTCCGCCCTCAGGTTCCAGTCGTCCCACATCTCCGTCACGTAGACCCGCCTGCCTGCCCGGGCCGCTTCTTCCTTGAGAAACTCCGCCCAGTACGTGCTCCACGCTTCCTCCCCCGACGTCTCGTTGTCGATGCAGTACAGCACGTGGTCGTACTTCAGCGAATGCGCGAGCAGCTTCCTGACGAATGCCTGCTGATACCGCAGCACCACCCGGGTGTTTCTCTGATCCGGCGTCGTGAAGAAGAACGGCTGCCGGTTCTGCCCCGGGTGATCCGGATACCGCTTCCCGAACCCCGACTCCTCGTACGTGTAGTTCACGTTGTTCGCCGGGTTGTACGGATGCACCTGCCACCGGTCGGCTCCCCGATGATCCGTGTAGTCGAACCGGTCCCAGATCTCGATCTGAATGAAGATCTTCCGCCTGGCCGTCTCCGACAGCAGCCGCTCGAACCGCTCCCAGTACTCCGGATTCCACTGCGACAGGTCGTAATTCCCGTCCGCCCGCCGCAGGAACGGATACACCTCCGTTCCCCGGTCCGGCCGGTCACTCATCGTGTTCCGGATCACGTTCCCGCCCGCCGCCGCAATCCGGTCCAGTTGGGGCAGCAGTTCCTCCGCCGGCCACTGGAACAGGTTGTCGTCGTCACTCCCCCCCAGCAGCAGCACCGGCTCGCCATCGTGCGACCAGTACCAGCGGTTCTCCTCCCACGGCTCGATCGCCAGCGCCGGCGAGACCAGCAGACCAGTCACCATCAGCATCCACAGCAGCAGTCGTCCTGTCATCCGCATCGGTTGGTCTCCTGTGTGATTCTGGTCCGGTGTGACTGCGGCAACTTCCCCGTCATTCCGGTGGCCGGGCGGCCTCGCCTGTCACGGTATGCTTGAGGTAGACAATCCCGTCCGCCCGTTCTGTGGTGGCAAAGCCCGTCGAGTGCAGCGTCTTCAGCATCGGACGGTTCTCCCAGTCCGTTTCCGCCACCAGTTCGCGCAAACCCCATATCCGCGCAATCTCGATGCAGAACGCCGTCATCGCCGTCCCCAGACCGATCCCCTGCCAGTCGTCGATCACCAGGGCCGCATACTCGGCGACATCATGGTTCGCATCCCCCACCATCCGGCCCACACCGACCAGCCGTTTCTCGCCATCCTCGTCCGCTTCCGCCACAATCGCCATCTCGCGGTCGTAGTCGATGAAGCAGTACCGCGTCGCAAACTCGTGCGTCGTGTGGTGAATCAGATTCCGGAACCGGAACCGGATCGAACGCGGCGAACAGGCCGCCACCATCGCATGCCACATCTCCTCATCCTCAGGACGGATCGGTCGCAGCAGCACCTCCCGGCCGTTCTCCAGCGTTACCTGCCTGGTGAACTGCCCCGGCCACGGACGAATCGCAAGATGACCGAATGAGTGATGCGACCAGTCCGAAGGCAGCGGTTCCACAACCGCCCGACCATCCAGCGCCAGCACTCCTTCCGGGCTCGCCAGCAGCGGATTGATGTCGAACTCCGTGATCTCCGGATGATCCGCCACCATGTACGAAAACCGGATCATCACCTCCAGCAGCTGCTCGAGATTGATCCCCGGCCGTCCGCGAAAACCACGCAGCAGCGGCCACGATCGCAGCGACTCCAGCATCCGCGACGCCAGCCGCTCGTTCAGCGGCGGCAGACCCAGCGCCCGATCCCGGAAGCACTCCGCCGCAATCCCCCCCGTGCCGATCAGCATCACCGTCCCGAATGTCACGTCCCGCTTGCAACCCAGGATCAGTTCCGTCGAATGCTTGCGCGACACCATCCGCTGCACCGTCACCCCCCGGATCTCCGCCTCCGGGGCACTCCGGCCCGCATTCTCCACGATCTGCGCAAACGCCGCCGCCACATCCTCCGCGTGCATCAGGTTCAGCTGCACACCACCCACGTCGGTTTTGTGAGTGATCTCCGGCGACTCCACCTTCAGCACCACCGGATACCCGATCTCTTCCGCCTGCCGGGCCGCCTCCTCCGCTGTCGCCGCAAACCGTACCTGCGTCACCGGAATCCCGTACCCCGCAAGCACCTCCTTCGACTGCGACTCCGAGAGCAACCGACGGCCGGCCTCCCCCTGGCTGTCTGCACGGCCACCCGCCGTTCCCTTCGCCGGACTGCCGGCAACCGTCGCCGGTGCTTCCCGGCGCATCACGTTGAACTCGATCGGAATTTCGCGCGGCGTCTCGTACAGCAGCTCCCGGTTCCGCCCGTACTCGACCAGATGCATGAACGCCCGGATCGCATGTTCCGGCGCCGGATACGTCGGAATGCCCCCCTCCTGCAGAATCCGGATCCCTTCCGCCACCAGCCGGCTGCCCATCCAGACCGCCAGGAGCGGCTTCCGCGACGACCGGTTCGCCGCTGCCACCGACCGCGCAATTGCCGTCGCATCCGTCATCGCCTGCGGCGTGAGGATGACGAGCACCGCGTCCACCCCCGGGTCCGCCAGCGTCAGCTGCAGCGTCGTCTCGAACCGCTCCGCCGTCGCGTCCCCCAGAATGTCGATCGGATTGCCACCCGACCACTGGTCCGGCAGATGCTCGCCGAGCGCCGCAATCGTCTCGTCCGACAGCTCTGCCAGCTCACCCCGGTTGGCCACCAGCGAGTCGGTCGCGATCACGCCCGGACCGCCCGCGTTCGTGACGATCGCCAGCCGGCCACCCCGTGGCGGTGCGTGCCGCGCCAGCAGTTCCGCAGTGTCGAACAGCTCGTCCAGGTCCGAAGCCCGCACGATTCCCGCCCGCTGGAACGCCGCGTCGTACACCGCGTCCTCACCCGCCAGGGCTCCGGTGTGGGACGCCGCCGCCCTGGCCGACTCCGCGAACCGGCCCGACTTGTACGCGACGATTGGCTTGCTCCGGGTGAACGCCCGCGCCGCCGACAGAAACGACCGCGCCTCCGTGATCGACTCCAGATACAGGATGACCGACGTGGTGTGCGGATCCTCGGAGAAGTAGTCGATCAGATCTGCCACGCTCACGTCGATCATGTTGCCGATCGACACGAACGCCGAGAATCCGATCGTTTCCCGCTCCGCCCACTCGAGGATCGACGTGCACAGCGCCCCCGACTGCGAGATGAACGCCACATTGCCCGGCCGGGCCGGCGTCGCTGCAAAGCTCGCGTTGAGCCGCCGGTGCGGTGCGATGATCCCCAGACAGTTGGGCCCCACGATCCGCATCCCGGGGAATGCCGCCGCCGCTTCCTTCAGCGACGCCTGCAGACTGTTGCCCTCAGGCCCGACCTCGCCGAACCCCGCTGACAGAATGATCACGCCCCCCACGCCGGCGCGACCGCACTCGGTCACCAGCCCCGGCACCGTCGCCGCCGGCGTCGCGATGATCGCCAGATCCGGGCAGTGCGGCAGCTCCGACACCGACGGATACGCCTGAATCCCCTGCACCGCCTCCCGCTTGTTGTTGACCGGATAGACGACTCCGCCGAACCCCGTGCTGATCAGGTTGTGCAGCACGCTGTAGCCGACGCTCGCCTCGCGGTCGCTCGCCCCGATGACGGCAACCCGCTGCGGCTTGAAGATCCGACCGAGATTGCGAACTGACACCGCACCTCTCCGTCAAAGCCGTGTAGATCACCCGTGTGCCACGGGCTCCGCCCGTGCACAACCCGAAAACAGATCATGGCGAGCCCCGGGCGTGAGCCCGGGGGTTAAGACATACGACGTTCGAGTCACCCGTGTGCCACGGCTCTTTGAGCCGTGCAAACATGTCAGCCCTGTAGGGCCGGCTGTTGCCGGCCGACTCATTCCGTGTGCCACGGGCTCCGCCCGTGCACGTCAGGGTAGGCTGGGACTGGTCCCAGCCCGTCGGGCCGGCTACTGCCGGCCGCGGATCTGACGCTGATTCGCGTGCTACGGCTCTGTGAGCCGTGCAGTCCTCTCGAACACATCCACACAATCTGTCGCGAGGGCTGATGTTGCTTGCCTCCGCTCCCTCACGGTCGCGGCTCCGATGTTTGTGCGACCGACACCTGCCCCCTCATCCCTCAAGACTCACCTCTCACCCCTCCACGTGCCGTGCACAACCCGAAAACAGATCATGGCGAGCCCCGGGCGTGAGCTGGCGAGCCCCGGGCGTGAGCCCGGGGGTAAGACATACGACGTTCGAGTCACCCGGCACGCGCGCAGCAGGTCAGCCCGTGGGGCCATGCCCTCCTCTCTTGCCTCTTGCCTCTTGCCTCTTGCCTCTTGCCTCTTGCCTCTTGCCTCTTGCCTCTTGCCTCTTGCCTCCTGCCTCCTGCCTCCTGCCTCCTGCCTCCTGCCTCCTGCCTCCTGCCTCCTAACTCCTATCTCCTAACTCCTATCTCCTATCTCCTATCTCCTATCTCCTATCTCCTATCTCCTATCTCCTATCTCCTATCTGTCCCCGGCATCCTTCGGCAACCCGGCATTCCAAGCCATCACCGACCGACGCAGCCGCTCGACCACCTGCGGATGCTCATCCGCCACGTTCCGCGTCTCCGACTCATCCACCGACAGATCATACAGCTGCACCCGCGAACCATCGTAGTTCACATAGAACTTCCATTTGCCGTCCCGCACCCCCAGGTCCGGATTCGGTTCCTTCTTCGTCCCCGGACGGTCCGGCGGCCGACGGAAAAAGATCGGTGCCTGCCGGCTCTCCTCCGCCCGCCCCAGCAGCGTCGCCGACAGCTCCTCGCCGTCCAGTTCCACTCCCTCCGGCGGATCCACCCCCGCGATCTCATGGAACGAACGGTTCAGATCCATCGCACACAGCACCGATGTCCTGTTCACCGTCCCCACCACATCCTCATTGACGAGCCCCGGGCCCCAGACGATCAGCGGCGACCGCACCCCACCTTCGTACAGCAGCGTCTTGTGACCCCGCAGCGGTGCCGCCGTCCCCGCTCCCTGTTCAGGCCCGTTGTCCGAAGCCAGCACGATCAGCGTGTTCTCCCGCAGTGCGGCATCGTCCCGGATCCGATCGAACAGCACACCCAGCTGCTCGTCCATCGCATCCAGCACCGCGTAGTACAGCGCCCGCTTGCTGCCGTCCGTCCCCTTCCGGAGCTCCTCCGGCGGGAAGAAGGGCGAATGCACGTCGTCCGGCCACAGGTTGACGTAGAACGGTTTGCCGGCCGCCTGAGCCTCGTCAATGAACGCGACCGCATCCTTCACAAACGCCGCCGTAATCACCGACCGGTCTTCCCACCGGATTGGTCCCCGTCCCAGCTTCGCCGACCCCAGGTCGTGACGCCCCGGCGGCTTGCCATCGTAGGCATCCTTCAGCGGCAGCACCCGCGGCCCCAGCCCCTCGAAGTTCGTCAGGCTCGCGTCAAATCCGTATTCCGTAATCAGCGGAGCCTCTCCCACATCCCGCTGACCTCCCATGTGCCACTTGCCGAAGTGCCCCGTTGCGTACCCCGCCGCCTGCAGCTCCCGGGCCAGCATCGGCGCCTCCGGATCGAGCCACTGCGCCATCCCCCGCTCGATGTTCCGCTGACGGTGCGCCAGATACGAACTGATCCGCCACCGCTGCGGATACTGCCCCGTCGACAGCGCCACCCGCGAGGGCGAGCAGATCGGCGAGTTGACGTAGAAGTTCGTGAACCGCAGCCCCTCGTCCGCCAGCCGGTCGATCTGCTCCGTCTCGACCACCTCGCCACCGAAGCACGACAGATCTGACCACCCCATGTCGTCGATGAACACCGTGACGATGTTCGGCGGCGCATCGGCGTTCGGCGGCGCATCCGCCGCCCTCACCGACGACGCAGCGACCAGGCCCGTCACCACCGCCGCCACCAGAGCCAGACCACACATATATAACCGCTTCATGTCACCTCCCCCCAGTGCGTCATTCTGTAGGGCCGGCTATTGCGGGCCGGCCCATTCTGTGTGCCACGGGCTCTGCCCGTGCCCGTACAATGATCAAGCTGGCGAGCCCCGAGCGTGAGCTCGGGATGACGTCAAACGACACTAAGCCCCGTAGGGCCGGCTATTGCCGGCCGTCGATCTGCCCCCCCCAACTCCCAACTCCCAACTCCCAACTCCCAACTCCCAACTCCCAACTCCCAACTCCTAACTCCTAACTCCTAACTCCTAACTCCTAAATCCTAATTCCTAATTCCTAATTCCTAATTCCTAATTCCTAATTCCTAATTCCTAATTCCTCGTCCTCCCCTCATCCCCAGCAGCCGCCCGCGCCTGCTCCACCAGAAACTCCACCACCGGCCCGGCCGCCGGATCATCCAGCCGGTTCACCTGCTCCCGGGGATCATCCGCCAGGTTGTACAGCTCCAGCGGATGCACTTCCCCGGCGAACGCATACCGGTGATCGAGAAACAGCTTCCACTGCCCCCGCACCGGAGCCCGGTTCGATCGGACCGCCACCACGGCCCGCCGGTCCGACAGCTTACGCGAGGCCTGCCTGTGATCGTTCGGGAACAGCGCCGGCCGGGGCTCGAACGGCTCGCCACGCAACGCGGCCAGCTGACTGATGCTGTCTTCGGCCCCTTTCTCCCCGGCGTCAAGGTCCGGCAGCGGTCGCCCGAGAATGTCCGCCACCGTTGCAAACACGTCGTTCAGCCCCAGCAGCCGTTCGCACGTCCGACCTGAAGTCGCCGACTCACCATCCCCGATCCCGCCCGCCGGCCAGGCCGCAAAGAACGGAATCCGGTGCCCTCCCTCATAGGTCGAGCCCTTGTTGCTCCGCAGCGGACCGGTCGCCGTCTTCGCCTTCGATTCCGCACCGTTGTCGCTGGCGAAGATGAACAGCGTGTTCTCGATCAGCCGATGCCCCGGCCGTCGCGGGTCCGGCCCCTGCAGAAACTCCAGCAGCAGTCCCACCTGCACATCGTTCTCGTGGATGAAGTCCAGCCGCGTGCTCCCTGTTGCCGCGCCGTTGACGAACCGGCTCGCCCCCCGCACCTTCACCCCGGCAATCTCATCGCAGGGGGTATGCGGAAGATGATTCGCCGGCGATGCGAAGTACAGAAAGAACGGCTGCTCACTCTCGACCGACTCCCGCAGAAACGACATCGCCGCCTCATGCAGCCGCGGACCGATCTCATTCAGCACGTACGAACCGTCCAGCTCCTTGCCGTTGTCCGTCGCACCGATGACCTCACGGTTGCGGATCCACCCCGGACCGATCGCCTGCTCCGGTCCGTTCCGCTTCTGCCCGTCCGGGCCCGACGTCGGATGACTCCGCGAGATACCGAAGAAGAAATCGAACCCGTGATCGACCGGACCGTCCGCCAGCGGCTGCGTCAGGTCCGCATCGTCCCATCCTTCTGCGGGGCTCCCGTCACTCCGGCGGTACTGCAGACCGAGATGCCACTTCCCCACCATCCCGGTCCGGTAACCCGCCGCATTCAGGAATGACGCCAGCGTCGGCCGGTCCCGCTCGATCAGCGGATCACCCTGCACCCCGAACAGCACCCAGTGCTTCAGCCGCGTCCGCCAGCAGTACCGCCCCGTCATCAGGGCGTACCGCGACGTCGTGCAGCGGCTGTGTGGCGAATGGGCGTCCGTAAACCGCACTCCCATCCGCGCCAGTCGTTCCATCTGCGGCGTGTGCAGCTGCACGTCCGCCCCGTTCCCCGTCCAGTCACGGTAGACCGACGTGTCCCCCATCCCCATGTCGTCGGCGAGGAACACGATGATGTTGGGAGGAACCTCCGCCCCGGCACGGCCGGCACCGAGCAGCAGCACCACAACAACAGCAGGAACCAGGAGCTTCATCACGCCCTCCCCTTGATCTTGCCGGTTCAAAAACGGGTGGCCCTCCGTCGGGTGCCACTGCTGGCTTGTCCAGCAGTGCGCGCATCATTCGACGGGTGGCCGGGGCTGGAGCTCCGTAGGGCCGGCTGTTGCCGGCCGGCCCGTTCCGTGTGCCACGCCCTCTGCCCGCGCCCGTCAGTGGTAGGCTGGGACTGGTCCCAGCCCGCAGCCCATGTACCGCCTGGCGACCGAAACCTGCCCTCTCATTCCTCAAGACTCACCTCTGCCTCCTCACGTGGCGGGTGGCCGTGGCTGGAGCTCGCAACGCGAGCGAAGCCACGGTCGAGTTTGGCACGCGGGCCGGTCCGGGGTTTCGCAGCTTTGCTGCTCCAACCCCGGCCACCCACCGAAAGCCCACCGGCTGCGTCCGGTGGGCCGTCGTTGTCGTGTGCCACGCCCTCTGCCCGTGTCTCTCCAATGATCAATCGTGACGAGCCCCGGGCGTGAGCTGGCGAGCCCCGGGCGTCAGCCCGGGGGGACCATCAGACAACATTCAGCTCACCCCTCACTCAAACAGCCCCCTCGCAATCTCCTTCAACGTCTCCGCCGGAACCTTCTCCACCTTCCGGTCATACGTCAGCAGACCGTTGATCTCGCCTTCGACATCCGTCGTCTGCGTGTACACCCCGCCGGCAATCCCCTGCTCCTTCAGACCGGCCAGCAGATCGATCGACGTCCGGTATCGTTCCAGCCATTCCTCCTTGTTCTCCGGCAGCCCGCCGTAGCCCCAGTTCCGGCGATCGACGTCCCACAGGTGCCCCTGCACCGGATACCCGTGTCCGCCGAACTCGCCCACCACTGTGATGAACTCCCGGTACCGCTCCGCATCGAACGGAAACGCCGGATGCGGGTAGTTGTGGTGATCGACAATGTCCCCCACCGGCCAGAAGTTCCCCCCACTGGCCACGTTCACCAGCCGGCTCGGATCACGCTCCGCCGTCCACGCACCCACCTCCATCGTCCGGTGCTGTCCCCACGCTTCGTTGAACGGCACCCACACCACGATCGACGGATGATTCTCCAGCAGATCGATCATCCGCTCCAGCTCGACCATGAACTGCTCATGCTCCGCATCCGGCCACTCGGCATCGACCGGATCGGGCTTCAGACGCGTCCACGGCGGGTTGTGCCCTGCACTCACCTGGTCCTGCCACACCATCAGTCCAAGCCGGTCGCAGTGATAGTAGTACCGCCGCGGCTCAACCTTGATGTGCTTGCGGAGCATGTTGAACCCCGCCTTCTTCAGAAACTCCAGCTCGAACACCATCGCCTCGTCCGAGGGCGGCGTCAGCAGACCATCCGGCCACCATCCCTGATCGAGCGGTCCCCAGTGGAAGATCGGCTCTCCGTTCAGCGTAAACCGCAGATGCCCCTCCGCGTCCCGCTCCTTTCCGACGGTCCGAATCCCCGCATACGATTCCACGCGGTCCAGCACCTGGCCGGCATCGTCAACCAGAGCCACCTCCAGGTTGTACAGATGCGGCGACGACGGCGACCACAGCTTCGCGTCCTCAACCGTCAGCGTCAGCGCGCTGCCGTCCACCTCGCCCCGTGCCACCTCGGTCGCACCGTCCCGCACGATCACACGCAGCGACGCGCCGTCGGCAGCGCCGCTCACGTCCGCCCGCACCGAGATCGATCCTTCCGCCGCATCCGTCCGCAGCGTCAGATCCTCGATGTGCGCCGCCGGCACCGGCTCCAGCCACACCGTCTGCCAGATGCCCGACACCTGAGTGTACCAGATGCCCCGCGGCGTGAGCGTCTGCTTGCCACGAAGCTGCCACTCCTCCGTGTCGTCTTCAACACGCACCAGCAGTTCATTCTCGCCGTCACGCACCGCATCGGTTACGTCAAACGAAAACGGCGTGTTCCCACCCCTGTGCGTCCCGACCGACCGGCCGTTCACCCACACTTCGCACTCATAATCGACCGCCTCGAAGTGCAGCAGCATCCGCTGGCCCTCGCCGACATCCGCAGCGAACGTCCGCCGGTACCACAACGCTTCGTCCGGATCGAGCAGCCGCTGTACCCCACCCAGCTTCGACTCCAGGCAGAACGGCACCAGAATCTCGCCCGCCCACTCTCCGGGAACGTCTCGCTCCTCCGCCGAGGTGATGACGTACTCCCACTGACCGTTCAGATTCTGCCACTCATTCCGCCGCAGCTGCGGCCGCGGGTACTCCGTCCACGCGTTCTCCGGCGTGACCTGCTCCCCCCACTGCGTGATCAACTCCGACTCGAACGGCCTGGTGCTCCGCTGCGCAGGCGGCAGCTCCGGTACGTTCTCAGCATCCACCACGTGCACGTCGATGAACTGTCCGCCACCCGTCTGCCGGCAGTGAACCGCCATCACGTTCTCGCCCCGGCGCAGCAGCGTCTTCGCTTCGGCGCTCAGTGGCACCACCTTGTACTCAGTGATGTATCCCTTGAACGCCGCCGCCCGGCGACCGTTGATGTACACCTCGGCATCTTCATCGTGATGAATCAGCAGCGCCGGCTTCTCCGGGATCGACTCTACCTCAAACCGCTTGCGGAGCCAGATGTTGTTCGTCTGCCAGTACGTTCCCACCCGCGAACCGGGCGTCTCCGGCATCCCGAATCCCCCGGCACCCTCCTTCCAGCCCGCTTCGTCGAACTTCACCGTCCGCCAGCCTTCCGCAGGCCGACGATACGTGTACTTCCACGTGTCGACGATCGGGATGTCACCGGCCGCCACCGTCGGCAGCAGGACACATGAAGACAGCAGCAGAAGGAGGATCGATTTCATCACTTCACCTCAATGGGAATCTCGAGCACGCTTCCCCGCCGCATCCCGGTTCACGAACCGGCCGGAGCCAGCACCGAGAAGTCGGCAAACGTCACGTAGATCGTGATCACGATGGCAATCAGAATCAGACCCGCCGGCATCGCCAGTTTCCACGGCGTCATGTCCACCGCACCCACGTCTTCCTGCACAAACTCCGTCTCACGCGGAGCAATCTCGCCGATGATCAGCATCAGAGTCAGCAGCCAGGCGAACACCACTCCCAGAAACTGAAACTCGTGCATCGACGCCACCACCCGGTCAAACGGCGGCACGAAGTATCCGATCGCAATGATCGAGAACCCGGCGATCAGTGCCAGCTTCGCAGCGATCGCCGGCACCCGGCGCGTTACCATGCCGATCAGTACCACGGCAAAGATCGGAATGAAGTACATCCCGTTCATCTTCTGCAGATACCCGAAGATGCTCTCGGTCTTCGCCAGCAGCGGCGCAATGCCCATCGCCGCGATCGCCACCACCCAGCCGAACACCTTCCCCGATCGCACCACCTCATGCTCGCTGGCCCCTTTGCGGATCACGTTCCGGTACAGCCCCAGACTGAACAGCGTGCACGAACTGTTCAGAGCCGAGTTGAAGCTCGACAGGATCGCTCCGATCATCACCGCCGCAAAGAACCCCGTCAGCGGCCCCGGCAGCACCTGATTCACCAGCAGTCCATATGCCGTATCCGCCTTGATGTCCGTCCCCTGGAACATCGTGTACGCGATCATCCCCGGCAGCACCAGGTACAGCGGGCCGAGCAGCTTGAACGCTCCCGTCAGCAGCACCCCCTTCTGGCCTTCCGCCAGACTGCTCGCCCCGAACGTCCGCTGAATGATCTGCTGATTCGTCGTCCAGTAGAACAGGTTCAGCAGATAGATTCCCGAGAAGATCGTCCAGAACGGCACCGACGTCTCCTTCCCGCCGATCGAGTTGAACCGCGCCCGCTGCTCCTCAAAGATCTGCTCGGCACCTGCGCTGATCCCGCCGTCACCTCCCAGCTGCGCCAGCGCAAAACCGGTAATCATGAACCCGCCGACGAACAGCCCGATTCCGTTGAGCGTGTCCGAAACCGCCACCGTCCGCAGACCGCCGAACAGCGCGTAGATCGAGCCGATGATTCCCACCATCCACACGATCAGCCACAGCGAAAACGTCTGGGCATCGACTCCCAGCGACTCCGGCAGACTCCCCAGCATCGACGGCACATCCAGAATCCCCATCATGCCGGTCGCCCCCGTGTACAGGATGATCGGCAGCAGAATCCCCACGTACGCCACCAGGAAAATCAGGTTCGTAATCACCTGCGTCTGATGGTCGAACCGGATCTCCAGATACTCCGGTACCGTCGCCACGCCGCTCTTCAGAAACCGCGGCAGAAAGAACCACGCCATGAACACCAGCGCGATGACGGCGACAACCTCCCACACCATCACGCACAGGCCGTCGTTGAACGCCGCCCCGTTCAAACCCACCATCTGCTCGGTCGACAGGTTCGTCAGCAGCAGCGAGCCGGCAATCAGCGGAAACGTCAGCGACCGCCCCGCCAGAAAGTACCCGCCCGTACTCTCGTGGTCGTCCCGACGCGTAATCAGCCACGTCAGCAGGGCCACCAGTCCGGTAAAAAACAGAAACGAGAGGAGCGTCAGCAGCATGGTGAAGTCTTTTCGAGAGCGAGCGCTCAAAATGACCGGCAGCAGGGCGGATCATCCTGCCCGCTGCCGGCCGGTCCCTGTCCGTCGACGTACTATCGCGTCGGATCGATAATCACCTTCATCGCACCGGCTTCGCCGTCGTACAGCCGGGCAAACCACTCCGGACCTTCCTCCAGCGACGCCTTCGCCGTAATCAGCGGCTCCACCTGGATCGCCCCCTTCTCCAGCAGCTCGATGCATGCCGGATACTCCCCGCTCGACGCACAGCTGCCGTACACCGACAGCTCCCGCGTGACGATCGACTGCAGCGGCATCTCCACCTTCGGCGCCAGGTTCCCCACCAGCGTCACCGAGCCGCCCTTCCGGCAGCTCTCGATCGCCGTCTGAATCGTCGGCGTCGCACCAACAACCTCGAGCACCACGTCGGCACCCCGGCCCCCGGTCAGCTTGCGGACTTCCTCCGGCACGTTCACTTCGTCGGCCTTCAGGCCGACATCCGCCCCCAGCGTCTTCGCCTTCTCCAGCCGGGCCGGATCGAGATCGACCGCGATCACCTGCGAGCACCCCGCCAGCCGGATCGCCTGAATCACCAGCAGACCGATCATCCCGCTGCCAACCACCACCGCCGTGTCACCCAGCGACACCGGCGTCCGGTTCGCCGCATGCACCGCCACCGAAACCGCCTCGATCATTGCCGCATGTTCGAACGGCAGGCTCTCCGGCAGCCGGTAGCAGATGTGCTGCGGAACCGACACGTACTCCGCGAACGCCCCGTGACGACGGTACTCGCCGCACGAAACCCCCAGCACCATCCGGTTGTCGCACAGGTTGATGTCACCCCGCCGGCAGAAGAAGCACTCCCCGCACGAGACGGTCGAGTCGAACGTGACGTGATCGCCCGGCTCGAAACCGGTGACGTTCTCGCCCACCGCCGTCACCACGCCGGCTGCCTCATGCCCCATCACCAGCGGCGGAATCCGACGTCCCGAACTCCCGTCATACCCGTGAATGTCGCTGCCGCAGATCCCGCATGCCCGCACCTGCACCAGCACGTCGTTGGGGCTGACGTCCGGCTCGGCGAAGTCGGTCACTTCGAGATGTTTGTATTCAGTGAGCAGCAGTGCTTTCATCGTTTCGTTCCGGTCTGTGCCGCAGAATACCCGACGGCGGCGCCTGTGCAGTCTCGACAGCTCACGGTCGCAAGCGACTGCACCGGTCATCCGGAGCGACAGCGCACGGCTGCCGCGGTCTGGTCAGCGTCTCACGTGAGAGAAAGGACGCAGCCCATGCTAGCCGACGGGGTCAGATGGACAATGAGATGAAGCGTACCGACTCTGAGATATGTTGTCACGCAGCCGCCGGACAGACCCGTAGGGCCGGCTATTGCCGGCCGTCGGGTGCCACTGCTGGCTTGCCCGGTGTGCCACTCCACTGCGAGCCGTGCGCAGACCCGTCACCTGACGGACAACGCAATCCCGTTCACTCCGCTTCCTCGATCGCCTCTTCAATGCCGATGCTCAGCATCGTCCAGTCTCTCCCCTCGCTCGTTTCGAACGAAATGCGGTCAGCAATCGGTTGATTGGCAGTGTACTGGTCAATCATTGCCTCGATCAGTTCCAGCACGACCGCCACCTTCTCCTTCTGTAACGGATCCTCATAGAAGATGACGTCGACCAGCCCGCCTGCCCTCGCAGGAGGGAGCGTCTTTGGCGGAAACGGGATCGTCCTCGCGCGGACGGGATTTCCGTCAGCAGTGTCGAGATCCTTTTCGATGTAGAGAATGAGGTGCTTCTCGTCGCTCGCATAGTGCACGTCCCGGTCTTCACGATACCAGGGCTGTGCGGCGATGATCTGGCACAGCGGCTCCCAATGGGAATTCCACGTCCCGATCCGCTCCCGCACCTCGAGCTCCGTCTCCGCAGCAACGTCGTGCCTGGTCGCGCGTTCGCATTCGACCTGGATCTGATGCTGCTGCTCGCGAATGCGGCGATGGGCCACTCGGCGGACGATCAGGCCACGTAGTCCACCCGCATCGGTACTGACGCACCTGCACGCACTCACGAGCGATGCCTGAGCGACCGATGGTCCGGATGAGAATCCCGATTCCAGTTTGAAGTTGATCGGTGTCCTGACAACCACACGCGTCGATGCGGTCGAATGCACCCGGGCAGAGCGTTGCCGGCCGACGGTGCGCGACACGGACGTCCCGGTGAACACAAGGTCCATGGCGATGCCGTCCTTCTTCGGGCGAAAGTCCGGAATCAGAGTGCCGCTGACTTCCGCCGTCCCGACATTGGAGACGCCCACAATCCGCTGACGCACCTGTGTTGTTCGGGAGACCTCATGACCGGAGATGTGAAACAGGTTCTCCGACAGCCGGATCACGAGACCGAAATCCGCCGGGTCCGAATCGGGAAACGATTCAGACGACGGTTCCTCCGCCACCACCTCGGCCGGGCGGGTACTGGTCGCCAGGATCACGAGCGAGCAGAAACAGCAATACTGCAAGCAATGGCCCAGCCGCACGGGAGTCGCAAACAGTCGCATCATCAATCCTCCAGGTCCGGGGACGGCCATCAATCGCACATCGCCGCTTGCACGTGACGGCCCGGCAATCTCGACCATTTGCGGTTCGCAGTCCCGCTCACGCTGAATACGCCTCTGCAGACACGGCTCTGTGGAGCCGCCTTGAGCGACCGGTGCCGCCGCCGGCTTGCCCGGCAGTGCGACTCACGTTGCCCATTGTCCACTGACCGGGCGGACACTGCCGCCGGTCTCCTTGAGGACGCATCATGTTGTCGCCTGTTCGTGGCTTCTCGGCAGGGGGGCATTCCCGACATGGCCCGGGATGTGTCCGCTTGTTGTCCGGCGGAGGGGACTTCTTGCCCAGGCAAGCCATCCGGGACGAAAGCCCACCGGCCGCGCCCGGTAGGCCGCGCCACATTGGGCCATCGACGTCGTTGGGTGCCACTGGCGACTTGCCCACCAGTGCGAACAACGTGCGACGAACATATGCTGGTGCCACGACTCCCCGAGCCGTGCACAGGTCCCGAAAACCACCGACGCGGTCTGCAGAACCGACTCCGCAGGCCAACAGCCCTAGGCGAGCCGGCAGCGTGAGCTGCCGGGTAAGACCGATGCAAACAGCCCGCGCACGTACCCCGGCTCCGTGAGCCGTGCGCATCCCCGTAGGGCCGGCTATTGCCGGCCGTCCGCTCGTTGCGCCTTTCTGGGCACCAAACCACAGGGGGGGCCCGGACGCGGCACGCGTCCGGGTGGCGCAGCCACAGGAGGACGTGTGAGGACGTTGCCGTTCTTCGAGCCCCGTACGTCAGCCGTGTAGGGCCGGCTACTGCCGGCCGTTGGGGGCCACTGCTGGCAACAATCGTCGCACATCACGAAGTGCCACAGCTCTGTGAGCCGTGCGCATCTCTGTAGGGCCGGCTATTGCCGGCCGTTAGGGGCCACCGGCGACTTGCCCACCAGTGCGAACGCCTCCGAGTGTGTGCCACGGGCTCTGCCCGTGCATCAGCACTCCGCTGCGAACCACTAACCCGGCTGCCCGGATTCCAGCAGGTAGACCATCCGCCAGATCCGATCCACCTCGCCCCGCTCAATCACCTCGAGCGGCTTGAGTCCATCGAAGGCATCATTGGGAGTGGTGAGCCACGCGCCGATCGCCTCCTCCTGCATCACGTGAGAGAGAGCGTCGATCACGCGGTGCACTTCCGTGAGCCGTCGCCGGACGGCATCGCTTGGCTCTCCGCCGCTTTCAATCGTTGCCAGTGAGCGCGTCGAGACCGGAAGCAGACGGGCGAACACATCACGGCTGAGTCCGAGCCGGGAGCGAACGGCCAGCATCTGCCCGCCGCGTGGAGCCGCCACCAGCCGGCAGGCTCGCTGCGTACGGGGCTTCGGTTTGACGGTACGCTTTCGCGATCGGGTCCTGGTGGCCATCTGAGAATCTTCTCCACTGAGATTGTCGGGCAGACCACGCAAGGCGTCAAGCACTTCTGCATGCAATATTGCATGTCTGTGCAGTTGGCCTACTGACCTGACCCCGAATTCTGTACCAGGGGTTATGAGAGTTCCGGTTGGGGGATGTCGGTGTTCTGCTGCAGTGAGGC
>ENA-ORCW01000309-ORCW01000309.1-marine-metagenome-genome-assembly--contig:-NODE-309-length-39187-cov-5.175761_pt1 | contig 39187 bp, 32 predicted proteins | sample MGYA00237784_ERZ508517 | MGnify/ENA primary metagenome ERZ508517 (study PRJEB26187, sample SAMN06268979) | marine metagenome | isolation source: Tt ae E1 feedstock associated aerobic enrichment on... | reverse complement strand
GGAGCCGCCGTTTGTTATACAGGTTCGACCGTTCGATCATCAGAACGGGCAGGGAGTCATGACCAGCGGATCTTACAAGGGCGATGTCAGCCCGCGCGACGCCTTCGAGCGGTTGCAGGAGAACGATCGCAGCGTGCTGATCGATGTGCGCACGGATGCGGAATGGGCGTTTGTCGGCGTGCCGGCCGTGGAGCGCATGGCCCGGATCCCGTGGCAGGTCTTCCCGACCATGGAGCGCAATGAGGAGTTCGTGGACCAGGTTCGTGCCGCCGGCGTGCCGGAGGACGCGGAGGTCTTCCTCCTGTGCCGCTCCGGCGGGCGTTCGGCGGCGGCCGCGGCGGCGCTGACGGCGGCGGGTTTCGAAAACTGCTTCAATATCGCCGGCGGCTTCGAGGGCGACCGCGACCAGCATGGCCACCGCAACACCGTGGGCGGCTGGCGCCATGACGGGCTGCCCTGGGTGCAGGGCTGAGGACGGGGCGGCGCACATCATGACGAAGGATGACTGTTCGCGCTGGGGCGAGGCGACGCGTCTGGTGCGCGGCGGGCTCGACCGCAGCCCCCATGGCGAGACCTCCGAGGCGCTCTACCTCAATTCCGGCTTCGTCTACGAGGATGCCGAGACGGCGGCGGCGCGCTTTGCCGGCGAGGCGGACGGCTATGTCTATGCCCGCTACGGCAACCCCACCGTCACCATGTTCGAGGAGCGGCTGAGGCTGCTCGAGGGCTCGGAAGCCTGCTATGCGACGGCGAGCGGCATGGCCGCCGTGTTCGGCGCGCTCGCCTGCCAGCTCCGGGCGGGCGACCATGTCGTGGCCTCGCGCGCGCTCTTCGGCTCCTGCTACCAGATCGTCACGAATATCCTCCCGCGCTTCGGCGTCACCCACACGCTGGTCGACGGCAACGATCCCGATGTCTGGCGCGAGGCGATCACGGAGAATACGCGCTGCGTGTTCCTGGAGACCCCGTCCAACCCGACGCTGGAGGTGATCGATATCGCCATGGTGTCGGACATCGCGCACAAGGCGGGCGCCCGGGTCGTGGTCGACAATGTCTTCGCCACGCCGGTTCTCCAGAAGCCCATGGCGCTCGGCGCCGATATCGTCGTCTATTCGGGCACCAAGCACATTGACGGGCAGGGGCGCTGCCTCGGCGGCGCGATCATGTCCACCGCGGCCTTCAAGGAGGACGAGCTCAAGCCGTTCCTGCGCCATACCGGCCCCTCGCTCAGCCCGTTCAACGCCTGGGTTCTGCTGAAGGGCCTGGAGACGCTGAAGCTGCGCGTGCGCCACCAATGCGCCTCCGCCAGGGCGATTGCCGACGCGCTTCAGGCGTTGCCCGCCGTGGAGCGTGTGATCTATCCCGAGCTCGACAGCCATCCCCAGAAGGCCCTTGCCGCCCGCCAGATGACAGCCGGCGGCAGCATGGTGACCTTCGTGCTGAAGGGCGGGCGCGAAGAGGCCTTCGACGCGCTGCGCAGGCTCTCCATCGTCGACATCTCCAACAATCTGGGCGATGCGAAGTCGCTCATCACCCATCCCGCCAGCACCACCCACCGCAATATCGGCGAGGAGGCGCGCGCGGCCATGGGCATCGGCGAAGGCATGCTGCGGCTGTCGGTGGGGCTTGAGGAGACCGACGACCTGATCGGCGACCTCACCGGCGCCATTGCCGGATAGCCCTGAGACGGGACGCGCCGTTCCGCCAGTCGGATGACGGTCTCGCCAGACATGGACGAAAGCCTACACTTGCGGTGTTCCCTTGTATGAGCCGCCGGGATCTCGTCGATCCCGGCAGCGCTCCGGATCGAACTGGCAAGCGGGGAGGTCTTCGCGATGCATACCGGCTTCAAGAGTATCCTGGCGGCTGTCGCCATTGCCGCTGTCGCGGCCACGGGCGCGGCGCGGGCGGACATTGTCGGCGAGAACGTCGTCTATGAGGTGAATGGCAAGCCGTTCGAGGGCTATGCCGTCCAGAATACGGGCTTCGGCGACAACCAGCCCGCCGTCCTGCTGGTCCATGACTGGGACGGGCTCGACGATTACGAGAAACAGCGCGCCACCATGCTGGCGGCGGAGGGCTATACGGTGCTCGCCGCCGATCTCTTCGGCCAGGGCGTGCGGCCGGAGACGACGGAGGAGAAGAAGGCGCATACAAGCGCGCTCTACGGCGACCGCGGGGAGATGCGCGCGCGGATGTCGGCAGCACTTGAGGCGCTTAAGGCGCGCGACGGGGTCGATCCCTCGCGTATCGTCGTCATGGGCTATTGCTTCGGCGGGTCCGCCGCGCTGGAGCTTGCCCGCTCGGGCGCGGACATTGCCGGCGTGGCGACCTTCCATGGCGGTCTCGCAACGCCTGCCGACCAGTCCTATGCGCAGGTGAAGGGGCCGGTCCTCGTCATGCACGGATCTGCCGACACCTCCGTGCCGATGAGCGAGGTGGCCGCGCTGGCCGCGGCACTCGACAAGGACGGCATCGCGCACCGCATGGAGATCTATGGCGGCGCGCCGCACGCCTTCACCGTATGGAACGGAAGCCGCTACAATGCGGCGGCGGACGTCGCCTCCTGGCGCACCTTCCTCGACTTCCTGAACGACACGGTGCGCTGAGAAAAGGGTGCCCGCGGGATCGGCCCATCCTGTGGATGGGGACCGACCGCCGCAGGCACCCGGAAAGGCCGGTGTTTTCAAGGGGGGCGGCACCGGCCCGTTCCGTCAGCTCGAAGGACGCTCCTGGCTGGAGGGGGATCAGCGGCAGAAGCGCTTGTAGCCGGAATAGGTGGTGTAGTAGCCCGTATCCGGCTCGAAGCTGCGGTACTTCGACGAGCAGTAGGCGTACCAGTCGCGCGTCCACGGCTCCGGGCTGCCATAGCGGTATGACGGCCGGGCAGGGGCGCGGCGCGGCTGGGACGTCGTGGCGGCAAGCGCGCCCAGTCCGAGGATCAGGCCCGCCGCGCCGAGCGCGATCCCGGCATTGTTGTCGTGATCGTGCCTGCGATGGCGATGGTGATAATAGCCGTGCCGGCGCAGCTTTCTGTGGTACTTCCGCTTGTATTTGTGCTTGTACTTCCGCTTGTAATATTTCTTGTAGTACTTCTTGTGGCGGCGGTCGCCCCGCCAGCCGTCGCGGTGATCCACGGTCTGCACGAGACCTTGCCCGGCAACGGCCCCCGCAGCGCCGCCAGCAACGGCCGGGGTGAAGGCCGATCCGGCCTGCACGGTCGTGCCGAGGCTCGACAGGCCGACCGCGAGGATCGTGGCACAGGCGGTTGCTTTGAGACGTTTGTTCATGGGGGAATCCTCCTTTGAAACCTTGGGGGCCGTCCCGGGGTGGTAATGGGGCCGGCCCACGTCCCGCAGGACGTGAGGCCGGTGATCGTCGGGCCGTGGCTTAGCCGCTGGAGCCGTCCGTCTCGCTGTCCGTATTGGCCGGCGGCGGGCCCTGGCGCTTTCCCTTGCCCATGAACCCGTCGCGCGGGCGGGGGCGGTCGTCGCGGTTGAGGGCGCCGTCGTCATTGCGGTCGAAGCGTTCCGCGCGCTTCTTCGCGGGTTCGACATACTCCTCGATGGTCACCTGTGCGTCGCCATCGACGTCATAGCGCTGGAAATCGCGCACCATGCGGCGGTGCATCCGGTCGAGCCACAGCGCCTGATACTCCTCCAGGCTGAGCTGGCCGTTCCCGTCGGCGTCGAATGTCTTCAGCGCGTCGGAGCGGACGGTCTCGATCTCCTCGATGGTCACGCTCTTGTCGCCATTGGCGTCGTAGCGCTCCATGAAGCGCCACATATGCATGCCGCCGTGACCGTGCATGCCCTTGCGATGGGCGCGCATGCCCTTGTGGCCGTGCCGGCCGCCGCCCCACTTGCCCATGTCGCAGGACTGGCCGCCGCGGGCATGGTGATAGCCGTGGTGGCCGCCGCCCCAGCGCTCGTGGGCCTGGACCGCCGTGGCGGTTCCGGCTGCGGCGAGGCCGAGCAGGGCGACACCGGCAACCAGGATCTTGGATCGTTTCGTCATGGCAACACCTCATTGCGTTCAAGCGATGAGGCGAGTTCTGGCAGTCGACTGTCGCAGAAATTCGTCATGGGAACGGGTTTTTGTCGCGGAACTTGTCAGGGCATCGGGCTGAAACATTTCGTTACAATTTTGTGCGGTGAATGCCCGCGCGATGCGGCATAAGAATGGCGAAGTCCAACTGACGGGCGGATCTCGGGTATGGATGCCACGCCGCATATTCTTGTTGTCGACGACCACCGCGAAATCCGCGAGGCGCTGACGAAGTATCTCAAGCGCAACGGGATGCGGGTGAGCGCGGCCGATGGCGGCCAGGCGATGAAGGCCGCCCTGAAGACGAGCGCCGTCGATCTCGTCGTGCTCGACGTGATGATGCCGGGCGAGGACGGGCTGACGCTGTGCCGCCATCTGCGCGAGACGACCGACCTTCCCGTCATCATGCTGACCGCGATGGCGGAAGACACCGACCGCGTGGTCGGGCTGGAGATCGGCGCCGACGACTATGTCACAAAGCCGTTCAATCCGCGCGAGCTCCTGGCCCGGATCCGGGCCGTGCTGCGCCGCTCGGCGGCGGCGCCCAGGGCGCGCGACCGCATCGAGCCCGTGACATACCGGTTCGACCACTGGACCTTCGATCTCGCCCGCCAGGAGATCCAGGCCGACGACGGTATGGCGATCCCCCTGAGCACCGCGGAGTTCAAGCTGCTCCAGGCGCTCGTGGAGCGTCCCCATATGGTGCTCTCGCGCGACCAGCTCCTCGACCTGACCGCGGGCCGGTCCGCGCAGGCCTTCGACCGCTCGATCGACAATCAGGTCAGCCGCCTGCGCCGCAAGATCGAGCGCGACCCCAAGGCGCCCGAGATCGTCAAGACGGTCTGGGGCGGCGGCTATGTCTTCGCCTGCGACGTGGAGGAGGTCGTGTCGTGAGGCTGGTCCCGAAGAGCCTGGCCGGGCAGCTCGTCTCCCTCCTGCTCGCAGCCCTCGTGGTCTCGCAGATCCTGACCATGGTCATGTTCTTCGGCGAGCGCGACGAGGCCGTGCGCGACGCATGGCGCGCCGAGTTCGCCCAGCGCATCGCCTCCGTCGCCCGGCTGGCCGACGAGGCGCCGCCCCAGCTTGCCGAGCAGTTCGTCGCCGCCGCCAAGTCGCGCAAGCTCACCTATTCGGTCGGCGCAGCGCCCGCCGGCGACGAGACCATGACGACGACGGAGGACGACCGCGAGCTCGAAATCCTGCTGGCGGCGGCGCTGGAGCGCGACAGTATCCAGGGGATTCGCGTGGTCTCCTCAGACGAGCTGCGGAAGCCGCCCCTGCCGGAACGGCTCTACGACGCCGTCGTGGATCTCGTTCAGGGGCCGCCCAAGCCGAAGGAGGTGGACAAGGCGCCCGCCATGCTGATCGCCATCCCGCTCTCCGACGGGCACTGGTTCAATGTCGAGCTGGACGGGCGCTCGCACGGCTCCCGCTGGGCGCTCGTGCCGCTGGCCTCCACGCTGCTGACGGCGCTCGCGACGCTCATCGTCGTCGCCTGGACGGTCCGGCGCATCACGCGGCCGCTGCGCAACCTTGCGGAGGCCACGGAGGGGCTCGGGCGCGGCGAGGCGCCTGTGACGCTCAGGCCTGAGGGGCCGGAGGAACTTCGCAAGGTCGCCCTGGCGTTCAACGCCATGAGCGAGCGGCTGACGCGCTTCGTGAAGGACCGTACGCGCATGCTGGCCGCCATCAGCCACGATCTGCGCACACCGATCACCGCGATGCGCGTACGCGCGGAGTTCATCGACGACGAGGAAACCCGCGACCACATCATCCAGACGCTCGACGACATGAAGAACATGACCGAGGCGACCCTGTCCTTCGCCCGCGACGAGGCGAGCACGGAGGAGACGCGCGTCGTGGACCTGTCGGCGCTCGTCGGGAGCCTGGTCTCCGATCTGGAGGATCTGGGCCATGAGGTGCGCTTCGAGGATGGCGAGGCGATGCCGGTCGCGTGCCGTTCGGCAAGCATCAAGCGCGCCATCGCGAACCTTCTCGGCAATGCCGTCAGATACGGCGCGCGCGCCCATGTCAGGCTGGCGAAGACAGACCATGCGGTGACCGTGACCATCGACGATGTCGGTCCGGGCATCCCGGAGGAGCGGCTGACGGAGGTCTTCGAGCCCTTTACCCGGCTGGAAGGCTCGCGCAGCCGGGAAACGGGAGGCGTCGGGCTCGGGCTCGCCATCGCGCGCTCGATCGTTCTGGCCCATGGCGGCGAGATCACGCTGGAGAACAGGGAACAGGGAGGCTTGCGGGCCCGGGTCGTTCTGCCCTTGTGAGCGAGAGAGACGGAAACCGATGCGGACATTGATCATTGCGGTGATACTTGCGGCAGCCGCCGGTCTGGGCGTGGCCCTGCTCGACAGCGGGACCGGGCCCGGTCCGGGGCTGTCCGACCCGGCGGCGGCCAAGGCCAACGGGGCTGTCGGCCGGCGCGCCGTCTCCGTGCGCGTGCTGGCCGCGGGCACGGAAACCTTCCGCGAGGCGGTTGAGGCCGTCGGCTCGGCGCGGGCGCGCCAGTCGGTGGAGATCGTGCCGTTGGCCGCCGGCCGGGTGGAGGAGATCCTGTTCGAGGCGGGCGATCATGTGGCTGCCGGTCAGGTTCTGGTCCGCCTCGACGACCGCCAGCAGCGCGCATCGCTGGCAGAGGCGAGGGCGTCGCTCACCGAAGCGGAGAGCGCCTTTGAACGCACGAAGAGCCTGATCGAAAAGAAGGTCGCGACCCAGTCCGCGCTCGAGCAGGCTGAGGCGACGCTCGCGCGCTCCAAGGCCGCGCTGGAACGCGCGCAGAGCAATCTGGAGGACCGGACCGTGCGCGCGCCCTTCGCCGGCGTGGTCGGCCTGCGCCAGATCGAGGTCGGCTCGTGGATCGACACCGACCGGACCATCGCCACCCTCGACGATCTCGACACGATCGAGGTCGAGTTCGCCGTGCCGGAAATCTTCCTGCCGCGTGTTGAGGCCGGCCAGGAGGTTGTCGCGCACTCGACCGCCTTTCCCGGCCGCAGTTTCATCGGCGAGATAACGGCCATAGACAGCCGGGTGAGTCCCGCCTCGCGCGCCTTCACCGTGCGCGCCTCCATTCCCAACGAGGACCATGTGCTGAGGGCCGGCATGTTCCTCGGCATCGATCTCGTCCTCGGCGAACGGCACTCCGTCGCGGTGCCGGAGGAGACGCTGCTGACGTCGGGAAGCGAGACCTTCCTCTACCTTCTGGAGGGGGCGGAGGCGGAGAAGCGCTCCGTCACCCTCGGCCAGCGGCGCGGCGGCATGGTGGAGGTCGTCGACGGGCTCGCTCCCGGTGCGACCGTCATCTCGAGCGGCCTCCAGACGCTGACCAACGGGGCACCGGTGCGAGTGCTCGAAGGTGGCGAGGGCACGCCGACCGCGTCCTCCGGGGGAGGGGCGGGCTGATGACCCTTTCGGAGCTGTGCATCCGCCGCCCGGTCTTCTCCATCGTCCTGAGTCTGCTCATCATCGTGTTCGGGGCGGCCGCGCTGTCGAACCTGCCGGTGCGCGAGCTGCCCGACGTCGATTCGCCCGTCGTCACGGTGCGCACCGACTATGTGGGCGCGGCGCCGGAGGTGATGGACACGCAGGTGACCGCGATCATCGAGGGCGCGGTCGCCGGCATTTCGGGCATTCGCAGTATCACGTCGGAAAGCGAGCGCGGGGCGGCGCGCACCGTGATCGAGTTCCAGGCCTCGCGCGATATCGACGACGCCGCGAACGACGTGCGCGCCGCCGTCGCCCGCGTCGTGGGCCAGCTTCCCGAGGAGGCGGAGGACCCGCGCGTCACCAAGAATGACAGCGACGCCTCTCCGGTCATGCGCGTGACCATGACGTCGGACCGGATGGCGCCGCCGGAGCTCACCGACTATGCCGACCGCTTCGTGGTCGACCGGCTGGCTGCCGTCGACGGGGTGGCCGATGTCAGCATCTATGGCGAGCGCACCTATGCCGTCAGGGTGTGGCTCGACCGGCGGGCCATGGCGGGCCGCGGGGTCGCGGTGAGCGAGGTCGCCGACGCGCTCGACGCCAACAATGTGGAGCTCCCGGCCGGCGAGATCGAGACCCGGACGCGCCGCTTCCAGGTGCGCACCAATACGCGCCTGTCGACGCCGGAGGCCTTCTCGCGCATCGTCGTGAAGACCGTGGACGGCTACCCGATCCGAATCGGAGACATTGCCCGCGTCGAGCTCGGCGTCGAGGACGACGACACGATTGTGCGCGGCGACGGGCAGGGGGCCATCGTGCTCGGCGTGCTGCGGCAGTCGCAGGCCAACACCATCGACATCTCCGACACCATACGCGCCGAGATCGACGCGATTCGACCCACCTTGCCGGACGGCATGACCATCTCCGTGGGCAGCGACGACGCCATATTCATCCGCAGCTCGATCGCGGAGGTGTTGAAGACGCTGGCCATCGCCATCGTGCTTGTGGTCGCGGTGATCTATGCCTTCCTCGCCTCCGCGCGGTCCACGCTCGTGCCGGCGATCACCATTCCCATCGCCCTGATCGGGGCGTGCGTGGGGATCGCGCTCTTCGGCTACACGATCAACATCCTCACCCTGTTCGCCCTGGTGCTCGCCATCGGCATCGTGGTCGACGACGCCATCGTGGTGCTCGAGAACATCCAGCGCCGCATCGAGCTCGGCGAGAGCCCGCTCGTCGCCAGCGTTCGCGGATCGAAGCAGGTGACCTTCGCCGTCATCGCGACGTCGCTCACGCTGATCGCCGTCTTCACGCCGATCTCCTTCCTCGGCGGTACGGTGGGGCGGCTGTTCTCCGAATTCGGCATCGTGCTCGCCGTCGCCGTCATCGTGTCCACCTTCGTCGCTCTCTCGCTGTGCCCGGTCCTGTGCGCGAACATCCTGCCGCCGGCGCGCGAGCGCGGACGGCTGGAGGCCGCGGTCGACCGGGCGATCAAGGCGCTGAACAACGGCTACAGGGCGGCGCTGCGCGTGGCGCTCGCCCGCCCGGCGACGGTGGTGGCCGTCGCGCTCGCCGTCGCCGCCGTCGCTGGCGTCCTCTATGAGAGGCTGCCGAAGGAGCTGACCCCGCGCGAGGATCGCGGCGTGTTCTTCATCGCCGTCACCGGCCCGCAAGGGGCGAGCAAGGCCTATACGGACGCTGCCACCCGCAAGGTCGAGGACACGCTGCGGCCGCTGATCGATGCGGGCGAGGTGACCTCCACCATCTCCATTGTCGGGCGCGGGAACGAGCCGCGCACCGCGATTGTCGTCGTGCGCCTCGCGCCCTGGGGGGAGCGCGACCGGGACCAGCAGGAGATCACGCGCGGACTGATCCCGGAGCTCGGACAGATCACCGATGTGCGCGCCTTCCCGATCTCGCCGGCGGGGCTCGGTCTGCGCGGCAACCGCAATCCGCTGCGTGTCGTGGTGGGCGGCCCGGATTTCGAGAGCGTGAAGCTCTGGAGCGAGGCGCTTCTCGAACGCGCCCGGGCCAATCCGGGCCTGGAGAATGTCGAGATCGACTATGAGGAGAACCAGCCCGAATTCCGCCTCGATATCGACCGGGAGCGCGCCCGCGATCTCGGCATCGAGATCGGCACCATCGCCCAGACGCTGCAGGGCATGTTCGCCTCGCGCGAGGTGACGACCTATATCGACCGCGGCCGGGAATATCCCGTCATCATCCAGGCGGCGGAGGAGGGGCGGGAGACGCCCGCCGACCTGATGGGCGTCTTCGTGCCGACGGGAAGCGGCGAGCTCGTGCCCCTGTCGGGCTTCGTAAGCGTCAGCGAGACGGCCTCCTCGCCGAGCCTCGGGCGTTATGACCGGCTGCCCTCGATCACGCTGTCGGCCTCGCTTGCCGATGGCTACGACCTCGGCTCGGCCATCGCCGATATCCAGCAAGCGGCGGACGATCTGTTGCCACCCTCCGCGCGGCTCAGCTTCTCCGGCCAGTCGAAGGAATATCTGGAGACGTCGTCGGGCGCCAATCTGACCTTCATGCTGGCGATCCTGATCATCTTCCTGGTGCTTGCCGCCCAGTTCGAGAGCTTCATCCACCCGGTGGTGATCCTGTTGTCGGTACCGCTCGCGGTCACCGGCGCGCTCGCCTCGATCTGGCTCACCGGCGGCGCGCTCAGCGTCTACAGCCAGGTCGGGCTGGTGCTGCTCGTCGGGCTCATGGCGAAGAACGGCATCCTGATCGTGGAGTTCGCCAACCAATTGCGCGACGAGGGCTACGCGCTTCACGAGGCCATTCTGGAGGCCTCCGTCGTGCGCCTGCGCCCGATCCTGATGACGGTGCTGTCGACGCTGCTCGGCGCCGTGCCGCTGGCGCTCGCAACGGGCGCCGGCGCGGAGAGCCGTCAGGCCATCGGCATCGTCATCATCGGCGGCTTCGGGATGGCGTCCTTCCTCACGTTGTTCCTCACCCCGGTGCTCTACGAGCTTCTCGCACGCTACACCAAACCCCGCAGCGCCATCGAGAAGCGCCTGTCGGCCGAGCTCGACGGCACCGCGGTGCGCCGGGAGAAGGAGGCGTGATCCATCGCCGGGCCTTGCCATGTCGTCGCGCCCGGCAATGACGGGCAGGATGTGACACGGCTCCACCTCATCGTGCGCCGCCTGTCGGCGGCCTCAAGGCTCCGTCCGGTCAATCGTCGTTGGCGGCGCTGAGATCGTCGGGCGCGATATAGTCCGATGCGGGCTTCATGCGGACACCGGGCGTGGCGCCGTCGAGAAATTCCACGCCCGCCGCCACGAAGGCGTCGTGGATGGCGGCGGCGATGCGGTCGCCTGGCTGCGGTTCGCCGCGCTCGAAGGCGCGCACATCATCGGGATCGAGACCCGCGGCCGTGGCGAGCCGGTCCCGCGACCAGTCGAGCAGGCCACGCGCGGCCCGGCATTGTGCAGCGACGATCATGGGCCAGAGCCTACCACCGACCGCCATCCGGCGACCAGACGGTCGCGTTGGGTTACTGCTTCACCTTGAACCGTTCGACCGCGACCTGTCCGCGCTTGCCGGTCTTCAGCCTGAGATCGACCGACGCCGGCCCCGTCACCTCCTTGCCGTCGGCGACGATATCGCAGGCGATGAAGGGGGGCGTTGCGACGGTCTCGCAGCACAGGCACGACGTGTAGTCCTCGTTGCACAGGCACGTCTCGCCCTGCGGTCCGATGCGCGACTTGATGTCCGCCGGCGGCTCCTGAGCGAGGGCGGCCGGGGTGGCCAGCATGGCGGTCGCTGCAATGAGGGTGGTCATGAGGGATGTGGCAGACATGGGCTGTCCTTCCTCCACAGACGCCCCACTCCCGTCGAGAGACGTCCCCACATCGCCACAGCCGGCCTGAACGCGCCCTGAACACGCCATTCAGCCGCGCCGGCCACCCGTATCCGTCTGTCCGGGGGTCTGGAATGATGGTGTCGTTATTGCGGAAGTGGTGAGCCCGCTCGGATTCGAACCGAGGACCTACTGATTAAAAGTCAGTTGCTCTACCGGCTGAGCTACGGGCCCGCTATTCGGGAAGGCGTTGATCTTCAACCATCTCTCGGGAAGCCGGTCAAGCGTCAAACGGATTTTCCGACATCCTCTCAGCCGTTCAGTCCGACAAGTCGTTCCTTTCCATTCTCGTTCACCCAGGCCCGTCGCTTTCCGGTTGCGGCGAGCACCTTGCGTTCCGTGCGTTTCGCCTGGCGGCGATATGCGCTTCTCGCGACGGACCCTTTGCGCCCAGCTCTCGGCATTGGTCAGCTCGCTTCGTCCTCGCAGTCACTTGCATAACGAAACTCGGCTTGGGCATAGTGGAGGCGAGCGGCTTCGGTGCAGAGTCTCTATCGGTGTTGCAAGATTCAGAGAGCCATAGGAATTTCGGACTCTCTCGATGTCATGTCCCGTTGGGGCTCTCGCACCGCGGCTTGTCGCGAATATATGAAAAGCCTAGAAGCGGCCCTTCATGTTCAGTCATGTGACAGTCGGAGTCAGCGACCTCGAACGTGCCACCCGGTTCTACGACGCGCTCCTCATCCCCCTTGGCCTGAAACGTCGCACAGTGACCCCGGATGGCGGGCCGCCTTCGGTGTGCTGGATTGGACAAGGGAGTTCCTTGCCGCGCTTCTACGCCTACGTTCCCTTCGATGGCGAACCCGCGAGCACAGGCAATGGAAGCATGGTTGCATTCCTGGCTCAGTCTGCAGAGGCTGTGTCGGAGGCGTATCTCGCGGGCATGGCGGAAGGTGGCAGGGATGAAGGTGAACCCGGTCCAAGACCCCGCTATGGCGATGGGTATTTTGGAGCTTATCTGCGCGATCCGGATGGCAACAAGATTCACGTCGTATACAGAGGCGACGTTGCTGACGGCTCCCAGGTGACGCCCTCATAACCGTGCAGTCGAATCGGCCCGCATCTGGATCCCATTTTATGAGGCCGCTGCCCAGGGGGCGGTCTGCCCGATCTGAGCGCGACGCCGACATCCAGACCGCTATCTCCGTGGCGGCGTGGTCCGGTATGGGCCGTCCAGTACTGTCTGGCCGCTCATGAAAACCACCCGGTCGCCCCTGTCGCGACCCGTTCGACGACGGCGGGCGCGATGTCGCGCGCTTCGGCCTGTGCCATGCCACGTGGCGCCCCCGGACTGTGCAGCCGGGTGTGCGGTTTTTCATCGGGATTTCTGTAATATTTTCATAAAAATCGATCAATTCCGCCTTTCGGCTCCTGATATTCCACACTATTCCCGCCAGGGGGTGGAGATGGGGAGGCGTTGTTGATAGGGTTGTTTCGATTGTTCGCGGGGAAGACGAGGCAGGGGCAGGAAATGCGATTTGTATACAGGGGCTATAGTCAAGATCTGGGCAGTATGATTATCGCATTATTGCCCGATAACTTGTCGGCTCAGAACGGTGCGCCTCCCGGCACCGCAGCAATCCCAACCCATTCCTGACCGGGTGCGGTTTGCCGGCCGTATTGGCGGGCAGCCGCCGGCCATGCCGCGCCGCCCCGTACTCTCTCTTCCACACACGAAGGACGCAGCGCTGTGACGCAGACAAGCGAGCAACCGAAATCGTGGCGCGATTCCCTGGCGCTCATCGACCGGCCGACCTTTCTCGGCGCGATAGCCCTGCTGCTCGCGGCCACGCTGCCGCTGGCCCTCTGGCCGGCCGAAGGGGCCCTCTGGGTCGGCGTGGCCCGCGCCTTCATGGTGGACAAGATCGGCGCGGCCTATCTGCTTCTCGGGCTCGGCGCCTTCTTCTTCATGGTGTTCATCATCTTCAGCAAGATCGGCCAGATCAAGCTGGGCGATCCCGACGAGGCCCCCGAATTCCCGACCGGGTCCTGGGCGGCCATGCTGTTCTGCGGCGGCATCGGCGCCAGCATCCTCTATTGGGGCGTGATCGAGTGGGCCTATTACTATGTCGCCCCGCCCTTCGGGCTGGAGCCCGGCAGCCGGCCAGCGATCCAGTGGGCCGCCGCCTATGGAATGTTCCACTGGGGCCTGATCGCCTGGTCCATCTATCTGATCCCCGCGCTGCCGATCGCCTATTTCTACTACGTCCGGAAGCGGCCCGCGCTGAAGATCTCCATTGCCGTGATGCCGGTCATCGGCCAGAGGGCGGCGGAAGGCTGGCCGGGCAAGGTCGTCGACATCCTCTTCATCTTCGGGCTTCTGGGCGGTGCGGCCACGACGCTCGGCCTCGCCGCGCCGCTCATCACGCGGGGCATGAACATCCTGTTCGGCACGCCGGTGTCGATCGTGACGCAGATCGCCGCCCTGCTGATCTGCACCGTCATCTTCGCACTGTCGTCCTATGCCGGGCTCGGACGCGGTCTGAAGCTGCTCAGTAACATCAATCTCTGGCTCGCGGTCGGCTTCCTTGCCTTCGTGCTCGTCGTCGGTCCGACGGTGTTCCTGCTGGAGACGGGCCTGTCGTCGCTCGGCCGGATGCTGTCGAACTTCTTCACCATGGCGACCTACACAGAGTCGTTCGGCGGCTGGGGCGGCTTCGGCGACAGCCATTTCCCGCAGGACTGGACGATCTTCTACTGGGCCTGGTGGCTGGTCTTCGCGCCCAGCATGGGGCTGTTCATCGCGCGGATCTCGCGCGGCCGCACGATCGGCCAGATGGTGGCCGGATCGATCTTCTTCGGCTCCGTCGGCTGCTTCCTCTTCTTCATCATCCTCGGAAATTACGGTCTCTGGCTCCAGATCAACGACGCGCTCGACGTCGTCTCGCTGCTCGATGCGGACGGGCCCTTCGTGGCGATCTTCGCGGTCCTCGACACCCTGCCGCTGACCTGGCTGGTCGTCTTCGCCTTCACGGTGCTCGCCATCCTGTTCACGGCCACGAGCTTCGACTCGATCTCCTATATCCTGGCCTCGGTGGTGCAGAACGACGTGTCGGAGGAACCCATGGCCTGGAATCGTCTGTTCTGGGCACTGGCCCTGACGTTCCTGCCGGCCGTTCTGCTCATCGTCGGGGGGCTCAACACGCTCCAGACCGCGGCGATCGTCGGTGGCGTTCCCCTGCTCGTGATCACCGCCATGCTGTGCGTCTCCACCATCCGCGTCGCGCAGATCGACCTGCGCCAGCAACCCGACTACACCGACCCGATCATCAATATCGAGGACATCCCCCGCATCGATCCCTGGTCGCCGGAAGGCGCGGCCCTCAGCCGCTTCGACAAGAGGCGGGCGGAGGCGAGCGCGGCGGCCACCCGGGAGAAGGAGACGCTGGACGCGCTTACCACCTACAAGCACATGCTTCGCCGCCGCTACGGTCCGTTCGGTGCCTATCGGCCGAGCGCTCCACAAGCGAACGCGGAGGAGCTGAAACGCCTCGAGGAACTCGAGGCGGCATACACCGAGGCATCGGCGCACAAGGCGAAGGCGACGCAGGCTGCCCAGGAGGCCCGTTCGGAGTTCGACCGTCTCGTGGCATCCGAGCCGGTGCATCATCGGCAGGGAACGTCACAACCAGCCCCGGCGCCCGGCGCGGGGCAATGACATGAATCTTGTCGCGGGTCCGCCGCCGGACCTTGTCGGTCGATACGGGCGCGGCTAGAACCGGGCGGTTCAGGCGGCCCGGAAGGGTCTCGCGGTCGATACGGGGAGTTGGGGACCGGGATGCGTACTCCGCAAGTGTTTCGACGGTCATCGCACGCCACGCCATCGAAGACCGGGCCGGCCCGGCACCGCCATGATGGCGCCTGCGGGTGTGGCGGTCCCGCAACCGGGGTCCTGCAAGCCCGTGTCGCGGCCGATCTGACGCGGCGCGCCATGCTCGGCGGCATAGCCGCGGCCATGGTCGCACCGTTTGCCGGGCTGCGCGCCGACAACGCGTTCGCCGAGCAGCCGAAGGCGCCGGGGAGGCCTGTCCTTCTCTCCAATCTCAGACTGTTCGACGGGCTGTCGGAGACGGTCCGCGAGGGGGTCAACATTCTCGTGGACGGCAACCGGATCTCCGCCTTGCCGGCTGTGGGCGAGACGGTCGACAATGCCGATGTCGTCGATTGCGGCGGACGCCTCGCCATGCCGGGCCTGATCGATGCGCATTGGCACACAATGCTGTGCGGAATCACCGAACTGGCCGCCATGACCTCCGAGGTCGCCTATATCAATCTCGTGGCGGCGCACGAGGCCGAGCGCACCCTCATGCGCGGCTTCACGACGGTGCGCGACGCGGGCGGACCGGCCTTCTCGCTCAAGCGCGCGATCGATCAGGGGCTCGTGAACGGCCCGAGGATCTATCCCGCCGGCGCGATGATCTCCCATACCTCCGGCCATGGCGACTTCCGCATGCGCTACGACATTCCGCGCAGCGACGGCGCGCCGCTGAGCCATCCCGAGCTGGCCGGCATGTCGAGCATTGCCGACGGCGAGGCGGAGGTGCTGCGGCGGGTCCGCGAGCAACTCATGCTGGGGGCCTCCCAGATCAAGCTCGCGACCGGCGGGGGCGTCAGTTCCTCTTACGATCCGCTCGACAGCATCCAGTTCACCGAGGCCGAGCAACGCGCCGGCGTCGCCGCGGCCGCGGATTGGGGAACCTATGTCATGGTCCATGTCTATACCGGACCGGGTATCAAGCGCTCGATCCGTGCCGGCGCCCGGTCCATCGAGCATGGCCAGCTTGCGGACGAGGATGCCGTGCGGATGATGGCGGAGGAGGGGGTATGGTGGAGCCTGCAACCGTTCCTCGCCGACGACGACGCCAACGTCAAGCCGGACCCGGCGAGCCGCGCCAAGCAGCTCGAGGTCGCCGAGGGCACGGTGCGCGCCTACGAGATGGCCAAGGCGTTCGGGGTCAAGACCGCCTGGGGCACAGACATCCTCTTTACGCCGAAGAACCTGTCTGGCCATGGCCGGCAGCTCGCCAAACTGACCCGGTTCTACGAGCCGCTCGAGCTGCTCGGGATCGCGACCGGCAGAAACGGCGAGCTCCTGAGGCTCTCCGGCCTACGAAACCCCTATGATGGGGATCTGGGCGTGATCGCGCCCAAGGCTTTCGCCGATATCCTGATCGCCGACGGAGACCCCACGGCGAGCCTCGATTTCCTGACGGATCCGGAAGCCAATCTCCGCCTCATCATGAAGGATGGGCGCGTCTACAAGAACACGCTGCCGTAGCGGCGCTTTCGACGCATGCTCGCGCTGCCGGCACAGATACGGCGCCGGACGGATCGCTGCGAGCGGCCAGGGGCGACCCGGCGGGGCAGGCGGACGGCAGGTTCGGACGGGGTCAGTCCGTGTCCTGCGGCGTGCCCACGACCACGTCGGTCACTCGCATGCGGCACAGTCGCGTTTCGAGGGGCTGGGCCTCCGCTTCCATGCCGATCCAGCGCAGCTTGCGGATCTGTCCGACCAGCTCGCTGGAGGTTTCCTCTTCGGCGCGGGCGCCGGGCGTTTCCTGGGAGGCATGCTTCATGCTCATCGTTGCAGTCCTGTCGGCTTCGCTGTGACCTCTGTGCTGCCAGATCGGCAGCCTATTGGGATTCACGGGTTCCTCCAACGCTATGTTGTAACTCCATTATCGGAGAAATGGTTAAACTTTCGGGAAATTCCGTGAATTGATTGGGGCAGGGCGCATTCAGCGGCAGCGATCACTGCGCGGCGAGGGTCAGCGGCTGGCCGGTGAAGACGGTGGGCGAGCAGCCGATCTCGCGGGCGCGCAGCTCGCCGCAGGTCAGATCGGCGGCGATGCGCGTCCTGAACGGCCCGATCACGATCCGGTAGCCGGCCTCGCTCTCGCCGGTCACGGCAAGGTGCGGGCGGTAGTTGGCGAGCATATCCCCGGCGCGCGCGGCGAGGGTTTGCCAGAGCGCCATGGCGGCGGCCGGGCTGTCGACGGTCGCAAGGGCAAGGCCGAAGCTGTCCCTGCGGACCTCGCGGCCCGCGTCCGGCGTCAGGATCGCCGGCGGTGCGATGGGCGCGGGCAGCCCGCCATCGCGCGCGGCATCCGGCGGGGTGGGAACCGGCGTGGCGCTGGCAATCTGGTCCTCCAGCGCGGCGATCCGGTCGGACATCTGGGAGTTGATCGCCCGCTCATGGGCAAGGCGCGCCCTGAGGGTCATGGTGCGCTCGCCGGAGGGCCAGGCGGCGAACTCCGCGGCGAGATCGTTGAAGGCGAGCCCGGCCAGCACAGTGCAGACCGCCACGGCGGCGAAGGTGGCCTGAACGATGCGCCAGCGCGACCCTCCCGTCGGGCCGTCGGGGCCGGCGTCGCTGTCCGGCCGGTGCCGGCCCGGTGTCTCGTCGTCGGGGTGGTCCATCGGTGCCGCTGCCCGCGCTCGTGGCTCCTCTTGCCTGGTGGCTGGAGCTATACAACCATGAGTGTGCTGGCAAGACAATTTCGTCGTTGTCGGCGTTTGGCCCTTGCCAGGGCGCCGGCACGGTGGCTCAGTCAGGGCATGTTCGACGGCAATTCCCGCCTGCGGCGTTGTGCGAGGCCGCGCGTTCCAGTATGGCTTCGGTCATGACACAGACGGACCTGATCATCCTCGCGGCCGGCAAGGGCACGCGCATGAAGTCGGAGCGCGCCAAGGTGCTCCATCCCGTCGCCGGCTGGCCGCTGCTCGCCCATGTGCTGGCTGCCGCGGGCGCGCTGGAGGCGCGGCGCACATCGGTCGTCGTCGGCCCCGGAATGGACGAGGCCGGGACGGTCGCGCGCCGCTGCTGCGAGGAGGCCGCGGTCGCGGTGCAGACGGAGCGGCTCGGAACCGCCCATGCCGTGGGCGTGGCGCTGGAGACGCTTCCGGAGGCGCCCGGCGCGGTGCTGGTGCTCTATGGCGACACGCCGCTGATCGCGCCGGAGACGCTGAAGCGCCTGGAGGCCGCCATCGCGGAGGGCGCGGGCGTCGCCGTTCTGGCCTTCCGCGCCGGAGACCCGACGGGCTATGGCCGGATGATCCGGGATCGCGAGGGCGCCCTCGTCGCGATCCGCGAGGAGGCCGACGCGACGGAGGCGGAGCGCGCCATCGACCTGTGCAATTCCGGCGTGATGGCCTTCGACGCGGAGACCCTCAGGCGGCTCCTGCCGCTCATCGGCAACGACAACGCCAAGGGCGAATACTACCTGACCGACATGGTCATGCAGGCGGTGTCCGCCGGCGTACCGGTCGCGCTGGTCGAATGCGCCGAGGAGGAGGTCCTCGGTATCAACACCCGCGCCGAGCTCGCCCGCGCGGAACGGATCATGCAGGACCGGCTGAGGGCCGCCGCCATGGCCGGCGGCGCCACGCTCGTCGCGCCGGAGACGGTCTTCCTGTGCCGCGACACGCGTATCGGCACGGATGTGCTCGTCGAGCCCCATGTGGTGTTCGGGCCTGGTGTCGCGGTGGGCAATGGCGCGACCGTCAGGGCGTTCTGCCATATCGAGGCGGCGGAGATCGGCGAGGGCGCGGTCGTCGGCCCCTTCGCGCGGCTGAGGCCGGGCGCGGAGATCGGCGGGGGCGCCCATGTCGGCAACTTCGTGGAGGTGAAGAACGCCCGGCTCGGCGAGGGCGCGAAGGCCAACCATCTCGCCTATCTCGGCGATGCCGATATCGGGGCGCGTGCCAATATCGGGGCCGGAACCATCACCTGCAACTATGACGGCGTGGCCAAGCACCGCACTGTCGTCGGCGCGGATGCCTTTGTGGGCTCCAACAGCTCGCTCGTCGCCCCGGTGACGGTCGGCGAGGGGGCCTATGTCGGCTCCGGCAGCGTCATCAGCGACGATGTCGCGCCGGGGGCGCTGGCGCTGGGGCGGGCGCGGCAGGTGGAAAAGCCCGGCCGGGCCGCGGAGATCAAGGCTCGCGCCCTGAAGGGAAAAGAGACGGCCGGAGAGTGAGGGGAACAGGACGTCATGTGCGGCATTGTCGGTATTCTCGGCGTGGAGCCGGTTGCGGACCGGCTTCTCGATGCGCTGAAGCGGCTCGAATATCGCGGCTACGATTCAGCCGGGATTGCGACCCTGGAGGATGGCGAGATCGCGCGGCTGCGCGCCGCCGGCAAGCTCGTCAACCTCGAGGAGAAGCTCAAGGCGCATCCGCTGCCGGGCATCGCCGGCATCGGCCATACGCGCTGGGCGACCCACGGCGCGCCGACGGAGGGCAACGCCCACCCGCATGTGACCGACCGCGTGGCCATCGTCCATAACGGCATCATCGAGAACTACCGCGAGCTCAAGGAGGAGCTGGTCGCCGACGGGGTGCATTTCGCCACGGAGACCGACACCGAGATCGTCGCCCATCTCGTCTCCCGCGAGCTCCATCGCGGCGCGGCCCCGGTCGAGGCGGTCTCGCGCGTCCTGAAGCGGCTGGAAGGCGCCTTCGCGCTGGCAATCCTGTTCAAGGGCGAGGACGATCTCATGGTGGGCGCGCGCCGCGGCACGCCGCTGGCTGTCGGACACGGCGAGGGCGAGGCCTATCTCGGCTCCGATTCCATCGCGCTCGCCCCCTTTACCAACCGCGTGACGTTCCTCGAGGACGGCGACTGGGTCGTGCTGACGCGCGAGGGCGCGACGGTCTATGACGAGCACGACCGGCCGGTCGAGCGCGAGGTCCGCTTCACGCAGGCCTCCGCGCTCCTGGCGGAGAAGGGCAATTATCGCCATTTCATGGCCAAGGAGATTGCCGAGCAGCCGGAGGTCATCGGGCACACGCTTGCCGAATATCTCGATCTCGGCGCCGGCCGCGTGGTCCTGCCCGACGAGTGGACGATCGATTTCTCCACGCTCGACCGGATAACCATCACCGCCTGCGGCACGGCCTATTATGCCGCCTTCGCCGCGAAATACTGGTTCGAGCGGCTGGCGCGGCTGCCGGTGGATGTCGATATCGCTTCGGAGTTCCGCTACCGCGAGGCGCCGCTCGCGGCGGGCGGGCTGTCCATGATGATCTCGCAGTCGGGCGAGACGCTCGATACGCTCGCCGCGTTACGCTACTGCAAGTCCTGCGACCAGCGCATCGCCGCCATCGTCAACGTTCCCGAATCCACCATAGCGCGCGAGAGCGATTTCGTTTTGAGGACCTATGCGGGTGCGGAGGTCGGGGTCGCCTCGACCAAGGCCTTCACCTGCCAGCTCTCTGTGCTGGCCTGCCTCGCGCTTGCCGCGGCGCGGGCGCGCGGCACCCTGTCGCCGGAGGAGGAGGCGCGCCTTGTGCGCGCGCTGGTGGAGGTGCCGCGCCATCTGGCCGACATGCTGCGCCACGAGGATGCGGTCGCCCAGATCGCGCGGCGGATCGCGACCGCGCGCGACGTCCTGTTCCTCGGCCGCGGGATCAACTTTCCGATCGCGCTTGAAGGCGCGCTCAAGCTCAAGGAGATCTCCTATATCCATGCGGAGGGCTATGCCGCCGGCGAGCTCAAGCACGGCCCCATCGCGCTGATCGACGAGGAGGTGCCGGTCATCGTGATCGCGCCGCGCGACGAGCTGTTCGAGAAGACCGTGTCGAACATGGAGGAGGTCGCGGCTCGCGGCGGCAAGATCGTGCTCATCACCGACGATGGCGGCATCCGGACCAACGGGGAGGGGGCGTTCGACACGATCTCGGTGCCGCGCGCCGATCCGTTCATCAATCCCCTGATCTATGCCCTGCCGGTCCAGCTCCTCGCCTATCACGCCGCCGTCTTCCGCGGCACGGATGTGGACCAGCCGCGCAATCTCGCCAAGTCGGTGACGGTGGAATAGGACACCGTCCCCACGGGGGGATCGTGACGGCCCTGCCGCTTTAGCGATCGCTTAACCGTGTGCGTGTCATTCTCGCCAGCATGATGATCGGGCGAGTGGTTAGTATATCTGTGTCGGCGATGGCCCTGGCGTTGTGCGTGGCCTCGCCGGTTCGTGCGGAGGGGACGGCGCCGGCGGCGACGCCCGGGGCCTCGACCGCGGTGCTCATCGAGGCGCGCGATGCCTTCAGGGACGGGCGGCGCGACAAGGCGATGGACGCCTTCACCTCTCTAGTGGAGTCGAAAGACGCATCCGCCGGGACACGGGCGAAAGCCTATCTCGGGCGGGCCTATGGCTATCAGCGGACAGGCCAGTACAAGGCGGCGGTCGAGGACTACACCGCGGCGTTGGAACTCGACAGCCTCGACGACGAGACCAAGGCTGTCGCGCTCTACAATCGCGGACTTGCCCATCGCAAGATGCGCAATGCCACGGCGGCGGTGGAGGATTTTACCAACGCGCTCTTTATCAAGGGCGATTTCGCCCATGCCTATATGAGCCGCGGCCTCCTGATGCGCGAGACCGGGCGGCCGCTCTATGCGTTGAGCGATTTCGAGAAGGCGATCAAGAACGGCTACCAGCAGCAATATGCGGTGCTCTATGCGGAAGGCCTCGCCTATGAGGACCTCGACCGGATGAAGGAGGCTCAGGCCGCCTATGCCCGCTCCCTGATGGTAAAGCCGGACTTCGCCAAGGCCCGCACGCGGCTGGCCGACATTGTCGGAGTGGACCCCTCCGAGCTTGCCGTGGCGCAGGAGGAAGACGGGACGGCGAAGACCGTGACCCAGGGCGTCGCGAGGGCCGGAACTCCCCCGAAACAGTCCGGGGCCGATGCGATCCGCACGGGCAGTGTCGCCGCCTCCGATGCGGCAAAGGAGGACCTGCCCGACGCGGTCCGTCCCACGCGGGGCATGGTGGCCGGGGCCGGTATGGCGTCGGATGCCCGCGAGATCGCCAATGCCGCCGATACGGCCACTTCAGGCCGGCGGGCGGGCGTCGCCGTGCCGTCCGCTCCGGATGTCGACACGGCCGGGCGCAAGCCGGTGAAGGTTGCGAGCCTCAATGCCGGCGACGGCGTCACCGCGGCCTCGCCGGAGAAGATCGAGGGTTGGCTGGTCCAGCTTTCCGCCCAGCGCAAGGAACCGGCGGCCTGGGACGTCTGGAACAAGTTCGAGCAGCGCCATGCCGGCATTGTGAGCCGCTACAAGCCGGTCGTGATGCGTGCCGATCTCGGCACGAAGGGCGTCTACTACCGACTGCGGCTGGCCGGCTTCGACACGAAGTCCGATGCCGCCTCCGTGTGCTCCCGCCTGAAGGCCGGCGGCGCGCCCTGCTTCGTCACCAAGGCGGAGTGATCTTCGGGGCCCAATCCCGTCTGGCAAGTGTCGCACGATGCCGAAAAGTATACGCGCTTTTCGGCATCGTGCTCTGGCGTCCGGGCCTTGCCCATCCCATCTATCCCTGTAGCGCAGAGACAGCATTGCGCCTATGATACCGCTATGCGGGCATGCCTGCCGCAGGACGTGCGAGGCATGACCGGCCCGGGATGAGCAAGTAGGAACAGGCACGCAAACGACCATGGGCATTCCGGACTGCAGAAGCCGCTCGACGCAAGCGATGGAAGGCGCGGCGCCGGCGTGATCGGGCGGCTGCGAACCTATTTCCTGACCGGGGTGGTGGTCGCCGCTCCGATTGGCATCACCATCTGGCTGACCTGGTGGTTCGTCTCCCTGTTCGACACCTGGATCAAGCCGATCGTTCCGGCGAAGTACAATCCGGATACCTATCTTCCGGTTCCCATTCCGGGCTTCGGCCTCGTGGTGGCGCTCATCGTCATCACGCTTATCGGCGCGCTGGCCGCCAACCTGTTCGGCCGCACCATCATCTCCTACTGGGAGCACTTCCTGAACCGCATGCCGGTGGTGCGCAATGTCTACAAGGCGCTCAAGCAGATCTTCCAGACGGCCCTGTCGCAGAGCCAGTCGAGCTTCCGGCAGGTCGGGGTCATCCAGTATCCGCGCAAGGGGCTCTACGCCCTCGTCTTCATCTCCCGCGACGCCCATGGGGAGATCGTCGACAGGTCGGCGGATGGCGAGCTGGTGAGCGTGTTCCTGCCCACCACGCCGAATCCCACATCCGGCTTTCTGCTGTTCGTGCCGAAACGCGACATAGCCGTTCTCGATATGTCGGTGGAGGATGCGGCCAAGCTCATCATTTCCGCCGGCCTCGTGCTGCCCGACGAACATGCCGGCGACGCGCCCGCGCCCGAGCAGGTGCCGGCCCTGAGCGAGGAACAGGTGCGTCGCCTGGCCGAGCGGCGTAATTCCAAGGACGCGGCCGAATAGGAAGACCTGCGGCCTTTCGCTCGCACGGCTGTGCTTGAATATGGCCGGCCGGCGCTATATCGGAAGGCTTGGAATCCGGCGGGAAAACGTACCGGGGAGGACACAGATGCTGCCGAACGATCTGCCGTCGCTCAATTTCGACCTCGGCGACACGTGCGATCTCCTGCGCGATACGGTGCGCTCCTTTACTGGCGACGAGATCGCGCCGATTGCCGACGAGATCGACCGGTCGAACGACTTTCCCCGCGAACTCTGGCCGAAGCTCGGCGCACTCGGCCTTCTCGGCGTCACCGTCGAGGAGGAGTATGGCGGCTCGGGCATGGGCTATATCGAGCATTGCGTGGCGATGGAGGAGATCTCGCGAGGGTCCGCCGCGGTCGGCCTGTCCTACGGCGCCCATTCCAATCTCTGCGTCAACCAGATCCGGCGCAACGGGACGGAGGAGCAGAAGCGGCGCTATCTGCCGGGTCTCGTTTCGGGCGAGCATCTGGGTGCGCTCGCCATGTCGGAGCCCGGCGCGGGGTCCGACGTCGTCTCCATGCGGCTTAGGGCCGAGCGCAAGGGCGACCGCTATGTGCTCAACGGCACGAAGTTCTGGATCACCAACGGCCCGGGTGGCGATGTGATTGTGGTCTATGCCAAGACCGATCCGGATGCCGGCGCGCGGGGCATCACCGCCTTCATCGTGGAGAAGGGGTTCAAGGGTTTTTCCGTCGCCCAGAAGCTCGACAAGCTCGGCATGCGCGGCTCCGACACGGGCGAGCTGGTCTTCGAGGACTGCGAGGTTCCCGAGGAGAATGTTCTCGGCGCGCCCGGCAAGGGGGTGAACGTGCTCATGTCGGGCCTCGACTATGAGCGCGTCGTGCTTGCGGCCGGTCCGCTCGGTATCATGCAGGCCTGCATGGACGTGGTGGTGCCCTATGTCCACGAGCGCGAGCAGTTCGGCCAGCCCATCGGCACCTTCCAGCTCATGCAGGGCAAGCTTGCCGACATGTATACCCGCATGAACGCGGCCAAGGCCTATATCTACGCCGTCGCGCGGGCCTGCGACCGCGGCGAGACCACGCGCAAGGACGCTGCCGGCGCGATCCTCTACGCCGCCGAGACGGCGACCTGGATGGCGCTCGAGGCGATCCAGATCCTCGGAGGCAACGGCTATATCAACGACTATCCGACCGGACGGCTCCTGCGCGACGCCAAGCTCTACGAGATCGGCGCCGGGACGTCGGAGATCCGCCGCATGCTGATCGGGCGGGAACTGTTCGAGGACACCGCCTGACCTCCCATTTTTGCGGAATGTGACGAAAAATTAACTGGAATTGGGCGGGAAGAGGGCGCATCTCTTCCGCGCGCGCTCCGTTTCCTTCCTCCGGCCGCCCGGTTCGATTGGACTGTCAATGCTGCTCGACATCCGTACCATTCTCCTCCTGATGACGGCGGCGTGGGCCTTGGCGGCGGCGGTCCTGTTCTTTCTCTGGCGGCAGGACAGGTCGAACCGGGTCTATCTGGCGTGGAGCGGCAGCTTTGCCCTGGGAACGTCTGGCCTCGCCATGGTGGGGTTGCGCGGGCAGATCGACGCTTTCCTGTCGATCGATATCGCCAATGCGCTGATCCTCGCCGGAGCTGGCCTCTTGTGGTCGGGGGTGCGGCGGTTCGATGGGCGCGACGCGGCTTCCGCGACCGTGCTGATGCCGACCGTCGTCTGGCTGCTTCTCCTGCGTATTCCCGCCATCCACGGGTCGACGCCCACGCGCTATGTCCTCATGTCCGCGCTCACGACCTTCATCTGCCTGGGGGTGGCCTACGAGCTGCGCCGCAAGCACGACGAGTGGATGGGGTCGCGCCGGGCTCTGACCTTTCTGGCCGCGATCCTCGGCATCGTCTTTCTCCTGCGCGGCGTGCTGTCCGCGTTCCTGCCGGTTCCCGGCACCTTCGACGAGCCGACGGGCCTGTGGTTCGGGCTGATCTCCACGACGCCGCTTCTGGCGCTGGTCGCAGGCGTCATGTTCGGCGTGGGGTTCGTGCGCGAGCGCCGGGAGCGCGAGCTGTCGCAGCTTGCGACCCTGGACGAACTGACCGGCACGCTCAACCGGCGCGGCTTCTTCGACAGTGCGGCAAGGCAGATGGCGGCGGCGCGCCGTGGACGCCTCGAGGTCGCGCTTCTTCTGTTCGACCTGGACCGCTTCAAGCGGATCAATGACGAGTTCGGTCACGGGGCGGGCGACCTGGTGTTGCGGGTCTTCGCCAATGTCGCGATGAGCGAGCTGCGCCGCGACGATGTCTTCGGGCGGATCGGCGGCGAGGAGTTCGCCGCCCTCCTGACGGGCGCCGACGAGGCGCAGGCCGGGCTGGTCGCCGAGCGGATCCGTCAGGCGCTCAACGACAAGGCGATCATCTATGGCGAAAGCCGCCTGTCGCCGACCGTCAGCACGGGCGTCGTCTCCAGGGCGGCGGGCCAGGCGGATCTCGCGAGCCTCATCGCGACCGCAGACGCGGCCCTCTACAGGGCCAAGGATTCCGGCCGCGACAGGGTCTGCAACACCATTCAGCTCGCGAGCTGAGAGACCGGCACGCCCATGGCCCGCGCGATCGCCGTCGCGATGTCGTGGACGGGAAGGCCCGTCGCGTGCGCGATAGCCCCGCGATAGGGAGAGAGATTGGTGCATTCCAGAACGAGAGCCGCCGGGCGCGGCGTCTGCCGGGCAAGCGCGAGCGCTGCGGCGACGGCCTCTCGCCGGGCTTCGGCCTCGTCGAGACGGTCCAGATCCTCGCGGATCGCGCGGTAGAGCGTGCCGGTCCGGTCGAGGCCGGCGACGGCGAGGGGCTGAAGGTCGTCGAGCGCCATGTGCTCCAGCGCGTCCGCGTCGAAGGTGACGACACCGATCACGGCGTCCGGTCCGTATTGCGCGCGCAGGACGGGCAGCAGGGTCAGGGCGGACGCCACGACCGGCCGGCCCGCTTCGCGCGCGAGCCGGTCCTGGAGCGGCAACAGGAAGCCGCAGGAGGTGGAGATGTGGGTCGCGCCCCGGGCGACAAGCGCATACGTGCCGCCGACAAAGGCGTCGGCGAGCGCGGCGGGCAGGGGATGGGCGCCCGCCGTCGCGATGCGGGCGACGGTCGCGGACGGCACGCGGTGATAGCTGACCGGGCAGGCAAAGCTCGCGGGATTGCCGATATCGCCGCGAAGGCGCGGAAAGCGCGTATCGAGCATCAGCACGCCGAGATGCGGCGTGGCATCGTCCCCACCTTTCCGGTCCCGGCCGGTCTCCGCCATCGTGGAGCGTGGCTCAGAAGGCGCGGAAGGTGATGATCGTGTAGGTGTCCCTGATCCCGGGGACCGGATGCAGCTTCTCGTTGACGAAATGGCCGATATCGGTGCCCTCCTCGACATAGAACTTCACCAGCAGATCGTAGTCCCCCGCCGTGGAGTAGACCTCCGATGCGATCTCGGCGTCGACAATCTCCGTGGCGACATCGTAGGCGCGCCCGAGCTCGCATTTGATCTGGACGAAGAACGGCTTCATGTCGCGGCCCTTTCAAGCAGTGCGTTTCGGTGCACACATGAATTTCAGGCTTCGTCTGTCCGGTCAAGATCGTCGGTCCGCCGACACGCCCGAAGGGCCCGCAACCGGGACGCGAATGGCTTTACAAACGCCCGAGCGCTCGCCACTATCGGCACCAGTCTGGCTGGCCCCGGGGGGCTGGCCTGGGGCTTATCTGGGAGGACAGAAGCATGTCGGGTAGATTGAAACGCGCAGCCATCGCATCGGCTGCGCTCCTTGCTCTCGCCGCAGCGTCGCCGTCTGCGATGGCGGATGTGAAGATCGGGTTTCTCGGCGGGTTCACCGGCCCCATCGAGGGGCTGACGCCGCCGATCCTCAAGGGCGCGGAGCTCGCGGTCGCGAATGTCAACGACCAGGGCGGCATCCTGGACGGCGAGAAGATCGAGATGCCGAGCGGCGACACGACCTGCACCGATGCGACCGCCGCGTCGAACGCCGCCGACCGCATGGTCAATTCCGAGCAGGTGACCGCCATTGTCGGCGCGCTGTGCTCCGGCGCGACGATCTCGTCGGCGAACAATGCCGGTATTCCCGGCGGCGTCGTCATGGTCTCGCCGGCCTCGACCTCGCCGGCGGTGACGAACCTGAAGGACAACGACCTCGTCTTCCGCACCACGCCGTCGGACGCCTATCAGGGCGAGGCGATGGCCAAGCTCCTGCGCAAGAAGGGCGTTGACGAGATCGCCATCACCTATGTGAACAACGACTATGGCAAGGGCTTTGCCGACGCGCTCGACACCGCCTTCACAGAGGCCGGCGGCACGGTGACGGCCAAGGAGGCCCACGAGGAGGGCAAGGCCGACTATCGCGCCGAGCTCGGCTCGCTGGCCGCCAGCGGCGCGCCCATGCTGGCCGTCCTCGCCTATGAGAGCGGTTCCGGCCAGACCATCGTGCGCCAGGCGATCGAGAGCGGCGACTTCACCGACTTCATCGGCGGCGACGGCATGGTCGGCGAGAACCTGATCGCCGCGGTGGGCGCGGGCAACCTGGAAGGCATGATCGCGACGCGCGCCGGCAAGCCGGAAATTCCGGGCGCCGACGTGTTCGCCAAGCTTGCCGAGAAGGCCGGGGTGGACCCGAGCGCGACCTATGCGCCGCAGGCCTACGACGCCGCCTTCCTGCTCGCCCTTGCGGTGGAGAAGAACGGCTCGGCGGACCGCGAGGGCCTCAACAAGGCTCTGCGCGAGGTGGCGAGCGCGCCCGGCGAGGTGATCCTTCCCGGCGAATGGGAGAAGGCCAAGAAGCTCATCGCCGAGGGCAAGGACATCAATTACGAGGGCGCCGGCGGCCCGCTCGACTTCGACCAGAACGGCGACGTGCCGGGCGTCATCGTCGAGCTCGTGGTGAAGGACGGCAAGTTCGTCGAGGTCGGCCGGATCGACTAGAGCGCTTTCAGGAAAAGTGGAGACCACTTTTCCGGTTTGACGTTTCGCGGGATCATGGCCCGGGCGCCTCAGGCGCCCGGGCTTTTCGTATCCGGGGGAGCCTAATCCACGTGCTTGACCGGCTCCGGCATCAGCCCGCGCGGCGCATAGCGCAGGACGAGGGTGATGGTGAGCCCGATGATGAAGACGCGCATCTGCAACGCGCGGCTGTCGAGATCGGCGGGCGGCTGCCAGCCGAACCAGTCGCGGCCATATTGCTCCATAAGGTGGAAGGCGAAGAGGGTCGCCGGTTCCGACATGGTCCAGACGATATAGATGAGCAGAGCCCCGAAGATCGCGCCGAGATTGTTGCCGGCGCCGCCCAGAATGACCATCACCCAAACGAGGAAGGTGTGGTTGAGCGGCACGAAACCGGAGGGGTCGAAGATCCGCACGAAGGTGATCAGCGCGGCCCCGCCGATCCCCATCAGGATGCAGCCGAGGACGAAGATCTCCAGCCGCCGCCGGTTCACGTCCTTGCCCATGGATTCCGCCGCCGTCTCGTTGTCGCGGATGGCCCGCATCATGCGGCCCCAGGGGGCGTGATAGGCGCGCTGGAGCAGGATGTAGATCGCGACGATCAGGACGGCGGTCACCGCCAGATAGGCCGCGCGCGAGCCCACGAATCCGATCTCGGCGGGGGCGGGCACCGGCCAGGGCAGGGGCGACACGGTGAGGGTGCCGCGCGTCAGCCAGTCGGCATTCTTGAGCAGCGCCTTGATGATCTCCGCGATGCCGAGCGTGGCGATTGCGAGATAGTCGCTCCTGAGCCCCAGGCAGATACGGCCGATGAAATAGCCGACGAGCCCGGCCACCGCGCCGCCCGCGATCCAGCCGATCCCGACCGGCAGGCCGAGGCCGCCGACGAAGCCCGCCGTGCTCTCGATTTCCGCAGCGACCGGGGTCAGCGCGTTCATGAAGACGAGATAGGCGATGGCGAGCACGATGACGGTCACCGCCGTGCGCAGGCCCCGCGACACGCCGAGCCGGTGGAGCCTGCTCGCGGCGTAGACGAGGGCGGCGCCCGCCAGCGCGATCAGCAGGACCCGGCCGAGCCCGGCGGGTGCCGACGAGTTCCAGAAGTCCTGATTGACGGGGAAGGACATCAGCATGGTCATCGCGCCGCCGAGCGCGACGAAGCCCATGATGCCGGCATTGAAGAGCCCCGCATAGCCCCACTGGATGGTGAGGCCGAGCGCCAGAATGGCATAGCAGGTCGCCTCGACCACCATGCGCAGCGTATAGGCCGGGCCCATCATGGCATAGACGCCGAGGGCGACGAGCAGGAGGCCGGCGAACAGTGCGGTATCGCGAAGGCGTGTGTTCATGGCTAGAGCACCCGTCCCTTGAAGAGCCCTGTGGGCCGCCAGACCAGAACGGCGACGAGAATGAAGAACGGAATGGTGATCTTGTACTCGGTCGGCACGAAGGCGAGATTGGCCGGGACCTCCAGCCAGGCGGGGAACAGGGCGTCGAAGGGCCTGAGCAGGATCGACCAGTTGAAGATGGCGAGCGTCTCGGTGAAGCCGACGAGGAAGCCGCCGGCGATCGCCCCATAGGGCCGGCCGATGCCGCCAACGATGGCGGCCGCGAAGATCGGCAGGATGATGTTGAAGCTCAGATCGGGCTTGAAGGTCACATCGAGCGACAGCAGCGTGCCGCCGGCCGCGGCGAGCCCGCCGCCGATGATCCAGGTCATCCAGACGACCTGCTCGGTGTTGATGCCGGTGATGCGGGCGAGATCGGCATTGTCCGACATGGCCCGCATCGCCTTGCCGTGGCGCGTGCGGGTGAGGAAGAAGTGCAGCGCGACCACCGCGACGACAGTGAAGGCGATCAGCAGCACCTGCGGCTCGGTGATGACGAGCGACCGGCGCGCCTCCAGGAACGGCAGGTCGATGCGGAAGATGTCCTTGCGCTCGGAGAAGAAGAAGCTGCGGGTGGACGAGCCGGCCAGCAGCCGGACGAGCCCCTGCATCATGAGCATGATGCCGACGGAGGCCATGACCAGGACGACCGGCCTGACCCCGGCATCGCGCAGCGGCTTGTAGAAGGTCCTGTCGAGCCCGATGGCCAGGAGTGCGGTCAGCACCATGGCGATGGGCATGGCCACGAAGCCGATGGGCAGCGGGGTGGAGACACCGGCCTCGGCGAGCAGCACCGCGACCACGAGGCTCAGCCCCGCGCCGACCGTCATCATGTCGCCATGGGCGAAATGGGCGAAGCGGAGTATGCCGAAGATGAGCGTGACCCCGATGGCCCCCAGCGCGTAGATGGAGCCGATCACCGAGCCGGCGATTACGACCTTGTTGATGAAGAAGACGAGCTCGTTCACGCGGTGCGCTCCCGTATTGCCCTGATCCCTTGCGCCCCTCGCGCTAACCGCCGAGGAAGCTGCGCGCGACCTCCGGGTCGTCGAGCAGCGCCTGGCCCGTATCGGTGAACCTGTTCTGCCCGGAGGCGAGCACGAAGCCCCTGTGGGCGATCTTGAGAGCCTGCTTGGCGTTCTGCTCCACCATCAGGATGCCGACGCCCGTCGCGTTGATCGCGATGATGCGGTCGAAGATCTCCGACATGAAGAGCGGCGACAGGCCCGCCGTCGGCTCGTCGAGCAACAGGAGCCGCGGCTCGGTCATCATGGCGCGGCCGATGGCGACCATCTGGCGCTGACCTCCGGAGAGCTCGCCCGCCGGCTGGTTGCGCTTGGCCTTCAGCGGCTCGAAGATGTCGTAGACATGGTCGAGGAGGTGGCTGTAGTCGTCGCGCCGGATGAACGCGCCCATCTCCAGGTTCTCGTGGACGGAGAGCGTCAGGAAGACGTTCTTTTCCTGCGGCACGAAGGACATGCCGTGGCTCACCAGGCTGTCCGGCGGGGCGTTGGTGATGTCGACGCCATTGAGGACGACCGAGCCCTCGCTGATCTTGAGCAGACCGAAGAGCGCCTTCAGCGTGGTCGACTTGCCCGCGCCGTTCGGGCCCACGATAACGCCGATCTCGCCAGCATCGATGGCGATGTCCACGCCGTCCAGGATGTTCATCCCGCCATAGCCGGCATGGAGGTTGGTGGCGGCGAGGAGGCTCATGCGCTTTCCTTCAGGGTCGCGGTGGGCGCGCCGCCGAAATAGGCCTCGATCACGCGCGGATCCGCCTGGACCTCCTCGATCGGGCCCTCCATCATGACGGAGCCTTCCGCCATCACGATCACCGGGTCGCAGAGCCTCGCGATCAGGTCCATATCGTGCTCGATGACGAAGAAGGTGTAGCCGAATTCCTCGTTGAGGCGCTGGATGTTGGCGGCGAGATCGTTCAGCAGCGTGCGGTTCACGCCCGCGGCGATCTCGTCGAGCAGCACCACGCGCGCATCGACCATCATGGTGCGTCCGAGCTCCAGGAGTTTCTTCTGGCCGCCGGAGAGATTGCCGGCGAGCTCGTTGCGCAACCGGCCGAGCTTGAGGAAATCCAGCACCTCCAGCGCGCGGCTGCGCACCTCGCTTTCCTGGCGCGCGACGAGGGCCGGGCGGAACCAGGCGGAGAAGAGGGTCTCGCCGGCCTGCGCGCCCGGCACCATCATCAGGTTCTCCAGCGCTGTCATGTGGGAGAATTCGTGCGGGATCTGGAAGGTGCGCACGAGCTTCTTGGCGAACAGCGCGTGGGAGGGCAGGCCGGTCACGTCCTCGCCATCGAGGAGGATCTGTCCGCTGTCGGGGGCGAGCGTGCCAGCGACAATATTGAACAGGGTGGTCTTGCCTGCGCCGTTCGGGCCGATCAGACCGGTGATCGAGCCCGCCTCGACGGAAAGCGAGCACCGGTTGACGGCGGTCAGCTTTCCGAACCGCTTGGTGACATCCTTGACGTCTATGATTGCTGCCATCTCCGCCCGTCGGCTTGTTCTTCCGGATCGGGGTCCCCTGCACGCCAGCATAGACAACGGCACCGGCTGCGGAAACTCCACAATCCGGATCGCGTTGCCGCTACGTCATCTTGCCGTGCGCCGTTCCTCGCGTTATTGATGCCCGCCAGCCCCTCAACCGGCCGGGACCAAATCCTAGTTGTTGCTTCTCGTACACTCGCCTGTGTTCCTTAATCACAAGCACGGGCGATGACAAGCGCCGAGAGTCTCGAAGGCAGGGGGGCGTGGCCGGGGGGCTGCCTTGTGCGGCCGTAGGATCGTATCGGATCTCTTGCGACTGCCTCGCGCAGCAACTGTTGGCCGTTTCAGCGCAGCCTGAAGCCGTGGACGGGTTCGCCATGAAGATTCGCTTTACGATTGTCGCCCTGATTCTCATCGCGCTTATTGGCGGGCTGGCCTATTTCCAGTTCGTCCTCAAGCCGGCGATGATCAGCGAATATATGGCAAGCCAGCCGCAGCCATCGGTCTCCGTCAACGCCGCGAAGGCGGGCACCACGGACTGGGTCGGGCGGATACCGTCCATCGGCACGCTGCGCGCGGTGCAGGGGGTGGACGTGACGTCGGAGGCCTCCGGCATCGTGACGACGATCACGTTCGAATCCGGCAACACGGTCGAGGAGGGCGAGCTCCTCGTCCAGATCGACGACTCGGTCGAACAGGCCGAGCTGAAGAGCAATCAGGCGGCCCGCACGCGCGCCCATCTGGCATGGAAACGCCGGCAGACTCTGTTCGAGAAGGGGACCGTCGCGCAATCCCAGCTCGACGAGGCGCGCGCCGGTCGCGACGAGGCGGATGCCGCCGTCGAGCGTACCCGCGCGGTGATCGAGCAGAAATCCGTCGAGGCGCCGTTCTCCGGCCGGCTGGGCATCCGCAAGATCGATATCGGCCAGTATGTGCCGGCCGGCACGGCCATGGTCTCTCTGCAGATGCTCGATCCGATCTATGTGGACTTTCCGGTGCCCGAGCAGAGTGTGGACCGGATCGCGTCCGGCGCGAATGTGGAGGTCCGGGTGGACACCTATCCCGGCGAGGTCTTCAAGGGTACGGTGGAGTCCGTCGACTCGCGCGTCGAGCGTGAAACCCGCACGCTTCTCGTGCGTGCGAAGCTCGCCAACCCCGACAACAAGCTCCTGCCGGGCATGTTCGCCAATGTCGCCGTTCTGGCGGGCGAGCCGACGCAGGTCGTCACCGTGCCGCGCACCGCGGTGACCTACAGCCTCTATGGCGACACGGTCTATGTGCTCACGCCGTCGAAGGACGGCGACAGTTCCGGCACGCAGCACTACACCGCCAAGCGCGAGATCGTGGAGCCGGGCGAGGCTCAGGGGGACAAGGTCGTCATCCGCAAGGGGATCGACGACGGGGATCTCGTCGTGACTTCCGGCCAGCTCAAGCTTCATCCCGGCGTGACCGTGACGGTCGACGGGTCGGGCGGCCTGAAGCCGCCGGCCGAGATGCCGAGGGAATAGGGCGAGCGGGACGGCAGCCATGACGTTCACCGACATATTCATCCGCAGACCGGTTCTGGCGAGCGTGGTCAGCCTGCTCATCCTGCTGATCGGGCTGCAGGCGCTGTCGACGCTGCAGATCCGGCAGTATCCCGAGCTCACCAACACGACCATCACCGTCACGACGACCTATCCGGGCGCCAATGCGGAGCTGATCAAGGGGTTCATCACGACCCCCATCCAGCAGGCGGTCGCGAGCACGGAAGGCATCGACACGCTGGTCTCCTCGTCCCAGCAGAGCACGAGCACGGTGACGCTCAATCTGCGTCTCAACGCCGATCCCGACCGGGCGATGACCGACGTGCTCTCCAAGGTCAACCAGGTGGCGAGCGTCCTGCCGGACGAGGCCAACGATCCCGTGGTCACCAAGCAGACGGGCGATGGCTTCGCGCTGATGTATATCAGCTTCAACAGCGACACGATGTCGGCCTCCCAGATCACCGACTATCTCACCCGCGTGATCCAGCCGAAGCTGCAGACCGTGCCGGGCGTGGCCAATGCGGAGATCCTGGGCGGCAAGACCTTCGCCATGCGCATCTGGCTCGACCCCGACCGCATGGCGGCGCTGGGCGTCACGCCGAACGATGTGCGCGTCGCGCTCGCGGCCAACAACTTCACTTCCGCCGCCGGCCAGATCAAGGGCGACTTCGTCCAGACCACGATCAATGCGGAGACCTCGCTGAAGAGCGCGGCGGCCTTCGGCCGTCTCGTCGTGTTGTCGGATGGCGACGCGCTGATCCGCCTGTCCGACATCGCCGAGATCGAGCTCGGGCCGGAGAGCGCCGATTCCTCGTCGACCTTCGACAACCTCAAGGCCGTGTTCATCGGGATCTACGCTGCGCCGACGGCCAACCCGCTGTCGGTGATCGACGATGTCCGCAAGGAAATGCCGTCGGTGGAGCGCGAGCTGCCGGCCGATCTCCACGCCGCCATCGCCTACGATGCGACGGAGTTCATCAACGCCTCCATCGAGGAGGTGGTGACCACCATCGGCGAGGCGGCGATCATCGTGATCGTGGTGATCTTCCTGTTCCTCGGCAATTTGCGGTCCACCGTCATTCCGATCGTCACGATCCCGCTGTCGCTCGTCGGCGTCATGATCATGCTGCTGGCGCTCGACTACTCGATCAACCTGCTGACGCTTCTGGCGCTGGTGCTCGCCATCGGTCTGGTGGTCGACGACGCCATCGTGGTGGTGGAGAACATCCACCGGCATATCGAGGAGGGCAGGTCGCCGATGAATGCCGCGCTGATCGGCGCGCGCGAGATCGCGGTGCCGGTGATCGCGATGACCATCACGCTCGCCGCCGTCTACGCGCCCATCGGCTTCGTGTCGGGACTGACGGGCGCGCTTTTCCGCGAGTTCGCCTTCACGCTCGCGGGATCGGTCGTCGTCTCCGGCATCGTCGCGCTCACATTGTCGCCGATGATGTGTTCCAGGCTCCTGAAGGAGGAGCAGGATACCGGCCGCTTCGTGGTCTTTCTCGACCGCAATTTCGAGCGGCTGAAGGACTGGTACGCCCACCGGCTCGACCGCACGCTGAACGCCCGTCCGGTCACCATCCTCATCCTCGCGGGCGTGCTGGTGGCTGCCGGCATCATGTATGTGACGACCCAGAGCGAGCTCGCACCATCGGAAGACCAGGGCGTCCTGTTCACCCAGATGGAGGCGCCCCGCTACGCCAATCTCGACTATATGGAGCACTATTCGGAACAGCTCGCCAATGTGTTCGCGAACGTTCCCGAATTCGCCCATACCTTCCTGATCAACGGCACAGCCGGCGTTCACGAGGGGTTCGCGGGCCTGATCCTCAAGCCCTGGGGCGAGCGCGAGCGCAGCGCGTCGCAGGTCCAGCAGGCGCTCCAGCCGGAGCTCGCCGGCATTGCCGGCCTCCAGGTCCAGGCCTTCTCGCCGCCCGCACTGCCGGGCTCGACAGGCGGTCTGCCGTTCCAGTTCGTCATCACCTCGACGGGCGACTACCAGCAGCTCGCGGAGGTGCTGGACGAGGTGCGCAACGCCGCCCAGCAGAGCGGCCTGTTCCTGTTCACCGATACCGATCTGAGCTTCGACACGCCGCAGGTCGAGTTCCGGATCGACCATGACAAGGCCAACAGCCTCGGCATCTCGATGGCCGATATCGGCGGCGCGCTCGCGACGCTGCTCGGCGGCAACTATGTCAACCGCTTCGACCTCTATGGCCGCTCCTACGAGGTGATCCCGCAGGTGCCGCGCAAATATCGCGTCACCTCCGACTGGCTCACCCGCTATCAGGTGCGCACCAAGGCGGGCAAGCTCGTGCCGCTGTCGACGGTCGCGACGGTTGAGAATTCCGTACAGCCGAATTCGCTCAACACCTTCCAGCAGCTCAATTCCGCGACTCTGTCGGGTGTGCTGTTCCCGGGGCGCAGCATGGGCGAGGCGGTCTCCTTCGTGGAACAGAAGGCGCAGGGCTTCCCGGAAGGCTTCTCCTACGATTTCCAGAGCGAAAGCCGGCAATTCGTGCAGGAGGGGAGCACGCTCGCCATCACCTTCGTCTTCGCGCTGATCGTGATCTTCCTGGTGCTGGCGGCCCAGTTCGAGAGCTTTCGCGACCCGTTCATCATCCTGATCGCGTTGCCGACCTCCATGTTCGGCGCGCTCATCCCGCTCAATCTCGGGCTGGCGACGGTCAACATCTACACCCAGATCGGCCTGGTGACGCTGATCGGCCTGATCTCCAAGCACGGCATCCTGATGGTGGCCTTCGCCAACCAGCTCCAGGAAGAGGAGGGGCTCGGGCGGCGCGAGGCCATCGTGAAGGCGGCCTCGATCCGGCTGAGGCCGATCCTCATGACGACGGCGGCCATCGTGGTCGCCATGGTGCCTCTGCTGATCGCGGAAGGGGCGGGCGCGAAGAGCCGCTACGATATCGGTCTCGTGATCGCCGCCGGCATGACCGTCGGCACGATCTTCACCCTGTTCGTGACCCCCGCCATCTACACCTATATCGCCCGCGACCATCGCGCCGCGGAGGAAATGCGAAAGGCGGACGAGGGCAGCGAGGCGCGCGCGACGTAACGCGGAGGCGCGTGCTGTCTATCGGCCCTCTCTCCGCTCCGGAAGGGCATGTGTGCGTCCAGTTGAAGCGTCGATTTTGTCCGGCGTTTCCAGCGTCTTGTCGACGCGAGGCCCCAGGCTTCGGCCGGAGGTGACCGGGGGCCGCGATGATCGCTCCCGGACGGCAGAGGTTTGACTGGCGGTGCGGCGGTCGGCGATATCGGAACAGGGAGACCGAAAGGTCTCCCTGCCCAGTCCAGGACAGCCGTCACATGCCCGGCCTTGCCGTCATTTCTGAGCGAGTTTCATGAGCTCTGTCGCGCAGGCATCGGCAACGCCGTTGCTGGGTTCCTCGCTGCCGGGCATCGTGGCCCAGCCTTGCTTTTCGACATAGTCGTCGCGCTGGTAGGAGCTTTCCCCCTCCAGGGCGGCAAGCTGCGTTGTCCGCACCTGTTGAGCCTGGATGTTGAACTGGGCGACGCAAATCGGCGTCAACGCGGCAATGACGGCCTTTTCGCCTGCCTTCTCCGCCATCGCTTGGGCGGAGCCAGTGGTGACCACCCAACCGGCACTGAAGCCTATGATCGCAATGGCCACGGCGCCGGAAACTCCGCCCCATATCCCGGGCTTGACCCATTCGGGAATATTCATGCTTGTCACCCCTGTTTATGTTCTGGTGGATCTAAAATTATCATGCCGCAATTTTTATTTTATTGATATGAATTTCTGATTATTTCGTGATTTATTCGGGAAATGCTGGGGTTTTTTACTTTAAAAAATACGAATTTCTCGGTGAAATTCAACAATCGGCCGAGCGGACCGACGCTTCAAATCCGGTATCGAAGGCTGATTTGCGGCGTGCGCCATGAATATTGCACGCGCCGACGGGGCGGCGCGGAACGGGCTCCGGCGGCGAGGGGCGTTCGGCTCGGGGGGGGCCTATCGCCGCCGCGCGGCCTCGATGCAGGCCTCCACAATGGCGTCGGCGTCGATGCGGTAATGGGCGTAGAGCTCCGCGATCGAGCCGGTCTGGCCGAAATGCTCCACGCCGAGCGCCTGCACCCTGTGTCCATGCACCGAGCCGAGCCAGGAAAGGGTCGCGGGGTGGCCGTCGAGCACGGTCACAAGGCTCGCATCGCGGGCGAGGGGGGCGAGCAGGCGCTCCGCATGGGCCTGCCGATCGTGGCCGTGCTGGCGCGCCGTCTGGGCGGCCTTCCAGCCGGCGGCGAGACGGTCGGCCGAGGTCACCGCCAGGAGCCCTGCGCCGGGGAAGCTGTGCAGCACGTCGCCCATGGCGGCCGCCGCCTCCGGCGCCACCGCGCCCGCATAGGCGATGGCGAGCCGTGCGCCCTCCGCGGGCGGACGCACCCAGTAACCGCCCTGGATGATGTCCTCCTTCGTCTCGTCGCCGAGCGTGCGCACCGGCTGGTCGATGGTGCGCGTCGACAGACGCAGATAGACGGAGCCGCCATCGCGCTCGTGCACCCATTCGTCGCCCCTGGGCGCGCGCGGCTCGCGCTGGATATATTCGAAGGCCCATTGGAGAATGGCGGTGAGCTCGTCCACATAGGAGGGCTCGAAGGCGGCGAGCCCGTCCTGCGCCATGCCGATCAGCGGCGTGCCGATGGACTGGTGCGCGCCGCCCTCCGGCGCGAGCGTGATGCCGGACGGCGTCGCGGCCAGGATGAAGCGGGCATCCTGATAGCAGGCATAGTTGAGCGCATCGAGGCCGCGCTGGATGAACGGGTCGTAGAGCGTGCCCACCGGCAGGACGCGCGTGCCGAAGAGCTCGTGCGACAGCCCCAGCGCGGCAAGCAGGATGAACAGATTGTTCTCCGCGATGCCGAGCTCGATATGCTGACCCCTCGGCCCGGCATCCCAGAGCTGGGCGGACATGAGCTTGCGCGCGTGGAAGACGTCCTCCTTCTCCTTCATGGAGAACAGGCCGCGCCGGTTCACCCAGGGACCGAGATTGGTGGAGACGGTCACGTCCGGCGAGGTCGTCACGATGTGGTCGCCTAGGGGCGCGTCGGACCGGGCGATCTCGGCGAGGATCTTGCCGAAGCCCTCCTGCGTGGACATCGCGCCCTTCGCTTCCGGCACGGGCAGCTCGCCCACAGGTACGGCGGGCGCCTTCAGCCGGCGCGTGCCCTCGCGCACGAAGGGGACGGA
>ENA-ORCW01000308-ORCW01000308.1-marine-metagenome-genome-assembly--contig:-NODE-308-length-39241-cov-3.657594_pt1 | contig 39241 bp, 36 predicted proteins | sample MGYA00237784_ERZ508517 | MGnify/ENA primary metagenome ERZ508517 (study PRJEB26187, sample SAMN06268979) | marine metagenome | isolation source: Tt ae E1 feedstock associated aerobic enrichment on... | reverse complement strand
AAGGAAACAAAAGACGGCAAAAAGGAATGGCAACGCGACGGTCGCCGCCAGGATTGCCCAGATCGTCTGTTCGGATTGAACGGCTTGCCCGGCCACATGACCGCTGAGGGAAAGAATGACACCGTTCAGCATAACGGCAGTCGTGCTTGCCAGCTTGTTGGTGAAGGTGAAGACCGAGACGCACAGCCCCTGATGCGCTCGACCGGTCGCGGTTCGATACAAATCGACGGCATCGGGCACCATGGCCCAGGGGAAGACGCTGAGCGCGGTGATGCTGGCGCCCGCGAAGACCGCGCTCACGATGAGATGGGCACCAACGCCGGTTCCTCTGCCGATGAGCGCGGTGAGGAAGAGAAAGATGACGTAAACGGCGATGCCTGCCATGAGCCCCCTCACCTTTCCGATCCTGCGGCCCAGCGCCACCCACAGTGGCAGGCTCAGGACGGAGATCGCGAACACGGTTGCCAGAACGGGAGCCTGCCGGTTCTTGGGGACACCGACAAAGCTCTCAAGAAAAAACGGCAGCATCGACTGAATGGAAACGAGACTGACCACCGACAGGAAGAAGACAGCGACTGTCAGACGAAAGCGCGGCACGCGCAGCGTAGCTCGAAGGTCGCCCAAAAGCCTGTCGGCCGACTGCGAAGGGTGTGCGGCAGTCTGATCGGGTACAAAGACGAGAAAAGGCAGATAGGCGAGACAGGCGATACCAGCCAGCCCCGCCGCTGCGGGCCACCAAGCGGCGGCGGCCGTTGCCGAAAGTTCCGTCGAACCGTCGATCAGGGAGATCAGCGCCGGCACGCCTGCCACGGCAAAAGCCAGAGACAGGAAAATGAACACCATGTCCACAGCGATCTGGGCGGTGCGCCCATGATAGTCCGCCTCATATTGCGGCAGCATCGCCATGCGCGGCACGGTAATGAGGGTGTAACCGAAGGCGAACAGAGCGAAACTGAGCGCCGCCACAAACGTTTTGAGCCAGGGACCCTCGACCGTCGCGGGCAGGCTCCATATCAGCGCAAACGCCATTGCTGTGGGACCGAGTGCGTAAAGAATCGTGCGCTTGCGGCCGTGTTTCGAGGAACGTCTGTCGCTCCACCTGCCGACGATCGGATCGAAAATCGCATCGACGATCCGCCCGAAAGCGAAGGCACCGCCGGCGAGGATCGGCGGCAATGCGGCAACGTTGACGAGAAAATAAAAATACCAGGAATTGACGGTCGCAAACAGGATGGTGATGGCGATTTCCGGCGAGGCGAACACCAGCCGCTTTTTCAATGGTGGGACCGTCCCTGCGGCTGCGCGAACGCGTCGACGCGGGTCGGCATTCGCCTCCATCAGCCACGAATCCGTGCGGCAATCGGTGTCAGCATATCGCGCAGATGATCGTGATAAAGGAGCTGCCCGGCTTTCTCGATCACATGCAGATGAGCCTCCGAGAAACTTTCGACAAGTGTCCGGATCAGCGGTAGCGGGTGGATGGGATCATCGTCGCCATGGAGGAAATGCGTTTCAATGCCGAGCGCGCGGGCAAGATCCCAATCGAGCGCGCGTTGAAATCCGAAATCGTGGCGGGCCGATGGAATCGAATGGATCAATGCCTCGCGAAACCGTTCGCCGCCATGCGGTCCCGCGAGTTCGGCTTCGACAATCAGGCTGTCGGCCCGGCTTGCCTGAAATTGGCCGCGGATGAATGCGGGGAAACGCGCCGGCGTGAGGATCGTCCGCCGAAAATAATCCATGGTGGCGCTCATGAGCGTCTCGTTGCGGCTGGCAAGCGCCAGCATCCCCTTCGCCAGCCGGCGAGCGCCGCTGACAGGCCGCCCCTCGAGCACACAGGCCGCCGCGAAAAACAGTGCATCGATGTTTTCAGCATTTTTTCTGGCATAGGCGATCGCCACTTTGGAACTGGCGGCGAGGCTCAGAATGTGAATCTTCTCTTCGCAGAACACCCGCCGCACCAAATCGATGCCATGGCAGGCATGACGAATTTGCTCGTCTTCGGAGAATGTCGGATCGTCGGGCGCATAAAGTCCGTTTCTCAACGGCCAGATCAGCCGAAGCCCCAACTCGTCGAGAAGAGCGATATCCTTTTGACGGATGTCCGGCAGGATCATCGCGTGTAAGACGATCAGCGGTGTACCGGCCTTGGGGCCCATATCGAGAATTCGGAAGGGTTTGTTGCCGCTGTCCGACAGCACCAGGCAGCGCACGGCTTCGGGCAGGTATCGCTCGCGGTATCGCTCGAACACATCATGGCTCTGCACCGAGGCCTCGGTTAGCATGGCCGAAAGAGCGGCGATGAGTTGTCCACCGACAATTCGCTGCACATCCTCGGTACGCTCGAGGTCGAGCCGTTGCCGCAGTTCCCTTGCCTGGCTCTTGCGCGTCTCGACGGATTTCCCGTCGAGACGGGCCCCTTCGGAGAGTGAGAGTCCACCCAGATAGCATGCGGTGAGCCTCAGCAATGCCGGCGTCGGCCTCGCGTTCGGAAAGTGTTGTGCAAGGAACCATTCCAGGGCGTCCGGGGATACGATAACGACAAAACCGGTCGAGCGATCTCTTGCCGTATCGTGCAAAATCAGCAGATCGTCGCCATGCAGGATGCATTGCTCGTTGCGCCCCGTTCGGCGCAACCGAATGCGTTCTTCTATCTCTCGATGTAGATCGTGATCGAGCGCATTGATGCACTCGGTATCGAGCAGACGCCAATTCGCATACTGCAGAACTGGGACCGGATACCCATGCAGACTGGAATTGGTAGCAAAGCGCTTGCCATAGCGATCATGCCATTTGTCAAAGGCGTCGAATTCTTGATCCGCCAGGAAGTTCAACGCGTCAGATGTCGCATCCCTGCACGCCCTTGCGCTGGCGCTGCTAGGCGGATCATCGTGCAGATTAATGCGGCCCCCCGCATTGTGCATTTCCCCTCTCCATGGATGTCGCAACCATCCAGGCGCACTCGGTTCCAAGTACGAATGCTGCCATCCCCCCTTTGGGTGACTATCGCAGCGTAAGGCAAGAGCAACGCCGCGTCCACCAGGTGCACCCGCATGATTGATGGTCAGATCAATATTGCGACCTTCTGCGAACAGGTCGGGAGGGCGCACCGAACGGTGCATTGGACCGGAGCACAGCGCAGGCGATATCCCCTTTCGGGGGGATTGTACAGCTGACGAATGGCTTCACAATCGACGCCGATCATGCAGTTGCTGTACATTCTGTGAAGGAGGTGTTTGGAATTTGGGGGGAATACCGGTTCTGTTGTTAAGTTTGATGCTCGCGGCTTCTAGCCAGGCACCCGCCTTGGCCAACGCCACTCGAATGCACGTTAATCACGCGGCGGAGGGACCGAGCGAAGGTGTTGTGCCGAGGATTGCACCTTCGGGCCTGCTGGAACCTGCGGACGAGAAATCTGTTGCATGTGGGCCAATCGTCGGCTTGATCGGCGCAGAAGACCCGGAAAGCCCCATGCTGGAAACCCCGCTCTTCATCAATCCGGGCATCGGCAATGGATCGTTCGACTTTTATGGAATGAAATTGAACGCCTATCGGCAATTTGAACCCGTCCTGACAATACGAATCCTCTCAAAATCCGGACGGGAAACCTCCAAGACCGTATTTGACAACTGGATTGAGGATCGGGGCTATATGCGCCTGAACGATGATATCCTGAACTTTGTTCAGTACGAATTGACCGATGTCTTCGACAGGCATCTAAATAGAGAAACCGCTGGTTTGGACCCGGCAGGTCTGGAAACAGTCCCGTCCCGCGCTGTGTTCGAGTTCATCGATAAAAACGGCAAGGCCCTTTGCGTCTATGTCTACAACTACGCGGCATCATTCCATTGATCGTCGGAAAGTTTCAGAAGCACAGATCGGAGGACCGCATCTTGAAAGAGAAATCCATTTCCTTGTCCCTGGCAATCTTCGCCCTGCTCGCATCTCCGTCCTGGGCGCAAACACTTCCCACATCGAAGGAAGTCGCCATGATAGCGGGGTCCTATATGGGTGTGATGAATCTCTGTCGTGACGAGGTCGATATTCACCTTACCGCTGAAGCCCGGTCTTTTGCCGAAAAAGCGCAACACAACGACCCCAAGACGTTCGACGCGTCTTACAATGCCGAAGGTCATGGCATGACCTTCTACGACGCGGATGGATGCCTTTCGGTGTGGCGCGATGTACTGGGGCCCGATGGGGAAAAGAGTCGGGAGCTTGGGTTCACGATCATGGTACGCGGCCAACCATAAGTTTCGACCGCTTCGATTGCGTGAAACACCGAAACATTGCCAGCCGGCGACAAGGCATCATGCGTAGAGATACTGCGTCCAGAAATCACCGGGCGAACTGAATGTCCTGCGTAGCTTCGATATAATGGCCGAAGACGGCATCACCCGATCGTGAATCTCCTTTTGATGATGCTTCCGGATCGCTCACATCCTGATTATGCATCCCGACCAACTTGATCTCGCCGTTTTCCATTGTTCCCACCACCGCAGAGCTTGAGCCGAGAGTGGTGTAGCATCTGTGCTTCAACCGACCATCTACGATCTCAAACGTACACTTTTGATAGGTGCTGGCGGGACCACCATTCTCAGAGTCTATATAGGGGTCGAAGCCAATAAGAAATCCATCATAGACTTCCCCTTCAACGAACTGTCTCGACGCCATCTTGAAGTATCCGCGAACGTTGCCATCCGGCGTTTGCTCCTCGGAAATTGGATTTGGCAGCGTGAAGATCACCCAGTCATTGCGGAAATCGAGGTTCGGCTTGTTGTGCGCGAGCTCCTCCAGATTAAACTGTTCGGTATCATCCAACGCAACTCCGATCGTTCCCGGATCGCCGTCTTCCGGCTCCTCTGCGCCCTTCAGATCGATGTAGGATATGTCTGGATAATAGACGATCCGCCTGAATTGGTCGGGGGTGCAATCATACCTGATTGCGTCGGTCTTGGGGTCCAGGATCAAGTGACCGGATGTCATGATGGCGTCCCGACCATTCGCGCGAACGAGAAAAGCGTTCCCGATTAGCTTAAGATTGTTGGATGGCCTCCTACAGTCCGGGAACTGAATAAACCCTGTCCGACTTGCAGCCTGCAGAACCGCGATTTCTTCGTCCGACAGGCTGGAGGGCTTATCGTTGTATTGATGCCTGAGCACAGGTACAGAATGCCTGTCATCGAGACTACCGCGGGCCGCGATCGAGCCGCTTTTTGCCCTTGCGCCGTCCTGGTAGAAAACCGGATCGAAACCCAATGTTACCAGAGCGACGGTCAGCATCAGAAACTTGCGCAATAGCATTCACTTCTCCAATAGGAGGGTCGCAGGAGCCCATGACAAATGATCTCATTGAGATATGCACAATTATCCGGCAATCCCCCGAAAAGGTGAGACACGGTCACATCACTCCAGAGTCTTCCTGATGACGGGTGTGTCGATGGCTCAACAGGCGACCCAGGCTCCGTCACTTGTCAGCCTCGCCTGCCTTCATCGAAGCTGCAAATCGAACGAACAGACCCCCTGTATCGATCACTTGCTCGTCATCTGGCACACTGCAACCAACCATTGAGAATACAAGCCGAAGAGGAAACACGCGTCCATCAAGGGTCCCGCTGAACCGCTGCATCTGAAATCTCGGTCAAATCGACAACGCCCACCAATGTGCGATAGTCCCCAACCCTCAGCTTGATATGCCGGTCATCACCGTCGTTTCCGAAGAGGTTGGCATCCACACTCGTTCCTGCAGAAGTCTCTAGATTCATGCCGGGCAATCTGTCGAAAAAATAAACTGATCCATCGGGTTTCGATTTTCGAATTTCATGGCCTCCATCTTTCTCGCGATAGTACACGTTTCTCACAAACGACATGGACCGCTGCGCCCAGATGGAATCAACATCAATCTGAATTTCGAGCTTGATTGGATACGAACTTCTGCAAGAGATCGAATAGCCATCACCGGGCCGGAAGTCGACCACCATGTAATACCCGGCCCCATTAAGTAAGAATTTATCCTTGTCGTCCGAGCGGCGAATGTCCCCTTCACCAGCCACAAGCCGATACGCCCCATCCTGACCATCCAATGAATGCGCAAATGCAGAAAACCCACCGAACACCTGTCCATTGCCCCTGTGCTTCAACGCCCGCGTGTAAGCTTCGTAGCAGCGATTGAAGAGGGCCGCCTCTAAACCGTCAATGTAGGCGAGCATGCCAAGCGCCGTGTCCAGGTTATACCGACCATCAATAACACCATCGTACAGCCCTTCCTCTTTGAGGATCCGCTGAACCTTCTCCCAACCATCGACACCCTCCGGTAGCGGACTGGGAAGCCGATAGTCGAGCGGGGGCAAACGCTCCAGCGGCAGATACTTCGCAATGAACTCCTTATCATAGCCCAGGCTCTCGGCATATTCGCGATAGCGCGCCACACCACTGGCCAGAATACCGGGCCGCTCTTCTTTCAGAGCAACAAGCACACGCGCGGCTCGCTGGAAGCTCTTGCCCTGTGCGCCAAGAAGTGCAGCGAGAACCACATTCATCTCATCATCCGCAACGTGCAGTTGTTCATCTTGGCCTGCCAATCCGCCATTTCGAGCCAGCAGTCGGACGAGTTCATCGTGTCCGCCAAACGCGGCAGACATGATCGCCGTCCAGGAACTCGGCCCCTTGGCCTTCGCATCCGCTCCGAGCTCAAGCGCCAGGGATGCCGAAGCCATATCGCCGTCCTGAGAGGCACGAACAAGGATCTCATTCCGCCTTTCGATAATCTCGGCCTCGAAACCCCACTTTCTGACGGTCTCGAGTACCGAAGAACTGTTGCCGGTCCGCACGGTTGGCAGGGAATCAGCGTCGTCCACTTGCGCAAGCGATTCTGTGGCGCTGAATTCAAGCACGATCAGAAGGGTGACCCGAATGGCGACGACGCCAAGGAGTTCGAACCGGACACTCGAGAAACAACGCATGACAGCATCCCTCATTGGCGAACGCCCACCTTGCATTGATGAACGCCCGCCAGGTTCACACCGCATTCCCAAGTGCCCGGTTCATCCTCTATGATTTCAATAAAGTTACCGTTCTTCTCTCTGGTTCGGCAGTGTTGGATCGGTTGACGGTTTGGCGAACAAATTCGTCCGTCAACGAGATTGCGGATTCTGTGCAGCGTCCTCGCGGATATTTGAAAGTCCTGAAGCGGCGATGCGAGCTGATGCTCGCCACGAATCGTTCCTGAACGGCCTTGCCAAGCCACCTGAATCCCTTGGCCATGGATCGTAAACCGTACAGTCCCATCCGGTACAATGACGTCGAAGGAGATTCGGGCACTGCCCGGATCGGAACCGTAATAGCGTATGTCGAACGGTCCACCCTTGCAGATCATGTCACCGGTCGGGAGGCCTGAACGCGCCGCAAGTTCAAGAACGAAACCGGCTTCTGTAAGGGCTGTATGCCCTTCGTTGTCGTGCCTACCGGCAACACGGAACTCACCTAGCCAAATCTTTCCCGCCCCGGAGGCCGCATTCGCCGCGGCCGCGACGATGTAAAGCAACCCATCTTTTGCCTGGTCGGTGGCCGACGTCCGAATGTCGAATTCGTCCAGGGCGCGTCGCGCTGCCGTCGCGCAGCTGTCATGCAGCGCTTTCAGCCTACTGACGCCATAGCGCGATAGAGCAGCGAGCGTCATGCGTCCAGGAACGCCGTCCACCTTCGCGTCATAGAAACCGGCTTCCTTGAGAACCATCTGAAGTTCACGCCACCCATCCGGCCCGCCACGTATTGGAGAGGGGATCCGGAAATCCACCGGCTGCAGGAAAATCAACGGGAAATGCCGGCGCACGAATGCCGTGGGGTAGCCTATGTTGAGTGCCTTTTGGCGATAGAGTTCAGTATTCTTCTGGAAGACGACCGGACGGTGCTGCTTGACAATCCCCAGTATCTCGGCCGCCCGGTCATGATCCTGTTCCGGCCCACCTTCCCCGACAAGGGCTGCGACAACAACGTCCACCCCCTCGCCGACAGTTTCCCATGGCTGATCATCTGCTCCCAACGCGCCCTTCGTGGACAGGAATTCGACAATCTCCGGATTGCCCGAAAGCGCGGCGAGCATGACGGCACTCCACCCATTCGCCGGTACCTTGGTATCCAGCGACGCGCCGCTGTCCAGCGCAAATCGCGCCGCGGCCACATCTCCGCTTTCCGCAGCGAGAAGAAGCAGCTGGTCCAATTCCTCCTGCGACGCGTTGCGAGGGCGTGAGGCGTATTCGGGCCCGAAATCTTCCAGCCCCGCAATCTCCGCGAGAACCCGCACCGTATAGCCATCTTCCGTTACGCCCTTCAACTCAGCACCAAGGTTATGCAAGGCGAGTGCATTCTCGATACGGCCGGCCTCCAGCGCACGCATCACGGGCGTATAGCCTTCACTATCCGCCCGATTGATGTCGACCCCGTTACGCGCGAGGACTTCGATTATCTCCGGCGTTGCTTGAGCCGCAGCCATGGCCATCAGTTCCACCTGCGGCCTGTCTGACCGAGTGAAATCGACCCCCTTTTCCAAGAGTTGGCGCAGGCCGGCGACGTCGTTTCCTCTCACCGCCTGTTGGATCTGTCGTTCCGCTTCCTGGGAGTGTGCGACGATACCGGACAGCAAAAGGACAGATCCCGCCGCCAGCCAGATCGACAATTTCCGCATGCTGGAACTCCCATTTCCCGACATTCAAATGCGCCGAAATCGTATGGTGCAGTGGATCTTTCAGGCTGCAATCCCCCGTTGGGGGGATTGCGCTTTGTTTGCTGGGCGTCGAGCATAGGAATCGCCAGGATACGGGCGAATGACAAATACTCTGACGTTGCGGCGGGAGGTAGTCATGACATTAGGTGGATGGGCATCGATCACTTCTACTCCGTCACACCCGCAGAAAATACGGGGCGATGCTTCGGGTTCAGGGAGTTCTTTATCATGCTCAAATGGAGACACTTCGCTGGACTCGGTTCCGCGGCACTAAAGTGCAAGCTGACCATGTTGATGGTCACGATCGCGGCTGTGATCGGATCCATCAGCATCGCTACCGCCAGCTATTTGAACCCTACGGAAAACACCGATTGTAACATGTTGTCAGATGCTTACCCCTTCCGCCAAAGACTCGACGAGATCCGAACCAAGAGTTCGCAGTGCTGGTCCGACCACTGGACAGGCGATCTTTCCATGATCCGTGACAACATGGAGTGTAATACCGTAAACGCCACGATGACTAACAAGGGGTTTGTTACATGCGCCCCGTACGAGCAACAGCAATGTGGGCTTGAACAACGAATTAAGCAGCTTCGTGAAAGCTGTATGGCGAAGCTGGAGGCGCACAAAGCTCGCGAGGCCGAGGAAAAAAAACGCCGCGAGCTTGAAGAGAAACGCCGTAGGGAAACCGAACGGCAGGCAGAAATCCTGCAAAATGCGGCTCAACGCGCCGCAAGTCCTTCAGGCCTCGGTCCAGATTTCAACACGATCCGCAAATTCCAAAGTCGGGCACCGACCATTGCGCGAGCGCTCATGGGTAACAGCGTGCCGCAAAGTGGAGCGCATAGGCTCTCCCAGCGAATAACGAAGTACGGCACGAAATATCTTCAGGGATTGCAGGCAGAGGCAATGGGGCAACTCGACCAAGCCTGGGCCGGGTATAGTGCCTCAAACCCGCGCCCCAGCCAGAGCCAGATGGAAGCCAGGTCTGCATTTGTTGCAAACAGCGCCAATGCTGGGTTCGTACGACTCCCCCTTGCCGGACAGAGCGCAGTCCTCGGAGCCTACAGCGAACTATTAACGACGATCGTGGAAGGACGCGCAAGTGGAGCTATATCGGAGCCGATCGCCAATATTGTTTCGGTCGCTGCGACTGCGGCGGCGATTGCCACGATCGTCTGGAAACCTCCGCCAGCGATCGAAATTTCGTCACAAATCTCCGGAGAGGAGAGCCAGCGGATACGGAAGCAACGACAGGCCTCGCTCAGTGCCGCATTTGGCGAGTTGAATAATATCGTTCGAAGGAGGCGAGAATCGAACACGTTTGCATCAACCAAGCGGCCCTCCAGCGTTGGAATGAAGGAAAAACTCCATGATTCCAACAAGAAAGCATCTCACTTGAGCTGCGTGGAAATTATTCGTAAATCTCATTATCGATTAGGTTTTATAACATCCGTGCGAAATAATTGCACCTTTCCGGTTCAATTTTCATGCAGCACAAAAGATACTATAGGCAATAGACTAGACCCAGGTATTTACTCACTTGGTTGTAAAAATTCAATTTTCTTTGTGAAGAAGGCTGATACAAATGCACCCACACGTTCTCGGCAACAGAGAAGCCAAAGCAACCGAGATGAAAGCCTTGAAAGGGAGCAGAAAGAACCCAACACCCATCAGCGTTGGAAACCAAACAGTTGTTGGGATCGAGATCCTGGCGGAACCTCATGTGGGATTGAGTAGGTGGCAACCTTGTGAAGTGAGCGCGCCTGAATTTATCCAATATGCTCGGTCGGACAACACCAGGGCAAAGTCCTTCGTCTTCGCGCAGGAAACGACTGGTTCGCGCGCCGTCATTGGTCGTCTACGTTGCGTTGAGCGCATCCCAAAGTCGGACATCACTATGGGAGGTCAGAACGCCAAATGACAGTTTCAGTGTAGGTGTTCGAACTGCTCACGTGCGCTGAAGTCCGCCGATTGCTCTCCACAGTACGCTGTAACCGCCAAAACTGCGAACGGAAGAGAGCCTGTGTGAAGGCACAAAGGCTGCCGCGTTTGGCGATGAAAAGTTCGAATTGCTGGCGGTCGTATAGCGAATTTCACCTCACCACGACTTTCGTAGGTTCTTATCTTGTTCTATTGAACCGATCACATCCTCTCGCTGAGAATCCACGATCGCCGCTCCGTCAGATTTCCATGGAACACCGATTCACCCGCCAACAGCTCTATGACCGCGTCTGGTCGAAGCCGATGTCCCACCTGGCTGCCGAACTCGGTACCACTACGGGCATTCTCAGCACATTGCTGCGACGTGCTGATATCCCAACGCCGTCGTCCGGGCATTGGATGCGGAAAGAGTTCGGAAAGCCGGTCGAACAGCCGTCTTTGCCGCCAACGCCGTTTGGATGTGTTGAGCCGCTAGTCCTGGATACCGAGAATCAGGGGGCTAGGCGCAAACCTAAACACGTCACAGCGGGTTCGGGAACTGCTCTTGGCGTGGTACAGAAGACTCCAACGGCCGCGCCTGAGAAGCCTGTGCAGACCACGCCAAAGCCACGTCCAACACAACCGACCACAATGACACGAGAGGAGCTCTATAGAGCGGTGTGGACGACGCCGATGTCGCGATTGGCTGAGGAATATGGGATCAGCGGCAATGGCCTCGCAAAGATTTGTGATCGGGAAGATATCCCATATCCGCCACGCGGATATTGGGCGAAGCATGCTGTCGACAAAGCGCCGAAACAGACACCATTGCCGAAATCGAGCAACGCACGCTCCATTACCATTCGCCCGACACCTCCCATAGAGTTACCGCCGGAGATCAAGCAACAGGCGGACAAAGCCCGCGCAAGCGCATCCGCCCTTGTTGTGCCCGAGCGCCTTCTGAGACCACACACGGTAATCGCGTCATGGCTTGCTGAGCATGAGGAGCAGAAGCGGAGGGCCAGAAATGAACGCGATCCATGGCGGCGTGATCTGTATCGTCCGAGCGAGTTCACTGAAACGGACCGTCGCAAACATCGAATTCTGAACGCGCTGTTCAAGGCGATTGAGCGCCAAGGCGGGAAGGTCATGCAGGGAGAACGAGGAGTCTTGTTTGCCGAGGTCCTGGGCGAAAAGGTGGAGTTTCAAGTTCGCGAGAAGCAAAAGCAGGAACGGCGCCCTCTGACCGATGACGAGAAGCGATGGCGCTCACCCGGCGACAACGGCTGGAAGAAGGAACTGGTGCCGACGGGATGGCTGGTTTTTGAGATCAAGACTTGGCAATGGCCCGCAGGTCTTCCACGCCAATGGCTTGAATCCGAGAAGCACCCAATGGAGGGCATGCTGCCGGACATTCTGGCCACTTTCGTCGCTGCCGGACCATTGCTCGTTCAACAACGCAAGGATCGAGAGGCGGCGGAGCGCCAGCTCGCCGAGAGACGCCGCTATGAGGAGCAGCAACGGCGCAAGCGAGACACTAACCGCTGGCGAAAATTCAGGGAGCTAGCGCAGGATTGGCACAAACTCGCCGCTGTGCGCGATTTCCTGACTGAATTGCGATCAATGGACACCGAGTCCGCTGCGGAGATCGATGGACGCAACGTCGAAGAGTGGATCGCATGGGCGGAGGAGTGGCTCCAGCGGGCCGATCCGACCGTTGATGGAGTCGATGGGGTCTTTAGGCAGGTCGCTGCCGTTACCGATTGGACCTACCGAGATTGACCGCCTAGATACCCCAACGTTTAGGCTGATATGCGCCCCCTAGTCGGTCGTAGCGACAGGCTTTATTACTTCCTGAAAGCGGACATTTTCCCCAGTGCCCACGCCTGTGGAAGTTTTACCAGAGGGTGAAATCGCACCGCAGTCTCTGCTGACCTTTTCGCTGTAAGCTAGTGTTCGATGTCGACAGGGCTTTGACAAACGATCTCGTTCGCAATTGAAGTATGGAAATCTCCCTCCCATCTCCGGCAGCCAGCATCTGAACGTTCACCTATTCTTCCCAACGACCTGCCAAAATCGCCACGACGGCGACCGCAGACGACGTCGCTTCGAGACAGAGGGCAGCCATTTGCCGTGTTGCCGTCCTGCGGTGCTGTAGATTCACGGCGAGGTCCAGCGAGGCCTTGATGTGCGCGCGGATTTCCTTGTTGTTGCCGCCTGTGTGCTCATAGTGCAGCCATGCGTCCAGCAGGCGTCGGGCGTCGGTTCTGCTGATGAGAGTCCCATGCTCGTCAGTCGTGAGATGCACTTCCGGATCGTGAACTGCCTGCGCAAGCGAGATGATGACCTCCCGGCACAATAGCCCGATAGCCTGCCATGCCTCCTCGGCGGCAGCCACTTCGAGGTCGGAGCGCGCCTTCGCCAAGCCACGATCAACACGCTCCCAGCCGGTAGGTTCTCGCTCTGGGATCGTCGCAAAGGTGCGGCCGGAGACTGCCTTTATAGCAGGCTTGAAAAGCTCTCGGATGTACTGTCGGCGCTCAGCATACGTCCCGAAGTGTTGTTTGTAGTATCGGAACCAACTCCAGAGATCGTCGTGCGGATTTTCGTAAGGAACGCCGTTGGCCGAGCAGAGCACCGCGATCCGCCTCTCGCGTGCCAGATAGTAGTCGTTGACGTCCTGAATGCTCGCGTTCCCCGTACCGACATCGATCATTGTCTGCTGATGGACGATGAGTTCAGGGAGGAGAGCCTGCGCGCCATCTATCGTATGCCCGGGCAGCGTCCTGCAGGTGATGTCAGACGGGGCGGTGGTGTCGCCTTCATTGCTGACCACAGCTTCCGCAATCCGCTTTCGGTCATGAGGCGGCAGCGCAGCAATAGCGTCCGCGAACGGTTTCGGTGACCGAATGGTGACGATGGTGTCGAACCATTCCCCGACATCGGTATCGACCTCGGAAAACGCAAGCAGCTTGGACAAATCGGGGCGCTGCAGGTTCTCCAGAAACCTGCGAGCATTCTCTACAGAATCAGACATGCGAAAAGGAAATGCTCCAAAAGCTTGCGTTGCAAGTAGAACACTGCGCTTTCCCGCGCTTCCACAGTCCTTAACGTGGGCTCCAGAATAGGTGTTCACGATATTATCGACCTTGCTGACCTTCAATAGCAGGCTACTACCCTCGCTTTGGATGCCGAGCGCCGGAAGCTGGCAACGAGCGTCATGCCGAAAACCTGATTGCACAGGTATGATTCAATGAATCAGCACCCTAAAAGTAAGGAATGGAGGCTCCGCAATGTAGTAGCTCTTGCAATATCTTCGCCCGTGCCCGAAAATTTTTGCTGGGACTTGGGAGGATGATTTGGAAATCGTGGGCGATAATCTGGACATGCTTCTGGTCGACTTGTACCGGACGCTCCTCGACGACGCTAACAGGAACGTGGGCTCACGCGGCGGCACACTCGAGATTCTGGGTGTTACCCTCCGAATGAGCAAGCCGCGCGCTCGGTTGGGCGGCCAGCCTGCTTGGCGCGAATGCGGTCGATCCTGTTCCAATTCCGTTCGAGCTCGGCTTGGGCAGCACCCTCCAAATCCACATTGGCTGCATGGCACAAGCCGGCCAGAGTCACCATGACACCGCCTACCTCCTGGCGCACTTCGCCAATTCCCCGCGCAAACACGTAGTCAACGAGTTCTAGAGCCTCGGCCTTGCTACAGCCAGTCGCCTGGGCCAGCTCAAGGGCCTCTTCGAGGAATCTGTGCATCCGCTCCTGACGGTCGCTGACCGAGGTTGGCGGAAAGCATGCGATAAGCCAATCTCGGACCCTGCGCTGAAAGTTCATGTTCTTCCCCCATGATCCACGGATGCAGATTAGCCGTAGTGAAACGTGTTTCCGAAAATGTCTTTTGTTCCGAGGCTAGGTTTCCACAGATTTGAGGCTTGCGCGGCTTCTCAATCCTATCTTCCTCAGCTGCGGATAGTGGACGGAACTTTGGACCTGCCGAAGCCGGCTGACTGTTCGCTACCTGCTAACGAGTCGGCAGTGACTCTCCTTGCGGCATCTGAGATAGTTCATGAAGGACGGCAAAAGCGGGGACTACTAGCGTTGGGGGAGAAGATTTGTCGTTACTGACGTTTGAACAGGCTATCGCGGATTCTGAACAGTTCTCTAAAAGACACCTCCTGCTTGGAAACGGGTTCAGCATTGCCTGCCGCGCCGACATCTTTCACTACGGATCGCTGTACGATCAGGCCGATTTCTCCGGTGCGCCCGAGATCGAGTCTGTTTTCGGGGCCTTAGGTACCAAAGACTTCGAGTCGGTCATCCGCACACTGGAGAGCGCTGCCACCATTCTGCCGGCATACATCGCCGATGGGGGCGCGGCACCATCCAAGATGCTCGAACACGCAACGATGCTGAAGGAGATCTTGGTACAGACGATCGCGGGCAACCATCCTCACATCCCCTCGGACATCCCGGTGGAAAAGTTCTGGGCCTGCCGACGCTTCCTCGCTCACTTTCTGTCCGGCGACAAAGCGGGGTGCGTTTTCACGCTGAACTACGACCTGCTGCTCTACTGGACCTTGATGCACGACGATGTTCCATTCGGAGATCCAGTTGATCTCGCCAAGAACGATAGCTTCGAAAATGACGAGGATGAACCCGACGCGGACTATGTCGTGTGGCAAGGAGAGACAAATGCGCATAGTGCCAGCGTAATGTTCCTGCACGGTGCGCTGCATCTGTTCGATTCGGGTAAGGATTTGCTGAAGTACACCTGGGTCAGGAGGGGCATCCCCCTAATCGAACAAGCCCGCGCCGCGCTCGCCAGCAACAAGTTTCCGCTGTTTGTAGCAGAGGGGACCAGCGCCCAGAAGAAGGACAAAATTCGGCACAACGCCTATCTTTACCAAGGCCTCAAACAGCTCACCAGCAATGTGATACAAGGCAAGCATTGCTGGTTCATCTTCGGGCATTCGTTGGCCGCGAACGACGATCACATCCTTACCCGCATCGGGCGCGGCCGGTTCAAAAAGCTGTACGTCGGCCTTTACGGCGACCCGCAGGAGGCGTGGAACGCGGAGATAGTCAGCCGTTCCAAGTGGCTGGCGAGCCTTCGACACGACAAGTGGCCACTGGAGGTCGCATTCTACCAAGCCGAAACCGCCGAGGTCTGGGGCTAACGGCTTTGGGCTGCTTTGTGGCTCGGGGCGGCGAACAGGCTGTCCGGATACGCCAATAGGGTTCCAAGACGGCTTTCGCGACTCGCGTATCGGCTTGCGAATGTCAAAATTAAGGGGATTGGACCGGTTGAACAAAGACGCCTATTTGCCTCCTTCGGAAGTTCCGCAATCAGCGATCGACGATTTCGCTGAACGACTTCACCGTCACCTACAAAATCTAATACCAGCCGATTTCGAAGCCTTTGGGGCACGGGTGACTGCCATTGTTGATGACATGGTCCCCCCCAATGCGCGTGACACGTATCGAACCCCATTTTACGTCATTGGATTGGCAACTTTCGAGGTGGGGAACCTTGGGCAGAAGATCAGGCGGTACCAGTTCGTGGAGAGGTACAAATTCTTCGTCGATATGCCAGATACGGAAATTGGAATGGCTTTCCACGAGCATTGCTACGAAGTCCGAAACGCGGAGTTCTACGGCATCCTCGAAAGGGGCGAAGCACTTATCCGTTTCGCCGCCGCCTTGGCTGCTGAACTCGACAGCGGGGACGAGAAGGCTCCAAGCAAATATACAAGAAACTTCCGGCGGAAGTTCGTGCATCGATTGCGCGAACGTCACCGCAGAACCCATGCGCACGAGCGTCCTTCTCTCGTATCCCGAATGCTACAGATCGGCGAAATAAAAACGAAGGAAGAACGGCAGGTTCTCGAACGCTTTTTGCGTAATACATACAGCACTGTGACGGCGGCATTCGAGGCTATTCAGGAAAAGCTGCAAGAGGACGAGCGCATACCTTCGATGCGCGACCCAGTGACTTTCCAAAAATGGTATCTTCAACGCGTCGATGAAGAAGCGGCGACAATGTGGCACCTCTTCACCGATGCGTTGTCGGCGGCTGTAAAAATGCCCAACGATACATCAGGTTCATCGAATTGTGAGGCAACCCAAAAAGGCTGAGATCCAATCGTTGTTTCGACAAATGATCTGCCGCTAGTGAATCGTCCTCAAGTGTTTGCTTTCAGGGTAGACCCCAAGTCGCACGAATGACCGCATCGGGTTCGGGTTGCCGAACGGCGGCTTACTCAGTTCTTCGGCCAGAACCGGACAGTCGGCTTACGGCCCCACAGCAGCCACAACCATCTTTCTCTAGAAGATAATTGCACTGGACTTCCGCAGCAAAGGAAGCATGTGTGCCGTGACTGATGAAGGAGCACGGTATGGGAAAAGGATCGAGCGGCACGAAACTTCAGATGGACCGACAAACGGTCTTCGATCGTCTAGATCGGATGGAACCAGACCTGCGCTTGCTAGAGGGAAGCGTATCGCTGCTTCGAAGCCTGTCTGAGACGGCTGACGCCACCGAACCCGTAGCCTTGGAAGCCCTGGCGCGTTTGGCCGGCGGTTCCGTCGAGCGTGTCACCAATGAATGGCACAATGTATGTGAGGTCCTGCGCGGCCAATAACACGAACGCTCGTCGGACCGTTCACCTCAGTTCACTCGCCATATCCACCGACATGTATTTTCTCCCGCCTACTGTCGCCAGAAACGTGCATGGCCACTGGACTTTTTCTGCAAGCGAAGCATTGGTCATGACGTAATCCGGCCGACAAACGGCCCTCACGTCTCCAAAGCCTCATCGCCCGCCCGATTGCGGGCTTGAGCCCGTGCAAGCAGCCGCTTGCATGGGCTCAACGCTATTGGAGAGAAGCACGATGCAAAAATCCACGAAAGCCAATGTCATTCTGAAGAAGTTGCGCATGGCGCGAGGGGTAACCGTCGCCCAGATGATGGAGGCCACCGATTGGCAATCGCACTCGGTGCGCGGTTTCCTGTCCGCTGTGGTGCGGAAGAAGCTTGACCTCAATCTCGTCAGCGAGGTTGGGCGAGACGGCCAACGGCGATACCGGATCCTTTATGAGGACGCAGGTGGAGCAAGTTGATGGCCATGCGAGCAACATTCGATATTGCCGCCGAAGCCGAAGCACTGAACGAGCTTACGCGCGACGAGCTTGTTGATCGCTGGCGCAAGATCTATGGCTCCCTGCCTCCGAAAGGCGTTCGCCAGGACCTTCTGAAAAGGGCGATCCTCTGGCACACGCAATCCAAACACTTTGGCGGTATTCCGGTCGAGACGCGCCGCCTGTTGAGAGCCGCTGTAAGAAGGGTCGAGCAGTCATTGCTTTCCCGTCACCAACGAAGAAGTACTGCGGCAGCTGATGAGGAGCGGAGCGCCGAGATCGGAGCGGCAGGGGTTGCTGGCGACTGTTCACCGCAAGATGCGCGACCTCAACGTCAACGGCGAACACTTGCTCCCGGAGCACGGCTAATCCGGGAATGGAATGGCCAGACCCATACCGTTGATGTGATCGAAGGCGGCTATGTCTTCGAAGCCAGGGTCTATCGCTCCCTTACTGCGATAGCCGGCAAGATCACAGGCACCCACTGGTCCGGGCCGAGGTTCTTCGGGTTATGAAGCGTGTTCAACCGGCGTCGACTTCTGTCGACCTGTCGCCACAGCCGCAGGGCATGAGCAACAATGGAGCTCGTTCTGCGCAGCGGCGCCTTCGCTGCGCGATCTACACCCGTAAATCAACGGACGAAGGGCTTGACCAGGAGTTCAATTCGCTCGACGCTCAGCGAGAAGCCTGTGCCTCCTTCGTCGCCTCACAGACCAGTCTTGGTTGGAAGCTGGTACCGGAGCGCTATGACGACGGTGGCCTGTCGGGCGGCACGATGGACCGCCCCGCTTTGCAGCGGCTGCTTCACGATATCCGTGACAACAAGATTGATGTGATTGTGGTCTATAAGATCGATCGCCTCACCCGGTCGCTCGCGGACTTCGCAAAGATGGTGGAAGTGTTCGACGACAACGAAACGTCTTTCGTTTCCGTCACCCAGCAGTTCAACACCACCACCTCCATGGGACGGCTTACTCTCAATATTCTGCTCTCCTTCGCGCAATTCGAGCGCGAGGTCACCGCCGAGCGCATCCGCGACAAGATTGCGGCATCGAGGAAGAAGGGCATGTGGATGGGAGGCACCGTGCCACTCGGCTATCAGGTTCACGATCGCAGGCTCGTGATCAAGGAGCCTGAGGCACGTTTCGTCAGAAACCTCTTTCGCAGATATCTGGAACTGCAATCCGTGCCCAGGCTCGCTCGACAAATCAGCCAGGAGGTTGCAGCGGTGATCACATGCGGCCAGTCTTCCCGGCTCGAACGCTATGCTTCAAACGGCATCTCCTCAGGCGTCCTCTACGGCCTTCTCGCCAACCCAGTTTACATTGGCAAGGCACGCCACAAGGGAGAGGTCTATGACGGCGAGCATGAGCCCCTCATTGATGAAGAGCTCTTCCTGGCGGTGCAGAAGCAGCTCGCAGATGGAACACACCGTACAAAGGGCCGGGCCACCTGTGGAAACGCTCATCTGCTGACGGGCATCCTGTTCGACGATACCGGCGATCGCATGGCACCGACCCATGGTAAGGCGCACGGTAAACGCTACCGATATTATGTCTCGCGCCGCATCAGGCGAACACCGGATGCCGCTCCTGATGGCTGGCGCATTGCCGCACATGAGATCGAGAAGGTGATCTGCAATCAGGCTGCGGCGTTCTTAAGGAACGAAAGCCTGATCGCGGGCTGGGTTGAACAATGCGGATTGACCAATCGGACCCAGCTCGGATTGCAGCGGGCGCGCGAACTTGCCCAATCAATGGAAGAATGGAGTGACACCGATCGTCGGCGCGAGGTGTTGAACCTAATGTTCCGATCAATCTCCCTTTCAACCTCGGCAATCCGCTTCGAGGTCAATAGTTCGAGAATTGCGCACCGGTTGGTTGAAAAGACAAACACGCATGACGATCCAACCTCAGAGGATGAACCGGTTTCCATCGAGGTACCGATCACACTCCGCCGCAGGGCCAATGGCCTACGCATCGTGATCAGCTCTCCCTATACTCAACCGGAACCGGATCAAACATTGGTGGACCTCGTTGCCCGGGCGCATGTCTTTCTCAGCCGGCTAACCGGTCCATCGGCCATAAACACAAGCCGCATTGCAGAAAGGTTCGGGATGGACCGGGCTGATGTCGGGCGCATTCTGCCGCTTGCGTTCTTGAGCCCGGCAGCGCTCGAAGCCATCCTCACCGGTCGTCAGCCTCTATCGTTGAATGCGCGTCAGCTTGCCCGCACCGAGCTTTCCCCGATCTGGTCTGAGCAAGAAGCATCACTTTTGTAGCATCGGCCACTCGCCAGTGACGCTCTCCACGTCGCCTGGTCCTTGCTGTCACATCCCATGCGAATGCCCCTGCATCACACGTCACCCACCCCGGGTTCGCACCACGATATCTCCATATTCCAAGCGCATCTGGGCGATGGCGCCACCATCAGGTTGCCAAACATGTGGGCACGCAAATCCCCCAACAGAGACGGCAGGTCACATATCGACCAAATACACCCAATCAGCGGGTCTCTAATGCAGAGGATGATGCACAACTATCGGCCAAGCTGCGGAAAACACGCCGGTATTCGGATCAAGGCTTGTGGGCAGAGTTTAACCGGCGGACGGTTGGTGGAGCTGAGGGGAATCGAACCCCTGACCTCGTCATTGCGAACGACGCGCTCTCCCATCTGAGCTACAGCCCCGTTTCGCCGGTGGCCAGCATTTAGGTCCGCCGCCCTCGGCCTGTCAAGAAGCCAACTCGCGGGATCGCCATGAGTGCGAACCGCCCCCAAGCGATGATAAAGAAGCGTGTTTGCGCGTTCCCGGAGCTTAAAAACACAGGCCAGACTTGCCGCATGCGCCGGCAGTGGCTACATGTCGCAAAATTCCCGGCATGTGAAGCAGGCAACGGCTTGTTCCTCGCTTCCCGCTGCCGCGCTTAACACGGGCCAGGAGATCGGCATGCTCGCGCTTATCCAGACCATCATCATGGCGCTCGACATCTATTGGTGGCTGATCATCGCCTCTGCAATCTTTTCCTGGCTCTACGCCTTCAACGTTGTCAATCCACGCAACCAGTTCGTCGGTTCGATCGGCAACTTCCTTTTCCGTGTAACGGAGCCGGCGCTGCGGCCGATCCGCAACCTTCTTCCGGATCTGGGCGGCATCGATATTTCGCCGATCATTCTGCTGCTGGCGCTGTTCTTCCTTCGGCAGTTCATCCTCACAACGATCGCTCCCGCGCTTCTCTAAGCTCTTCTCGGATCGAGGCTGAGCGAGACGAGAATGGCGCCTTTCGAAAACCGGATCAGAATCCGTATGCGGGCACCCGAGCGCCAAAGGTGCGAAGAATGCCATTTTCTGCCGCTCCGGGCGCGGACCTCAGCACGCCCTGATCCGTGACGAATCCGCCCTGCTTCTACCGAATGGTCGATGGCGGATTGGAACTCTTCGTGCGCCTCACGCCCAAGTCCTCGCGCGACGCAATCGAGGGCGCAACAGAGACAGTGGATGGCCGAAGCCGTTTAAAGTTGCGCATACGCGCAGCGCCGGAGAACGGGAAAGCCAATGCGGCCCTCGAAAAGTTGCTCGCCAAGCAGCTCGGCGTTTCCGCGAGTGCCGTTTCGGTTACCGGCGGAAAAACCTCACGCCTCAAAACAGTGGAGATAAAGGGCGAGCGCGACGAACTCATCGCCCGCCTCACGATGCTCACCGCGCAGCGATAGGCGCTATGGAAAAAAACGTCTATGCTTGCCGCGCCTTACGAGGAGGAACATCGCCCATGCGACTGGCATTGACGGGATTCCTGGCCGCCGCACTTGCTGGCGCAGCTCAGGCCGCCGATATCGAAAGCGCCTATACCGAGGTGGACACGCAGGAGAATTGCGCCGCCTTTGCCGCCCCAGCGGGTGACGATCCCGGCGATTGGATCAACTTCGTCTGCACGGGATGGCGCGGTTATCCTGTGCTCATCTACTATGGCGATGCGCGCGAGTCGATTTTCTACGGCTTTCCGCCGGATGGTGACCTTGCGCCGGAATGGGAAAGCTTTGCTGGCTTCAACTCGACCGGATCGACCATCGAATGGCGCATCATGAGCGATGGCGATCGCAAATGGCCCTTCGCGACGATCCATCGCTGGTTCGTGGACGACGGTCTGGGCGTTGGCGACAAGATCGAGGTACTGGTGGTCGAAAAGGTCGGGCAGGTCTTCGGGCGCGAGGGTTGCGTGATCGGCTACGTCGTGGCGACCGGCAACGAAAACGCCAACGAGAAAGCCCGCCGCATCGCCGATGGGCAGGCCAACGATTTCGCTTGCGGGGCGGATCAGCCGGTCGTCGACGCCGGCGACGTTCCCGCCCCGATGAGTGCGGGTGGCGATGACGGCTGAGCCGCAGGCCCTTTCGTCTACGCGCTTGCCTTGGCCCGTTCGACGGCTTCGACGATCAGTTTTCGGGCGGCGTCCGCATCCATCCAGTCGCCGATTTTGACCCATTTGCCGGGCTCGAGATCCTTGTAGTGTTCGAAAAAGTGCTGGATCTGCTGCAGTGTGATTTCCGGCAGGTCGGTGAAATTCTTGACGCTTTCGTAGCGTCGTGTCAGGTGCGGCGACGGGACAGCGATGATCTTCTCGTCCTGCCCGGAATTGTCTTCCATTATGAGGACGCCGATCGGACGCACATTGATGACGCAGCCGGGGATGAGCTGGCGGGTGTTACACACCAGAACGTCGATCGGATCGCCATCGTCGGACAGGGTATGCGGCACGAAACCGTAATTGCCCGGATAGGTCATCGGCGTGTAGAGGAAACGGTCGACGACCAGCGTACCGGAGTTCTTGTCCATCTCGTACTTGATCGGCTGACCGCCAACCGGGACCTCGATGATGACGTTCACGTCTTCCGGCGGATTGTCACCGGTGGAGATGGCGTCTATGCGCATGGAGAAAGCAACCTTTGTTCTGGCAGGTTATGGCTGCCGAAGACCGGCAAGGCGGCCGACAAGGCCAGCCGGACGGGGCAGCCCGGAAATGGATGGCTGCCGCTTTATCGCGTCACGGCCTGCATGGCAATGCAGCGAATGGTGCAGTGCAAAAATTTGACACTATGCCACGTCGCGCCAAAGACGGACTCCAGACGTTCCGCCTCTAATCCCAGACGAAAGCGAGTTTGCGCAGCGCACGATGCTCGAAGACTTCGACACCTTCGGCTATGTCGCGTCCGCCGGCACCTGAATAGAACGCCAGCGCGGTCTCGTTATCTTCCAGAGCCCAGACGACCAGCCCCTTGAGACCGTGTGCCTCGAGCATGTCTCGCGCCGCCTGGAAAAGGCGACGGCCGAGTCCTATACCCTGATATTCCGGCCGCAGATAAAGCTCGTAGATTTCGCCTTCCTGCGTCAGTTCGCGGGCGCGATTGCGCCCCAATGTCGCATAGCCGGCAATCTCTCCGCCGATTTCGATCACAAGAACCGTGGCAGAGCGGCGAATCGCATTGCCCCACCAGCGCGGTCCACGCCGACCGATCATGCGCCCCAGCGCCTGATAAGGGATGATGCCGGTATAGGCGCCGCGCCATGCGCTGTCGTGGACCTCGGCCACGGCATCGGCGTCGTTCGGCTCAGCTCGTCTGATGTCGATCGTCAGCGTGTTCATAGTTTTTTAACCATAGCTGCGTCGGGTCGACATGCGCAAGCATTAGAGCGCTCATCTTTGCGGCCGCACGCAAATGGCCCAAAAGCGCTCAGATTTCCGTCAAACGGTCTTCGATTTCGTTGGGATTAAGTCGCCCGGCGGGAAAATGCCGGGAAAGCACCTCGCCAGCGTAGGTCACGGTCTCGACGAACCCGTCGGCGAGCGTGCCGCGACGCGCGTGGTCCAACATCAGCGCAACACCCTCGTTCCAGACACTTTGATCCACACAGACGTCGATTTCGTGATCCGCAACGATTTCCACATAGCGTTCCGCCAGGGAAACAAAAACAAGAACGCCGGTCCGCCGGTCGGTCACATGTATGTTGTGGGCGAAGAACTGGTTCTGAGCATTGTCATGCGCGCGACGGTATTTCAGCGCCTTTGGAATCAACGCCACCCGCAACCCATTGAACGCAACCACAAGCGCGGCAGCGGCAGCGAAGGCGGCGAGTTGTGCGACCGCGAAGATCACCGGATCGACCGGAATCCACCAATGCCGCAAAGCGAGCGCCAAAAACGGTCCGAGAATGAGAATCGCGAGAGCGACGATAAGGCAGGCGGGATAAAGATAGGGATCGCTGGACCGCGCCAACACGCAGTAGATTTCGCCCGACGTGTTGCGTTCGGCATCTCCGATGGCCCGGGCGATGCGCGCATGTTCCGCGCTCGAAAGTCTGTTGATCCGTCGCATCATTCTACCAGCTCCCCGAAGCGCCGCCGCCGCCGGACGAACCGCCACCGCCGGAAAAGCCACCGCCACCGCTGCTGGACGACCAGCCGCCGGATGAACGCCCGCCGGGCGATCCAATGCTCGACTTGTTGTAATCCACCGTCATTCCCAACCATTTATAGCGCTTCGGTCCGATTTTCCGGCCAAAGATCGGTGGCAGGAACGCCATGGCGAAACCGCCGAAAAAGAATGTGCTCCACACGATGAAGAACAGGATGACGGGCCACGGAAGACCGTTGTCCTCCTGCCGGTTGCGCCTGGCACGGGCCTCCAGCTCGGCAGCGTTGCCTTCCAGAACCATGACGATATCGTCGACGGCATCGCTGATGCCGGTGGAGAAATCACCGGCGCGGAAAGCCGGAACCATGGTGTTCTCGATGATAAGCTTGGAGTGCAGATCCGTCAGCGTGCCCTCGAGCCCGTAGCCCACTTCGATGCGCATTTTCCGGTCGTCGAGCGCAACGAGAAGCAGGACGCCGTTGTCCTCGCCCGCCTGTCCCAGGCCCCAGGCGCGAAACAGTCGGTTGGCGAACGGCTCCAACGCCTCTCCGTCGAGGCTGCGGATTGTGGCGACGACAATCTGATCGGAAGATCTTTGCTCGAAAGCCTCAAGCCGCTCGGTCAGCGAGGCTTCGGTTGCCGCATCGAGGATGTCGGCATTGTCGACCACCCGGCCGGTGAGCTGAGGAAGCGCAGCGGCAAGCGCGGACGCTACGAGCATCACGGCCAGACCGGTCATGAGCGCCTTGGGAATGCCCCGGCGCGCAGGCGCGATCAACACACGCAGAACGGCCTCCCCCATGCACCAGCCTCCGTCAGCCGCCGTTTCCGGCGCCAAAGTCTACCGACGGCACATCCATCTTGTCGTCCGGAATGGTGAAGGTCTCGTAGGGTTCGTTGCCGGTAAACCAGAACATCGCCCACAGCATGGAGGGCAGCGTCTTCAATGAAGTGTTATAAAGGCGCACCGCCTCAATATAGTCGCGCCGGGCGACCGCGATGCGGTTTTCCGTGCCCTCGAGTTGCGCCTGCAGGGCCAGGAAATTCTGACTGGATTTCAGATCCGGATAGTTTTCGACAACAGCCAAAAGACGCGACAGCGCGCCGGAGAGGCCCGCCTGGCTTTCCTGAAAGGCCTGGAAAGCTTCAGGATCGCTGAGCATATCCGGCGAGATCTGCACCTGAGTGGCTCGCGCGCGCGCCTCGACGACGCCTTCAAGAACGTCGCGTTCCTGCGCGGCGTAACCCTTCACCGTTTCGACCAGATTGGGAATGAGATCGGCGCGGCGTTGATACTGATTCAGCACCTCGCTCCAGGCCGCCTTGGCCTGCTCTTCACGCGTCGGGATGGTGTTGAACCCGCAGGCCGACAAAAGCGGCAGCATTAGGCAAAGGGCCAGAACGGAAAAAAGACCGCGCGAGGAAACGACGGCGAGCGACTTGTCAGTCGACATGAAGGAGCACCTCCGGAAGATTGGCTCTGGCGACATTAGAACATGGACCACTGATAGGAAACCAATTCCGATCAGCGGCTCCATGATGTACGGTCGACATGCACGTACTGGGACCGCACTGCAACGGGTTTTCGCATGGGATCAGCACAGAAACGGGATGAACGGGCGGAAACGGAATCGCGTCGCATCCTCGACCGGGTCAGCCGCGAGAGCGAAGGCAGTTCCATGATGACGCGCGCCCGCGATCACATCGCAGCCAGCGACGCGGAACAGAGCGACCCCATCGAATTGTGGGGAACACGCATCGGCCGGGCCATCGCGGTGACGGCCCTGACTGCACTCATCCTTTGGCTCCTCCTATACGTTTTCGGCATCATTGGCGGATAATGGACAACACCACCGACACACAGAACCGCGGCCAGGGGCGCGCCGTGATCGTCATTTCAAGCCATGTTGCGCGCGGCAGCGTGGGCAATCGCGCGGCCGTTTTTACGCTGGAAGCGCTCGGCTTTCCGGTCTGGGCAGTGCCGACCGTGATCCTGCCGTGGCATCCGGGACACGGCCCCGCCACACGCATCGTTCCGGATGCGACTCAGTTCGCACGCTTCATAAACGACCTTGAGCGCGCGCCGTGGCTGAACGAGGTCTCGGCCATCCTGACAGGTTATCTCGGCGGACCGGAACAGACTGCGGCAATCGCCGGACTCGTTCAAACCCTGAAGGCGCGCAACCCGCGGGCGCGCTATGTCTGCGATCCGGTTCTGGGCGACAAAGGCGGCCTTTACGTGCCGGAGGCGACAGCAGCCGCCATCCGCGACCGGCTGTTGCCGTTGGCCGATATCACGACGCCCAATCGCTACGAGCTTGCATGGCTCACCGGTACGGACATCGACGGTACGGAAACAGCCATCCGCGCGGCGCGTCGAGCGCCACCCGTCGAGGTGATGGTAACTTCCGCTCCCGCGAGCAGCGACGACCGACTTGCGAACCTGCTTGTGGGCGAAACGGGTGTCCTGCGCGCAGCGCATGACAGCATACCCAAAGCGCCCAACGGAACCGGCGACCTGACGGCGGCGCTCTATCTCGCGCGCCTGCTCGCCGGCGAAACCAGAGAAGAAGCGCTTGCCAAAACCACAGGATCGGTGGTCGCAATTCTTAACAAGGCCATCGAACGCGGCTCCGACGAGTTGATGCTCGAAACCGACCGACAGATTCTGACGAGGCCACAGGCAACAATCGAAATAGAACGTGTCTCGGACCCCCTTGCCGTCTCGCCCTGAGCGAACGGGACACTGGAAGCATAATCCGGATTGCCCACCACGCGTTTTGCCGTTATTCGAGAGCCCATGACCTATCTGCCAGAACGCCTTATCTCCGGCTACCGCAACTTCATGGCGGGCCGTTACAGCGCTGAAAGCGACCGCTATCGTTCATTGGCCAAGGAAGGCCAATCCCCGCAAACCATGGTCATTGCATGCTGCGATTCCCGCGCCGCTCCGGAAACGATCTTCGATTGCGGGCCCGGCGAACTCTTCGTGGTGCGCAACGTGGCCAATCTCGTTCCGCCCTATGCACCGGACGACCAGCATCACGGCACATCGGCGGCGCTCGAATTCGCGGTGCAAAGCCTCAAGGTGAAGCATATCGTGGTGATGGGCCATGGCCGCTGCGGCGGCATCGGCGCAGCACTCAACCCCTCGTCCGAACCGCTCTCGCCAGGTGACTTCATTGGCAAGTGGATGGGTCTCGTTGCCCCGGCAGCCGAGGCGCTTTCCGAAAATGCGCTGATGACGCAAGCCGAACGCCAAACGGCACTCGAGCGCATCTCCATTCGGTATCAGATCCAGAATCTGCGCAGCTTCCCCTGCGTGAAAATCCTGGAGGACAAGGGCAAACTGTCCCTGCACGGTGCATGGTTCGACATTTCGAACGGCGAGTTGTGGGCGATGAACCCAGAGACCGGCGATTTCGAGCGGCCCGAACTCGATTAGCGGACCTCTAGACGGGTCCGGGAGGGCTCGGACGCAAGGCTGTGGCCAATGTCGGCTCCGGCAATCTGTTCCAGATCAGCCATGAAACGATCGCGGCGGTTCCCAGCGTCGGGATGATGAGCAACATTGCCAGAACCGGATCGCCGATAAGTGCGGCGATGCTGCCGCCCGCAAGCCCGGTGCCCATCTGTAGAAAACCGGTGAGCGAGGACGCCGAACCCGCAATGCGCGGGAACGGTGCCAGACCCGCCGTCATCATGGCGGGCATGACGAAAGCGATGCCGAAAGCGTAAATCCCTACCGGCCCCATCACGCCAATGAAACTCGGTTCGAAGAGGCTAAGCGAGAAAATCAGAAGCGCGCTTCCGGTTCCGATTGCGACCAGGCCGATGGGCACAAGTTTGTAGGCTCCGAGCGATCTCATCAGAATCCGCGCCGCAACGGCACCGATGAAATACATACCCGATTGCGCCAGCATGCCGAAACCGAACTCTGCTGGCGTGAGCCCGACGCGGCTCATCAGAATGAAGGGCAGAACGGTCGCCTGCGTATAGAGGGCGCCCACAGCGCCGGCGATAACGAGGCTCGACAGCATGAAGTAGGCATTGCCGAGAAGGAGCCCGTAGGAATGAACGAGGGCCCTGGGGCTGATGCGCGAAACGTCGCGCTCGACCGTCTCGCGCATGCAAAAATGCACGACCAGGGCAATGATCGTCCCGGCAACCAGCATAAGAACGAAAATCGCATGCCAGCCGGCCAGCTGCATTGTCAGCCCGCCCAGGGTCGGGGCGAATGCGGGGCCGATCGCCAGGATAATGCCGATCAGGTTCATGATGCGGGCGGAGCTTTCATGGGTGAAAAGATCGCGCACGACAGCACGCGATACGGCGACACCCACGGCCGCGCCGAAACCTTGAAGGAACCGCGCCGCGATAAGTATTTCGATGTTGGGCGACATCAATGCGATGAGGCTCGCCACGACATAAATGCCTATGAATGCAAAAGTGACGGGCTTGCGGCCCAGTCCGTCGGATAGTGGACCGCAAAAAAGCTGCGCAAATGCAAAGCCGGCGAAATAAAGCGATATGGTCATCTTGACCGCCGCTTCCGTGGTGCCAAACGCCTGGACGATTTGAGGCAAGGCGGGCGTGAAAAGGGCCATGGATACGGGCCCCAGCGCAACCAGCATCGCACCGATAATGCTGACACGCCGCTCGCTCATGAGCGGCGAGACATCTTGACCCGGGGCATCGGCACGCACGTTCATATGCGCTCCTCCACGCGGGCATTGCCCGGTTTCTGCGACAAGGACGCGAGATTGGCCCGCACGATCTTGAGCTGATCCAGCATGGCGTCCCATTCCGTTTGGCTGAGGGAGCCCGCCGCTTTCTTGCGCACCTCGGCTCCGACCCGATCGATCGCCAGAAGAACGCCATCGGCCGCATCAGTGAGTTCGACCAGCTTGGCCCGCCGGTCCTTCGGGTCGTTCGCACGGCGAACCAGCGCTCGCGCTTCCAACCGGTCGAGATAACCGCTGAGGGTCATGGCTTCGACGCCCATGCGCTCGGCCAGAACATTCTGCCGGACGGCACCCGCACGTGCCGCATGCACGAGTGTGCGCGCTTCGCCGGGCGTTACGCCGATGCCCGCATCGGCAATGGCACGGTCCATTGTGCCTCGGATCAGGCGATAGATGTCGGTTACCAGAAAGCCGAAAGATTCCGGATTGACAGGATGCGCCATATCGTATGGATCCTTATAATAAGGAAGACTTAATATAAGCCATACATATAGTCATGCTTTATCGTCGTCAACACCGCCATTGCGTACAAGAGCCCCAGCGCCTACATCGCTACAACCGCTCAAAAACAACCCGGACCCACCATGCAAAAATCCGCGCCCATCGACCTTGCAACGCATCCGCTCACGAACTGGAACGGGCCGCATGGCTTACCGGATTTCATGGCCTTCGACGAAACCGCTTTCGCTCCCGTGTTCGATGCGGCGTTGGCCGCGCATGAAGCGGAGATCGCTGAAATTGCCGGCAATGCAGAACCGCCGAGCATCGAAAACACGCTTGCCGCACTGGAGCTTGCCGGTGATGCACTCTCGAAAGTATCGGCGATTTTCTGGTGCCGCGCCGGTGCTCACACCAGTGAAACGATTCAGACACTGGAACGAACGATATCGCCTCGCATGGCCCGGCATGTGTCCGCCATCTTCATGAACGATGTGTTGTTCGCCCGTGTCGACCAGCTTTACCGGCAACGTAAAGCGCTCGCCCTCGATGCGGAGACGGACCGCGTGCTGGAAAAGACCTGGAAGCGCTTCGTTCGCGGTGGCGCGCAGCTTGGCGCGACCGAGAAAGCGCGACTTGCAAAGATAAACGAAGAACTCGCCGGGCTCGGTGCGACATTCGGTCAGAACGTGCTCGCCGATGAAAGCGGCTGGGCGCTGTTTCTCGAAGAAGGGGATCTTCAGGGTCTCTCGGACGCACTGAAAAGCGCCATGGCCGAAGCCGCTGAAACGCGCGGCCAGAAGGGGCGTTTCGCGGCGACGCTTTCACGCTCGATCGCCGAGCCGTTCCTGGCCTCCTCGGAACGCCGAGACCTGCGCGAAAAGGTGTTCAATGCCTTTACAATGCGCGGTGAGAATGGCGGCGAAACGGACAATACGGTTGTTGTCGCGAAGACGCTGAAATTGCGCGCCGAAAAGGCGCGCCTTCTGGGCTATGAGACCTATGCGGCGCTGAAACTGGACGACACCATGGCCAAGACGCCCGATGCGGTGCAGGAGCTGTTGCAGCCGGTCTGGCGCAAAGCCCGGGAAAAGGCGGCCGAAGACGAGAAGGGGCTGGCCCGCCTCGCCGCCCAAGAAGGACACAATCACACCATTGAACCGTGGGATTGGCGCTACTATGCAGAGAAACGCCGCGCCGAGCGCTTCGCCTTCGACGAGAGCGCCCTGAAACCCTATCTGGCGCTCGAGAACATCATCGCCGCCGCATTCGATGTCGCGGGCCGGCTGTTCGGCCTCACCTTCGAGGAGCGCAAAGGCGTGCCGGCGTGGCATGAGGATGTGCGCACCTTCGCCGTGCGCAACGCCGACGGCTCGACGCGCGGCCTCTTCCTGGCCGACTATTTCAACCGTCCGTCGAAGCGTTCCGGCGCGTGGATGAGCGGTCTGCAGTCGGGCTACCGCCTGGGTAACGGCAAAATACCGATCATCTACAATGTGATGAACTTCGCCAAGCCGCCCAAGGGAAGCCCAGCCCTGCTTTCCGTCGACGAAGCACGCACGCTGTTTCACGAATTCGGCCACGCACTGCACGGGCTCCTGAGCGAGGTGACCTGGCCGTCGATCTCCGGCACCTCGGTGTCGCGCGATTTCGTGGAACTGCCCTCGCAGCTCTACGAACACTGGTTCACCGTGCCCGAAGTGTTGCAGAAGTTCGCCCTGCACCACGAAACCGGCAAGCCCATGCCACAGGCGCTTGTCGATAAAATGCGTGCCGCACGCACATTCGACGCCGGCTTCGCGACGGTGGAGTTCACGGCATCGGCTTTGGTCGACATGGCATTCCATAGCCAGGCGGACGCGCCTGAGGCGCCTTTGCGCTTCGAGGCCGAAACCCTTGAGAAACTCGAAATGCCGGATGCCATCGCCATGCGCCACCGCACGCCGCACTTCCTGCACGTGTTCGCGGGAGACGGGTATTCAGCCGGCTATTACTCCTACATGTGGTCGGAGGTGCTCGACGCCGACGCCTTCCGCGCCTTCGAGGAAGCAGGCGATCCGTTCGACCCGGAAACGGCGAAGAAACTGCGCACACACATTTACGCCGCCGGCGGCTCGGCCGATCCCGAAGATCTTTACAAGGCATTTCGCGGCCGAATGCCGACCCCGGAGGCGATGATGGAGAAGAAGGGACTGGCCTGATTCTGATTCGCCGCAGCTTGTCCGGCCTGCGTCATCCAGAGTTCAAACATCTGTCATGCAGTCGATAAGCGGCTGCAACAATCGGCCGCCAGATTGCCTCCCGAGAATCAACCAGTTCGAGGGAGACTGTCATGAAGACCTTTGCAACAGTGAGTACCCGCCGCGAATTCCTGATCGGAAGCGGCGCGACGGCGCTTGCCACCACGCTCGGCGGGCTCGCCACGCCCGCCGTTTCGCGCGCCGCCGCGCGCCCGGTGTTCACCCACGGCGTCCAGTCCGGCGACGTCGACACGACCAGCGGCATGATCTGGACCCGCACCGACCGGCCGGCCCGTATCCAGTTCGAGGTGTCGACAACCGAAAGCTTTGCCAACGCCACCCGTCTGCCAACCATGGACGCGCTTCCGGAAAGCGACTTTGCCGTCAAACGGCTGCTCGAGAATCTCGCATCGGACCAGGATATCTTCTACCGCATGACGGCTGTGGATCTGAACGACGTTTCCGCGAGTTCCGAACCGGTTGTCGGCCAGTTCCGTACGGCGCCCGCTGCGCGCCGCGACATCCGCTTCACGTGGTCGGGCGACACCGCCGGACAGGGCTGGGGCATCGATGAGGTCGGTATGAAGACCTACGGCACGATGGCCAACCATCGGCCCGATTTCTTCCTCCACTCGGGCGACACCATCTATGCCGACGGCCCCGTCCAGGAAGAGGTCGAACTCAAGGACGGCACCAAATGGATCAACAAGGTGACGACCGAGGAGAAAAGCAAGGTTGCCGAAACGCTGAACGAATTCCGCGGTCAGTGGAAATACAACATGATGGATGAGCACGTTCTGGCGCTCAACGCCGCCTGTCCGACCTTCTTCCAGTGGGACGACCATGAGGTGGTCAACAACTGGTCGGCCTCCAAAGACCTCTCAGAAGATGAACGCTACACCGAAAAATCCGTGGCGCTGCTACAGGCGCGCGCCGCCCGCGCTTTCCACGAGATGACCCCGATCCGCTATACTCCGGCCGAACCCGGCCGCGTCTACCGCAAGATCGCCTACGGGCCGATGCTGGATGTGTTCTTCCTCGATCTGCGCTCCTATCGCGGGCCCAACACAAACTCGATGCAGGAAGAACCGACTGACGAAGCGCGCATCCTGGGCGACGCACAGATGCAGTGGCTGAAGCGTGAGCTATCGAACTCGCGCGCAACCTGGAAAGTCATCGCTTGCGACATGCCGATCGGCCTTGTGGTGCGCGACGGCGACAACATCGAAGCCATCGCCAACGGAGACAACGGCCCTGCAAAAGGCCGCGAGCTGGAGATCGCCGATTTGCTGCGATTCATCAAGAACGCCGGCATCGACAACACCGTGTGGCTGACCGCCGACGTCCATTACACGGCGGCCCACTACTACAATCCCGACAAGGCCGACTTCCAGGACTTCAATCCGTTCTGGGAATTCGTCTCCGGCCCACTGCACGCCGGCACGTTTGGCCCCAACGATTTGGATCAGACCTTCGGCCCGGAGCTGAAATACGTAAAAGCCCCCAGCGAAGAGCAGGGCGCCAACCTGCCGCCGTCCGCCGGTTTCCAGTTCTTCGGTCTCGTCGATATCGAGGCCGCCACGGAGCAAATGACCGTGCGGCTCATGGATCGCGACGACAACGAGCTCTACAGGATGACACTCGATCCTGTGCGCTCCGCCTGAGACGCATCCCACGATCTTCAACCGGGGCCTTCACGCCCCGGTTGTTTGTTGCGCGATTTGCGAAATCTACGCCATAGGATTGCCGTACTGTCCAAATTGTTGGAAAATCATCCCCAATTGGTCGCACTGAGAGAAATTGCATCTTTCCCGGGCACGCATTAATTACGCTGTAACGCTGATACCTTGGAGAGCATGATGGACCAGACACGCGCGTCCCTGGAAACCGAAACATCGGCAAACGTCGCTCCTGTTCGCCCCGATGTAACGGTGTTTTTCGACCAGCGAACCTTTTCGGCACAGTATGTGGTGGCCGATCCGGCGACCGGCAAATGCGCAATCATCGATCCCGTGCTCGACTTCGACGAAAAATCCGGCGCCACATCGACGGAAAACGCCGACAAGCTCCTCGCTTTCGTCCGCGAAAAAGAGCTGACGCTCGAATGGATCCTCGACACCCATCCCCATGCAGACCATTTCTCCGCGGCAGGCTATCTGAAGGACAAGACCGGTGTGCCCATCGCCATCGGCGAAAAAGTGGTCGAGGTTCAGAAGCTCTGGAAGTCCATCTACAACTGGCCGGACTTCAGGGCGGACGGCTCGCAATGGGACCGGCTGTTTACCGACGGTGAAACCTTCACAATCGGCACCATGCCTGCGAAGGTCATCTTTTCGCCCGGCCACACGCTCGCATCGATCACATATGTGATCGGTGACGCTGCCTTCGTCCACGACACCCTGTTTATGCCGGATTCGGGCACGGCGCGATGCGACTTTCCCGGCGGCAGCGCGAAGCGGCTCTGGAAATCGATCCAGGACATCCTCAGCCTGCCGGGCGAGACTCGTATCTTCGTCGGCCACGACTACCAGCCGGGCGGCCGCGAGCCACGCTTCGAAAGCACAGTTGCCGAACAAAGAGCCGCCAACAGCCACATCTCGAAGTGCGAAACGGAGGCCGAGTTTGTCGCTGTCCGCGAGGCGCGCGACAAGACGTTGCCCATGCCGAAGCTCATCCTCCACGCACTCCAGGTGAACATGAACGCGGGACGGCTTCCGGCGCCGGAGGCGAATGGCAAGCGCTATCTGAGGTTCCCGCTCGATGCACTCGAGGGCGCGGCCTGGAGTTGATCGGGCGCGCGCACCGGGCTGGTCACTGTACCCTTTCGCAAATGCGAAAAAACCTGTATGAGCGCGGCAACGCAACTGGCCGCGCCACGCCTTTCGCGCGCCTACCGACCCCAAAAGAGCACACATGAAACTGCGCAACATCGCGATCATCGCCCACGTTGACCATGGGAAAACGACACTCGTCGACGAGCTTATGAAGCAATCCGGCGCCTTCCGCGACAACCAGCGTGTCGCCGAGCGGGCCATGGATTCCAACGACCTGGAAAAAGAACGCGGCATCACCATTCTCGCCAAAGCCACCTCGGTGGAATGGAACGACACCCGCATCAACATCGTCGACACGCCCGGCCACGCCGATTTCGGCGGCGAGGTGGAGCGCATCCTCTCCATGGTGGACGGTGCCGTGCTTCTGGTGGACGCGGCCGAAGGCCCGATGCCGCAGACCAAATTCGTGGTCGGCAAGGCACTCAAGGTCGGCCTTAAGCCCATCGTTGCCATCAACAAGATCGACCGGCCCGACGCCCGCGCCGACGAGGTCATCAACGAGGTGTTCGACCTATTTGCCGCACTCGACGCGACAGACGAGCAGCTCGACTTTCCCATTCTTTATGGCTCCGGTCGTGACGGCTGGATGAATTACGAACCGGAAGGCCCCAAGGACCAGGGTCTTGCCCCGCTGTTCGATCTGATGCTCAAACATGTGCCCGAGCCGACAACCGAGCCCGGCCCCTTCCGCATGATCGGCACCATTCTGGAGGCCAATCCCTTCCTCGGACGCATTATTACCGGGCGCATCGCCGCCGGCTCCATCAAGCCGAACCAGTCGGTCAAGGTGCTTCATCACGACGGCACGCTGCTGGAAAACGGCCGTATTTCAAAGATCCTCGCCTTCCGCGGCCTTGAGCGCCAACCCATCGAGGAAGCCCAGGCGGGCGACATTGTCGCCATCGCCGGCCTCTCGAAGGGCACGGTCGCCGACACATTCTGCGATCCATCCGTCAACGAGCCGATGGAGGCCCAGCCCATCGACCCGCCGACCGTGACCATGAGCTTTATTGTCAACGATTCGCCGCTGGCCGGCACAGAAGGCGACAAGGTGACAAGCCGCGTGATCCGCGACCGCCTCCTGAAGGAGGCCGAAGGCAATGTGGCGTTGAAGATCGAGGAAGCCGACGACAAGGATTCTTTCTACGTCTCCGGCCGCGGTGAACTGCAGCTTGCAGTTCTCATCGAGACCATGCGCCGCGAGGGCTTCGAGCTTGCCGTTTCGCGCCCCCGCGTTGTGATGCAGAAGGATGAAAGCGGCCAGCTTCTGGAACCGATCGAAGAAGTCGTGATCGATGTGGACGAGGAGCATTCCGGCGTCGTCGTCCAGAAGATGTCGGAACGCAAGGCCGAGATGGTGGAACTGAAGCCGTCGGGCGGCGACCGCCAGCGTCTTGTCTTTCACGCGCCCACGCGTGGTCTGATCGGCTACCAGTCGGAACTACTGACCGACACGCGCGGCACGGCCATTATGAACCGGCTGTTCCATGATTATCAGCCCTACAAGGGCGAGATCGGCGGTCGCGTGAACGGCGTTTTGATCTCCAACGACGATGGCGAGGCTGCAGCCTACGCGTTGTTCAACCTGGAAGATCGCGGCCCGATGGTGATCGACGCCGGCGTTAAAGTCTATCACGGCATGATCATCGGCATTCACTCCCGCGACAACGATCTGGAAGTGAACGTGCTGAAGGGCAAGAAGCTGACCAATGTCCGCGCCGCCGGCAAGGACGAAGCCGTAAAGCTGACACCGCCGATCCGGATGACGCTGGAGCGCGCGCTCTCCTGGATCCAGGACGACGAGCTGGTGGAGGTGACGCCGAAGTCGATACGCCTGCGCAAGCTCTATCTCGACCCGCACGAGCGCAAGCGCTTCGAAAAAAGCCGCGCCGGCGCCGCTTGAGGTATGAATGCTTTCCGGCCAGGTTGCTCGCGCATGAATGACTTGGCCGAAGCGCTCTATACCGACCCAGCTGTCGCACAGTTCTACGATTTTCGCGGCGCTGCGCGGCCAGACCTTGCTTTCTGCAGAAAACTCGCCGGCGACTGCCGCTCGGTTCTCGATCTCGGATGCGGAACCGGCGAACTGGCGGCGCTGCTGGCCGAAAACCGCCGCGTCGTCGGGGTCGATCCCGCAGCTGCCATGCTCGATATTGCGCGCACCCGCCCGAATGGCGGAATGGTGGATTGGATCGAGGGCGATGCGCGCACGATCCGGCTTGATAACCGTTTCGACATGGTGCTCCTCACCGGTCATACGTTTCAGGTTTTCCTTACGGAGGTTGACCAGCGCGCGGTAATCGAGACCGTCGCCGCACACCTGAAACCGGGCGGTCGCTTTGTCTTCGACAGCCGCAATCCGGATTTTCCCGGTCGAAAGACCCGAACGAAAGACGAAACGCGACGCCGTTTCACACATCCCCGGCACGGTGAGATCGAGGCATGGAACGAATCCGTTTTCGACGACGCGACGCAAACACTCAGCTATCGAAACAGCTACTGCATCCGGAAGAGCAGCGAGGTTCACACGGCCACGGCACGCATTCGCTATACACCAAAGAACGTCATAGCAGCGCTGTTGCATGACAGCGGGCTCAAGGTCGAACGGTGGTTTGGGGATTGGTCCGGCGTGCCTTTCGATACAACGTCGAAAGAGATCATTCCGCTTGGACGCGGGCTGTCACTGTAGCTTGTTGAATGGCGCGATAGCGTGAATCTGGCATCGGCACTGGAGCCAATCGCCCGCCACCAACAAAGGTTTTCTCCTGATGACGCCCGGCCTTATACGCAGCCGGCTTGACAGTCTTCAAACAAGGCGCACTAATCGCTTTTCGATTTTGGAGGAGTTCCCAAATGGACCCGGCGTTCCTGCTCACGGCGCTTATCGTCGTGCTCATCCCCGGCACCGGCGTGCTCTACACGCTGGCCATTGCACTGGGTCGCGGTGGGTTGGCTTCCGTTTCGGCGGCTCTCGGCTGCACGCTGGGCATCCTGCCCCATATCGCCGCCGCGATCCTCGGTATCGCCGCCCTGTTGCATGCCAGCGCAATGCTGTTCCAGATCGTGAAATTTGCCGGCGTGCTGTATCTCCTATGGATGGCATGGGGAGCGCTGAAAGAGAATGGCATGTTGAATGCCGAGCCCGACCGCGCCGCGATCCCCCACCGGGACATCGTTCGTCGCGGTTTCCTGATCAACATTCTGAACCCGAAACTGTCGATCTTCTTCCTTGCCTTCCTGCCCCAGTTCATACCCGCCGAAAGCGCCCTGCCCGCGCTCGACATGGCCTGGCTCGGTTTCGTCTTCATGGCCATGACTTTCGTCGTCTTCGTCATCTACGGACAGATGGCCTCACTGGTGCGAGGCAGGGTTTTGTCGAGTCCCACCATCATGAAGTGGCTGCGCCGTTCCTTCGCGGCGGCGTTTGCCGCGCTCGGCCTGCGCCTGGCCCTTTCCACACGGTGAAACCATGGACATTTCCGCTCTCGTCATCTTCGCCGGTGCGTTGCTTGTCGCGGCCGGTTCCCCTGGCCCCAGCATCGCGGCACTGGTCGCACGCGTGATCGCACGCGGCTGGCGCGACGTTCTGCCTTTTCTGGCAGCGATGTGGATCGGCGAGGCGGTCTGGCTTTCCTTCGCCATCTTCGGACTGGCCTTTGTTGCCGAGAGCTTTCACATGGCCTTTGTCGCGATCAAATATGCGGGCGTCGCCTATCTGCTCTATCTCGCCTGGAAGATGTGGACCGCACCGGTGGATACCGATTGCGAAACCCTGCCCAATGCCGGTTCACGCCTGCGCCTCTTCTTCACCGGCATGGCGGTAACGCTCGGCAACCCGAAGATCATGATGTTCTACCTGGCACTCCTGCCCACCATCATCGACGTCGCATCGGTCACGCTGATCGGTTGGGCGGAACTGACGTTCACCATGGTGCTCGTTCTGATCGCCGTGGATGCCGCCTGGGTGCTTGCCGCCACACAGGCGCGCAAACTCTTGAAAAGCCAGCGCGCCATGCGCATCGCCAACCGCACCGGCGCCTCGATGATGGCGGGTGCGGCAGCGGCCATCGCAACGCGTTAGTCCTCCTCGCCGATCCACTCGATCCAGCGGCCATGGAAATCGCAGCGCGCCAGATCGCGACGGTTTCCGTCCGGCCACAAGGTGAGCGAGACCAGCGCGAAGGGCTCGCCAGTGTCTGCCGGTTCCATACGCAACCAGGCGATGGGGGCACCGCGCGCCGTGCCCGCCGACGCCAGTGCGGCCTCGATGCGCAGGCGTGTAGCAGCCGGCAAATACTGCCACATGATCGAATGGAAGAGGACGAGAACCCGGTCAGGCCGACGCTGGGCGAGTGCGGTTTCGAGAAAACCGAAGGCATCGGTTCTTTCTGGCACCAACGGTTCTCCACCGGCGAGTTCGACGGCCGCCTTCATCCGCGCGAGCCGTGCCGTCTGATCCGGCCAGATATAAGATGCAAGCCGTAGGCGCTCCCCCGCATCCGAGACGTCGATAGGCGCAATATCGCTACCGAAGCGCGTGGCAATATCGAGCGCGCCGGAAAGATCCGGCGCATTACCGCGCAGCTCAGGCACAAGTTTCACCGGTGAAGCAGCATCACCCCATTCGCTTTCGCCGTAGCGATAGTGGAACCGGTCGAACAGCAAGTTCAGCCCCGCGCTCGAGCCGATCTCACGGAGATCGAGCGGTAGGCCGGTCTCGCGGGCGATTGTCAGGAATCCCGGCAGGAGCATGGCCGCGCGGCCGATCTCATTGGTCTGCGGCGGGCT
>ENA-ORCW01000307-ORCW01000307.1-marine-metagenome-genome-assembly--contig:-NODE-307-length-39331-cov-2.773221_pt1 | contig 39331 bp, 36 predicted proteins | sample MGYA00237784_ERZ508517 | MGnify/ENA primary metagenome ERZ508517 (study PRJEB26187, sample SAMN06268979) | marine metagenome | isolation source: Tt ae E1 feedstock associated aerobic enrichment on... | reverse complement strand
CCGCCACCCGGCGCGGCTGGGTGCAGGCAATCTTCCCCTTTACCGCCAGGCCGGCCTCGAGACACATCTTGGGAATCTGCGTGGTCTTCCCGGAACCGGTTTCCCCGGCAATGACCACCACCTGGTTCTCCCGGACCAGGCGCAGGATGGCCTCCCGGTGCTGCGCGATGGGCAACGCCTCCGGGTATCGGATCTTCAACTGTCCGGGCTCGGCCATGAAGCGACCACACTAGGCGGGCCGGTCGGCGCTTGTCAGGTCAATTCACCCGGGCCTCGGTCACCGTCAGGCTGAGCCCGCTCCGCGTGTCGTCCCACTCCACCAGCACCCGCAACCGGGCCGCCCGGTGCCGGGAAAGCTCCCAGCCGTAGTTCCGGTAGGCATCCGGAAAGAGCACCGTCTCGGCCATCCCGGTCTCGTCGGCGATGCTGACAAACTTCATCAGTTCCCCCTTGAGGGTCCGGTGCAGCCGGTGGCAGACCTGGATCCCGGCGATCTGCATCTCCCGCCCCACGTAGCGGCCCAGCTCGCGTACCGGAACCGTGTTGCTCCGGTCCAGGCCGCTCAGCCACAGCTCCAGGGGGCTTTGCGTGACCGGGAACCCCAGCAGCTCCGCCTCCTCCGCCGCCATCTGTTCCGGACCCATCCCGGCAAATGAATCGGCAGTCACCGTTTCCGTCTCGCTGAACAGATCCCCGGTCCGGCTCCCGCGGCCTCCCCGCCGGGTTGGCCGGCGCACCTGCCCGGCCCGCCAGACCGCCTCGTGCCGGTTAGGGAAGAAACCGTCCAGCGCCCCCGCCCGGGCCAGCAGTCCGGCATCGGAGGGATCGGGCTCGGTCCGCCCGACAAAATCCTGCCAGCCCTGGAAGGGGCCGCGCGCGCGCGCCCGTTCCCAGGCCTCCAGAAAGCGCTCCCCGAGGCCCTTGACCTGCCAGAGGGGAATGCGGACCCGCCCCTCCGCCACCGCGTAGGCGGTCCCCGGCCACTGCACGTCGGGCAGGGAGAAACGCCCCCCTTGTCGCAGGATTTCCATTACATAAACCAGCGGAGCGTAGAAGCCCCGGCGGTTGTTGAGGACCGCGGCCAGGAAATGGACCGGCCAGTGGTACTTGAGCCAGCAGCCCCGGAAGGCCTCGATGGCGTAGGCGGCCCCGTGCGCCTTGTTGAACATGAAGCCGGAAAAGTCGCGCAGCTCGCGCCAGACGGTCTCGGTCTCGGCCTCGCCCCTGCCCTGCCGGAGGGCCGAGGAGCGGAAGACCGTTTCCAGTTCCTCCATCACGTCCTCGTCGGATTTCTTGATCAGGATCCGCCGCAGGAGATCCGCGGTCCCGAAATCCATCCCGGCAAAGCGGTTGGCCACGAGGAGGATGTGTTCCTCGTAGATCATCAGGCCGTAGCTGTCGGCCAGCACCTCCTCCAGCACCGGGTGGGCGTACTGCGGCGCTTCCAGGCCGAGATAGCGGCGGGCGAACCTGGTCTTCTTGTCCTCGTTGGCGGCCCCCGGGCGAATGACCGAGACGGTGGCCACCAGGCAGTCCACGTCCGCGCAGCGGCAGAGCTTGAGAAGGCTGGTCATGGCCGGCGACTCGATATGGAAGACCCCCCTGGCCTCCCCGGCCCGGACCATCCCGAAGATGCGGGAATCGGTGTAATCCATCCCGGCGAAAGGGGCGCACGGATCCGGAACTCCCGGACCGGCCAGGCGCGCCCCCGGATCCTCCCGCAGGTTGGCACAGCAATCCCGCAGGACGCTCAGGCCGGCCTGCCCGAGGAGGTCCATCTTGAGCAGGCCGAGGTCCTCGATCGGCTCCATCGACATCTGGGTCATGGAGAAGCCCTTGGCGCTGCCCCCGACCGGGGTGAACTGCCACAGGGGACGGTCGGCGATGACCATTCCGCAGGGATGCATCATCGGGTGCCGGGGCAGGCCGTGCAGGTCCACGGCCCGCTCCACCGCCTGCCGGAAACGGTCGTCCGCCCAGACGCCTTTGGCCTCCACATAGCCGTCCCGGTCGGCCAGGAACTTGCGCAGGGAGCCGTGGGGCAGACGTTTGCTCCAGGCATGGGCCTCGTGCGCCGGCACGCCCATGGCCTTGGCCACCTCGGCCACCGAGGCCCGCCCCTTGAAGTGGGCGAAGCCGCCGATCATGGCCACCTTTTCCAGGCCGTAGCGCCCGTACAGCCAGGACATGATCTCGTCCCGGCGGTCCCAGGGCAGGTCGAGGTCGATGTCCGGCAGCTTGCTGTGGCGCATCCGCTCGCGGTTGAGGAAGCGTTCGAAGCGCAGGCCGAAGCGGAAGGGGCAGACATTGGCCACCCCGAGAGCGTAGCAGATGAGGCTCCCCGCGGCGCTGCCCCGGGCCAGGACCGGAATGTCCCTCCGCGCGCACTCGTCGACCACCTCGGCAAAGACCAGGAAGTAGCCGGCGTATCCAGTTTCCGCTACAATTCCCAGCTCCCGCCTGAGGCGCTGCAGAAGCTGCTCCCGGGTCGGCTTGCCCGGCCAGGGATAGCCCTCGCCGTAACGTTCCACCACTCCCCGCAGGCAGCGCCAGGCCAGCAGGCGGTCCTGCCGGGCCCGGTGGCTGGCTTGGGCCGTGGCATCCTCCCCTTCCTTAACGAGCGGATTGGGCAGGTACATCTTCCCGTAGCTGAAATCGAAGCGGCAGGCCTCCGCAAATTCCCGGGTGCTTTCCAGCACCTCCGGAACCCGGCCGAAACGGGCATCCAGGAACTTCCGTTCGACCAGGCCGTAGTCGCCCTCCGGCAGCTTGTCCGGATGGGCCTGGCCGATCCGGGTCAGGGTCCCCATCGACTGGAGCAGTTCCAGCAGCTCCGCCCCGCCGGCGGAACCGTCGTGCCGGGCCCCGCCGATGACCACCCAGCGCGTCCAGCCGCGGCGCCTCAGCTCGCTGAAGGCCCGGCGCTGGAGGAGTTGTTCCTCCTCGTTGTGCCAGCACAACTCCAGCCACAGGTTGTCCCAGCCCCGGCCCAGCAGATCCTCCCAGCAACTGCGCCAGCGCGGCCAGTTGCCGATCCGCCCGCCGTAGACATGCTCCACCCGGATCGGGCAGGAGATCCAGACCTCCCCGGCCGCCGTGGCCTGCATTTCCTCAAGGGCTTCCCATTCCAGCTCCCCACCGTTGGCCCCGCTGACCAGACGGCAGACCGCCGCGTAGCCGGCCGCCGACCGGACCGTCAACTGCAGCCAGCCGGGGACAAAATCCCGCACCCGCATCCGGCAGCCCAGGACCATCCGCAGGCCCGCCCGGTCACAGGCCTGGGAAAACTCCACCGCCCCGTAGAAACCGCCCAGGTCGGCCAGCCCCGCCCCCCGGTATCCGGCCGCGGCCAGCCGCTCCACCAGGCGGCCCACCGTCCACCCGGCCCCGTAGAAGCTGTAGGCGCTGAAATTTCCCAGACTGAACACAAGGGGACTATAGTAGTGTACATACGTACACCATCAAGCGCTTTTGGAGAAATCTGACAAGCCGGATATGCCTGACATGTCTGACCAGCCAGACTGGTCGGACAAAAAGCTACCGCTGAACGGCCCAGCGGGTATCGACGGGGGTGGGCAGCTTGCGGGGGAAGTCGAGGGTGTAGTGGAGGCCGCGGCTCTCGCGGCGCTGGAGGGCGCAGGTGATGATCATCTCGGCCACCTCGACCAGGTTGCGCAGCTCGAGGAGGGAGGGATCGACCTTGAAATTCCAGTAGTAATCGTGGATTTCCCGCTTCAGGTTCTGGATCCGGGTGTGGGCCCGTTCGAGGCGCTTGGTGGTCCGGACGATGCCCACGTAGTCCCAGAGGGTCCGCTTGAGTTCATCCCAGTTGTGGCTGAGGATGACCCGTTCATCGCTGTCCTGCAGGTTGCCGTCGACCCAGTCCGGCAGGCGGACCTCGGGACGCCGGGCGGAGGCGAGGTATTGATGCACCTGTTCCGCCCCGCGGTGGGCCATGACCACGGCTTCCAGGAGGCTGTTGCTGGCCAGGCGGTTGGCCCCGTGCAGGCCCGTGCAGGCCACCTCGCCGCAGGCGAAGAGCCCGGTCAGGCCGGTCTCGGCGTGCAGGTTGGTCCGCACCCCGCCACAGAGGTAATGCATGGCCGGGACGACCGGGATGGGCTGCCGGGCCATGTCGATCCCCTCCTTCAGGCAGCGCTCGTAGATGTGGGGAAACCGCTGCCTGACAGTCTCTTCCGGTTCGTGGCTGATATCCAGCCAGACATGCCGCGAACCGGATTTCTTCATCTCGCTGTCAATGGCCCGGGCGACAATATCCCGCGGAGCCAGGTCCTTGCGGGAATCGTACTGCGCCATGAAGGCCTCGCCCTTCATGTTGCGCAGGATGGCTCCCTCGCCCCGGACCGCCTCGCTGATCAGGAAGCGGTCATCGGAACTGGTGTAGAGGGCGGTCGGGTGAAACTGGATGCATTCCATGTTGCGGATCTGGGCGCCGGCCCGGAAGGCCATGGCGATTCCGTCCCCGGTGGCGATGCCGGGATTGGTCGTGTAAAGGTAAACCTGGCCGATGCCGCCGGTGCAGAGCATGACCGCCGGGGCGGCGAAGGTCATCACCCGCTGAACCTTGGTATCAAAGCCGTAAAGCCCGAGGATATGGGTCCCGTCGCAGGGAACCTCATGGCCGGTCAGGGCCAGCTTGCGGTTGGTGATCAGGTCAATGGCGTGGACATGCTCCAGGAGGGTGATGTTGGGGTGGGTTTCCACGGCATGGAGCAGGGCCTCCTCGACCGCCTTGCCGGTCAGGTCCTTGACGTGGAGGATCCGCCGCTTTGAATGCCCGCCCTCCTTGTGCAGGGAGACCCGGCCGTCGTCGAGCTGGGAAAAGGCCACCCCCAGGTCGACCAGTTCCTGGATCCGGGCCGGGCCCTCCTCGACAATCGTCCGGACCACGTTCTCCTTACAAAGCCCGTCGCCGGCGGTCAGGGTGTCCTGCACGTGGAGTTCGAAATCATCGGTGCTGGAAGTGACCGCGGCAATCCCCCCCTGGGCGTAGTTGGTGTTGCTTTCCGCGCGTTCCTTTTTGGTCAGGATACAGACCGAATGACCCAGGTCGGCGACCTTGCGGGAGAAACTGAGGCCGGCAATGCCACTGCCCACGACGAGGACATCAAATGAACGCTGCATGATTGTTAGAGGGAATTGGGGAATCGCCGCCGGGCTAGATCAGGATGTTGTCGATGAGGCGGACTTCATCGCACCAGACCGCCGTCATGACAAGGGTCTTGCCGGGGGAAATCTGGGAACGCAGGGGCTCCATGGTCTCCGGGTTCACCGCCGCCACGTAGATGACCCGCAGGCGCCGGCAAAGGGAAATGTGGTGGGTCACCTCGGCCAGGATGCGATCGACGTTGGTGGTCCCGGTATCCACCAGTTTCTTCCCCTCCAGGAGCGCCTTGTAGAGGGTGGCGGCATCGCGCCGCTGGAATTCGTTGAAGTAGGCGTTGCGGGCATTGCAGGCCAGGCCGTCCTGCTCGCGGACCGTATCCACCGTCGCGGTTTCGATCGGGAAGTGCATCTCGCGGATCAGATTTTTGATAACGGCCCCCTTCTGGGCATCGCGGCGGCCCATGACCAGGAGGTGCGGCTGGACCAGGACAAAAAGGATCGCGTGCAGGGTGCAGACGCCCCGGAAGTAGTGGGGACGGGAGACGCCGCAGAGGGAGGTGCTGAGCTGGTCCTCGGAAACGCTGATGGAAAAGTTGTCGGGATAGATGTCCTCGACCGCGGGACGGAACAGGATGTCGACCTGGTGGGTTTCGCAAAACTCGGCATCTCCGGAGGCGTTGCGCGGATAGCGCTGGTAGTCCTCATTGGGTCCGAATTCACGGGGATTGACGAAGGTGCAGACCACCATCACATCGGCGCTTTGGCGGGCTTTCTCAACCAGGGCCCGATGCCCCGCGTTGAGGGCTCCACTGGTGGAAACGAGGGCTATCGTCTTGCCGTTTTTCCGGAGGTCGGCGGCCTTCTCCTGAATCGCTTTGGGATCTTCAATTATCTGCATACAGCCAGACTCTTGCATAGCAGGAAGCGCTTTGCTCTCAAGGCTTTTTGGCAGAATTAACCGGCGCCCGGATTTTGCCGCTTGTCTAGGAGCGAAATCCTTGTTCGCTTTTGCCCCTTATGGCACAGATCAACGACAACTTCCAGAAGCTCAAGGCCTCCTACCTCTTCAGCGACATCGCCAAGCGCGTGAACGCTTTCACCGAGGCCAATCCGGACAAGCGAGTGATCAAGATGGGGATAGGCGATGTCACCGAACCCCTGCCGGAAGCCTGCGTCAGGGCCTTCCACGAAGCCATCGACGAAATGGGAACCCGGACCGGATTCCACGGCTATGGACCTGAGCAGGGCTACCCGTTCCTGCGGGAGGCCATCGCGGTCAACGAGTACCAGTCCCGCGGATGCGACATCGGGGCGAGTGAGATCTTTGTCTCCGACGGCTCCAAGTGCGACAGCGGGAACATCCAGGAAATTTTCGCCCGCGACTCGCGGGTGGCGGTCCCGGATCCGGTCTATCCGGTCTACGTGGACACCAATGTCATGGCGGGCCGGACCGGCCCCAACCGCGACGGTCGCTACGAGGGACTGGTGTACCTGGAATGCAACGCGGGAAACGGATACATCCCCTCGCCCCCCGACCGGGACGTGGACCTGGTTTACCTCTGTTTCCCGAACAACCCGACCGGCGCCTGCGCCACCCGGCAACAGCTGCAGGAGTGGGTGGACTTTGCCCGTGACCGGGAGGCCATCATCCTGTTCGACGCGGCCTACCAGTCCTTCATCCGGAATCCCGATATCCCGCGCTCCATCTTCGAGTTGGAAGGGGCCCGCGACTGCGCCATCGAGTTCCGCTCCTTTTCCAAGAATGCCGGTTTCACCGGTACCCGCTGCGCCTTCACGGTTGTTCCTGAAAACCTGACCGCCAAGTCCGCCAGCGGCGAGGAGGTCAGCGTGCACAAGCTCTGGAACCGCCGCCACAGCACCAAGTTCAACGGGGTCTCCTACCCCGTGCAGAAGGCTGCCGCGGCCATTTACAGCCCGGAAGGAAAGACCCAGGTCCAGGGCCTGATCGATTTCTACATGGAAAACGCGAAGGTCATTGTGAAGACCCTCGGGGAACTGGGCTTTTCCTGCGTGGGAGGCATCAACGCCCCCTATGTGTGGGTCAAGACGGACCAGCCTTCATGGGAATTCTTCGACCGCCTGCTCAACGAGGCCGCCATCGTCTGCACGCCCGGCGCCGGCTTCGGGACCTGCGGGGAGGGACACTTCCGCCTCAGCGCCTTCAATTCACGGGAGAACGTGGAGCTGGCCATGGAGCGGATCCGCAAGGTCTTCGCCTGAGCGCACAGTTCTGCCGGCGCGCCGGCCGCCTGCAAATTGTCCACAAGGACCCGCCCGCAGGTTGTCCTTGGCGCGGGGACTACTTTTCGCGGTTCACGGCCCGCATCCCGGCGTAGAGGCCGAGGGCGCCCATGATGAACAGGGCCAGGGCCATCATGCAGGAACTGGCGGAAAAGGCCCCCAGCATCATGACGACCGGCGCCAGTATGAGGGCCGCCGCGGAAAACACCAGGAGCCACCTTGCCGTCTGCTCGAAACTCATTGTCGTCCTTTATTCACTACAATTTCCCGTTCAATCTACAGCTCGGTGTACTTGCGGGAATTACCGCGCGCCTTTTCCACCGGATACTTCCCGGCGTTCTTGACCATCTTGCTGCGGATGGCCGTGGCCAGGTCGATCCCCGAGATGTTGGCAAACTCGATGGCGTAGATGATGATGTCGGCCAGCTCGTCGGCAACCGCCTCCCCGGCGGCCCGGCGGTGGCTCTCCGTGTCGTCGTCCCAGAGAAAATGCTCCATCAGTTCCCCCGCCTCGGCGGCCAGGGCCATGGAAAGATTCTTCGGGGAATGGAATCGTTCCCAGTCCCGTTCACGGACGAATGCCTGCACCGCTTCCTTCAGGTCGGCCAGGGTGGTGGCCTCGTCGCCCATGGACGGAGGAGGCGTCATCGTTCAGGACTTGGGCTTGGGAGGAGTGTCGTTGGCAGCCTCCTCCGGCTTCTCCCCGGCTTCGGGCTGCTCCTCCGGTTCGTCCGCCTGCTTTTCAACGGCTTCAGCCGGTTCAGCGGGTTCGGACTCTTCTTCCCCGGCCTTGGGTTCGTCATCGGCCTTCGGTTCTTCCTCGTCGGTCTTGGACTCGTCCTCAACATTGGGCTGTTCCCCGGCCTTCGGTTCTTCCTCGCCGGCCTTGGATTTGTCCTCATCGGCCTTGGGCTCTTCCGCAGGAGTGGTCTCCCGGGAAGCTTCCGCTTCAGGCTCCTTCCCGGCCTCCGTTTCAGGGGCGGCCCCGGCGGCTTCCGGTTTGGCTGTCTCCTCCACCTGCTTGGGGGACGCTTCCTGTCCGGCGGCCGGTTCTGCTTCCGGTTTGTCGTCCCCGGGTGTTGAGGATTTCTCGTCCCCTTCGCCCTCCTCCTCCTGCTGCCGGGCCAGTTCCTTTTCATGGTGCCGGATTTCATCCTCCCGGATGGGGGGAACGAAGAGGCGGCCGTCGCTGTACTCGATGAGATAACCCTGTGAGACCAGGTAATGCAGGTCGGTTTTGAGGGACCGGAGGGAATCCTGGTCCTCCTTGGACAGGGCCGGAGGTTCGGCCGCCGCGGGCTCGGGCGCCTTTTCGGCCTCCGCCTCGAGACCTTCCACCTCCTCCAGGGGAATCGGCTTGGCCGGAGCCTTGCTGCCTCGCTCCGGATCAATTCCAAGGTAGGCCTTGGGCAGGTCCTTGGCCGGGAAGTTGGGATGGTCCTCGATGAACTGGATCAGCTGCAGGAGGTTGTCCGCCATCACCTCGTCCGGTTTGCGGAAGCGGCGCTTGACCGCGCAGACGTAGGAGATCCCCTTGGACCCGCGCTTGTAGACGGCGAAATGCATCCGGCGCAAACGACCGCGCAGGTGATTGGCGGTTTCCAGCGGAAAACGCTTCTGTCCCTCAAGCAAATACTCGACGGAGCGGCGAATCGGATCCTGCGGGTTGAGCAGGGCCAGGACCTTGCCGGAAAAGCGCGCCGAATAAGCCGGCCGGACCAGCTTCTCGCGGGAATGGGTCAGGAGGAAAAGGCGCGCATCCTCCAGATTGTCGAAGACCATTTCCGGATTTTCCTTCGAAATGTAGCGGGTCTGGACCTTCATCTTGTCCAGCCAGGCCTGGATATCGGCTTCCTCGCGCGAGCTTTCAATCCGCTGCTCGAAGCGCGAATACGGCATATGACTCAGCTTGCTGGCATGATGCTCCCGGCAGATCGCCTGGAAGCGATGGTAGTTGGGAGGGCCCAGCAATTCACCGGTAAAGCCGCATTTGTGGACCATCTGGAACGAGCCATGGGGCGGTTCCACTTCAACGGATTCCACGGTGAAAAAGTCCTGCAGGTAATGCCGGAAGGCATGGGTCAGGGCTTCCTCCTCGCTCTGGAAGGGAAGACCATCCGGCACGGAAGCGTGCAAAATAGCCGTTTCCCCTTCCTTCTGGGCCGGATCGCGAACGACACAGACAAAGCGGTCCGGCTTGTCGAGGATCAGGCGGGCGATTTCAAAAAGCTCAAAAGTACGGAAGGAATTGCGGATGGCCTGGGCCAGGACCTTGAAGGGTTCCTCCTCGGGATAAAAATCCACCTCCACGATCGGCTGGAAAGGCTCCTGGCGGGCCGGCCGCTGTTCGCGCGCATGCCGGGAACGCGGATGCTGGTCGCCGCCGCGGTCGGAACGCTCGCGACGCGGCATGGCGCCGCGACGATCCCGGCGCGGACCCCGCGAAGCCCGGTGCCGGTCCTCGGAGGATTCCTTGGGCAAACGCGCCCGGGGCTTGTTTCCACTGCTCCAGTCCGGTCCCAGGGAAAAGGAGGACAAGCTGCTCAGGTCCAGCTTCTTCTCTTCAGCGGGTGGTTTTTGCTCGGGTGCGTCGTCGGCCATAATTCAAGGTAAAAGAGGCCGTATTCACAGGGAATAAAACAGTCAGGTCAAGCACGCATCAGAAAGCGGGGCGAAGGGCGGAGGACGAATTCCCAAAAAAATCTTGCACTCCCCCGACTCCCTTCCATGTTGCTACATTCTTCCCTTTAAGGAATCTGCTCAGGTGGTGGAATTGGTAGACACGCACGCTTGAGGGGCGTGTGCCGAAAGGTGTATGGGTTCAAGTCCCATCCTGAGCACCATGTTCACACTCCGGGCTTCGCATGGCGCAGCCATGCAAGGAGCGCCTGCCAAGCGAAACAATGTGAAGCTTGGAGGCTGGAGCAAAGCATGCCCCGCACAGCGCAGCGAAGCGTGGGCTTCCAACAGCATGGCGCGACAGTCGGACGGATTGACTGGATTTTCCTCGGAGACAAAGGCGGCAGACGCTAGGAAAACCTCATGATCCAAATCCACCTACCCCGCCCATTTGCACTTCTGGTGGTCATCGCCGGTGCAAGCTTGTCGTCAATTCTCCAGGCGGAGCCACAGGGTGGAAATGGTAACCCTACCGCATCCGCCGTGCTGGTCTGGCCGCGTCCGCCGGAGTTGAGGGGCACGGCCCGTCCATGGACCCGCTGGTGGTGGCCGGGCAGCGCGGTCGACAAGCCCAACCTGACCCGGCAACTGGAGCAGCTGGCCACGGCCGGCCTGGGCGGCGTGGAGATCACCCCGATCTATGGTGCGCGGGGCTACGAGGAGCGTTACCTCGATTACCTTTCCCCGCAATGGATGGAAATGCTGGACCATGCCGGGCGGGAAGCCCGGCGACTGGGAATGGAAGTCGACATGGCCACCGGGACAGGATGGCCCTTCGGGGGCCCGTGGGTCGGGACCGCGGATGCGGCCAAAAAGCTGGTCCTGGAAAGCGGGGAATTATCCCTCGTCCCGACCGGACAAAAGGTCAAAAGGGCCGCGCCGGGCGGGGAAGGCTGGGTCCTCGATCCCTATTCCGGGGTGGCCATCGGCCATTACCTGTCACGCTTCGACGAGGCCTTCGAGGGATTTCCGGAGAACCTGGTTCGCTCCCAGTTCCACGATTCCTTCGAGTACTACGGAGCCGACGGGACCGAATCACTGGCCACCCGGTTCGAGGAAATGCACGGCTACCGGCTCTCCGACTGGGCGGATGTGCTGATGGGAGCCCGTGAAACGGATCCGGACACCCTGGCCCGGCTAAAGGCCGATTACCGGACCGCCCTCGACACCCTGCACCAGGATTATCTATCGGCCTGGAACCGTTGGGCCCACTCACACGGCTGGCTGACCCGCAACCAGTCCCACGGAGCGCCGGCCAATCTCCTGGACTTGTATGCCATCGCGGACATTCCGGAGACGGAGATCTTCGGTTCGACACCCTTCCCCATCCCCGGCCTGCGGAGGGAAGCGGATGCCATCCGCAAGGGCCTGGACCTGCCGGAGCCCCTGGTCAGCCGCATGGCTTCCTCGGCCGCCCACGTCATGGGCAAGCCGCTGGTTTCCTGTGAGACGGCAACCTGGCTGCGGGACCACTGGAAGGTGACCCTGGCCTACGTCAAGCCCGAGCTGGACCGGGTCCTGCTGGACGGCATCAACCATGTCTTCTACCACGGGACGGTCTTTTCGCCCCGGGACGCCCCCTGGCCGGGCTGGCTCTTCTATGCCTCCACCCAGTTCAACCCGAACAACCCGTGGTGGGATGATTTCTCCTCCCTGAACGCCTACGTGACCCGCGTCCAGTCCGTCCTCCAGGACGGAAGCCCGGACAACCCGGTCCTTTTGTATTGGCCGGCTCATGACATCTGGCACGACCCGGAGGGACTGGTCAGGCAGCTGACCGTGCACGAGGTCGGCTTCATCAACGAGACCGCGACCGGCGCCACCGCCCGGGAGCTCGGCGAAGCCGGCTACGCCTTTGATTATATTTCGGACCGGCAGCTTATGGCCTGCGAAGTTCAGGACGGGCAAATCCAAACGCCGGGCAGCACCTACCGCTGCCTTGTCGTCCCCTCCACCGCGCACATGCCCCTGGACACATTGGAAACTCTTGAACGACTGGCCAATGCCGGAGCCAGCGTGGTGTTCACCGCGCTTCCTGGGGACGTGCCCGGACTGGGAGAACTGGAATCCCGCAGGCAGCGGTTCACCGCCATCCTGGAGTCCCTTTCCTTCCACGACTCGGGACCGAACGGGCTGAAGCTGGCCGGGACAGGGCAAGGCCGCATTTTTGTGGGCGGGGTTGCGGAAGCCCTTGGCCAGGTGGAGGGCCTGCGCCCCGAGAGCCTCAAACGGCACGGACTGGACTACATCCGTCGTCGCAGCGGGGACGGCTGGAACTACTTTATCGCCAACCTCGGCAGCGAACCGGTTGAGGACTGGATCCCGCTCGGGCCGCCGGTCCAGGGGGCCAGCCTCTTCGATCCCCTGTCCGCAACCACCGCCGGGAAGGCCGCCCTGCGCCACCGACCGGACGGGACGGCGGAGGTGTACCTGCAACTGGATCCCGGGGAGTCAGTACTGCTCTGCACCAGCCGGGAGGAACCTGCCAGGGGACCGGACTGGCCCTATCGCGTCCTGTCGGGGACCCCGGTCACCCTCAACGGCGACTGGACGGTCTCCTTCATTTCCGGCGGCCCGGTCCTGCCGGAGGAGCGTACCGCCCGGCAGCTGACCTCCTGGACCGACTGGGGCGATCCCGAACTGGAACGCTTTGCCGGAACCGCCCGGTACTCCATTGAATTCGAGGCGCCCCGCAACGGGGCCGGGGCGTGGCTGCTGGACCTTGGTGATGTCCGTGAAAGCGCGCGCGTCTACCTGAACGGGAATCGGATCGGGACCGCCTGGAGCATTCCCTTCCGGTTGCGCCTCGGGGACAACCTGAAGCCGGGAAAGAACCGGCTGGAAATCGAGGTCACCAACCCCGCCGCCAACCGTATCCGCGACCTGGATCGTCGCGGGGTGGACTGGAAAATCATGCGGGAGATCAATTTCGTGGACATCAACTACAAACCCTTTGACGCCTCCGGCTGGGACCTGGAACCGTCCGGCCTGCTGGGCCCGGTGCGCCTGGTCCCCGTGGGACGCCTGGATCCGCTGGAATAAGCGGCGCCCTCAGTCGCCGGACAAGTCCTCGCGAATCCTGAGCAGCTCCTGGCGGCGTTCCGGGGAGGTCTCCGGGTAGGCCAGGGGGAGGGACTTCAGCGTGTCGAGGAGGATCTCCGAGACGATCAGCCGGGCGTTTTTCTTGTCGTCGGCGGGCACCACATACCAGGGGGAGTCCCTGGTGCTGGTGGCCTCAAGGCAGGCCGCGTAGGCCTCCTGGTACTGCTCCCAGTACTTCCGCTCCTCCACGTCCGCCATGCTGAATTTCCAGTTCTTGTCCGGCTCGTCGATCCGGGCCAGGAACCGCTCCATCTGCTCCTGCTTGGACAGGTGCAGGAAGAACTTCACGATCCGGGTCCCGTTGCGGTGAAGATGCGACTCAAGGTCCCGGATCGACTTGTAGCGGCCCTGCCAGAAGTGCTTCAGGTCGCGGCATTCCTGCGGAAGTTTCCTCGAATCGAGGATCCCCGGATGGACCTTTACGATGAGTACTTCCTCATAGTAGGACCGGTTGAATATCCCGATCCGCCCCCGCTCCGGCAGGCGCCGGGTGGTCCGCCAGAGAAAGTCGTGATCCAGTTCCTCGCTGCTGGGCTGCTTGAAGGAAAAGACCTGGCAGCCCTGGGGGTTGATCCCGGACATGACGTGCTTGATGGAGCCGTCCTTACCGGCCGCATCCATGGCCTGGAAGACCAGCAGCAGGGAATAGCGGTCGTGACTGTAGAGTTTGGCCTGCTCCTCCGCCATCTCCTCCTTCTGGCTGGCCAGCATCTTCTTGTAGTCCTTCTTGGAACTGTAGACCGGCTTGACACCGGTCGGCCATTTTGACAGTTCAACCTTTTTGCCCTGACGGACCCGGAAATCCTCGGTCTTGATCTTCATGAAAGGAATCTATCCAGGCCGGTCCGGCTGGCAAGATCCCGGGTCAATTGGGCCGGAAGCGGGTTCTCCAAAGATATCCTTGCCTCCCCCGGAAGGCCTGCTTTTTGTGGATTGTTTTTGACCATGGCACTAACACCTTTTGCGAGCCGAATTCTCCTCGACACCGGCATCAGCATGGGGGATGAAGGCAAGGGACGCCTCATCCCGGAGCTGATCCGCGAACTGCAGAACGAAACCAAAACCAGCGACCCGGTGGAGATCGTGGTCAAGGTCAATGGGGGCGCCAATTCCGGCCATACCAGTGGCGGCCTCAAGCTGAACCTCTTTCCGGCCGGCGTGGTCGAGGAAAGCGTCAAGTGCCTGGCCATCGGCAGCGGGGTGGTGGCCGACCCACACAAGTTTCTCTGGGAAAGCGCCTACATCGAGCACAGCGGCTTCAGCGTCCTTTCCCGTCTCCTGATCGACCAGAGGACCATGGTCAGCGACCTTTGCCACCGTCTCCTGGACCTGGGCTGGGAATGGTACCGGGTCAATATCCTGGGGCAGGAAAAGCGCGGCTCCACCGGACGCGGCATCTCCCCCGCCTATACCGAGGAGACCTCCCAGTTCCAGATGTATTTCTACGAGTACCTGCTCGACCGGGAAACCTACGCCCAGCGCCTGAAGGCCCGCATGGACCGAACGGTGAAAACCCTGCAACACGTCTGCCAGGTCCCCGAGGAGGTCTGGCGCGGCTTCTTCGACACCCTCACCGCCGCCGAAAAACGCGCCAACGCCAATCTGGTCGAGGCCGGCCTGTTCCCGGAAAGCGAATTTGATTTCACCCGCTTCATGGGCCGCGAGCCCTACTCGGCCGACGAGGAAAAACTGGTCGACGCCTACTGGACCGCCGGAACGCGGCTCAAGAACCAGATCGGAGATGTCCGGGAACGGATCCACAAGGCCCTCTCCGGGGGAAAGTATGTCATCGGGGAATTCGGGCAGGCCTTCTGGCTGGACAAGCGCTTCGGCTTCCCGCCCAACGTGACGGCCTCCCACACCCTGCCGGCGGAATTCTTCCTCAGCACCGGCGTCGGCCTGCAGCAGGCCCACACCCTCGGCGTCTGCAAGGCCTACGACACCAAGGTCGGGACCCACGTCTTTGTCTGCGAATTCCCGCCGGAACACCCGCTTGGCCAGCGCCTGGCCAAGCTGGAGTACGGGACCACCACCGGGCGGCAGCGCATGGTCGGCTGGTATGACGCGGTGGAGAAAGGCGATGCCATCCGCTACGGAGGCTGCCAGGACATCGTCATCAACAAGCTCGACGCGCTGACCTATGGAGGCGACTGGGTTCCCGGCGGGGAGCTGCTGATCTGCACCGCTTACCGCAGTCCCGATGGATCCCCGGTCCGGCACGTGCCGCGGGACATCGCCACCCACGCCAGCCTGAAACCGGTCTACAAGCAGTTGCCCGGCTGGGAGGAGGACATCTCCAAGGTCCGCACCTTCGACAACCTGCCCCTCAACGCCAAGCGCTACGTGGCCAACATGATGAAGGCCACCCTTGAGGTCGCCTTCGGCAAGGAAGCCGGCTGGCCCGACAAGCTGCCCAACCTCCGTTATATCGGCGTGGGTCCGGATCCGGACCAGATCATCGGCGACATTCCCGCCACCAGGGAGCTGGTCCGGCTGGCCTGAGCCGGGCCCGGCCTCAGATCTTCACGTTGAGCGGAGTCAGGGTCACCGTGTCCTGGTCGGTCCGCTCGTAGCGATAAAGCTGGGTGCGCTGGACATCGACCAGGGAACACAAGGCCGGAAGGCTGGTCTCGGGGACCTGGTGCAGGACCAGGTAGGCCTCGTCACCCAGCCGGTAAAGCTGCGGCGACAGGGACTCGATGCCGAACTTGGCCTGCAGGAACATGGCCAGCTGTTCGGCCAGCGACTCCGGCAAGGGCTGCTCCAGGTCGACCTTGTTGCGGTCGATCAGGGAGAAGAGCGGGATCGCGTATTCCGCCGCGTCGCTCATTCCCCGGAACGGGCCCGGGCATCCGCCTCGACCGCTTGCTTGATGTCGGCGAAGGTACCCGCCGCCTTCTCCTTGGCCGGCTCCAGGTCGGAAGGCTGGGTGACGTCCTCCTTGGCAAAGCAGTAGAACTTGATCTTCGGTTCGGTTCCGCTGCCGCGCACGGCGTAGCTGTAGCCGTTGTCCAGCTCAATGAAGTAGAAATCCTGCTTGGGGATCTCCTTGCCGTCGGCATCGTGCAGGGTCTGGGTCCCGAAATCCTTCCAGCCCGTGACTTCGAAGCCGGCCACTTCCTTCGGGGGATCCTTCCTGTAGGACTCGAGGATGTTGCGGATCCGGGCCGCGCCGGAGGCGCCCTCGTAGTAGATGTTGATCACGTCCTCCAGGTAGTATCCATAACGCAAATACACTTCATCGAGGTAATCGAGGATGTTCCTTCCCCGCGCCTCGAGGCTGGCGGCCATCTCGGCGAACATCAGGACCGCGGCGTTGGCGTCCTTGTCGCGCAGCCGGTCGGAAGCCAGGTAACCGTAGCTTTCCTCTCCGCCGAAGACATAGAAGGTGCTGTACTTGAGAAGCCACTCGCGGCGCTGGTCCAGCGGGATGCTGTCGTATTCCCCGGGCTCGATCCCGTCCCCGGCCAGGCCCTCGAGGAGGATTTCCTCGTAGTTCTTGAGCTTTTCCCCGATCCACTTGAAACCGGTCAGGGTATCGATGACCTTGAGCCCGTTCTTGCGGGCGATGGCCGCCTGCAGCGGGGTGGTCACGAAAGTCTTGATCAGGGCGGCGCGGTGGGTCCCTTCTTTCGGCAGAAGGCCCAGTTCCTTCATTTTCTCGATCCGGAAGGCGGCCAGCAGGGAACCGATCATGTTGCCGGTCAGGAGGACCATCTCCCCGCTCCCGTCGCGGACCGCGACCCCCATCCGGTCGGCATCACGATCGGTGGCCATGACAATATCCGCCCCGGTCGCCCTGGCCTGCTCGATGGCCATCTTGAGAGCCTCGGCATTTTCCGGATTGGGCGACTTCACGGTCGGGAAGCGGCCGTCCTGGACCATCTGCTTCGCGACTGTGTCCACCTCGAGACCGAACTCGGCAAGGGCCTTCGGGGCGGAAATGCCTCCGGTTCCGTGGATCGGGCTGAAGACGATCTTCGGCTTGGCCTTTTCAAAGACACTGGCGTCGAGGAGGTTCTCCTTGAGCGCTTCCATGTAGGCGGCGTCCTCCGCGTCACCCATGACCTGCACCTTGGAGAGGTCGATATCGAAATAGGCCGGGGTGGAATCGATGTCCACCTGGTAGACCTCGTGGATGATCCCCTCCGCGTGCGGATAGACGACCTGGGCGCCGTCCGAGAAGTACACCTTGTAGCCGTTGTCGTGGGAAGGATTGTGGCTGGCGGTGATGACAATCCCGGCCGTGGCCTTCTTGTGCCGCACGGAGAAGCTCAACTGCGGGGTGGACCGCGGTCCCTCGAAGATGAAGGCCTCACCGCCGAGGCGGCTCCATGTGGAAGCGGTCAATTCGCAGAAGTAGCGGGAAAAGTGCCGCACATCGTGGGCGATGACCAGGCGCGGCTGGGAATTTCCCTCGAGATAGCGCTCGCAATAGCGGTAGAGGCCGATGGTGGCCCGGACGATATTGAAGTCGTTCAACACCGCCGTCCCCACCGCCGCATGCTCCGGGGTTTCCTGCGGACCGGAAGTGCCGCGCTCGGCCTTCGTCACGTAGCGTCCGATGGTCCGGTTGCGCATGCCGCCGGTACCGAAGGCCAGAAACTGATAGAAGCGGTCGTTCAACTCATCCCACTGCCCTTCACGGACCAGTTCCCCGATGCTGTCCAGGGCCCACTGTGGCAGAAATCCGCCGTCCACCCAATCCAACAGGTTGGTGACGCTGGTCTCCAGCAGCTTGCCGTCCTTGCCGGCGTTCCTGATTGATTCGCTGATGCTCATAAATTCTTTTCCTCCCGGTACCTAACTATGCCAGAACCAGCCCTTCCTTCAAGGCGGGCTTCAATTTGAGGGTTTCCCAGCGCTCCAGGAAAGCTTCCTCGGTGTCGGCAAACAAGGGGCTGATCTCGAAACTGATACCGGGCAGGCCGGACTCATCGGTTTCGACCTCCACCCCGGCGGCCCGCAACCACCGGGTCCATTGCCGCAGCTGGTCGGCCCGGCAGGTCTCCGGCGAATCGACTCCCCGGGCATTCTTGACCGGACTGAAGTCATCCTCCCGCAGGGTCTCGATCACCACCGGGTTGCCGGCGAAAGGCAGCGCGTCGAAGACAAACATCTCGAACTTCACCCCGTTCGGCTTTTCCGGGCTGACCTCGCTTCCTTTCCCGTCGATGGTCCTGATCTTTTTCACGGCCCGGTGAAACGGCAGGCTGGCCGATTCACTGCCGCTGCCGATCCGGTCCACAAATCCGACATCGAAGAGATGAATGGCGATGCTCCCGGCAATAAAGCGCAGCTGCCCCTGTTCGTCCCTTTGCTCCTGCATGGACTCCGGCATGTCGGAATACTCGACGACCAGCATCCGCCCTTTCCGGGTGCAGAAGTGGCCGACCTTTTCCCCCGGGTAGGCCTTGGGGATCATCTTGCTGGACATTTCGGATCCCTTCAGGAGATGGAAACCGATGAACTCCGGGTCGATGATCCGGACCAGGGGATTATCCACCTGGAAATAGCTGATCACTTCAATCCCGGCAGCCTTCATTTTCTCCACCGCCCCGCTCCGGACCAGGGCCCGCAGGGAACCGCCATGGCCGTCAGGGGTCATCGCCACCTCGGACTTGCCGGCCAAAAGGATTTTCCCCTCGAAATCGACGGCCGGGACCCGGCCCTGGGAGAAAAACTCCACCTGCTCCGGATCGAGCCCGTAGTAATCCGCCTCCTCGAAGGCCGACCTGGTGGCCTCATGGTTCTGGGTGCTGGTCATGATGAACCAGGGAATCCGCACCCCGTACCGCTCGCCGGCGGCCTTGATCTTTTCAGCAAAGACGGCGAAGAGCGGCTTGCCCTTGACCGGCGTGACCGGAAAAGTGCCCTTGGGTCCGTCATAACCGAGACGGGTCCCCTGCCCCCCGGCCACCGTAAAGGCCGCCACCTTGCCGGCCCTAAGCGCCGCTTCACCGGTCTCCCGGGCCTGTTCCCAGGGCTGCGGGTCGCCCCCGTGCTCCGGGTGGGGAATGTAGGGCGCCGGTTCCAGTCCTTCCAGGTCCACCGATTCCTCAGCCTCGGAAAGAACCAGGGTCCGGACCAGCCGGTCCACTTCCTCAAGGTCAATTTCCCGGCAGTCCCGGCACAGGGCTTCCCTTTGTTCCGGTCCCAGCTGCTCCCAGAAGGCGAATACCTGTCCCTGGCCAGCCTGGGCAAACCGTTCCTTCAGCTGCTCTTGGCGATCCATCATGCCTTGGCAATCTGAACCAGTGGCCGCCCCTTGAAAAGCAATTTCAGGAATTGCCTAGCGTTTCTCGAAGCGGAAAAGGATTTCTCCCGGGCCGACATATCCGAGCCGTTCCCGGACCACCCGTTCCACGAAATCGGGATCATTCAGGAAATCCCGCAGGTAGGCCTCCTTGGCCTCGCGCTCCTTGCGCAATTCGGCGAGCCGGAGCTCCGTATCCGCCCGCTTCTGCTCGAAGGCCACCAACTCCCGACGGGTCTGGTTCCAGACCAGAACCAGGCCGGTTGAAACGCCTGAAAGCACGACAATCAGCAGGACGAGAAGAATTCTTGAGGCCCAGCGAAGCATTGTTAACGATCAAAATAAATAAATCGTCAATGTCAGCACTAAATACGTTTTGAGGAGTGACGGATTCCCCTCACTCCTGTCATAAAGGGATCCAACCATGTACAAGGACTTTTATGGGTTGAGGGAAATGCCCTTCAACATCACTCCCGACCCGCACTTCCTGTTTTTCTCCCCCAGTCATCAGGAAGCTATTCAGCATTTGCGCTACGGGATCGCGGAGAAGAAGGGATTTATTGTCCTGACGGGTGAAGTGGGCTGCGGCAAGACGACCCTGTGCCGCTTTCTCCTCAACGAAATCGAGGAAAAGCCGATCGAGACCGCGCTTATCCTCAATCCCCGGGTCTCCGAGACCCAGCTCCTGCAGGCCATCCTGCGTGAACTCGGAGTCGAGGAGGTCAGGCAATCCCGCCAGGAGTGCCTGGAACAGCTGAATGCCCTGCTCCTCAAGCTGATCGGGGATGGCCGCGACATTGTGGTTATCATCGACGAGTCCCAGAACATGACGTTCGAGGCCCTGGAACATGTGCGGCTGCTCTCCAACCTGGAAACCAATACCCAGAAGCTGCTCCAGATCATCCTCATCGGGCAGCCGGAGCTGAAGGAAAAGCTGCAGGACAAGAGCCTGCGCCAGCTGCGCCAGCGGATCCTCGTTCATTACGACCTGAAGCCGCTCAACCGGGATGAAATGGAGAAATACATCCGCTACCGGATGATCAAGGCCGGGGCCAACGGCCGGCCGGAATTCACCCGGGCGGCCCTGAAGAAAATCTTCCAACACAGCCGGGGCGTTCCCCGCATGATCAACAACGTCTGCGACAAGTCCCTCCTTTCCGCCTATGTCAAATCCAGTGACGTGGTCAGCTGGTGGGACGTACGGCGGGCCATCAAGGACATCAAGAAGCTATGAGCCTGATCAACGAAGCCCTCAAGAAAGCCCAGACGGACCGCCCGGCTGGAGATGCCGGTTCCCGGGATCACGCGATGCACCAGCCGGGACCGCCGCATTCGCCGCCCGGCAAGCGCAAACGCAGCCCGATCTGGGGGTTTCTGCTGGCGGTGCTGATCATCGGCCTCTTCAGCGCCAGCATCTCGACCGTCCTGGTCTATAAGATTCTCGGTGAAGATGAGGCGCCAACACAGCCCGAGGTACAGCCGGGGCCGGCTGAAGAGCCGGAGTCCCAGGTCACCGCGCGGGAAACCGAAGTCCCGGCGCAACTGGAGCCCCAACCGGCCGGGCCCGTGGCGGAGGTCCAGGCGGAGGAACCGGTGATTGAGGAGCCGGCAGCGGCCAGCAGCCCGCCCGCCACCCGAAACGCCGGGGTGACGGCAAGCGGCGGGGAACCTGTTCCCGTGCCCCCCGAGCAGGCCCCGGTGGCGGAGCAGCCCGCTCCAGAGCCTGCCGTACCCAACGCCGCCTTGTGGGAACGGCTCGAGGAACTGGAGATTCGCGGCATGATGTCCGGAGGAACCAAGGTGCTGATTTATGACAGTTCCAATGGCAAGACCCGCAGCTACGTGGAGGGGGACCTTTTTGACGGAGCCCTCGGCTTGAGGATCTCCGCCATCCAATCCAATTCAATCGTCTTTGAGGACTATGCCGGAAACGAACTCAGCAAATCCTTCTGATCCCGATCCGGATTCCTCCCTCAAGCCATCCTTCGGGGAAGAACCGGGTGAGGATACACCAGGCTCCGGCGGGGATCCGGGGTCCGCGCCCAAGCTGAGGCTGAAGCAGATTCTGACGCCGCTGTCTCCCCATTTGAAGCCTGAGGAAAGGAAGCAGGAGTCAGAAGAGGCGTACCGGCCGCCCAGGAAACGGTTGCAAGTGCCTCGGGCCGAGCCCGTGGACGAGGAGGAAGAGGACCCGGTGCAGGCTCCTCCCGGACCGAAATTAACCGCTCCCCCGGACCCCGGCATCGAGGATCCCCTGCCGGTTCCACCGGCACCGGAGATCGGGGAAGAGGAACTGGAGGAAGAAGAGCCCCCCGGGGAGCCGGCCCCGAAGGTCCCAGCCAGGCGCCCTTCCGGGCCGGGCATGGTCCAGCGGGTGGCCCGGGTAATGGCGCCGGTCCTGCTCGTGGCGGCCCTTCTTTTCACCGCCAACCATTTCTTCGATCCGTTTGGAATCCGCAAGGATCCGGAATCATCGCGACCGGAGGCCGTGGAGGGGGCCCCGGACAGCGATTCCGGGTCCCGCCTGCAAAGACTTGAGATCGACCCGGCGGACCTGGAGCGGAAGCTTGAGCAGCTTTCGGTGGAAAGCTACCTCGAACGGCTGGCCCGGCAGCAGGTCCACCCGGCCCGGCATCCGGACGGACTCTTCATCGGGGCGGCCTTTGTCCCGGTGGGCAGCCGTCTCAATCCGGAGCTGGGATTGACCCTGAAGGCGGTCGGTGAGTCCCGGGCCATCGTGGAGGACGAATTCTCCCAGGAATACCCCATTTACCTCTCCAAGTCCGATCATTGACCAAAGGCTCGACGGTCCCGGCCCGGGCCATTAAGGATAGGCCAAGATGGAAATCGAAGGCCTTCAACTGTCATTCCTGCATACCCTCGTGGTCAGCGTCAGCGTGGGAGCCCTGATCGGCCTCATCCGGCAGTGGTCGGATGCCCATGAGGGGGTATCCGATGAATCCAGCGCCGGCCTGAGAACCTACGCCCTGTGGTCCCTGGTGGGATTCCTTTCGGCCTATATCCACGAGGCCCACGCGGCATTCTTTTATCCGGTCTCATTCGCCACCTTCGGCATTTTCCTTATCGCCGCCAACGCCATCGACAAACCCGAGCACCGCGGCCTCGGACTGACCAGTTACGCCGCCGCGATCCTCACTTTCCTGGTCGGTTCCCTGATCTACTGGGGACAGTTCAAGGCCGGCCTGGCCATCGCCGTGACCGTCGGGCTGCTGCTGGCCTCGAAGCCCTTCATCCACCGCTGGGCGGACCGGTTGACCCACGAGGACATCGTCAGCCTCCTGCAGTTCCTGGCTGTCACGGGCCTGATCCTGCCCCTGGTCCCGAACAAGGGATTCGGCCCCCTGGAGGCCTTCAACCCCTACAACATCTGGCTCATGGTGGTGCTGATCAGCGGTCTTGGCTTTGTCGGGTACGTGGCGGTTCGCCTGCTCGGGCCCCGGGCCGGGATCACCGTCACGGGCCTGGCCGGAGGCCTCGCCTCCTCCACCGCCACCACCCTGGCCCTGACCCGCAATAGCCGGGACACCCCGGACCTCGTGAACTCCCTGGCCAGTGGCATCGTCATTGCCAACACGGTCATGATCGGGCGGGTGGCCGTCATTATCCTGGCCCTGAACCAGGCATTGTTCATGGAACTGCTGCTGCCGCTGGGAATCATGGCCCTCCCCACGACGCTGCTGATCCTCTGGAATTTCTACGTCTCGCGGAAGGGCTCCGACGAGGTCTCCATTCCCCGCCTGCACAATCCCCTCTCCATGAAGCTGGCTATCAAGTTTGCCCTGCTGTACGGGATTATCGTCTTCCTGATCAAGGCGGTTTCCGAATGGGGCAACGGCGCCGGATTCTACCCGGTTGCCTTCCTCTCCGGACTGACCGACATGGATGCCATCGCCCTTTCCCTGACCAACGCCCAAATGGCCGGCTCCGTGGTCCTCACCAAGGCCGCCGGGGGCATCGTCCTGGGGGCCCTGGCCAATACCATCTTCAAGACCGTCCTGGGCTGCACCCTCGGGGATCCGCGCTTGAGGAAACCGCTCCTGATCGGCATGCTGCCGATGATGGCCGCCGGCTGCCTCGGTTTCCTGCTTCTGGTCCTGCCCTGAGGCCCGCTCAGGGCCCTTGGAGCAGAACGGAGCCGGTCGGCTGGGTCACCTGGGCCCCTTCCGGTTCCGCCGTGATGAGAATTCCGGTGGGCGTAAAATCCGGTTCATCGACAGAATAGAAAAAGGAACCGTTGCCGTCCTCCATGGAGGGAATACGACCCACCGGAAGGTAGGGATCCAAATCGCTGCCGCGCACCCACAGGAAGGGATGTCCCGTCTCGACGGCCGGCAGGTTGTAGAGATCCAGAAAGCCCTTCTGATCGTCATCCCTCCAGACCGTGAAGCCGGCCGCCCGGTCACTGTGGGAGGGCGGGGCCGCAGCCTCCGCCAAGGCCGGGTCGCCGGCCTGCCGGGATTGGCCCATCCGGTCCCTGGCCACCGCCGCCAGGCTGGAGCCGGCGGCAACGGAGGCCAGGGCGGGCTCCTCCTCAAGGGTGGGCCCGATAAAATCGCCTTCCCCCTGGGCGATGGCCGACTCCCCGGTCAGGAAGCGACCGGCCAGGTCGGCAAACCCGAACCCGGCATCAGCCCGGCCGAGGGATTCCGAATCCACCAGCTCGATGACCGTGAACCGGCTCATTCGCCCGTTGGAATCGAAGAAGGGCAGCACCCGGGAAGCCAGACGGACGTATTCCTCCTGCCAATCATGGTTGTAGGATTTCACCTCCTCATTTTCCCGGATCAGCTGCTGCTTGTCGTTCCAAATCTTTTCAAGCCAGGAATCACGTTTCAGGACATCCGATTCCAAGCCCTTGATCCTTGCATGAAGGGTCTCGATATTTTGCCCCGGGGCGTTCACCGCAGCCTCCGGACCGGTCGGATCCGGCGGGGAAAGCTCCACGGAGGCGATGGATTCCGCGGTCCCCCGGCCTGCCCCCTGGCGGGACATTTTCGCCACCAGGAACAGGTTCAGGACCAGCAGGATGCCGGCCGCGATTCCCCAGGTCAGGGACCAGAACCGGGAAGACCGGCGGGAGGAGGGGGCCTGCCCGGCGGGTCCGGTGACGGCAGTCTCGGCCTCCAGGGAGCTGTGGATCCTGTTCAGCAGGTCCGGACGTTCCGGTCCCTGGAATCTCCGGTATCCGGCATCCAGGCCGGTGGAAAGCTCGCGCACCCGCGTCCGCAACTCCGGGGACCGGGCCAGATCGGCCTCAAATGCCCGCAGTTCCTCGTCGCGGAGCAGCCCGAGGACATACAGGGCCGCCGTTTCCTCTGTGTTCCTGTCAGTCATTTCCGTCCAGAAAAGCTTTCCTCAAGTGCATCAGTCCCCGGTAGAGGTCGGATTTGACCGTTCCCAAAGGCTTCCCCAGCTTTTCGGCTATTTCATGGTGGGTATAACCCTGGAGAAAGGCTAATTCAACAACCTCCTGCTGGGATTCGGTCAATTCGCTGAAGCAATCCCGAATCCACTGCGCTTCCAGTTGTCGATGAGCCCTCTCCCGGGCATCACCAGAGTAATTGTCTTCCGAAATCTCAGGATGTTCCATCGATTCCGGTTGAATCGCGGGCCGGGCCCGCTGCCGGCGCAAGCGGTCAATGGCCATCCGTTTGCCGATGGTGGCCAGCCAGGCAAAGGGCGTCCCCAGTTCCGGGTCAAACCGGCCGGCCTGATTCCAGGCCCGCAAAAAGGTATCCTGCAGGACTTCCTCCGCGGCAAAGTCATCTTTCAGGATCGCTCCGAAGAGTCCCAGCAAGGGCCGGTGATAGAGTCCGTAGAGGGAATCCAGGGCCTCCATCCCACCCCCGGCCATCTGGTCAATCCAGCCCGCAGCCTTGCGATCCTCGGCGGTATAGTCGGGAGGAAGGATCATTTACGGGGGCGTTCCAGAATTACCACAATGATGGCGGCCAGGAGAAGCCCGAGGTTTCGCAGGAGGGCCAACTGGACGCTTGAACCCGCTCCGGAACCAAGGCAGCCGCAATCGATGTCCAGACCGCGGTAAGCGGCGCTGCCAAGGAGGATCTCGAACCCGATCAGCAACAGGATGATCAATCCGGCCGAGGCCTGACGCCAGGACCGCAGGAGCAGGCCCAGGGCGGCGGCAATCTCCATCCAGGGCACCCACAGGGCGGCAACCCAGGCCAGGGTCGGAGCGAAGAGCTGATAACGGAGGATGGCCCGCATGAATTCCACGGGATCCGTGACTTTCAGGAATCCGGCCACCAGGAAAAACGCGGCAAGGGCCAGAAGGAATATCCATTTGATGACGTTCCTCATGGCGCCATCCCCTCCCCCTGCAAGGCCGGCCACCCATCGACCAGCCAGTAGACATTGTTGCCCCCCAGCTCCATCCGCAGACGCTCGGCGATGGACCGGCTGCTTTCACAGCCGTTGCCGTCGCAATAGACCACGACCGCCAATCCGGGATCCCATTCCTGCAGCAAATTTCCCAGCCCTGTTTCCCATCCATCAAGGTTGAGGTGAACCGCACCCTCCAGGTGCCCGCTGAGGTAGGCATCTGTCGACCGGCCATCGACCCAGAGCACAGGTTCCAGGGCCATCGCGTCCTCCACCGTGATGGCCCAGTCATCCAGATCCTGGCTGACATCCGGCATCCCGATCAACAGGCCTTCGACCAGGGCGCACACCGCGGCCATGGCGATCAGGATTGTCATGCGAAGGAGCGTCTTCACGGAACGACAGCTAAAGCGCGCTCGGTCCTGTTGGCAAGCGGGCGCGGCGAAATAATGCTGGAAAGAGCGCTCCCGATTTGCCTTGAAAGAATGCCCGGTCGGGGGCCTTCTATTTTACGAATGAGTCCCCAGTCAAAATTCCATGGCGGATGATTCGAGAGAAGAGACCGATCCCAGCGTCGAGCTGATGCTGCAGCTGAAGGATGGGAAGGAAGCGGCGTTTGACCTGCTGGTCGAGCGTTGGCAAACCCCCTTGATCAACTTCTTCCATCGCTCCCTGAACTCCTACGAGCAGGCCGAGGACCTGACCCAGATGGTCTTCATCCGCCTCTACCGGGCCTCCGCCTCCTACCAGCCCAGAGCCCGGTTCAGCACTTTCCTCTTTCAGATCGCCCGCCGCCTCCTCATCAACGAGTACCGCCGCAGCCAGCGCAAGCCGCTCGAGCCGAGGGATCCCACCGAGTTGCACGCTGTCATCAGCGGCCGGGAGGACCAGCGCTTTGCGGAGATCGAGGAGGCCTTTACGGAAGCGCTCAAGGGCCTGCCGGAGAACCATCGCACGGCCATCCTCCTCCTGAAACAACAGGAACTCAGCTACCAGGAGATCGCGGAAGTCATGGGAGCCAGCGAGAGTGCCGTCAAAACCTGGATTTTCCGGGCCCGACAATTTTTGAAACAAGAGCTCAAAGATTTGGTTTAACCCATTGAAAAGCCCAATGAAGAACGATCGGCAGTCACAAGATCCCATCCTGGACAGGTTTGAAGCCTGGCTGGGATCAGCGGAGGTCAGTCCTCCGCGGGATTTCCTGCAGCGGGTCAGGTCCCGCTTGCGCGAAGCTCCGGATCCGGCCGATGAACTGATCGATGAGCTGCTTCAACTGAATCCTTCGATGAGGGATCCCCGCATGCTGGCCAGGGTCCGCCGGCAGTTGATGGAACCGGAACAGGAAAGAACCGTCCGCCGTGACTGGCTCCCCTGGCTGGCCCCGCTGGCGGCAGCAGCCACCCTGGCCTTCGCCTTCATCAGCTTCCAGTCACAGGTGCCTCGGGAGTGGCCGCCGCAAAGCGATTTGCAAGCCGGCCTGGACTCCCAGGCCTCCGCCAGCCGGCTCGATGAGCAGACTGCGGAGATTTTCGCCCTGGCCTCCAATCTCCAGGGCGGCACCGACTTGTCGAAGCTTGATTCAGTTGAAGATCTGGCCTTTCTTTTCGATTAATTTAAATGGGTTTGATCCGCATTCGCAGCCTTCGATGCATCCTCCTGCTGCTGGCTTTGACCAGTCGTCTGCAGGCGGCTCCACCTCCTGTGCCGGAAAACCTCCCGACGCCTCCGCCCCTGCCTCCCGAACTCCTCGAGAAGGGCCCGCCCACGCCCCCGCCCGACCTGCCGGATCCTTCCGAAATGTTTGCCCAGTTGCGCCAGCTGGAGGAGTTGCTGGCCATGAAACCGGAAAAACTCTCCAGCCTCCGCCAGACCATCGAGTACCTGGAACGCCTCTCCCCGGAAGAACGGGAAGCCATGCGCTTGCGGCTGGGCGAAAGCACCCGCGCCACCCCGGTCCTCCGGGCCGAGATCAACAAGCTCAAGGGACTGCTCCCGGCCAATTTGCAATCCAGCTTTTCCCAGTTCTGGCTGGCCGCCTCCGCGGAGGATCGGGAGACAGTCCGGACTTACCTTGGGGACCATTCCGAGAAACAGCAGGTGGCCTTCCTGACCGACCAGGTGGAGGCCTTTGTCAAACATCGGGAAGAGGTTTTCGCCCGCATGAAGGAGTCTCTCGAGGCCCGCCGAAACAAGGTTTCCGGCCGCCCCTGAACCATAGGGGCTTCCGTTCTTATATCATCGGGAGGGATATTTACAAATGATACGCTTGTGTAAAATTTTTATGAATTAAAGTCCAAATTAACTTGTCTCCCGCACCTGATTTAAGGCACAATGCGTACATAGATTTTTGGCAAGCGATAGGCCATAAGGGGCGCACAACGCCCCGAGTTAAGACAGCGACAGAGACAGGGCATGATTTAACCTCATTGCCCCAAAGCCACCCGGAGACGGGTGGCTTTGCTGCTATCAGGACCTTAAAAATCCGCTAATCCGGGGCCTCCTTTGCAGAATCGGGAATTGACCCTAGGATAAGGCTTTGTAACTAATCTTCGCCTATGACAATTAGACCGTTTATGCGAACCGTGCCGCTTCTGGCGACTTCGGTGGCATCCCTCCTAACGTGGTCCTCTGTCGCAGCCCAGGATGAAACAATGGCCGCCCCGCCCGCCGTGGACGACTCCACCGCCTTTGTTTCCATGGGGTACGCCATGGCCTCCCAGCTCCGCTTGAATGTCGGCTTCACCGACGAGGAACTGGACCAGTTGTTTGCGGGAATGCGCCAAGCCGCCCAGGGAGAGGCCGAACCGGAGAACTTCAGGGAAGGGATCCAGCGCGCCCAGCAGATCTACATGGGCCGGGTGCAGGAATTCCAGCAGAAGGAACAGGAACTCGCCGCAGCCGTGGCAGAGGAGAACAAGGCGGAAGCCGCCGCCTTCTTCGCCGAACTGGACGGACGTGAAGACGTTCGCAAAACCGCTTCCGGGCTGTACTACGAGATCATCGAGGAAGGTACCGGCCGGGCTCCGGTGGATACCGACCGGGTGGTTGTGGACTACCGCGGGACCCTGATCGACGGCCGTGAGTTCGATGCCAATGAGGATGCCGAATTCATGGTCAACCGGGTCGTCCCGGGTTTCTCTGAAGGCCTCAAGCTGCTTAAGGAAGGCGGTAAGGCCAAGCTCTATATCCCCTCCGCCCTGGGCTACGGGGACCGGCCCTCTAGGCCGGGCAGCCTGATCGAGCCGGGCGACGCCCTTATTTTCGATTTGGAATTGAAGGAAGTGGTGCACATTCCGCCACCCCCGACCTCCAAGCCGCCTGCGCTCCCCCCCAACATGACCCCGCCGCCGCCGCCGCCGGACGCCCCGCCTTCGGGTCCCCCGCCGACGCCGCCACCCTCGGAGATTCCGCCTCCTCCCCCGAGCGGAGACTGAGTTCTTTTCCAACCAAGCAACGGCACCCGGACACCGGGTGCCGTTCTTTTTTTTCTCCGGTAGAGCTTGCCAGAAGGGCTAAAAATTCTCTAATACCATTAAAAATAACATTTAGAAATTCTTATACTAGCCATGTCATTGCCATTCCCAGAAATGACTGCCCAGGAAGCAGCGGAACTGATACACGACGGATACACGGTCGGCTTTAGCGGATTCACTCCGGCAGGCGCGGCCAAGGCCATTCCCCGGGCAATTGCCGAGCGGGCCAAGGCGGAGCACGCGCAGGGCCGCCCCTTCAAGATCGGGGTCATCACCGGGGCCTCCACCGGGGAATCCCTGGACGGTTCGCTGGCCGAGGCGGAGGCCGTGGCCTGGCGCACGCCCTACCAGTCCAACGCCACCCTCCGGAAGTCGATCAATGCCGGAAAGACGCACTTTTTCGACATGCACCTGTCCCTGCTGCAGCAATGGATCCGGTACGGTTTTCTGGGCAAGGTCCACATGGCGGTAGTGGAAGCGGCCGACGTGACCCCTGACGGGGAGATCACCCTTACCACCAGTGTCGGCGCGGCCAACACCTTCCTCCTGCATGCGGACAAGATCCTGTTGGAAATCAACAGCCACCACCCCACCGAGTTGTACGGGTTCCACGATATCTTTGAACCGGAAGATCCGCCCCATCGCCGGGAAATCCCTCTTTACGCCACCCGCCAGCGCTGCGGGGAGGCGGTGGTCCGGGTCGATCCCTCCCGGATTGCGGGAGTTGTTTTTACCGACGAGAAGGACGAGGTGGGCGAATTCAAGGATGCCGACGAGGTCACCAGCCGCATCGGCCGGAATGTGGCCGACTTCCTGGCCGGTGAAATCCGGGCCGGGCGGATTCCCTCCTCCTTCCTCCCCATCCAGAGCGGCGTGGGCAACATCGCCAACGCGGTGCTCGGGGCCATGGGGGAACACCCGGAAATCCCGCGCTTCGAGATGTATTCCGAGGTTATCCAGGACAGCGTCATCGACCTCATGGAGGCCGACAACCTGCATTTCGCCAGCGGGACCTCCCTGACCGTCAGCCCGCGGGTCCTGGACAATATCTACAACAACCTCGACTTTTTCCGCCGTCGCATGGTGCTGCGTCCCCAGGAAATCACCAACAACCCGGAAATCGTCCGCCGGCTGGGCATTATCTCCATCAACACGGCCATCGAGGTGGACATATTCGGCAACGTGAATTCGACCCACATCATGGGCAGCAACATGATGAACGGGATCGGGGGCAGCGGGGACTTCACCCGCAACGCCTATATTTCCATCTTCACCTGCCCAAGTGCGGCCAAGGGCGGCAAGATCAGCCCCATTGTTCCCCTGTGCAGCCACCTCGACCACAGCGAGCACTCCGTCCAGGTGGTCATCACCGAACAGGGTATCGCCGACCTGCGGGGCAAGGATCCGCTGGAGAGAGCGCGTGAGATCGTCAAGCATTGCTCCCATCCGGACTACCGGGAGGAACTGTCCGGCTACATCAAGGACGTCATCGGCGGGCATACCCCGCAGTCCCTGAACCGGGCCTTCAACATGCACCAGCGCTTCCTGGAAACCGGCAGCATGAAGGAGGGCTGATCGCCGGAAGACACTCCCGGCGACGCCTCAGCGGTCACTGAGAAGACGGATCCGCCGGTGTTTCTGCGGGAATTGCAGGGTGACCAGGGTTCCGACCCCCGGTCGGCTGTCGATTCCGATTTGTCCGCCGTGGTCCCTCATGATCCGGTCCACGATCATCATCCCGAGGCCGTGGCCGTCCTGCTTGGTACTGAAGTAGGGCTGGAAAACCTTGCGCAGGTTCTCCTGGGGAATGCCCTCCCCGGTGTCCCCGACCTGGATATAGACGTATTCATCATCCCCGAAGGCCCGGATCCGGATGATCCCGCCGGATTTCATGGCTTGGCGGGCATTCTTGATGATGTTGAAAAAGACCTGCTTGATCTGGTCGCGGTCACCCTGGATGACCGGCAGACCTGTGCCCAGCTCGATATCCACCCGAATTCCGGCGCCCTCCAGCTCCGGCCCGAGGAACTCGATGGATTCCTCCAGCGGGGCGATCAGGTCGAGGTCCTGCAGGTCCGGGGGCCGCGGACGAATCGCCTCCAGGAAATGGGTGATGATACTGTCCAGTCGCTCCACTTCGCCGGTGCAGATCTCGAGCGACCGGGCCAGGCTCTCGGCCACCGGGTCCCCGGACAGCTTCTCCAGGCGCCGGCGCATGATCTGCAGGTGAATGTTCAATGAATTCAGGGGATTCCCCAGTTCATGGGCCACCCCGGCAGCCAGTTCGATGATGGACTTGATGCGCTCATCCTCAATCTCCTGGCGGGTCTGGACCCGCTCCCGGGTAATGTCGGAAATAATCACCGCGTAGCGGACAAGCTGGACCTCTCCGGCCTGCTCATCGATCGGGACCAGGTAGACGCGGACAATTCGCCGCTGGGGGTAGGAGAGTTCCAGTTCCCGTGAGACGTTGGCCTCCTCCATGAGGATGCCCTTTTTGCTCAGGCGGAGGGTGCGGGCCAGGTCGGGAACGGCCCGCCACAGGCTCAGCTTGCCCACATCCCGCTCGGCGATCCCGAGAAGGTCCAGGGCCGACTGGTTGGCGTATTCCACATGTCCGGAGGCATCGATGACCAGAACGCCTTCCCGCAGGGTGCTCAGGATCATGCTCAGGAGGTGCCGCTCACGGGCCAGGCGGCCAATCAAATTGGCCCGGCTGGCCGCGTCCAGTTCGTCCACGCGGTCAATCAGGCTGTCCAGCGGATCATGCCTGGGCTTCATATGGAATCCGGAGATTTGGAATTCGCGGGGGCGGACTCTTCCAGCTTCCCGGCAAAAAGGCGGATCAAGTGCTCCGCCAGTTCTGTTTTCGGAAGCGGACCTTGGGGAATCCGCTGGCCGGTCCGGGTAAAGACGACCACCGTGTTGTCATTCCGCCCGAAAGCCCCTTCCGCCCCCCCGATGTGGTTGGCGACAATGAAGTCGGCATTCTTGGACTCCAGCTTCTTCAGCGCGTAGTCCTCCATCTGGTTGGTTTCCGCGGCGAAGCCGACCACCACCTGGTGCTGCTTGTGGCGGGCCACCGTGGCCAGGACATCGATGACGGGTTCCATCTCGATGACCATCTCCAGCTCGAACTTCTTGATCTTGTGGTCGGCAATCTCCTTCGGCCGGTAATCCATGATGGCGGCGGTCATGATCAGGATATCGCAGTCGGGGAACCGCCGGTTGACCGCCTCGTACATTTCCTGCCCGGTCACCACCTGCTCGAGGTTGATCCCGGGAGGGACCAGCAGGCTGACCGGACCGCTGACCAGGTCCACCTCCCATCCCCGGTTGGCGGCGGCCTCAGCGAGGGCATACCCCATTTTTCCGCTGGAGGGATTGCTCAGGAAGCGGACGGGATCGAAGAATTCACGGGTCGGCCCGGCGGTCACCAGGCAGCGGATGGGGCTTGCCTTCATGGGCAAATGTTAAACCATCCGTGAGCTCATATGGGAAGCGAAAATCCTGCACCCGCCAAGCGCGAGAACGGCTTTCAGAGCCTGGCCTTCAACATCCTCCTTCCGGTGGTCATCCTGACCCAGGGAGACCGCCTGATCTCCAGCCCGGCCGCCGTTCTGGTCCTGGCCCTGGTCTTCCCGGTCGGCTACTTTTTCTGGGACTACCAGCGCCGCCGCAAGGTGAACTTCATTTCCATCCTGGGTTTTGTCAGCGTGCTCCTGACCGGCGGCGTGGGGTTGATGCAGCTGCCGCGGTTCTGGTTCATTGTCAAGGAAACCGCCATTCCGGCCCTGATCGGGCTGGCCGTCCTGGCCTCCCTCCTGACCCGTTATCCCCTCATCCGGGCCCTGGTCTTTTCCAAGGAGGTTTTTGATGTCGACCGTATCCACGAGGCCCTTGAGGAGCGGGGCCGAACGCAGGCCATGGAACGCCTGCTGCGCAATACCACTCTCCTGCTGGCCCTCTCCTTCTTCATCAGCGCGGCCCTCAATTTCATCCTGGCCAGTCATTTCGTGAAGACCGAGCCCAGTGTCGACCCCGTCCAGTTCAACGCCGAGGTCGGGGCCATGACCGGATGGTCCTACCTGATCATCGCCCTTCCCAGCATGGCCTTCATGATCGGTATCCTGTTCCTGGTGGCCCGGGGAATCCACAAGCATGCCGGCCTCGGGTTCGAGGAAGCCCTCGCCCCCCACTTGCGCGAGGAGAAGAAAACGGATCCGGAAACTTGAGGAATCCTTTCCCGGCGGCTACTTGCGCTGGGACATCGGCACGTAGTCCCGCTTGGCGGACCCCGTGTAAATCTGGCGCGGCCGGTGGATCTTGCGCGAGGTCTCGGCAATCTCCTTCCAGTTGGCGATCCAGCCCGGCATACGCCCGATGGCGAACATGACGGTGAACATGTCGACCGGGATACCGATCGCCTTCAGGACGATCCCGCTGTAGAAATCCACGTTGGGATACAGCTTGCGCTCAACGAAATAGTCGTCCGAGAGGGCGGCCTGCTCGAGATGATGGGCGATATCCAGGAGGGGATCCTGGCGGCCGAGGGCCTTGAGAACCCGCTCCGCCGCCTGGCCGAAGATCTTGGCCCGGGGATCGTAGTTCTTGTAGACCCGGTGACCAAAACCCATCAGGCGGGCCTTGCCCTCCTTGGCGGCCCGGATAAACCGACTTCCGTCGTCCCCGCTGTCGTGAATTTCCTGCAGCATCTTGATAACCGCCGCGTTGGCCCCGCCGTGGAGGGGTCCCCAGAGGGCACAGACCCCGGAGGACACCGAGGCGAACATGTTGGCCCCGCCGCTGGCCACCATGCGCACCGTCGAGGTGGAGCAGTTCTGCTCGTGGTCGGCGTGCAGGAGGAGGAACAGGTCGAGGGCGTCGACCACTTCCTTCGGCGGGTTGTAGGGGTGGTAGGGCTCGGTGAACATCATATGGAGGAAGTTCTCCACATACCGCAGATCCTTGCGGGGATAAATAAAGGGCAGGCCCTGGCTCATGCGGTAGGTTGCCGCGGCAATGGTCCGGACCTTGGAAATGAGCAGGGCGGCCGCCTCGTCGAACTGTTCCAGGTCCTGCTCGCGGTTGTTGCTGGACATTTCCGGGTAGTAGCAGCCGATGGAATTGAGCATCGAGCTGAGGACAGCCATGGGGTGGGCCTTGGGCGGAAAGCCCTCGAAATGGTGCTTGAAGTCCTCGTGGAGGCGGGCCCGGCCGGCGACCTTTTCCCGGAAGGCGTTCAGTTTCTGCTCGTTGGGAAGCTCGCCGTAGATAATGAGGTGGGCCGCACAGAGAAAAGTGGATTTTTCGGCCAGTTGCTCGATGGGGATACCCCGGTACCTGAGGATGCCCTTTTCTCCGTCGATGAAGGTGATGTCACTCTTGCAGGAGCCTGTATTGGCATAGCCGTCGTCAAAGGATATGTAGCCCGAGTCAGCGCGGAGCTTGCGGATGTCGATCGCCTTTTCGTTTTCGGTGCCAACGATGACTGGGTACTCGTATTCTTTTCCTTCCAGGATGATTTTACCGGTTAAATCCTTACTCATAATTTCTATTCCTTGGTGGTTTTCCCTTTTTGCCCATAGTCAATCAGCCACGAAATTTACCCGCAACTCGTTTTTAAAGTCTCAAGGAAATTCCTGTACAGGCGGAGGCCCATTTCCTGCGACTTTTCCGGGTGGAACTGGGTGGCGATCAGGTTACCCCGGCGGACGGCGCTGCAAAACCGCATTCCGCCGTATTCCGTCTCACCCCACACCAGGCCAGCCTGGGCGGGCTCGACGAAATAACTGTGGACAAAGTAAAACTGTTCCGCGTCGGGACGAATCCCTTCCAACAGGGGATCATCCCCATCCGGAAAAACCACGTCGTTCCAGCCCATGTGGGGGATCTTGATTCCGGATTCCAGGCTGAAGCGAAACCGGCGCACGGAACCCGGGAGGATGCCGAGGCCCTGGGTGTCGCCTTCCTCGGAGAAATCGAACAGGGCCTGCAGCCCGAGGCAGATTCCGAAGAAGGGCCGGTCCGCCTGCACCCAGTCCTTCAGGAAATCGGTCCAGCCACGTTCCCGGAGCAGCCGCATGGTGTCGACGATGGCGCCCTGACCGGGAAAAACCAGGGCTTCCTTGTCCTCCATCTGGTGGGGATGCTCCACGATGGTGGCTGCGGCCCCGACGGCCAGGAAGGCCCTGTGGACGCTGCGGAGGTTGCCCATTCCGTAGTCGAGAATCCCAATCCGGGGCGCTTGAGCTGAAGCGTCGGTCATGATCCGGTAATGTGCCTCAGCAGTCGGCGAGCGCAAGATTTCTCGGCCTATTCCCCCAATTCGGGATCCCAGTGCGGATCCTTGGGATGGAGGCGCAGATGGTGCCAGTATCCCGCCACGAAACCGGCGGGGCCGATCAGAAAAAAGGTGACCAGCAGGAGCCAGCCGGCCAAGGTGAAATCCTCCTCTCCGCTGGTCGTCCCGCTGAGGGCAAACCAGATAATGGAGGCAAAGAGAAAAATGGAAATGGCCAGGAAGGAGTAGACAAATGCACGTACCATGGGTGCATTTTGCTCCCCCGGAACTTGCTCGGCAAGCCCTAAGGCGGACCCAGCCGGCTCAGCCGAGGCTGCCCTTGGTCGAGGGGATGCGACCCTCCCGGCGGGGGTCCACCCCGGTACAGGCATCGAGGGTGCGGCCGAAGGCCTTGAAGATGGACTCGGCGATATGGTGCGGCTCGTCCCCGTAGAGGAGTTCGACATGGACATTGGCCCCGGCGCTGTTGGCGAAGGCCTGGAAGAATTCGCGGACCAGGACAATGTTGAAATCCCGGATCATGCCCTGTCCGGGCCGGACCCGGTAGACCAGGTGGGGCCGGTTGCCGAGGTCCATGACAAAGCGGGCCAGGCATTCGTCCATGGGCAGCAGGAAAAACCCGTAGCGGCTGATGCCGGCCTTGTCTCCGAGGGCCTCGCGGACCGCTTCCCCGAGGACGATGCCCACGTCCTCCACCGTATGGTGGTAATCCACCGAAAGATCCCCCTCGGCGCGGATCGTCAGGTCCAGCAGGCCGTGGTGGCAAAAGAGCTCCAGCATGTGGTCGAAGAAAGGAATGCCGGTGGAAATGTCCGCCTTGCCCTGGCCGTCCAGGTTCATGCTGAGCTGGATCCGGGTCTCGGTGGTGTTTCTTTCAATTGATGCTATGCGCCCTTGTGCCATGTTCGAATCTCCTCGATAAACCGCTCCATCTCGGAGGGTGAGCCGATGGTGATGCGTAAATATTCCGCTGTCAACGGGTGGTTGGGAAAGTAGCGGACGAGGATCCGGCGGGATTCCAGCCATTTGAAGAGCCCGGAGGCGACTTCCGGGCCGGGATGACCATCCGGCCCCATTGGAGCGGCGAAAATGAAGTTGGTCTCCGAGGGATAGACCGGCCAGCCGAGTTCCCGCAACACGGCGATGATCTTCTCGCGGGTCTCCCTGATGGTGGCAATGTATCCCGAATATACCTCCCGGGCCCCGAGGGCGGCCAGGGCGCCGGCCTGGCTGAGCCGGTTGACATTGTAGCTGTCGCGGATCCGGTCCAGAAAATCGATCACCTCCGGGGATGCCAGGGCGTACCCCACCCTCAGCCCGGCCAGCCCGTAGGCCTTGGAAAAGGTCCGGGTGACGACCACATTCCCGAACTCCGCCAGCAGGGAAAGCGCGTTTTCCTCGGCAAATTCGGCGTAGGCCTCATCGATCACCAGGAGTCCGCGGCAACCAGCCGCCAGTTTCCGCAGCGCCTCGTTCGGGAAGCGCACCCCCGTGGGGGCGTTGGGACAGGTCAGGAGCAGCAGGTCCGCCCCGGAGTGGATCAGCTCCGGTACCGGCAGGGAAAAATCGGTTCCGAAGGGAATGGATTGGATTTGCCCGGCGGCAATGGCGGTGATGACGGGATAGAGGGAATAACTGGGAAAGGTGTCGACGGTCCGGCGACCGGCTCCCCCGAAGGCCCGGACCAGGAGGTTGAGCAGGTCGTCCGAACCATTCCCGACAATCACCTGTTCGGGAGCCAAGCCGTAGAAGCCGGCCAGGGCCTCCCGCAGGGGCTGGCTCCGGGGGTTGGGATAACGGGCCAGCCGCGGAAATTCGGCGGCAATGGCCTCCCCGACTTCGCGGGGCGGCGGAAAGGGCAACTCATTGGTATTGAGCTTGATCCAGCCCTCCCCGCCGGGCTGGGTTCCCGGCGTGTAGGGATGCAGCTGCAGCAGGTGCTCGTGGACGAGTTGCCGGACCGGTTTCATGGTTTATTCGACCGACGGGTTAATCCCCGAATCGGATTTCCATTGAATTTCCATGGGCGTCAAGGTCCTCCAGCTCGGAGAAGACCCGAATCACCTCCCGGGCACGGGCCAGCGACTTGCGGTCGTACTGGACGACGCTGCTCCGGCGCATGAAATCGGTAATCTTCAGGCCGCTGAAAAAGCGTCCGGTCCGCGAAGTCGGCAGGGTGTGGCTGGGACCTGCGGTAAAGTCCCCCAGGACGGTCGGGGTGTCGTGCCCGCAGAGGATGGCCCCGGCGGTATGGATGGATTTCAGGAGTCCCTTGATCTCAGCCTGGCCGACATGCAACTCAAGGTGTTCCGGGGCGACGAAGTTGGCCACTTCGGCGGCCGCCTTGAGGTCGGGAACCCGGATGAAGGAGGTCCGCTTCTGCCAGATCCTGCGAACCGCCTCCCGATGCTTCAACTTCGGCAGCATGCGCTCGACTTCCGACTGCACGGACTTGGCCAGGGAATCCCCGGTATGGACCAGGTAGACGCGTTCCCGCCCGCTTCCATGCTCCGCCTGGGCGAGCAGGTCCGCCGCCACATAATCCGGGCGGGCGGAGGCGTCGGCAATGGCCAGGGCTTCGCTGGGTCCGGGCAACAAATCAATCCCGACAGTGCCGAAAACCTGTCGCTGGGCCTCCGCAACATAGGCGTTTCCGGGACCCATGACCTTGTTCACGGCTGGGATGGTACGGGTGCCAAAAGCCATGGCCGCGATGGCCTGGGCTCCCCCAACGCGGTAGACTTCCTCAACTCCGCACAAGGACAGGCCGGCCAGCATCTGGGGACTGATCCGGCCCTCGCGGTTGGCCGGGGTGAAAACGGCCATGGAGGGCACCCCGGCCAGGCGGGCCAGGGTGGTGGTCATGACCGCCGTGGAAACCAGGGGGACATTCCCGGCGGGGATATAAATCCCGACCCGCTGAATCGGATACCAGCGTTCTCCTACCGTGGCTCCCTGCGGGTTGGGCCCCTTCCAGTCCTGCGGAAGGCCCTTGCGGTGAAATTCCCGGACACAGCGGATGGCCTCACGGATGGCTTTCCTCTGGGCGGGAGCGAGGGACTTCTCCGCCGCCTTGAGATCGGCCGGATCAACCCGGAGACCGCTGGCAGTGGACTTGAACCCGTCGAAGCGCCGGGTGTATTCCAGGACCGCCCGGTCGCCCCGCCGTCGCACATCAGCCAGAATGGTGGAAACCGTCTCCCGAAGGCTGGCCTCGGTCGCGGAATCGGAGGCGAAACGCTCCAGCTTGGCGTAGAATCGGGGATCCTCGAAACGCAGTTCCTTCATGGCTCAGGCGAAATTCAGTTATTCCCACTCGATGGTGCTGGGCGGCTTCGAGGAGATGTCCAGCACCACCCGGTTGACCCCCTGCACCTCGTTGATGATGCGGTTGGAAATTTTCTGCAGGAGGGTGTGCGGGAGATGGGCCCAGTCGGCCGTCATGGCATCGATACTTTCCACGATGCGCAGCGCGATGACATAGTCGTAGGTCCGCTCGTCGCCCATAACCCCGACGGTCTGCACCGGCAGGAAAACGGCGAAGCTCTGCCAGACCTTGTAGTAATAGTCCGCGGCCTTCATTTCCTCGATCAGGATGGCGTCGGCCTCCCGGAGAATCGACAGCCGGTCCGGGGTGATTTCCCCGATCACCCGCACCGCCAGTCCGGGGCCCGGGAAGGGCTGACGCCAGACCACGCTCTTGGGCAGGTCCAGTTCCTCGCCCAGCTTCCTTACCTCATCCTTGAAAAGCTGGTTCAACGGCTC